>Ga0209702_10000367_pt1 | contig 93403 bp, 89 predicted proteins | sample FRY01_FD_187210 | JGI IMG/M metagenome (GOLD analysis project Ga0209702, IMG submission 187210) | Freshwater microbial communities from Lake Fryxell liftoff mats and glacier meltwater in Antarctica - FRY-01 (SPAdes) (version 2) | ecosystem: Environmental > Aquatic > Freshwater > Ice > Glacier... | reverse complement strand
ATGATGGCGCTCCATCAGCTCGCGGTAGCGGGCGCGGTCCTCCTCGTCTGCGCCGAGGAGACGCACTTCGACCCGTTCAAGGAGCTGTTGTTCGGTCAAACCGGGGATGCGGAAGGATGCCTTGGCCATGCATCTGGATGCACCGGCGAAAGCCAGAATTTTCAGAATTTTCAGCATTATTAACTAACTATGAGAGTTTTGGGCCTGTGGAAAAATCCGCCGTGGGATCGGCTCCCAGCGGCGGGAACTCGACTGGGTGATGCTCGCCCACAACCTTCGCACACTGGCCCGCATGAGGATGCGGGAGGAACAACGGCGTAAGGAAAAGCAGGCCGCCGCCTGAAGCACCGAAAGCCGCTCCCGGCCATGAGCTTGAGGGGAGAGGCGGGCCCGGAACCCACGTAAACCGTCTCAAAAAGGGCCCGGAGAGCGGCCCGCTCCATGATCAGGCCCCATTCGAAGAGAAAAGGCACGGTCATCGGAATCTGTTAGATCGCGAAATTGACCATTCCTCAGAATCCCGCTCCGTGGGACAGGCTCTACCTAGCCGCGTGGATCGACGGTGGCGACACCCTCACTACATTTCCCAAATAATCCAAGTGGCGAATCGGGTCCCCCGGGGGATTAACCCTGAGTCCCACACAACCCTGCATACGGCTCCGTACAGGGCGGCGGAAAAGGGGCAGATCTTTTTAACATCCTTCTTTTGGGGCATCTCCCCCGAAGTCCAATTACCGTGATTCCGGCGAATTGGAATGGGGAGGGTCTGGGAGGGAGGACAGGGGAGCGGAGGGTGGACGGGCCCGTGTGGGAGTGGGGGGACGGTCTTTTAGCTGAGTGACCATGCGCTCCACTGAGGCAAGCCCAGTGGGGGCGTTTTCGGGGGGCCCCCCGCGACCTTGCGTCGTGGGAGCCGATGGTCAATGGGCTACGATTTACGCATCAAAAACTTACCCAACCAATCGCCCATGGCCCATCCTGTAGCGCGTTTTCTCCTGGCTACTCCCCCAACAAAAACCGCGCCGCCTGCTCCACATCCTTGTCCCCGCGCCCCGAAAGATTCGCGATGATCACCGACTCTTTCGGCAAACTCCCCGCGATTTTCGAGACATAGGCCATGGCATGCGCACTCTCCAGGGCCGGCAGGATCCCCTCCGTCTCCGAAAGCTCCTTGAACGCCGCCAGCGCCTCCTTGTCCGTCGCATAGGTGTATTCCACCCGGCCCAACTCCTTCAAATAGGCGTGCTCCGGACCGATCGCCGCGTAGTCCAGTCCCGCACTCACCGAATGCGTCAACTCGATCTGCCCGTCCGCATTGGCCAGCAACCAGGTCCGCGTCCCCTGCAACACCCCCAGCTTCCCTCCCTGAAACCGCGCCGCGTGCCGCTCCGGAATGATCCCGTCCCCACCCGCTTCCACCCCCACCATCCGCACCTCCTCGTCCTCCAGAAACGGATGAAACAATCCAATCGCATTCGATCCCCCACCCACACAAGCCACCAACAGATCCGGCAGCCGCCCTTCCTTCTCCAAAATCTGCTTCCGCGCTTCCACCCCGATCACCCGGTGAAAATCGCGCACCATCATCGGAAAGGGATGCGACCCCAGCGCCGAACCGAGAATGTAATGGGTCGTCTCCACCGACGCCACCCAGTCCCGCATCGCCTCATTCACCGCCTCCTTCAAGGTGGCCTGTCCCGCCGTCACGGCCCGCACCTCCGCCCCCAACAAGCGCATCCGCGCCACGTTCAGCGCCTGCCGCTCCATGTCCACCTTCCCCATATAGACCACGCACTCCAACCCGAACCGCGCACACACCGTCGCCGTGGCCACCCCATGCTGGCCCGCCCCGGTCTCCGCGATGACCCGCTTCTTCCCCAAGCGCCTCGCCAGCAGGGCCTGCCCGATCGCATTGTTGATCTTGTGCGCCCCGGTGTGCAGAAGATCCTCCCGCTTCAAATAAATTTTCGCCCCACCCAGCTTCTCCGTCCAGCGATCCGCGAAATACAACGGCGTCGGCCGTCCACAGTAGTCGGCCAGCAAATGATCCAGTTCCCGCCGAAACTCCGGGTCCTCCTTCGCCCGGGCATACTCCGCCGACAATTCCTGCAACGGCGCCATCAGCGTCTCCGGCACGAACATCCCGCCGTACTTCCCGAAATGCCCGGTCGAATCTGGAACCTCTGCAACCTTCACGGCAGCACCCTGCCATCACCTCCCACCCATCTCAACCCGAAATTCCCTCCCCAATCCGGAGCCCAATCCGGAGCGCGGCTTTGAAAGCCGCTTCACAACCCCAGCTCCCTCCTCGTCCCACTTCATAAATCAAAAGTCATCAATCCCTCCGGGTTCCGGGTTCCGGGTTCCGGGTTCTGACTTCCGCATTCCCTCCACCACCTCCCCCTCCAGCCAATCCTGCCCCGGCATCAACTCGATCTGCCAATCCGCCCGCACCCAATCGGCCAACACCGCCCGGTTGCTCACCATCGCCACATCCCGCTCCTCCTCCAAATGATTCAGCACCAGCCCCGCCAAATGCAAACCCCGCGCCGCGATGGCCTTCACCGTCAGCAGCGTATGGTTCAACGCCCCGAGCTGATTCCCCACCACCACGATCACCGGCCACCCCAGCGTCGCCGCAAAATCCCCGAACACCTCCCCCTCCGCCAACGGGACCTCCCAGCCCCCCACCCCCTCCAACAACACCAGATCATGCCGATCGGCCAACCGCCTCGCATGCGCTCCCCACTCCGCCGTGTCCATCTTCACCCCATCCAACTCCGCCGCCACCAACGGCGCCACCGGAGCCCGCAGCCACACCGGATTCAACATCTCGATCTCCTCCACCCGCCCACTCGCCTCCCACAACGCCACCGCATCCTCCCGCCCCCCGCAACAGACCGGCTTCAACCCCACCGCATCCACCCCCGCCTCCCGCAAAGCACGCAAGGCCAGAGCCGTAAAGTAGGTCTTCCCCACTCCCGTCCCCGTTCCGGTCACCACAAACCCGCTCACAATTCTCCCGGCGGCGTCTGCGTTGAGACCGGAGGCAGAGGCGATGCCCCCTCCCTGCGCTCATCGGGTTTGTCGCCCTCTGTCAGGTGCTCGTTAATCAGAAACCAAAGAGCGGTCGCCAGTAGCAGCGACGCGATCTTCGCCATCCAATTGTTCACCAACCAATTTTTCATCATCCTGCTCATCACTCAAAAAGATCTCCTCCAACCGCTTCCTAAACTCATCCTCGTTCAGGTTCCGCTCAATACTCCCGTCCATGCAGATGGAAATCGAACCGGTCTCCTCACTCACCACGATGGTCACCGCATCGGTTTCCTCGGTCAGCCCGATCCCCGCCCGGTGGCGCAACCCCATCGACCGGTCCGACAACTCCTTCTGACTCACCGGGAACACACAGGCCGCCGCCGTCACCGTTTCCTTCGAGAGCACCATCCCCCCGTCATGCAGAGCCGTCTTCGGATGGAAAATCGTCACCGCCAATTCCGTACTCAACTGCGCACCCACCGCCACTCCGGTCTCGGCGTGCTCCTTCAGACTGATCGACCGCTCCAGCGCAAACAACGCCCCGAACCGCTTCCGCGACAACTGCACCACCGCATCACCGAGCGTCTCCAGAAATTTCTCCTGCTGCGTGGTCGAAAAGGAAAAGAGCCGCGTGCTCCCCAACCGCGCCAGCGCACTCCGCAACTCCGGCTGGAAGATGATCAGCAACGCCAGGGCCAGGAAGGCCGTCGCCCACCGGATGATGAACCCGATCACCTGCAGCTGCAAAAGCTGGGAGGCAAAGGTCAGGGCAATAAACACCAGGGCCAATCCCACCAGAATCCGAGCCCCCCGCGTGGCCCGAAAGGCCCGGTAAAGCTGATAGATGAAGATCCAGAGAATCACAATCTCCACTCCACCCTGCCAATGGTCTTTTAAATACTGCAGCACTTCTTGATGCCCAGACTACGCACCTCCCCGCGCCGATCAATCGCAAAGGCTTAAGTTCCTTCTTCCCGGCCCCACCAGGCCCCGCTTATCCTCCCTTCAAGATCATGAAGCGAGCCTTCTCCATCCTCTCCATCCTCTCCATCCTCTCCCTCCTCGGCCTCCTCCCCGGTTCCGCCGCCACCACCACCCCGGCATTCGAGGCCCAAACCATCGATCCCGCCATCCAGATCGGCTACGGCGTGGCCCTCGGGGACGTCGATGGCGATGGCGACGAGGACATCCTCGTCGCCGACAAACGCGACTTCCTCTGGTACGAAAATCCCTCCTGGGAGAAGCGCGTCTTCCACACCTTCCACCTCGGCGACCAGCGCGAAACCCTCCGCGACAACGTCTGTCTCGCCGCCCGGGACATCAACGGCGACGGCAAGGTCGAGGTCGCCGTCGGCACCAATTGGAACCCTGCGGAAACCACCAGCACGGAAGGCTCCGGCGGCGTCTGGTTCCTCGGATCCCTCGGCAACATCAAACCGGTCCGCCTCCCCCACGAACCGACCACCCACCGGATGTATTGGGCCAAGTCCGCCCCCGACGATCTCACCTCCTCCGCCTGGCCCGGCACCCTCCTCGACGACACCATGCACAAAACCCACAACGGGGACATCCTCAGCCGCAACCCCAACGAACCCGAGCAGGTCATCGTCGCCGGGGTGGAAGGCGTCAGCCATTTCCTCGGCGACGACCAGGGCTGGTCCAAGGTCATTCCCCAACTCCTCGGCATGCGCGACGGCCCCGGAGAAATCCGCTACGGCCAACCCTCCGAGAACCGTCTCCAACCCCTCATCGCCACTATCGAACCGATGCATGGCAACACCGTCGCCGCCTACACCATCCCCCCCGGCAGCCTCGACTGGGAACGCAGTATCCTCGACACCGACCTCGCCCAGGGCCACGCCCTCGCCGTCGCCGACCTCCTCCATCTCGGACGCCTCCAGATCGTCGCCGGCTGGCGCAACCCGAACTCCAACGGCAAAGTCGGCATCAAGCTCTACATCCCCGACGCCAACGGCAAATGGACCACCACCCACCTCATCGACGACAACACCATGGCCTGCGAGGACCTCAAAATCGCCGACCTCAACAAGGACGGCAAACCAGACATCATCGCCACCGGCCGCGCCACCCAGAACGTCGTCATCTACTGGAACAAATCCGAGTAGCCGCACTCCACCCCCTGTCCCAACGGGACATCTCATCTTCTCCACCAAACACCGGCATCCGTGGCTCGACGACTCCATCCGTCCCAACGCCTTCGCCTACCTCGCCACACTCGGCCGCCATTCCGGCTGCGAAGTCTACCGGGTCGGCGGCATCGCCGATCACGTCCATCTCGCCATGCGCCTCTCCCGCACCATCACCGTCGCCGACTACGTCAAAAAGCTCAAGGCCACCTCCTCCGTCTGGATCAAGGAGGGCACCCCGCACCCCGCACCCCGCACCCCGCATTCCGCATTCCACAATCTTAAATCCTAAATCCTAAATCCTAAATCCCCCCCCCAATCGCCTCCACCATCCGCATCGCCTCCCGGTTCTCCCGCACCGAATGCACCCGGTGCACCACCGCGCCCCTCTCCCGCGTGTAGGCCGTCAACGCCACCGTCGGCCACTCCCGCACCGCCACCTCCTCCCTCCCCAACACCTTGCCGAGGAAACTCTTCCGCGACACCCCCATCAACAACGGCCGCCCCGGCACCACCAAACGCGCCGTCCCCTCCAACAGCGCCAGGTTGTGCTCCAAACTCTTCCCAAACCCGATCCCCGGATCAAAACACATCTGCTCCTCCTCAATCCCCGCCGCCCGCAAGGTCCCCAATCGCTCCTCGAAAAATTCCCGCACCTCCTCCACCACATCCCCATACTCCGGATGCGCCTGCATCGTCCGCGGCTCCCCCCGCATGTGCATCACCACCACCCCCGCCCCACTCTTCCGACAAACCGCCGCCATCCCCCCGTCGCCCTGCAACCCGGTCACGTCATTCACGATGTCCGCCCCCGCCTCCATCGCCGCCTCCGCCACCGCCACCTTGCTCGTATCGATTGAAATCAGCCCCTCCCATTCCTCCCGCAACGCCCCAATCACCGGAATGGTCCGCCGCAACTCCTCCTCCTCCCCCACCGGATCCGCCCCCGGCCGGGTCGATTCGCCCCCCACATCAATGATGTCCACCCCCTCCCCCACCATCCGCCGCGCCTGCGCCATGGCCGCCTCCAGGCTCGCAAAACGCCCTCCATCCGAGAAGGAATCAGGCGTCACGTTCAGAATCCCCATCACCATACCCCGCCGACTCAAGTCGAGGCGGCGTCCACGGACGTTCCAAATGGTGGGGGGATTGGTCATTGCACCGGGGCGGGGATAGGCTTAGCGTTTTCCTCATGAACACGGCAACGGCAAACCTCCTCCGCACCGCATTAGGCCTGGTTCTCGGCACCCTCCTGACCAGCCCCGCGTTGGGCGAAAACGGAAAGCCCTTCGACTACAAGGGTGAATGGGAGGAGGTCGGGCCCAACGTGCGCATCATGCGCCACGATGACGGCTCCCGCACCGAATTCCGCCGCAGCCCCGACGACCGCACCCTCACCAAGAAAACCACCGGCACCAACGGCTACATCATGATGACCGCCGTCTATCGCTTGGACTCCAACGGCAACCCCCGCGGCTGCGCCATCTTCGACGGCAAGGGCACCAAGCTCTACATCGTCAGCTACGGCTACCACGCAACTACCGGACAACTCGTCGCCGAGGACATGTTCGATGCCCGGGCCACCTTCCTCGACAAGAAAGGACGGAAACTCCCCGTCCGCCGCCTCTACTACAGCTACGACGCCCAGGGCAACCGCAGCAAGGCCCAGGCCATCAACCCCATCCCCGGCAAAACCGCCGAGGAAGTCTTCGGCGGCACCTCCACCTTCCCGCATGAGAACCCCTTCAAGAAGTAGGCCGTTTCCTCACCCGATCGCCACTCCTCACGCGTGAAAGGTGCCCCCCTTCTCCTCACCCTCCTCGGCGTCGCCATTTTCGTCGGCAACGTCCTCTACCTCGCCGACCGCGGCGGCGAACAAACCGCACCGGCCAACACCACCCTCTCCCCCGCCGCCTTCGTCGCCCAACAACTCGACCTCCCCCTCGGCCAACCCGCCCCCCTCCAGGCGGTCTCCCCCGAGACCCTCCGCCATCGCATCGGCGCCAACCTCGACGCCCACTTCGGTCCCGGCGGACTCGCCCGGCGCACCCGCGCCTACGAACTCCTCACCCTCCTCCCCTCCGGCCAGAACCTCCACGACCAATTCCTCGCCATGCAGGCCGCCGGTTGCCGCGGTTGGTTCGCCGACCGCACCGGCGACCTCCTCGTCGCCGAAGACTTCGCCCCGCTCACCCGCCCCGACGACCGCGCCACCCTCATCCGCCTCCGCACCCTCGAGTTCCTCCGCCGCGCCAGCTTCACCCTCTCCCCCGACGCCGACGACGACCAATGGTTCGCCCACCGCGCCATCCACGGCGCCCTCGCCGAAGCCCTTCAAATTGCCGACCAATCCGGGGCTCTCTCCAACCTCCCCACCGCCGAGGAAACCGAGCGCGAAGCCATCCTCCTCACCCTCCCCATCCTCATCCACAACCTCGCCCAGTCCCCCGAACTCCTCGGTCTCCCCTACCTCCGCCAACGCAGCGAAGCCGCCCCCACTCCCTGGATCACCCTCCTCCGGGAGGCCCCCACCCACACCCACGGACTCCTCCACTGCCCCCCCGATCCCCTCCCAGCCCTCCCGCAACTCGGTTCCACCCTCCTCGAGGAATCCCTCGGTGCCTACGCCACCCAACTCCTCCTCGAGCGCCACTCCGATTTCGAGCAGGCCGAATCCCTCACCCCTCACTGGCGCGGCGACCACTACCGCCTCTTCGCCAACGGCCGCGGCGACCACCTCCTCTGGCACTGCCAATGGGCCACCCCCGAAGCCGCCACCAACGCCGCCAACCTCCTCCGCAGCACCCTCACTCCCGAAGGCACCATCCCCGGCACCACCGATCGTCACTTCCTCATCGAAACCCGCCACCGTCTCCTCCTCGTCCTCAACTGCAGCGATCCCGACACCCTCGCCGCCCTGAGGCAGGTACAACCCTAAGGTCCCCTCCACGCATGATTTCCAAACGCATCATCTTCGAGGGCCGCGTTCAGGGCGTCGGCTTCCGCTACGCCACCAAGGACATCGCCTGCGGCTTCGACGTCTGCGGTTGGGTCAAAAACCTCATCGACGGCACCGTCGAAATGCAGGTCATGGGCGAGGCCGAAGAGGTCGAGGAATTTCTCAAACACATCACCGAGGAAAGCCCCGTCTCCCACCACATCAAAAACCTCTCCGTCGAATCCATCCCCCCCCTCGAAAACATCGTCGGCTTCAAAATCGTCTCCTGACCCGCGCCCCCCCCCTCCCCCCTCCCCCCCTGTCCCAACGGGACATCCCATACCAGCCCCGGACCCCGTCCGGGGTATGCACCCTCCGAATTCTCGCGTCCTGTAGGGACGCCTCATGCTCATCCCCCGCCCCCCAATCCCTCCCCCTCCTCAATCACGGAACCACCGCACTCCGGTCGCCAAACTCTGGCCTCCCCTCCGCACTCCGGGCTCCAAATTCCGCATTCGTCATTCCGCATTCACCATTCGTCCCACCCACCCCAAATACCCCTCGCTCCCCCCCACCACCTCCAGCGCCACCACCTCCGGCACCTCATACGGGTGCAACTCCTCAATCGCCTCCCGCAGCGCCTCCAAGCGCCCCGCCGTCGTCTTCAACAGCCCCAACACCTCCGTTTCCCCGCAAATCTTCCCCTCCCAGCGGTAAATCGACTCGATCCCCGGCACCAGGTTGACACAAGCCACCAGTTGCCTTTCCACCAGAGCCGTGCCAATCTGTCGCGCCTCCTCCACGCTCGGAAAGCTACACAGCACCACCAAGACCTGCTCTTCACTCTTCACGGCCCCCACTAAACACCCCTCCCCCCTCCCCGACAACCATCCCATGCACTCGGGCTTCATCGAGAAACTCCTCTCCCGCCTCGACCGCCTCGAACCCGGCCAGGTCCAGACCCTCGTCGACCGCCTCCTCCGCGAAAAAGGCTTCCTCGAACGCGTCTTTGAGGCCCTCCAGGAAGGCGTCCTCCTCCTCGACCCCGATGGCGCCATCTCCTTCCTAAATCGTGCCGCCTGCGGCTTCTTCGGCCTCGATCACGAAAAGGCCGTGGGCCGCAAACTCGATGCCCTCGTCCGCGGCCTCGATTGGAAAAGCCTCATCCGTCCCGGCCGCCAAGCCGTCAATCGTGACCTCGAGGTCTTCTACCCAGATAACCGCTTCCTCAACTTCTACCTCGCCCCCATCGCCGAACCCCTCGACGGCGAAGTCGAACAACTCGGCTACGTCATGCTCGTCCGCGATATCACCGAGTCCCGCCGCGAAGCCGCCGAAACCCTCGAAAGCGAAAAACTCAACGCCCTCACCCTCCTCGCCGCCGGCGTCGCCCATGAAATCGGCAACCCCCTCAACTCCCTCGGCATCCATCTCCAACTCCTCCAACGCAAGATCAACGATCTCCCCGTCGGCGACCGCGCCCCCCTCACCGAACACCTCGACACCGCCCAGGCGGAAATCAAACGCCTCCATTCCATCCTTCAGGAATTCCTCCACGCCATCCGTCCCACCACTCCCCAGCGCACCGCCACCGACATCAACTCCCTCATCGAGGAAACCATCCGCACCCTCGAGGCCGAACTCTCCTCCCGCGACATCAAGGTCGAACTCCGCCTCGACGAGGACCTCCCCAAACTCCCCCTCGACCCCGGACAAATCCGCCAAGCCCTCTTCAATCTCTTCAAAAACGCCTACCAAGCCCTCGACTCCTCTGACGGCTCCATCACCGTCGAAACCCGCCACACCGACTTCGAAATCTGCATCTCCATCGAGGACAACGGCTCCGGCATGCCCCCGGAAATCATGGGCTCCCTCTTCGAACCCTTCCATTCCAGCAAAAAAACCGGCACCGGCCTCGGCCTCCTCATCGTCCGCCGCATCGTCCGCGAACACGGCGGCGAAATCGAGGTGGACTCCGAGGAAGACCGCGGCACCCGCATCACCCTCTTCTTCCCCCGCGGCGAAAAACGGGTCCGCCTCCTCGAAGACTCCTCCTCTTCCTTCATCGAAGTCTAGCAGACCAGTTGTCCGTTATCCGTTATCAGTGTTCAGAATCAAAACTCAAACTCTCAACCAAACCGCAATCGTAGAACTCCCCCATCCTCCCTCTTCCTCCCAATAACTGATAACCGATAACTTCCCCCCAAAATGCCAATTTTACTCATCGTCGACGACGAAAAACCCACCCGCGAAGGCCTCCGCATGGCCCTCGAGGACAAGTTCGAGTGCTACATCGCCGCCGACGCCAAACAGGCCCGCCAAGTCCTCAAAAGCGAACCGATCGACATCCTCCTCACCGACCTCCGCCTCGGCGCCGACTCCGGCATGGACCTCCTCGAGGAAGCCCTCGCCATGCCCCGACCTCCCGTCGCCATCATGATGACCGCCTACGGCTCCGTCGACACCGCCGTCGAAGCCATGCGCCGCGGTGCCTGGCACTTCGTCACCAAACCCCTCAACCTCGACGAGGTCGAACTCCTCCTCTCCCGCGCCGCCCGCGGCCGCAAGGTCGAAAAGGAAAACCTCCGCCTCGTCAGCGAGAACCGCGAACTCAAAAAGAAAACCGGCAAGTCGCCCTCCGGCCTCGACCGCCTCATCGGCAAGTCCACCGCCCTCGCCAAAGTCACCCAGACCGTCGAACAGGTCGCCCCCACCCGCGCCACCATCCTCCTCGAGGGCGAATCCGGCACCGGCAAGGAACTCGTCGCCCACGCCATCCACGACCTCTCCGGCCGCCCCGCCGACAAAATGGTCATCGTCAACTGCGCCGCCCTCTCCCCCCAACTGCTCGAATCCGAGCTCTTCGGCCACGAAAAAGGCGCCTTCACCGGGGCCACCCAACGCCGCATCGGCCGCTTCGAACAAGCCCACGGCGGCACCCTCTTCCTGGACGAAATCGGCGAAATCGACGCCGCCACCCAGGTCAAACTCCTCCGCGCCCTCTCCGAACGGACAATTCAACGGGTCGGATCGAACGAATCCGTCCCCGTCGATGTCAGACTCATCGCCGCCACCAACAAGCACCTGCGGAAACTCGTCGATCAGGGCGATTTCCGCGAAGACCTCTTTTTCCGTCTGCACGTCGTCACCATCACCATGCCGCCCCTCCGCACGAGGCCTGAAGACATCGTTCTTCTCGCCAACGCCTTCCTGCGCGAATTCGCCGAGGAGAATGGCCGCCCCGTCAAACCCCTCGACGATGGGGCCCTCCAAAGCCTCCGCCTCTATTCCTGGCCCGGAAACGTCCGCGAACTCCGCACCGCCATCGAACACGGCGTGGTCATGTCCAACCAGGACCTCATCGGCCCCGCCCACCTCCCCGCCTTTCTCTCCGCCCCCGCCCACCTTTCTTCGACCACCCGCCCCTCCCCGCCGGAAAACGACCTTGCCCCGGAGGGGGATTTAAACTTGCATGCCCTTGAGACGAAAGCCATTGAACAGGCCCTCCAGCGCACCAACGGAAACCGCACCCAAGCCGCCGAACTACTCGGTATCAGCCGCCGAACCCTCCAGCGAAAGCTGAAGGATCCCGCCTGACCCGCCTCTCTCCTCATGAGCCCTTCCGATTCCAACAACACCTTCAACGCCGCCGTCCTCACCCGGCGCGTCCTCTTCTTCGTCGTCCTCATCGGCCTCACCCTCGTCCACCTCCTGGTCACCTTCCGCGGTCTCAGCACCTCCACCGGCATGGACCAGGCCCAACTGGCCCGCGAACTGGCCCGCAACAACGGCTTCACCACCAAGGTCCTGCGCCCCATGTCCATCGGCCAGAGCCAAAGCGCCACCGAGGGCGAAGGCACCCTCGTCATGGCTTCCCGCGATTCCTACCACTCTCCCCTCCACCCCGTCCTCCTCGCCGCCATCCTCAAGGTGGTCGATGGCGGCAACGCCGACAAATGGCGCATGACCAGCGAGGAAACCGTCTACCGGCTCGACCGCGTCATCGCCGCCTCCGCCGTCATCCTCTTCCTCCTCTCCATCGGCGTCACCTACCTCCTCGTCTGCCGCATCTTCGACTCCAAGATCGCCGGCGTCACCGCCCTGCTCATGCTCCTCTGCGACCTCTTCTGGCAATATTCCCAGTCCGGGCTCCCGCAAATGTTCATGCTCTTCCTCTTCACCTGCGCCTGCTACTTTGCCTTCCGCGCCGTGGAAATCTCCGAGGACGGCGGCATCGCCCTCGTCCCCGCCCTCATCGCCGGCCTCTTCTTCTCCCTCCTCGTCCTCACCCACTGGCTCGCGGTCTGGCTCGTCCTCGGCTACGTCATCTACGCCGCCATCGCCATCCGCCCCAGGGGCATCGCCGCTCTCGGCACCCTCGTCCTCCTCCTCCTCCTCTCCTCCTATTTCCTCATCAAGAACACCGAATACACCGGATCCCCAGGGGGCACCGCCCTCCTCGCCATCCACAACGGCCTGGGCGGCAGCGAGGCCGATGTCATGCGCACCTACGACCCCGGCGACACTTACCTCGATCTCCGAAACCTCATCCTCAAGATCCTCCGCGTCTCCCTGCTCCAGGCCAACGGCCTCTACGCCAACCTCGGGGCCATGCTCACCGCCCCCATCTTCTTCCTCACCCTCCTCCATCCCTTCAAACGAAAATCCATCGCCAGCTTCCGCTGGTGCCTCCTCCTCATGTGGGTCTTCGCCTCCCTCGGCATGGCCATCTTCGGCCTCTCCGGAGCCCTCGACCCCAACCAACTGCACATCCTCTTCGGCCCCCTCATGGCCGCCTACGGCCTCGCCTTCGTCGCCATTCTCTGGAGCAAACTCAATCTCCCCACTTCCATCCCCCAACTGCGCAACGCCCACTTCGCGGTCATCGTCCTCATCAGCGGCGGCCCGCTCCTCCTCGGCCTGCCCTCCGACCTGAAAATGGGGCTCGCCAATGACAAACTCCCTCCCCATTGGCCCCCCTACTACCCCTCCACCCTCAACACCCGCCTTCCCAATTACTCCCTCGGCAACGAAATCATCGTCTCGGATCAACCTTGGGCGGTCGCCTGGTATGCCGACCGCAAGAGCATCTGGCTTCCCAAAAAAGTGGAAACCCTCGAGCGCCTCGAAGCCATGGCCGAAGCCGAAGACGCCCCCGTCACCGGCATCCTCATTTCCCCCGTCTCCCACAGCATTGACCCCATGCTGAAAAACTACAACAGCTACACCGAGTGGGCCCCCCTCATCTTCGACGGCTGGGCCACCCTCGCCTTGCGCAACCGCCGGGCCGGCTTCCTCGCCCTCCAGGACGACGAGATGAAAGGCCTCCTCGCCCGCTACCCCCACGAGGCCTACCTCGTCAACGCCCTCCTCATCTACTGGTCCTCGCAGCCCATCCTCGACCGCGGCGAGTAACCCCCCGCCCCGCCCCATGGCCCGCAAACCAGCAGCCCAATCCCCGCCCGCCTTCGAGGACGCCCTGCGCGACCTCGAAAACCTCGTCGAGGCCATGGAAAACGACCAACTACCCCTCGAGGACCTCGTCGCCCACTACGAAAAGGGCGCCAAACTCCTTCAGCATTGCGAACAAGTCCTCAATGCGGCCCGAAAACGCATCGAACTCATCGAGATTCCCCCCCCAACCGAAAACGGACTGGAATCAACCCCTTCCCCGACAGAGGATGCCGTGGCCCCGGGCGCGAAGGATTCCGGGACCGCCGATCAAGATGACATCCGACTCCTCTGACTCCCACGGAACGACCCCCGCGTCGACTCCGCTCCTCCCGGGCATCACCTCGCCCTTGGACCTCAAAAAGCTCAGCGAACCCGACCTCCTCCGGCTCGCCGAGGAGATCCGCAGCACCCTCATCAACACCCTCGCCGAAACCGGCGGCCACCTCGGCCCCAACCTCGGCGTGGTCGAACTCTCCATCGCCCTCCACGCCATCTTCGAGTCCCCCGCCGACAAGTTCCTCTTCGATGTCTCCCACCAGGGCTACGTCCACAAGATGCTCACCGGCCGCGCCGACAAGATCGACACCATCCGCCAGTTCGAAGGCCTCAACGGCTACCTCCTCCGCACCGAGTCCCAGCACGATTGCTATGGCGCGGGCCACGCCGGCACCGCCCTCTCCGCCGCCCTCGGCATGGCCGCCGCCCGGGACCTCGCCGGGGACAAGAACCATGTCGTCGCCGTCGCCGGGGATGCCGCCTTCACCTGCGGCCCCACCCTCGAGGCCCTCAACAACATCGCCCACACCACCAAGCGCTTCATCGTCGTCCTCAATGACAACGAATGGTCCATCGACAAAAATGTCGGGGCCATCGCCAAATATTTCAACGCCCTCCAAACCAACACGGCCTACTCCGGCGTCCGCCAGAAGGCCGCCGACTTCGTCGAAAAGATCGCCGGCGAAGGCGTCCGCAAGTTCGCCCACAAGATCGAACGCAGCGCCAAAAACCTCCTCTTCCCCAACGTCCTCTTCGAAAAATTCGGCCTCCGCTACTTCGGCCCCATCGACGGACACAACCTCCCCCTCCTCCTCAAAACCTTCGACTACCTCAAACGCCAGGACGAACCGGTCATCCTCCACATCATCACCGAAAAAGGCCGCGGCTACCAACCCGCCCTCGAAAAACCAGGCAAGTTTCACGGCCTCGGACCCTACAAGGTCGAGGACGGCTCCACCGAATCCGGCGCCGTCACCTACTCCGAACTCTTCGGCCGCGCCGTTACCGACTTCGCCAAAGAGGACCAGAAGGTCGTCGCCATCACCGCCGCCATGCCCGGCGGCACCAAACTCGATATCTTCAAAAAGGAGATCCCCGAACGCTACTTCGACGTCGGCATCGCCGAGGAACACGCCGCCCTCTTCGCCTGCGGCCTCGCCACCCAGGGCTTCAAACCCTTCCTCGCCATCTACTCCACCTTCATGCAGCGGGCCTACGACATGATCATCCATGACATGGCCCTCCAGCAACTTCCCGTCCGCCTCTGCATGGACCGCGGCGGCCTTTCCGGCGACGACGGCCCCACCCACCACGGCCTCTTCGACATCGGCTACCTCCGCCACATCCCCAACATCGTCCACATGCAACCCCGCAACGAGGACGAGTTCATCGACATGCTCTGGACGATGAACAACTACGAGAAGGGCCCCATCGCCATCCGCTACCCCCGCGGCGCCGGTACCGGTGCCAAACCCAAGGACAAACCCGCCCTCCTCGAAATCGGCAAGGCCGAAGTCCTCCAGGAAGGCAAGGACGTCACCCTCCTCGGCCTCGGCGACCTCTTCTCCATGGCCACCGAAACAAAGGACGCCCTCGAGGCAAAAGGCTACTCCGTCACCCTCATCAACCCCCGCTTCATCAAACCCCTCGACGCCGCCGTCATCGAGCGTTTTGCCAAACAGGCCAAGGTCGTCTGCACCTTCGAGGACCACGTCCTCGCCAACGGCTTCGGCGCCTCCATCATCGAACTCCTCCATGAGGCCGGCATCAACACCCCCGTCGAACGCATCGGCTGGCCCGACGCCTTCGTCGAACACGGCAAACCCGACATCCTCCGCGCCAAACACGGCCTCACCCCCGAGAACGCCCTCACCAAGGTCCTCTCCCACCTCCCCGCCAAAGCCGCCTCAGCGTAGATCCCAGTGGCGTGACCGTCCCGGTCGCAGGCCCCAATGGCCCACCCAGTGGCGTGACCGTCCCGGTCGCAGGCCCCAACGTGGCGTGACCGTCCCGGTCGCAGGCCCCAACGTGGCATGATCCGTCCCGCTCATGATCTAAATCCCCGGCGATAGCCGCCAAAATCCGCCCCCTCCAAGAAGTCAATCAGATGAAAAAGCTCCGCCTCGCCCTCATCATCGCGGCCGGTTTCCTCCTCCTCTTCTTCGCCACCCCCATCGGCGACTTCCTCACCCCGGCCTTCAAACACGGCGCGCTGAAGCGAAGACACGACCTCCCCACGATTGCCCATGACTTGGCCGCCTTCCTCTCCGAAGAACCACCACGCACTCTCTCCCCAACCGATCCGGAGTTCCCCGAAAGCCTCAGGCATCTAGACGCCATGCGCCTCCAGACCGGACTGAACAAAGTTTACCTCGAATTCGGCGGTGGCTTTTATCACTACATCTGCCACCCAAAGCCCGGCCAATCACTCCGCCCCACCACCAGTGTCCCATCGCCTTGGGGCTAGGAATCACAGGGTACAAACAATCGAACTCCAAAGTCCGACGCAACTACCGGCAATCGAGAAATAGGTGAAATAGCTGCAATGTGAATCCGTTGGGACGATCATGAATACTGACCAGTTCACCGGTTAGAGCCGGGACGACAACCACCGGTTTGAGTTGAGTCGCTGTCCCGAGTTTGGGATGGATTGATTTGCTGTCGGCTTCAAAAGCTCGCCGGAGTTCAGAACGCCAATAATCTGCATCATTATTCTGATAAAGTCCGATCATCGCAGCTTCCGGGCAGCCTGAAGCGTAGCGGCAGGAAATGAAATCGTCCATGCCCCCTGCTCCAACATATTTTCCAATCGGAAAGCCACCAGTGCGCAGACGTTTGGCTTCAAAAACATAAGCCAAGCGGGGCCTGATCCCACTCCGAATTCTTGAAATATCGAGGCGGAGCCGCTCATTACCTAGTTAACCCTGAGGGCTGTGGGGAGCCTGATCGCCAATGCAGTAGTGGAGATAGACATCGGGGGTGTCAGGATGAAAATCGAGCCGATTTTTCATCGCTTCGGCGAGCAGACCAGTGATTGCGGGCTCGTCCAGTTGCGGGTGGAGGCGGGATTCGATATCCGCGTGAGCCCAGCTGAGGAGCTGGTGGGAATGAAGTCGAAACGACTCGCAATAAGAGTCCCAGAGGGCGCTAAGGCTTCCACTGGTCATGACTTCTTTCGTTGTCGGGCCTCCAGCACCTCGGAGATGATGTCATCGGCATCCATCATGGCATGGGTTTCTGTCCACTCCAGGCTACGGGGAGGCTTGATCAAATGGATCGTGTCGCCATCAAAAATCCGGATGCTCCGTTTCACATAAACCCATTGGCTGAACTGCTCTTCGGCAGCGCGAAGCAGGGCATCCAGCGTCTCCGATTCGACCCCTTCCGCACGGTTCACCTGCACCGGAATCGAACGCTTCTACTTGGTTAGTGTTACGGAGGCACAAATCCCTCGGAAGGAGTGCGACACTACAATCCGATGATAGTTTTTTTCTGCAATGTATGCGTCGAGCTCCGACCGGAGACGATTGGCGTAGGCCAACAGCTCAGGTTCATCAGGTTGTACCCGCAGACGAGCAGGGGACTTGCCCTTGTTGAGCTGGTAGCGAACACGGAAGAACTCGCCGACGACCATGGCGACCGACTGGGACAGGCCGAGCGCGGCAGCGACACGCTTATCGAGAAGGGCTCTAACTTCGCCGAAGCCAACTCCCGATAACTCGAGCGCAGCTGCTTCTTCCCATGCTGCGGAGAGCCGAGCTTGCCTCTCCGCAGTGAGTTCAGGAAATGGAAGATGTTTTGCATCACCCTTATCAATGAGGTTCCGATCAATACCCCAAGCCGCAGTCGTAACAAAGAATAGCAGGTAACTGGAAAAACTTGATGACCAAATTGAAGCCAAAGCCTTCATTTCCTCTGCTGCTCCACCAGCTACACCGACCTTGTCGTGCCTGATGATGAATGAACTATCGGAATAGGCTGCAAAATCGTTCCAGAGAAACAGGCGAGGTCCATTGGCAAGAGCGAGCCCAGAATGTCGTCCTTTGCGAACGAAATCACCAACCGAATTAGCTTCTAGAAATCGTTCCTTGATGATGAGGGTGGGCTGTTTGACCAGGCACTTGTGATTCAGGACTTTCAAATCGGAGAGAACGTTTCGCCCATCTTCATCCAAAATCTCCTCATTGGGGTCCCGGTCGGTCCCTTGTCCCTGCCTGAGCTGAAGCCCCAAGGCCAGCGTCCAACCTCTCGCATCACAGAGACTCCCGAGAGTTGTCGAGAATACCCGGCGAAGCTTTTGGAGCGTCCGATCATCGCAAACATTCCCCCAGAGTGCCTTCTTCCAGGTAGTTGCCTCGCTGAGTTCATCGCTCGAACAAGTCAGACGTTTGATCTCAGATTCTGAAAATCCAATCGCCCATGCCCTGCGTTTCGTCCCGCGCCTGACGCTGGTGACACACTGGTTCGCGACGAAGGGACCAAAGTGTAGGATCGGAGCTCCCCGACTCCGTGAACTCCGGTGGTGATAGATCAAAATCACGAACGGTGCTTGGGCGGAGGCGAACACAATGTAGGCAAGATTCGCAAAATTGGTGACACGACGAACTTGGACGCCACCAAAAAATTTCGCACGCCACGCCTTGAGCTGATCATTGGTGAGCGTCTTCGCGTGAAGGATGAGACCAACGGTGCCGCCATCGGCAAGGCAGCCCATAACACGCCAGGCAAATGCTTCGCAAGTCCGAGCCCGGGCCAAGGCGTATTCGCCCCCATGAACTCTCGCCCAATCCAACAAATGCGCGGCTTCGGGATCGTTTGAGTCCAACTCGACCCAGGGTGGATTACCCACGATGCAATCGAACTTGATACCCTCTCCGTCGGCCGACACCACCTGCTCCCAAAATCGACCGTGTTCGTTGAAGAAGTCCTCAGGGAACAGATTATTGCCGACCAGCGTGGGAAACTTGAAATTTTTGCGCCGATGTAGCTCGGGTGGATCGACGTAGCTGAGCATTGCCAGGATCAAACTGAAGCCGGCGATCTGGCAGGCCATGAGATTCCGCTCGACAGCGTAAATGCTCGTCGTCAGCAGATCCTTAAGCTCTCTGGCATTGAGCGTCGTACGTTGCTGGCGCTGGCACTCAAGTTCCACCAATCGGCGAAAGGCAACGACGAGAAAGACTCCGGATCCGCAGCAGGGATCGAGGATCTTCATCCCGAGTTGTATTTTTCTCACTGCGTTGATCTCAGAAACGAGGTAGTCCGCCAGAGGCTCTGGAGTGTAGTGAGCACCACGTTTTTCGGGATCAGATGCCTCGAACCCTGGATTAGGGTCGTCTTCGTTTATTCCAGTGTGAAGGAACTGCTCGTAAATGGACGAGAGGAACTCGACCGGAATCGAAGCGAAATCATAAGCGCTAAAGGAGAGGTGCATTTGTCCGGAGACTTCCTCACCAGCGAAAACACACGCCACGGCGCGAATCGCATCGGCCTTGGGACCTCGGGAGCTGCCCCACGGGATGGGGAAGAGCTTTCCGTTGAAGCGCTTCTCCACCGCTTTCGCGAGTTTCCGGAAACCTATCAAGCTCACCGTCGCCGCAAATGTGTCGCCTGTGAAAAGGGTCCTCGGATCGACCTCAGCTTCTTCTCGAAGCCATTTGTCAGAAATGATGTCACGGGCCCGAAGGTACGCGAGGTAAACAAACTTGCCGATCAAGGCATGGCACGTTTTCAACGGCAATGCGTGATCATCGCCAAGTTTGGTCGCCAATTCCTTGAGGTGCTTGAGTAATGTTGTGTCCACCCGCTGCTCAGCACCCAGGCATTGGGCATTTTGCTGCCAGATCGCACCACGATCGATCGCGTCGGCGGTAAACGCGGAAAGAGCCTCGACGATCAAATCCATGTTCTGGTCCGTAGAGATCGCTGGGCTTACCGCTCCGATCTCCGGAACCTCCGGATCGAACGCAAAACCAGTAAACACCCTCACTTCCCCGGGCAGCAGAACAATCAGGAATGGATTCACTCCCTGGTTCCACAGGGTCCGATGAATGGAGCGGGCTCCTGCAACGGTTTCGGCCTTGGCGACATGAACGGCAGGACGGACCGCCTGCGGGTCCGGGCTTGTCCTGAAAAAGTAGCTCCCCGTTACACCGGCCTTGCGGGCCGAACGAATCCAATGCCTGTCAGACAAAGCGACGAGGCCATCCCCGTCATCCTCCCGGTATAAAGGAGATTGGCGATACCCTAGGGCGGTCGTTAGCTCGGCTAGATCCACAGCGATGGAGTCATTTTCCGCGAATGTGTCAAATAATGATCTGATGAACAACTGTTAAATTGAACAGTCATGCTCGGAGATGGGCCACACAACAATCCCAACTGCCCGACTGAAGCTACACTTCTACTTCCCGTATCTAAGCGCTCACTGCCCGTATTTACCCGTAGAACCATCGTCCGCGAGACTAGCCTTCCACCCTAAATTGCCAAGGATTCTCTCGACCGCGGCAAGTGTCCGAGGCAGCCCTTTCAACCGTCCCCTCACTTCCCCACCCAACCCTACCAGCCCTACCAGCCCTACCAGCCCTACCAGCCCTACCAGCCCAGTGGCTTGCAGGATCAGCCACTCGCAATTCGCCCGGCTTCCCCAATTTCAAGGGTACCTCCCAGCTCCTGACCTCATTGCAAATCCCATTTTTCCGCCAAACCAGATTCAATGGCCTCCTGCCACCCGCCGCCGGCGCAGGCACACCGCAAGAGCTCCGAGTAGCAGCAAGCCCGACACCCCGGGCTCCGGGATGGACATGGTCTGATAAATCCACTCCGCATAGGGATCCACCAGCACTCCACCCCCGTTATCACCGAAGCGCCCTCCAAAGCCCTCGGTGTAGGTGTTGATGCCCACAAGCTCCCAGCCGTGGGAGGTCTGGCGCAAAGCAGCTCCTCCGGAGTCACCCGGGCCAATAATCGACTCCAGCTCGTTGCCAAGGCTTCCATCCAGAAAGCCGGTCGTTGCGGGATCGTCAAAGTCGTACCGAAAAACCTCCGCCACACCGGAGCCTTCGTCGTCGAGGTGCAGGGCGTCGATAACGTTGCTGCCGAAGCGGCGATCTGTCAGACTCGAATTACTGGTGTATCCGTAGCTTCCATAACCGGAGCGCCCGAAACCCACCAAGGTGATCGTCTCACCAACACCTCCCACCCCAAGGCCCGGGAAGACGAGCCCGGGCGGCAACGGGGTGGACAGATGCAGGAGGGCCAAGTCATCGCTGATCGAGGGATTGGCAAAGCCAGTGAAGTCAGGATGAGTGAACGCTTCTGCGACACCAAATACCCCATAGCCCGGGAGATGGAAGGTCCCGGTCCATCCCGCATCGGGCCGTCCGTCGTCATTCAGGTCCGCATTGTGGCCTGCGGTGAGGACCCATTCCCGCGACAGAGCCACTGCCGAACCCCTGTAGGTCGCAGCACCACTGGAAATTTCCAGCGCACCGACGAACGAGAACTCGCCGACCGTGTCCAGGCGAGCGCTCGGGGTGTCGGCGGGCAGTGCCGTCTCTCCTCCGGCGAGGATGGTCCTGGTCGTCACCGTGGCCATGAGCGAAAGGAAGGAGTAATCAACCCGCCCGGGGCCTTCGACCCCGCATCCACGGGACTACCAGCACCGGGCGGGCGTTCTGTCGATTTGTCGCATCCGGCAAGCGGATGCGAGCGGGACGGCGGCCGGTTCAGTCCCATGCTCATGCTGGGGAAATCCATCCCCATTGGTCTGAGCTGCGGGCTATGCGGAACCCGATGTTGTTGTTGGAGTTCGTCGGGTTGTTGTTGTTGCGGTTCGCGGCGCGGCAGTTGTTCGCGTTGTTGTTCCAACTGCCGCCCCGGTTCACCCGGTTCGAGCCCGATGGCCGCCGACCGGAACTGTTCCATCACCCGCCGCCGGAAGGAGTGCGAGCGCACCGGCAGCACAAAGGCCGTCAGTGCCGTGAGCCGCTCTTGCAGCCCGCTTTCGGAAATTTCTCCTGCTTCATGCAGTGCATCCAGCATCCTCAGCCGCCGCCGGTAGCGCACTTTGCTGCGGCGGTTCAGCTCCGCGTGGTTCGGGAAGATCCGGTAGCCGAGGAAATCCATGCCGCGTGCGCTCGGTTGCGGACACGGCGGATGTTTCAGCGCCAGTCCCAGTTCCTCCTCCACGAAGCGCCGGATCTCGCGTCCGGCAGCGATCAGCACCGACTTGTCGTCTGCCCAGCAGACGAAGTCGTCCATGTAGCGCACATGCGACTTCACTCCCGGCAGCCGCTGGCAGAGGCGGTCCAGCGGACCGAGATAGAAATTCGCCAGATGCTGGCTCGTCAGGCTGCCGATCGGCAGGCCCGTGCCCTCGCCCGGCCGGTGTCCACGGATGATCTGTTCCAGCCAATACAGCACCTCCTGATCCTTGAACACGCGCCGCACCCGGGCGATCAAGCGTTCGTGCGGGATGGACTCGAAATACTTGCGGATGTCCAGCTTGAGGTGCCAGGCGTGCTTACGGGCGGCCTTTTGCGCCGCCTCGATGCCCTTGAGTCGGCCCTTGCCCTTGCGGCAGGCGTAGCTGTGGAACACCGACTGCCGTTCCAGCATCGGCTCGCACAGGTTCATCAGCGCGTGGTGGAACACCCGCTCCGGGAAGCGCGCCGCGTGGATCGTCCGTTCCTTCGGCTCGAATACCTTGAACACGTTGAACTTCCCGGTATCGAAAGTCCGCTCGATCAACTGCACCCGCAAGGCCGTGAGGCTGGCATCCAGATCCGCCCCAAAGCGCCGCACCTCCAGCTTGTGCCGCTTCCCACGCGCCGCCTGGTGGAACGCACGGGCCAGATTCCCACGCTCGATCACCGCAGGCCATAGATTCCCGATTCGCTTCACTTCGCCGCCTCCTTTCCTGTCAGCAGGGCCAGAAACGCCGCTCCGTATTTCTCGATCCGCGCCGCGCCCACCCCATCGATTTTCCCCAGTGCCGCGAGCGAGTCCACCTTGCCCGTCACCATCGCCGCGAGCTGCTCGTTGGTGAAGATCGCATACGCCGGGATCGCATCCTTGTCGGAGATCGCCTTGCGCAGGTCCCGCAGCTTGGAAAACGCCGCGAAATCCTCCACATTGAGCACTTCCTTGTAATCCACCTTTGGCCCCGCTCCCCGGATTTTACCCCCACCCAGTGCCCCATCCAGAAACTCGATGCAAAACGCCCAGAAAGAATCCTCTCCATTCGGCACGAACTCCTTCCGTACCGACGCAATCCGCCCGCCTCGGAGCAGCTTGTTCAACTCCTCCTTCGCGCTGCCCTGCCCGTTGGCCGGGATCTGGATAAACTCAAACGGCATGAGTCATTTTGCAAAAATAACGCGAGCAGGGGCTTCGCCCCTACAACCCCATGTTAGGCTTTCTTTGTTCATGTTTCGTGATTTAAGAAACGCTACACTCCCTTCACTTCGTTGCTGCGGTCGTCCCTCCCTTGCTACTCCGTTCCGTTCGTTTCGCTCCTGCTGTTTCTTAGGGGACTGAACTGCGGGCTACGCGGAACCCGATGCCGTTGCCGGAGCCCGTCGGGTAGCCGTTGCCGCGGACCGCGGCGCGGCAGCCGTACGCGCCGCTGTTCCAACCGCCGCCCCGGATCACCCGGATCGAGCCCGAAGCAGGACCCCGAGGATCCGTCCCCGGTGACGTGCTGTAATAGCTGCTCCCCCACCAATCCCAGCACCGCTCCCACATGTTCCCAGCCATGTCATACAACCCATGCCCGTTCGGCGCGAAACTTCCCACCGGCGAACTGTAGGGGTTCCCGCCCACCGCGTAGGTCGGGTGGTAACCCCGCGTCGGGCTCAAGTCGTAGCTGTAGGAACGGGAACTATAATAGTTCGCCTGGCTGTGCGTGATCGTGTCCCCCCACGGGAAATTCTTCCCGCTCAGGCCACCTCTCGCCGCCTTCTCCCACTCCGCCTCCGTCGGCAACCGGTAGCCGTTCGCACTCCAGTTGCAGACCACGGTGGTGCTGCTTCCCGTCTTGTAGGTCGCCCCTGCAACCGTGTAGCACGGCGCCAGCCCCTCCTTCTGGCTGCGCGCGTTGCACCACTTCACCATCGCATACCACGAGATGCTGTGCACCGGATGGTTCGCACCCTTCGAGGCATACGAGCCGTTCCCTGCTGGCAAATCCGTGTAGCCGTTGCTGGCACCCCATGCCCGCACCTCGTCCCACAACTCCTTGGTCACCTCGTATTTCCCCATGTAAAACGCACTCACATACACGCTGTGCACCGGTCGCACGTCGCTGAAGCCCACCAGCGGGTTTGACTGGTCCCCCATCTGGAAACTCCCGCCGGGGATGAGCGCAAAGCCGTCCGTGGCCGGATTGTTGGTGGCTGCGCCGCCGTGATCGTCGATGAAATCCGAGGGATCAATGATACCTTCGGCCTGCATCGCTGCGAATGCAGCGGCGGCTCCGCTGGAATCACTGAAATAGCCGTTCCCCGTGACCGTGTAGAGACTGGTGCTATCCGTGATCGTTTTACCCGGCAGTTTTTTGCGCATTTCCAGATGCAGGTGAGGTGACACGCCCGTGGTCGCTCCGATGTAGCCCAAGGGCCTGCTCAACGAAACCGAGCTTCCAACCTGATAGGGAAACGCGCTTTCGTCGCCCAGGCTCGCAACCAGCGATCCGTCAGGGCGGGGCGAAACATGGGTGTAGATGCTGTAACAACTCTCGGAATCGCCCGGCTTGCGGATGCTTTCGGCGAGCCTGTGCTCCACCACCACATCCCAGCCGATACCCGCGATGTTGCCAGAGTTGGCTGGCGAAATTTTCACCACCTTGCCCCCCGCCACCGGAAAGACTGGCTGACCGGTGTCCCCGCCCGCTTTGTTCCAATCCTCGGCCGGGTGGATGCCGTAGCCGGGATACCACGAGCCCACATCCTGATAGTTATACCAACCGCTGGCGGCCCCCTTCCCGGCGCGGGTCGTTTCGTCGAGCGCAGGATTGGCCGGGTAGAGCGTGTTGCGCTCCGAAACCGCAGGGTAATCCCGAAACTCCGCCTTCCACTGCCGGTCGCCGATGGGGTATTGGAAGTAAATGGCCAGATCCGAAAGGTTGTTGAGCACCGTCAGGGAGGCGGTTGTGGACTGTAGAGTGACCCCACTTACCCTTGCTCGCACCGAGTAGACCCCGGCATGGTGAGGAGCAAGGTTCGCCAATTCCAAGGACGCTTTGGTCTGGCCTGGCATGGCTACTCCGTTTTGATACCACTGCCAAGTCACGCCGGTGGTCTGGTTGACCGAGCAGGTGAACAGCACCGAGCTACCAATGCTTGCCACCTTGTTCTGGGGCTGACTGATGATAGACGGGGACTGCTGGTTGGAGAACAAGGGCCACTGCCCTTCCACCAAGGTCCGCGAGAGGGAGGGTTGGGGGCGGATCCAGTCGAGCGCGGACCCGCTGGGCTTGAGTCTCACGTCCACACCTGCCTCCATGCGGCCACTGAGGGCGCTCTGGGCGTCGGTCTCAAAGACCACCCCGGCCTTTGGCTCCAGAGCCAGCTCCGCACCAGCGAGGCCGTAGACCAGGAAGGAGACTGAGGGCTCCAGCTTCAGCTGGAGCGAGAGGCTGCCGGAGATCTGAGAGGAGAACGGCTCCACCTGCGTGGGGGAGAAATTGACGTTGTTGATCCAGTCAAAGTCCGGTCGGTCGTAACGGAAGCCGAGCCCGTTGACCCTGCCGGATTGGCGGTAGCCGGCGTGGAAGCTCAGCAGCGCGGCCGCCTCGGCCTCGGCCCGGACCTTGAAGTCGATCTTGACCAGGGCGAATGCCAACGGACCGAGCGGCACCAAGAGGGTCGGCTCGCTGGCGGCGGGCAGGTCAAAGATCTCGTCTTCCAGCGCTTCCCCGAGCAGGGCCACGTTGACATTGAAGATGACCGCCGAGTCGAGGTCGCCCTCCACAACGCCCTCCATGCGGCGCAGGCCGTCCACGAGCCCCAGGTCGATGCTGGTCCGGAAGCGGCAGTTGTTCAGCCACCAATGCAGCTGCTCGAACTCCACGCTGAGGAGGTCGAGCCCGTCCTGGCGCTTGAGGTGCAGGGTAGTGCCGTCCAATGAGTAGCCGAGGTTGCCGAGCGACACGTCGGCGCTGCGTTCAATCGCCCGCACAATGGTTCCGTCCGCTCCGACCTCGAACACCAGCCCCTCATTCGCGGTCGAAAATGCCCCGTCGGTGATGATCTCCTCCAGCCCCACGTCCTTGGTGAACACAGTGAGCTTCTTGCCGATGGAGTCATCGTTGGTAGAGGTGACCTTGCGGTAAAAAATCTCGTCGAGGGACGCTGGGGTGCGATTGCAGAGGTAGCCGTCCACCGCGAAGACCGGTGCGGTCGCCCCGGTGTAGGCCAGCACGATGCGGTCCGGCCCGACGCTCTCGATGGTCCAGGGGTCCCCCGGATCGCCCATCCGGATCGGCCCACCGATCAGAGCCCGGGTCGCAATCGGCCCCACCTGCTGCCCGGCCCGTTGCGCGGCGGGTGAGCCGAAGACAAAGAGATTGGTCGCAACCTGTGACTCGAGCTCCAACTGAAAGCTCCACTGTAGGAGCCCGCTGTTGCCCAGCGTGTCGGCAACGGTCAGGGACACCGCAATGATCTCGCCCCATGCGCCTAGGGCCGTGTCGCCCCCGCTGTCGAAGGTGATCGTGTTGTCGGCAAAGGTCAGCTCCCCAGCCCCCTGTCCGAAGGTCCCCAAGGATCCCACCGTCAACTGAATAGAGTCCGGGGCGATACTCGTGGCATCGGAGAGTTGGATAGTCAGATCCGTAAACCGCCCCACCCCAAATCCATCGGCCCCCGGAAACTGCGCCACGATCACTGGCGGTTGCTCGTCGATGGGCACTATCTGGAAGAAGCCGCGATCCTCGGGCGGGAAGCCATACGACATCACAAGGCTGTCGGCCATGGCGGGGAATCCCGTCACGTGGTCCCACGCATCAAGGTCGTCGGAGCTGAAAAGATCGTAACGTACTCCCGGCTCGGTGGCCCAGAGGAGGGTGTCGGGCGGCGCAGCGTCCTCGGGCTCGAAGAGAAACGGGATGGTGTCTCCCCAAACCGCAGACCCCAGGTTCAGAAGGGCAACGAGGAGTATGGACAACAGCGGGCGTTTGAGAATTGGCGCAGTTTTCATGGCAGGCTTTGTATTGAACCGTTCCGATGCTGGGCAGATTAGTCCGGAGGGACAAGGTAAAAGGTGGCAAGACACAGATTCCGCAGAGCTGCTTGGCGGGTAACATCAATTGCCAAGGATTCTCTCACCACCTCCCCCCACTCAACTCCCCGCCCAGAACTCGCGGAATACCAACCCGTGGAATTCCAGATGCCTTTCCACCCCCCCTGCTCAGCTTCACCTCACCGACAAATGTCTTTCCCCCCAAAAATCCTCCTTACCCTCCCCCCCACTCTGTTTCCATCCCCCAGTCTCATACCGCCAAGTCCAACGGCAGGTCCGAGATGTCCCGGATTCGCTTCCCCGCGATCATCGTATCAAGCATGTCCATCGCGTCGGGATGGTCGAGCTGCTCGACTGCCTGAATCAACTCTGGAAGCGCGATATGATACAAGCAGTCGATGTCTCCCGTGCCCAAAGCGAGAGATGCCAGCCGACTGGGAAGGCATTCGGCTGTAACAATCACGATGTGGGGAGCCCTCCCTTTTCGATTTCGAATTAGATTCAGCGCTTCCGACCGGGCGTTTTGTGAACGATCACTCCGGAGAGTGAATTTGCAGGAAATGCACGCATGGAGTATCGCTTTGTCGTTTGCAGCCGCCCGCAACGAGGCCCTTTCCGCCATTCCTTCTGCAAGAAATTTACCCTCCAAATTGATTTGGGCATCGGTTTCAGGCTGTCGAGTGATGATGACATCGGGACTAATGGCATAGTCATTTCCAAGCGCTGCCGCCAGCTCACGATGTTTCAGACAAAAGGCGGCAAGGTCATCGAGATGAGAATACTGCTCACAGCCAGTGACCGCTTGGTCTGATCGCTTCGTCACTTGAACAACATCCCACCTACCAGGACGTAGGTGTCCCAGCTTAAGGAAAGTCGATTTCACATATTCAGCAATCTGTTTTTCGAAAAGATCGCCCAGTGTTTGAGCTACAAGCTTTTTGGCCATTCGGCGTCCGCCAGTAATTCGCTCAACTACCGCATTCGAGATCTCTAAACTCGCCCGATTCCCATAATCGGCATTGCTGGCTGCGGTGACCTTGCGCTTCTTCTCACCCTTCCCAACCGTGTATTTGGCAAACGTTAAAACGCTCTCGGACAGCCCACCGAACAGGTATTCTCGGGCCTTGCTAAGCATGTCGGGCATTGGATTGTTTGACAAGAGCCTGCCTAATTCTCAAAGCCACCGCATGGGCAACGGGTGGGGGAAAGGCATTGCCAATTTGCCGATAGGCGGCGGTCTTTCCCCCTGCAAATTGCCAATCGTCGGGAAAACCTTGGATACGGGCAGTCATCCGAAGAGTCAATCGGGGCATTTCTTTAAAACCTTTCGGTGGTGCCGAGTTTGCCAAAGACTTCCCTTCGACTCCAAGGGATGCCCAGGCCTTCCGTGCACGGGTCGGCCCAAGATCTGCACCACCATGCTTCTTCGAGCCACCCACTAGAGTCGGAGCAATCTCGTTCGCATTGGCTGCCCACTCGAAGGCTCCTTCCCACCCATTTTCGGCCATAAGATCCACGAGGGTTTCTCCAACCGTTTTGGGGTAGATCCCATCAGTGAGTGGAATGGGGGGATAAAAATTGGACACCAAGTCTTGGCGAATCCCGACAACGACCACCCGGGGCCGTAATTGGGGAACGCCGAAGTCGGACGCATTAAGCAGATGCCAACTAGCCTCATAGCCCATGGACTTGAGTTCTTTCTTCAGGCTTAACCGATAGTCGGTGAATACCGCATCCAAAAAGCCACGCACGTTCTCAAGCATCACCGCTTTGGGCCGACACTCGGCCACCAATCGCAGTGCTTCCGGAAAGAGGTCGCGTTCATCGTCAGATCCGAGCTGTTTCCCTGCCTTGGAAAAGGGAGGACAGGGAACTCCGCCCGCCACAAGATCCACACCTCGGAATTCTTCGGCAGAAAATCCTCGGACGTCGCCTTCGATGACATTCCAATTCGGGCGATTCAACCGAAGAGTTGCACACGCATGGGGGTCGTATTCTACATGCGCCAATGCTTCGAAACCCGCCCGTTCCAAGCCAAGGGCTTGTCCACCCGCTCCAGAGCAAATTTCAATACAAGTCAGCCGAGCCGATGATGTAGCATTCGTCCTCTTCATTAGTTCATGCGAACACTTATTCTTCTTGCTGTCAATTCCCAAATTAACCTCATGTCAAACGGGCCTACTTTCGATTTCGACCGGGTTGGAATTCTCCAACCTCCTCCTACCTCTGGCGATACTTTTCCCAGTATTTTGACCTAGTCCTCTCCGGCCTCTGGTTCCCTGAATCGACGAATTCGTTCGAAGAACGCCAAATCCCCTCCTCCCCAAAAATCCTCCTTACCCTCCCCCCCCACTCTGCTTCAATCCCTCCATGCCGCTGGCTGCAAAGGTCCTCATCGACGGGCCCTCCGAACTCGTCTTTGACTACGCCATCCCCGAGGGCATGGCCGTCCTCCCCGGATGCCGCGTCCGCATCCCCCTCCAACGCCGCAACGCCACCGGAACTGTCCTCGCCGTCGCCGAAGCGGAGGTGGAGAGCTTCAAGCTCAAACCCATCGAGGCCCTCATCGATCCCGAGCCGCTCGTCACCAAGAACCTCATCAAGCTCGCCGCCTGGATGTCTGACTACTACGGCACCCCCCTCGAGCAGATCATGCGCTCCCTCGTCCCCGGCGCCGTCCGCCAGGAAACCCACAGCGCCAAAACAAAACTCGTCGTCCACCTCAAGTCGATGCCCGAAGGCGAGGACCTCGACAAACTCACCAAGCGAGCGCCCCGGCAGCACACCATCCTCGCCCTCCTCGCCGCGAAGGGCCCCCTCTCCCTCGCCGACCTCGGCGGCGGTTCGGTCCGCGCCTCCATCAAGGCCCTCGAGGAGGCCGGACACGTCGAGGTCATATCCGAAGCCGTCCGCCGCGACCCCGAGGGCGGCGAGGAGTTCCTCGAAAGCAAACCCTTCCCCCTCAACCCCGGCCAACAAGCCGCCTTCGAGGCAATCTGCAAGGCCGTCGATGCCTACGCCGACACCGCCCCCGACGCCACCCTCCCCAAACCCATTCTCCTCCACGGAGTCACCGGCTCCGGCAAAACCGAGGTCTATCTGCAAGCCGCCCAATACGCGCTCGACCGCGGCCGCTCCGTCCTCATCCTCGTCCCCGAAATCGCCCTCACTCCCCAGACCGTCCAACACTTCAAGTCCCGCTTCGCCGGACTCCAGGACCAGGTCGCCGTCCTCCATTCCCATCTCTCGCAGGGCGAACGCTTCGACGAATGGCATCGCATCCGCACCGGCCAGGCCCGCATCGTGGTCGGGGCCCGCTCCGCCATCTTCGCCCCCCTCCCTGACCTCGGCCTCCTCGTCGTCGATGAGGAACACGAGAACACCTACAAGCAGGAAAACCCGCCCCGCTACCATGGCCGCGACCTCGCCGTGGTCCGCGCCGCCATCGAGCGCTGCCCCATCGTCCTCGGCTCCGCCACCCCCTCCCTCGAGTCCTTCCACAACGCCCGCACCGGCAAATACGACCTCATCCGCATCAACGAACGCGCCGACGGAGCCTCCCTCCCCCTCATCCGCATCATCGACATGCGCTTGGAGGCCAAAAAGCAGAAGTCCAAGTTCGCCATCCTCTCCGACAAACTCCGCAACGGCATCGAGTCCCGCATCACCGATGGCGAGCAGGTCATCCTCTTCCTCAACCGCCGCGGCTTCGCCCGCTCCCTGCAGTGCCCCGACTGCGGCCACGTCTGCGAATGCCAGCACTGCGCCCTCCCCCTCACCTACCATCGCTCCGAAGAGCGCCTCGTCTGCCACCTCTGCGGCTACCAAGCCATCGTCCCCCGACGCTGCCCGAAGTGCAACGAACCCGGCATCAACCTCCAGGGCTACGGCACCGAAAAAGTCGAGGAGGTTCTCCGTGCCGTCTTTCCCAAGGCCCGCCTCGCCCGCCTCGACGCCGACACCGCCCGCAAAAAGGGTGCCGTCCGCGAAACCCTCCGCGCCTTCAAGACCCGCAAGATCGACATCCTCCTCGGCACCCAGATGATTGCCAAGGGCCTCGACTTCCCCAACGTCACCCTCGCCGGCATCCTCAACGCCGACCTCTCCCTCCACATCCCCGACTTCCGGGCCGGCGAACGCACCTTCCAACTCCTCACCCAGGTCGCCGGCCGCGCCGGCCGCGGCGAAATGGAGGGCGAGGTCTTCATCCAGACCTTCACCCCGCACTCCCCCTCCATCCAGTTCGCCCGCCACCACGACTACGACGGCTTCGCCGACCAGGAATTCGAGTTCCGCACCCAGTTCGGCTACCCGCCCTTCGGCCACGCCGCCCTTCTCCTCTCCAAATCCACCCACGAACGCCTCGCCGAGTTCACCCTGCAGAATCTCCACAAACGCCTCGAGGCGGACCTCCCCAAAAACATCTCCCTCGGCGTCCCCAACCCCTGCCCCACCTCAAAGTCCCACGGCCAGTTCCGCTTCCAACTCCTCCTCCGCTCCTCCTCCCCCCGCACCCTCTCCCGTCACGTCCAGAAAATCCTCGCCCAAACCACCCTCCCCGACGAAGTCCACGTCATCTTCGACATGGACGCCTACGACTTCGGCTAACCACCGTTACAAATCCTCGCCAACACCTTAACGATCCCGCCAGTCCCACGTCTTCATCTTCCGCAAAGCAGGCTCCGCACTTTTATTGATTTCCCCGATCGCCGACTCACCCTCGGTCATTTGTCCGGGAGCCTCAGGAGTTCGAGGCCGGGAACGGTATCGAAATGGGCATCGCGGTGGACAAGGGTCAGTCCGGTGGCAAAAGCGGCGCCCGCAATCAAGGCATCGGAAAGCGGCAGCCTGCCGGGTGTCACGGCCCGGAGTCCGATGGCTGCGCGAGTGGCGGCTTCGTCCACCGGCAGCAAGCGGGTGAGCACTCCGGTGTAGTCGTGAAAAACCGCCTCCATTTCCGGTCCTTCGCCGATGATCTCACGCAGGCGGATGTGGAGTTCCACCCAGGTCGGTGCGGCCAGCGCGATGCGATCCGGCCCCAGAGCGAGGAGGGAATCCACCTGCCCGGCTCCATTCTCATCCAAAAAATGGGCGAGCAGGGCGGTGGTATCGAGAAGATGCGTCATCAGCGAGCCTCCTCAGCCAGTCTTTCTGCCAGAAGTTCGGCGATCGGGTCCTGGCCGGGCTTGAGCAGGCGCTTTCCCGCCCCTCTCAAACGCTTGGCAACAGCGGAAGGCGCGGGCAGGATGATGCAGCGTAGTTCCGCCGGATCATCGGAGACCATCCAATCGATGCGGGTGCCCGGCTGGATACCTGTTTCCCGGGCGATCTCGCTGGGAATGGTGATTTGGTTTTTCCCTGTGACAGTCGTAATCATGGGGCCATGATCCTCCTTGATGGAAAATTTTCAAGGAGATTGACCGAATCATGGATCCGTTCGTTCAACCGGACCCGCCCCGCGCCCTCTCCATCGGCCTCCCCCACCCCTGCAACACCGCCAAGTCCCACGGCCAGTTCCGCTTCCAACTCCTCCTCCGCTCCTCCTCCCCCCGCACCCTCTCCCGCCACGTCCAAAAAATCCTCGCCCAAACCACCCTCCCCGACGAAGTCCACGTCATCTTCGACATGGACGCCTACGACTTCGAGTGAACCCAATCCGTGGCTGCGGCATCCTGCCGCAGGCCTTCACCGTGGCGTCCCGCCGCGCGTCCCAGAAACCCCTTCCTTGACACCCACCACACTGAGCACTATTTTCGTGCTACATGAAAAACGTGACGATCACCCTGGAGGAAGATGTGATCCGCTGGGCCAAAATCTGGGCCGCCAGCCACGACACCAGCGTCTCCCGCATGCTTGGCGAGGAACTCCGCCGGAAGATGCTCGCCGAGCAGCACTATGATCGCGCCAAACGAAGATTTCTGGGCAAAGCCCCCGCCGCTCTGAAATCCGCAGACACTCCCTATCCCGGCCGCGACAGCCTCTATGAGCGATAATATCTTCGTGGATACCAACATCCTGCTCTACTCGCGGGATTCCTCGGAGCCGGAAAAACAAGCCATCGCTGCCGCCCGGATCGCCGACCTGTGGGAAAACCGCAACGGCCGCCTCTCCGTCCAAGTCCTCAACGAGTACTTCGTCAATGCCACCCGCAAACTCGACCCCGGCCTTTCTCCCGAAGAAGCCTGGGACGACATCGAAGCACTCTCCGCATGGAACCCCCTGGCCATCGACATGCACATCCTCACCCGCACCTTCACAGTCCAACGTCGCTACCAACTCTCTTGGTGGGACTCCATGATCATCGCCGCCGCAGAAACCGCCGGCTGCACCCGCATCCTCAGCGAAGACCTGTCCCACAATACCAGCTACTTCGGCATCACCGTGGAAAACCCTTTCGCCGACGGGGCAGGATAACTCCACTACCCCCCAACCCAAACGCCGCCACCCTCCCCGAAGAAGTCACCGTCATCTTCGACATGGACGCCTACGACTTCGGGTAAGCCCCCCCTGGGACCGCGGACTATAGTCCGCCCCACCCAACCGCCCCACCCATCCTCATAGCCACCCGCCCTCCCCAGTGCTATAATCCCCCCTATGTTCAGCATCTTCCGCCACCACGACTACTCCACCGTCGGCTGGCTCCAATCCGTCCTCGAAGCGGAAGGCATCCCCTCCCACGTCAAGAACTACGCTTCCTCCGTCGGCATCACCGAAATCCCCATCCCCGAATTCTACCCCGACCTCTGCGTCCTCAACAAAGAGGACGTCCCCCGCGCCATCGAGATCCTCCGCCCCTATGTCGAGAAAACTCCCGACGCCCACATCCCGCCCGACTGGTCCTGCCCCGAGTGCAAGGAATCCGTCCCCGGCAACATGGGCTCCTGCTGGAACTGCAGCGCCCCCTGCCCCTCGGCATGCACATCCTCACCCGCACTTTCGCCGTCCAGCGACGCTACCAACTCTCCTGGTGGGACTCTATGATCATCGCCGCCGCAGAAACCGCCGGCTGTTCCCGCATCCTCAATCCCCGAGCCGGTGACAACCTGCTTGCTGGGTTTCGGCGGCCTCGGCCTGTTGTTTGTTCGCAAACGCCGCTGAACTGCCCTCACGCCATCTTGATTCCTGTAATCCCAACCCAATCAGCGAGATAATGACGCATATCAAGAACATTAAGATCGTGACAATGGCCGCCGCGCTGGCTGCTATCGCCGCGCCAAATGCCTCGGCGGCATTGGCCTTGACCAATGGAGATTTCGAAGTCGGTGGCGGCTTCAATGCCAATGTGAGCGGCTGGTTTGACGGCACCAACGGCCCCAACGAATGGGACGACACTTTCCAAGACACCAATCCGGTTTCGCCGCAGGCCGGCACCACGGTAGTGTGGTCGGGCAACGCCAACGCCAAGAACTTCCTCTACCAGCCCATCGGCACCAAGGAAGCGAGTGACGCCACGGTCAAGGTTTCGATTGTCGTCGGTGCCGGTGCGGCGGGTCCAATCACGGTCGGAATCTATCAATCCGCCACTTTCAGTAGCACCGATGGAACCGACGTGGCCGACGCTTCAGGCGTCACCTTGATCGATTCGTCGACCTGGAACATTGACTATGCCGCGGGCGTCGTGGGCCCCGAAATGGCCACTCTAAGCCTCGCCACGGCGAATCTAAGCGACCCGATTTTCCTGCGTTTTCACTTCGGTGAGGACGGGATGGAGGACGGCTGGCTCAGAGGGGACAACATCACAATTACCGTCCAATCCGGGATGGATCCATATGCGACATGAGCCACCGACCGTCACCTGACCGCGCTCAACAACGGCCTCGACGATGATCCCGACAACGACGGCCGTAACAATCGCAGGGAATTCGCTTTGGACGGCGACCCGCTCAGCGGCATCAACGACGGCAAGGTGGCGACCCAGGTTGCCACGCTCGCCGATTCCAGCAAGGTGCTCACCCTCACGTTGCCATTGCGCACCGGCACCGACTTCAGCTCCAGCGGTCCGGGAGAACTCGTCTCCGCCGCCATCGACGGCGTGGTCTATCACATCCAGGGGTCCGACGAGCTGGTGGATTTCACCACAATGGCCGTTTCCGAAATCACCGAAACCGATGCCACCGATATCCAAGCGGGACTTCCCGGCTTGACATCCGGTGACTGGACCTATCGGACATTCCGCACTCCGGGCACCCTTGCCGATGGCGATCCGCGCGATTTCATTCGAGGTGTTGTAAGAGCCGAATAGAGGAGCAGTTCATCGGAGCCGTCCCGTCCGGGCGAAGCCCCTTGGACTGCGTGCAGCCCTGCTGCCGCTGTCCGCAAGGCAGCCCTGCTGCGAGCAGAGCCTCGTCGGGAGAACGCCTTTCCTCTATCTCTCACGGCCCCCCCCGGTGGACCAACCCCGTGGTCCGGACGCTGATGAGCCGCGTGTAGAGCGTGTCCCCACGCCCTTGGCCAGCAACTGGCCTCACCCCGCAAATCCGAACGCCGACACGCCCCGCACACCCAATCCGGTGATCTTGAACAAGCGCCCCGCCTCCTCCTCCACATTCTCCTTCGGAATTCCCGTGGTCACATACAGATCCGCCAACCCCTCCCCCCCGAACGCCACCGCCGTCACCTCCCGACACGGCAACTCCACCCGCCGCAGTTCCTTCCCGCGCGGATCAAAACACACCACGCACGATCCATGGCAGAACGCGATCCACAAATTCCCCTCCGCATCGATCGCCATTCCATCCGGTGACGCACTCACCACCTCCGCCGTCGAGAACGCCACCCGCTCATTGCTCAACCTCCCGCTCTCCTCATCATAATCAAACGCCAACACCGCCAAGCGCGGCGTATCAATATAATACACCGTCCCCCCGTCCGCACTCCACACGATCCCGTTCGAATTCGTCACCCCGTCAAAAGCCAGGGACACCGACCCATCCACATCGAGCCGCCACAGCGCCGCATCGCCCGTCTTCTTCACCGTGCTGATCGTCCCCGCAAAAAACCGTCCCTCCGGAGAACACTTCCCGTCATTGAACCGGTTATCCCCCTTCTCCGCCTCCGGATCCGCAATCGGCGTCACCTCCCCACTCTCCTCATCGAGAAACGCAAAACCATCATCCCCCGCGATCACCAGCCCACCCTTCAAGCGCGGCACCACCGTCCCCACCCGCTGGCCCACCTCCCACACCTGCTCCTCCCCCGTCTCCGGCACAAATCGCAACACCCGGCACCCCTCGATATCTACATAGTAAAGCGCCCCCTCCCACCAAATCGGCCCCTCTCCCCACTGTGCACGATAGCTTCCGATAGGTGTCATCTCCATGTCCCCCGCTCCCTACCGACCCCTCCCACCCCTGTCGAGGCCCGAAATATCGCCTCCCCAAAATCAAATTGCCCCGATCTTCGCATTGAGACTCAGACAAATTCAGGGTAAGAATGCGTTACACCTAGAGCATATTCACCGTACTGATCGATCCCGACACCAGACCACGTCCCTTCGCAATGAATCTCCGTTCCGCCGGAACCCACCTCCTCACCGCCATTCTCGCCACCCTCCTTGTCGCCACTTCCCTGGCCTCGGGCGCAGGTTCGTGGGAGACCGTCAGCTACAACGGCAACGAATACGTCACCGTGCGCAGCATCAAGGAATTCTACGAGTTCGACACCATGACCCGCCGCGGCGGCGAGGTCGTCCTCGAAAACAAAGCCGTCGAAATGCGTCTCGCCGTCGGCGGGCAGGACGTCTGGATGAACGACATCAAGTTCGTCTTCAGCTACCCCATCATCTTCCACGACGGCCGCTACCTCGTCTCCCGCATCGACCTTTCCAAACTCGTCGATCCCGTGCTCCGCCCCCAATACATCCGCCCCAGCACCCCCTTCACCCCCTTCACCACCGTCATCATCGACCCCGGTCACGGCGGCAACGATCCGGGCGCCGTCAACAGCATCGGCCATGAAAAGGACTACACCCTCAAAGTCGGCAAACTCCTCCGCGACGATCTGAAAAAACGCGGCTTCAACGTCGTCCTCACCCGCGAGACCGACACCTACCTCACCCTCACCCAGCGGGTCGAAGTCGCCAACCGCTACCAGAACGCCGTCTTCATCAGCCTCCACTTCAACTCCGGTGGCCGTGGCCGCGCCCTCGGCATCGAAACATTCACCCTCTCCCCCGTCGGTGTCGCCCACTACGGCCGAGGACTCAAGGACAGCGACTACAACGCAATGACCGGCAACAACCAGGACTCCGCCAACATCGCTCTCGCCACCGCCGTCCACAGCACCGTCCTCCAAGGCACCGCCCGCCCCGACCGCGGCATCCGCCGGGCCCGCTTCAGCGTCCTCACCGGCGTCCGCCACCCCGCCATCCTCCTCGAAGGCGGCTTCATGAGCCATTCCTACGAAGCCCGCCTCATCGCCAACCCCACCTACCAAGCCAAACTCTCCGCCTCCATCGCCACCGCCGTCGTCAAATACAAGATGGCCACCGAAAGAATGGCCGCCAAACGCTGACGTGGCGCGGGATTCCATCCTGCGAATGGCTCCCGGAAGTCCGTTCCGGTCCCCGGCCCCAGCGCCCAAATCCCAATCAACGTGGCGGCGATCGCCCACCAGTCCAGGTCGCTTCCTGCCAAGACGGAACCGCCCCGCCGACTCCCCAGCCCCGAAGGAGGCGCAGGCCATTAGCCCCGCGGGTTCACCCCGGGGACAGGGCCCCACCAACAGACTCAAGCGCCGAAGGTGCGCAGGCGACATCCGCCCCTCTCCCCCCGACCAAGCGCCCCTCCCTCTCCGCCCATCCATTTCCCAACCCCGGTAGGAACGCCGCAATTCTAGCCCCCTTGGCGAAACTAGCGGTCCTTTTCCTCAATCACCCAAGCCCCGGCAGCGAGCGCCAAAGATCTCCGCAGTCCTGCCCAACCCCACCACCCGCCTTTCCTCTCGCCAATCCCGGCCCCCCCATCATTCCTCCAATGCTCCCAGCCCGCCACTGGCAAGCCCACGCACCCCGAACCCGGAAACTTTCTTCCCGCTGACGGAGCTCCTGATAATGGCCCCCAGAACTCCGATTCCGGCCCCTCACTCCTCACCCTCCAGCGACTAATCTCCTTTCCCCTCCCCCTCAATCTCCTCTGCCTTCACATAGAGCACCTCCGGTGCCGTCCGATAATACCGCAACAGGGCCGCACACAACCACCCCTCCTTCTCCGTCCCCTCCACCGTGTAGAAAATCGGCCCCGACAATCCTGACTAGAAACCGGCAAGTTCACACCCCGCAGACCCGTCATCCCTCGGAAGGATCGTCTCACCACAACTTCGAGGGTTTAAAGAGCCCGAACTCGACGGCTCCACCGAAACTCTCCATGCTTCCCTCGGGCGAAGGCCTTGTATCAAACTTCCTTTTTTTGCCAAAATAGGGCCAGAGTTTGAATGCGCTGGCCGCAATCCGCTTGACTCCTCAATTAAAATTGCTCAAAAGAACACCGGGATACTCCACCAATCGGAACTCCTCGACATCCCGCATGTGGGACCCGATGCCATGGCGTACTTTTCGACGACAACCCTCGAAAGGGGCGAAGTCTTCACTCGCCGGGAAGTCGTGGAGTTTATCTTGGATCTGACCGGTTGGACTGACCGCTCGGACCTCCGTTTCAGCAGACTTCTTGGACCGTCCTTTGGCTCCGGTGACTTCCTGATCCCGGCCATCAAACGACTCCTCGATTCTCCAAAGTGCCCACCCCACCGCGGCCTCGCCCACTCGATCCGCGCTGTTGAGGTCAATCAACAAGCATTTGTGACCTGTCGCGTGCGCGTTGATGAGCTTCTCTCCAAATACCAAGTCTCCGCACGAGACCGGGAATTCCGGAGGACCATCGTTTGGAAACAATGCAAACAACCGTTGCGAGGAAGCGATCGGTTCTGCCACCGACTTCCGAACGGTTCAACGGGAGGGTGGATTTGGGAAGGGGGCCTCCCCATTCCTAGGTTATCTCATTCTCGTTCACGATGAGGACAAGTCCAGGAGACCAAACAAGAAGCCTCCAATCAGCCCCCATTTCCCCACCTTTCAGAACCTGCCTCCTTCCGCAGGCTCCTGGTAAAACTGGCAGCACACGTTTCCGCCGAGACCTCCCTGCTCTAAGTCCCCACCCCACCCCCCTTACAAACTCACCCCCAGCTGCTCCGGCAACGCCGTCCGCGGCCGCCAAGTCAGCAACTCCGGATCGCCGTCCGTAATCAGGACAGTGTGCTCGAAGTGCGAGGACTGCTTCCGGTCCCGACTCACCACCGTCCAGCCATCATCCAGCCAATCCACCTTCCCCGTCCCCGCATTCACCATCGGCTCGATCGCCAACACCATCCCCGCCTTCAAAATCGGCGTCCGCTCCATCGGCCGGTAGTTCGGCACCTGCGGCTCCTCATGCAGCTGCCGCCCCACTCCATGCCCCACCAGATCCCGCACCACCGCAAATCCATACTTCGTCACGAACCCTTCCACGCTCCCGCAAAGATCCGCCAACCGCACCCCCTCCCGCGCCATCGCGATCGCCTCATACAGCGACTGCTCCGTCGCCACCAACAAGCGCTTCGCCTCCTCCGTGATCGGCCCCACCGGCACGGTGATCGCATTGTCCCCGATCCACCCCCCCTTCGTCACCCCCACATCGATCTTCACCAGATCCCCCGGCTGGATCCGCCTCGCCCCGCCGATCCCGTGCACCACCTCCTCGTTGATCGAGATACAGATGTTTCCCGGAAAGCCCCGGTAGCCAAGAAAGGTCGCCGTGCCTCCCGCCTCCTTGATCAACTCCCCGGCGTAGGCATCCACCTCCCCCGTCGTGCGCCCCGGCTCGATGTACTTGGCGGTGGCCTGCAGCACCGCACTGGCCGCCTCGCCGGCCACCCGCATCCTGGCGATCTCCGCCACCGACTTGATCGGAATTCTGGACTTCTTACCCATGCTTGCTCAACGCGCTCCGCACCCGTGTAAACACTTCTTCCGGAGATCCAATCCCAGAAACCCGCAACAGGCGATCCGTCGCCTCATAATACCCAACCACGGGCAGGCTCAGGTCCTCGTAAACATCCATCCGCTTCTGAAAGGCTTCCGGCTCATCATCCCGCCGCTGATTCAATCCCCCGCCACAGTCCGGACAATGCCCCCGCTCCCTCACCTCCTCCAGCGTCCCCACCCAGGAACAACGACTGCACTCACAACGCTGCGCAACCCGCTCCGCGAGGACTTCCCGCTCCACATCGATCAGCAGGGCCCGCATCCCCCCGATCCGCGCCTTCGAAAAGGCGTCCAGCGCCACGGCCTGCGGCTCGGTGCGCGGAAACCCGTCGAGAACCCACCCCCCTCGCCGCTCCGCCAGCCATCCGGACACCAAATCCAGCGCCAACCGATCCGGCACATACTCCGTCCGCGACAAATAGGTATCCGCTTCCCGACCCAATTCCGAATCTGCCTCCACTTCCAGACGCAACTGCTTGCCGGTGCTGAAGTAGCCCAAGCCGAAGGCCTCCGAGAGCATTCGCCCCTGCGTTCCTTTCCCACAGGCCGGCGGACCGAGAAGAACGAGCCGTGTTTCTTCCACCTTGGTCGTGGGTCGGGTCGGAGCCTCAGCCCTTGTTGAGCCAAGCCACCACGCCGACCAGAATCAGCACCGCGGCAAAAGTCCAGAGATACACCAGCACCGTGCTCGAGGCGGTTTTCGCACCTCCAGGCGCGCCGCGATCATAGCGACCCTTGATTTTGCCCTTCCGCAGGAAGCCGTCGTAGTGGCGCTGCAAAAGATGCGTTTCGGTCTGGCGGAGCATGTCGAGCAACACCCCCACCAAAATCAGGAGGCTCGTTCCACCAAAAAAGTTGGTCACCGTGTAGTTCATGCCGGACCACAACCCCAGCAGGGAGGGAATGGCATAGACTCCCGTCAGGAACAACGCTCCCGCGAAGGTCAGGCGGGTCATCGTGTAGTCCAGGAAATCCGCGGTCGGCTTGCCAGGACGAACTCCCGGCACGTATCCACCACTCTTCTTCAGGTTCTCCGCGATCTCACTGGGCTGGAACATCGTCGCCACCCAGAAGTAACTGAAGAAGAAGATCATTGCTCCCGAGATGACGTAATACCAAGGATTGCCCGGCAACAGGAACTCAAGAAGCTTGTTGGCAAACGGGGACGTCGGCCAGATCATCGCAATCAACATCCCCGGCAATCCAAGAATGGCACTGGCGAAAATGATCGGCATCACCCCCGCGTAGTTCACCTTGAGCGGCAGATACTGCGTCTGGCCGGTCATCTGCTTCCGGCCCACCACCCGCTTCGCATACTGCACCGCAATGCGCCGCTGCGCCTGGGTGATGGCCACCACGATGGCGATCACGATCAGCAACAGGGCCACCAGACCCACCAGGATCATCGGCTTAAAGGGGGTCTCGGCCCCGCCCACCACAAAAGTCTTCCACGCCTGCACCAGCGCTCCGGGCAGGGACGCGATGATGTTCACCGAAATGATCAAAGACACCCCGTTGCCAATGCCGCGCTCCGTGATCTGATCACCAATCCACATCAGCAACATCGTGCCGGCCAGAATGGTCAGAACGGTCATTGCCACAAATCCCCATCCGGGTGAGGGAACCAGCACTCCGACATCCTCGATCCCGCTCATCAGCGGATTGCCTCCCGGACTCTGCAGCGACCTCGCCAGCATGAAGCCCTGCACCGTCGCGATGACGATGGTGACAAAACGGGTGTATTGGTTGATCTTCTGACGACCACCCTCCTCACGGGAGAGCTTCGCCAGCTTCGGCACCACCGCCGACATCAGCTGCATCATGATCGATGCGGAAATGTAGGGCATGATCCCCAGGGCAAAAATCCCGCACTGCTGCAGGGCTCCCCCCGAAAAGACGTTCAACAAACCAAGGACGGCCTGTCCAGGATTGCTGCCCTGGTCCTTCAACTGCTCGGCCAGCCACAGGTCGATCACGCTGGCATCAACACCGGGAATGGTCACCGCCACGCCAAGGCGGACGATGATCACCATTGCCAGGGTGAACAGAATGCGGTCCCGGAGTTCGGGCACCTTCCAAATGTTCGCAAACGCAGAAATCATGGGTAATTCAAATAAGCCGGGATGGCGTCAGGGGTGGAAAAGCATCTGAACGCCGGGCGCCCAGAAAGGAATCGCTCAATCAGGCCGACTGCTCCACCGAGCCGCCTGCCTTCTCAATCTTCGCTTTCGCGGAAGCACTCACGGCATCCACCGCAACCGACAGCTTCCGCTCCAGATCGCCGTTGCCGAGCACTTTCACCAGGTCGCATCGCCCGCTCACGAGGCCGATGGCCCGCAGCGCCGCTTCGTTCACGGTGGCTCCGTCCTCAAAGCGCTCGTTCAACTGGGCCACATTGACAATGGCCACGGTCGGACGAAAGGCCACGTTGCTGAAGCCCTTCTTGGGAAGACGGCGGTGCAGGGGCATCTGGCCCCCTTCGAAGCCGGGGCGCACCCCGCCGCCGGACCGGGCCTTCTGCCCCTTGTGTCCTTTGCCGGAGGTCTTCCCCTGGCCAGAGCTTTCCCCACAGCCGAGCCGCTTGCGGCGGTGCTTCGCTCCGGGATTTGGTTTCAGGTCGTGCAGATTCATTCGATTTGGAAGTTTGAGATTCTAGCCCGGTTCAGGCCAAGTTAAATGGATTTTTCCTTCTTCTTGCCACGGAGGGTCATCACCTGGTCGCGGGTCCGCAGTTCGGAGAGCGCCTTGAGGGTGGCCTTGATCACGTTGGCGTGGTTGTTCGAGCCGAGCGACTTGCCCAACACGTCCTTGATGCCTACCGCTTCGCAGACGGCACGCACTCCACCACCGGCAATGATCCCCGTTCCCGGAGAGGCCGGCTTGAGGAGCACCTTGCCACCACCATACTCGGCGTAAATCTCGTGCGGGATGGTGTTCTCGGCAAGCTGCATCGTCTGCAGGCTGCGCTTCGCAATGTCGCTCGCCTTCCGGATGCACTCCGCCACTTCATTGGCCTTGCCAAATCCATAGCCGACGCGGCCGGCGTGATCGCCGCTCACGATGAGCGCGGAAAAGCTGAACCGGCGTCCACCTTTCACCACTTTGGCACATCGGTTGATGAATACCACCTTCTCGGAAAGCTCCGGTTCCCTGCTGTCGGAAAACTCGGCATCCCGGTTGTCCCGGTTGTCCCGGTTGTCAAAGGAAGGCCTCCCCCCCCCGGGTGTCGAGGGTCCCCGTGACGGCGTGGAGGGTGCGGGTGTCGGCGTTGCTGCCGCAGGGGCCGGCGTCGCAGGAGCCGGCGCCGCAGCCGCAGGGGCTGGCGTCGAATCTGCCGGCGTCGGCGTCGAATCTGCCGGTGTCGGCGTCGGGGTTGGTGTCGTGTCTTCGGTCGTGACCATGGTCAATAGATTGTTAGAATTGGAGTCCTGCTTCCCGCGCGGCATCAGCGAGCGCTTTCACTTTGCCGTGGAAGAGGTGACCTCCGCGGTCGAACACGACCGCCTCGATCTTGGCCTCCTTGGCCCGTTTGGCGATCAAGCTTCCGACCTTCTCGGCCGTGGCAACGTTCGCGCCGCCATTCTCGAACTCCTTGTCGAGACTGGAAGCCGCACAAAGCGTCGTTCCAGAAACGTCGTCGATGACCTGGGCGTATATGTTCTTGTTGGAATAGTGCACCGCGAGACGGGGACGTGCGGGGACGCCTGCGACCTTGCGGCGGATGCGCCGGTGGATCTTCCGGCGAACTTCCTTTCGATTGAGTGTGCTCATGTTCGGGGATCGGTTCTGGGTTACTTCTGCACGCTCTTGCCGGCTTTCCGACGCACGTATTCTCCCACATAACGGACACCTTTGCCCTTGTAGGGTTCCGGCGGATAGTAGGAGCGGACTTCCGCTGCAAACTGGCCAACCGCCTGCTTTTCGATGCCTTCCACCTTGATCTTCGTGTTGTCGGTGACGGTAACCGTCAAGCCGGCCGGGATCGGGTGAAGGATGGGGTGTGACTTGCCGAGACTCAGGTCAAGGGTGTCGCCCTTCACCGCGGCCCGGAAACCAACGCCAAGAATCTCCAGATCCTTCACAAAGCCTTCCGTGACCCCCTGCACCATATTGGAGATGAGGCTGCGGCTGGTGCCGTGGAGGGCCTTGGACCTCCGGTGATCGTTGATCCGGGTGACGCTGACGCCTCCCTCCTCCTGCTCAAGGCCCACTTCGGCGGGCATCCGCCATTGGAGTTTCCCTTTCGGGCCTTCCACCGTAACAGTACGGTCGGAGGCCACTTCGACCTTCACCTTCTCGGGAAGGGAAATTAATTTTTGTCCTACGCGTGACATGGTTTCGTGTTCCTTTCGGGTTTACCAAATGTTGGCAAGCAGCTCGCCACCCAACTTCTGACGTTTCGCCTGGTGTCCGGTCATCAACCCCTTGGAGGTCGAGATGATGGAAATGCCAAGCCCGTTGAGGACACGCGGAATCTCTTCCGCACCAACGTAACGGCGGCGTCCCGGCTTTGACATACGCTTGAGGTCTGTCAGTGCGGATCTGCCGTCCATGTATTTTGCCTTCACCTTCAGTTCGGGGAACTTGCCGGTGGTGTCGACTTCGTAGCCCCAAATGTAGCCCTCTTCCTTGAGGATACGGGCGATTTCCGCCTTCGTCTTCGAGAACGGAGCTTTGAACTCGTCGTTCCCCGCACGGGAGGCGTTTTTGAATCGGGTCAGAAAATCTGAAATTGGATCGCTGAGTACTGCCATGATCGTGGTTCTTTCGCTTGGAGCTTGCTTAGGCCGCTTCGGTGGTTGCCTGGGGCTTGCGGAACGGATATCCGAGCAACTCCAGTAGTTTGCGGGCACCCTCGTCATCCGGGGAGCTCGTCACAAAGATAAGGTCAAAGCCGATCTGCCGCTTGATCTGGTCCAACTCGATCTCCGGAAAGATCGACTGGTCCGCGACACCCACCGCGTAGTTGCCGCGACCGTCGAAGCTCTTCGGGGAAAAACCGCGGAAGTCACGCACGTTCGGTGCGGTGACATGCATGAAGCGGTCGAGGAACTCCCACATGCGGTTGGCCCGCAGGGTCACCCGTGCGCCGACGGTCTCCCCCTCGCGCACCTTGAAGTTGGCGACACTCTTCCGGGCGAACACCACGCTGGGCTTCTGTCCGGTGATCTTGGAAATCTCTGCCACGGCATCCTCCACCGCGGCTTTCCGGTCATTCATGTAATGACCGACGTGACTCGTCACCACGATCTTCTCAAGCTTGGGGACCTCATTGATGTTCTTGAGGCCCAGTTGCTCGAGGAGCGCTGGGACGACTTTCTCTTGGTAGTATGTTTGCAGTGTTGGTTTCATGGTCTGCGGATCAGCACGGGTTCTGGCTTAAGCGCATTCTTGCGTGTCCATCAGGTCAGCTGACCTTCTTGACGTTGGAAATATGGACCGGCCCATCCTTGTCGATGAGACCGCCGTCGGGATTCTGTTCGGAGCGGCGCACCGCCTTCTTCATGACGCGAACGCCTTCCACGATGACCTGCTCCTTGGCGGCGTTCACCTCGAGCACGGTGCCGGTCTTCCCCTTGTGGTTGCCGGAAATCACGATGACTTCGTCTCCTTTTTGGACGTGGGTCTTGTTGCGGGACATTGGATTGAGTGGTTGGTGGTTGTTCGGATCGTCCTTTAGAGCACCTCGGGAGCGAGGGAGACAATCTTCATGAAGTTCTTTTCGCGGAGCTCACGGGCCACCGGTCCGAAGATCCGGGTGCCGCGGGGGTTTCCGTCCTTGTCGATAATGACCACGGCGTTGCCGTCGAAACGGAGCACCGAGCCATCCGCACGGCGAATCGGGTAGGCGGTCCGCACGACCACGGCCTTCACGACCGTGCCCTTCTTGATGGAGGCCGTTGGGATGGACTCACGGATGTGGGCGGTGATGATGTCGCCGACCCGCGCACTGCGGGTCCGCTTGCCGATCACTCCGATCATTTTTGCGACCCGGGCACCGGTATTGTCGGCGACCTCGATCTGGGATTCCATTTGGATCATGGCGTATAAAAGTGTGTTACTTGGTTGATGTTGGACCGCCCCTTAGTGGGTGAGGACCTCGGACAGTTTCCAGCGCTTCAGCTTGGAGAGCGGGCGCATCTCCTCGATCCGCACCTTGTCCCCCACCGCTGCTTCGCTCTTCTCGTCGTGGGCGTAGAATTTCTTCGATTTCTTGACGATCTTCTTGAACTTGGGGTGCGGAACGCGCGCGATGTATTCCACCACGATGGTTTTGTCCATCTTTGTGGAAATCACGATTCCGACCCGCTGTTTGCGGAGACCGGTCTTTTCGGTTGAAGCTTCACTCATTGGTCAAATCTGGTTGGTCGTTGTTCAGGAGGCGGCTTGCCGCTTGCGGTCATGGAGCACGGTCATCACCTGGGCCACTTCCCGGCGCACAAGGCGGATTCGGGCGGTGTTCTCCAGCTGGCCGGTCGCCTGTTGCAGGCGGAGGTTGAGGCCCTCTTGCTTGAGATCGCGCAGGCGACCCTGCAGCTCTTCAGAGCTCAGTTCGCGGATTTCGGTGATTTTGGTCAGGGACATGATCGGTTTGCGGTTGGGCGGTTAGGAATGACTGTGACGGCTCACGAAACGGGTCCGGATGCCAAGCTTGTTGGAGGCGAGACGCAGCGCTTCTCGGGCCTGCGACTCGGGAGCACCAGCGATTTCAAAGAGCATCGCTCCGGGACGGATCACCGCCACCCAGGACTCCACCGGGCCCTTACCCTTACCCATCCGGGTTTCAGGGGGACGACCAGTAACAGGCTTGTGCGGGAAGACCCGGATCCAGACCTTTCCTTTCCGCTTCAGGAAGCGGTTGATGGAAATACGGCAGGCTTCGATCTGGCGGTTGGTCATCCAGCCGCGGCCAAGCGCCTGCAGGCCGTAATCGCCGAAGCTGACTTCCGTTCCGCGCTGGGCGTTTCCTCCGCGGTTGCCCCGCATGGTCTTGCGGAACTTTGTTCTTTTGGGCATCAAGGGCATGGTTCTGTCCTTCTAGTAAATGGTTGATTGATAGAGAGCTTAGTTGGGGCGGCGGTCCTGACGCGGTGGTCCGTTGCGACGCTCGCGACGTTCCGGACGGGGGCTTGGTCCACCCTTCCCGTCGTCTTCCTTCTTGTTGATCCAGCACTTCACCCCGATGATTCCGTAAACGGTCCGGGCTTCGGCAAATCCGTAGTCGATCGGCACACGCAGCGTCTGCAGGGGCACCTTGCCCTTGCGATACCACTCGGCCCGCGCGATGTCGGCACCACCAAGGCGACCGGCACAGCGGATCCGTATTCCTTCGGCACCGAAGTCCATGGTCGTTTGCACGGCCCGCTTCATGGCGCGGCGGAAGCTGATCCGGCGCTCCAGCTGCACCGCGACGTTCTCCGCGACAAGCTGCGCATCAAGCTCCGGCTTGCGGACCTCCACGATGTCGATCTTGACCTGGTTTCCACTGCAAATCTTCGAAATGTCATTCGTCATGCGCTCGATTTCCGCACCCTTCCGGCCGATCACCAGACCGGGGCGGGAGGTGTGCAGAGTCACACGGACACTGTTCCAGGCGCGTTCGATCACGACCTTGGCAAGCGCCGCAAAATGGAGACGCTCCGCAATGTACCTCCGCACGCGGAGGTCTTCATGCAGCTTGTTGGTGTAGTCGACGCCTTCGGCGAACCACTTGGAGCGCCAGTCGCGGTTGACTACGAGTCGAAATCCGACGGGGTTTACTTTCTGTCCCATGATTCAGTTATTGTGAGTGGTCGTGTCAGGCTTTGTCTTCTTCCTCTGCGGCAGCCGCGGCAACCGGGGTTTCTTCGATTGCTTCGGGCTCGGCAGCCTTCTCTTCCTTGGCGGGAGCGGCCTCCTTCGCAGCGGACTTCTTGCCCTCCCCCTTCGTCTTGGTGGTGGACTTCTTCCGCTGCGGCTTCTCCTCGATGGTGATCTCGTCACTCAGGATGATGGCGATGTGGCTGGTCCGCTTGAGGATGGCACTGGCCGATCCCCGGGCGCGGGGCTTGAAACGCCGGAAACTCGGGCCGGAAGACACATTGGCCTCCTTCACCACGAGGTTGTCCGCCGACAGGTCATGGTTGTTCTCCGCATTGGCGATGGCGCTCTTCAGCGTCTTGCCAATGAGGAACGCCGCCTTGCGGGGGGTGAACGTCAATGCATCCAGTGCCTCCGAAACCGGAAGGCCTTGAATTTCCCGTGCCACGTCACGCGCCTTCTTCGGCGAGACCCGTGCTGTTTTGTAAATGGAGCGAACTTCCATGACTTCGATTGAGTATTAGTCGACTTTCAGTGCGGCCACGTCATGCAGCCTCACCGGGTTGTTTTGATCTGTGATTGTTTGAACGAGCAAGCCGGAGACATCCTTGTCGGTCAGGGCCACAACAGCCTCCCCGATGACGGTCTCTCCACGCTTGATCTGAAATACCATGCCGATCCGGGAGCCGGCCTTCTCGCCGATGTTGAGGACGACCAGGCCGCTGGACCCGTCGATGCTCACCACTTTGGCGTGCTGCATGTTGCCGAACTCCACCTTGCGCCGCGGCTGGTTGCGGAGGCCCACCAGCGCCTCCAGTTCGCGCAGGCTGGCTTCCACCTGGGCCCGCTGCTCGGGATCCGAGGCCACCGCGGTCTTCATGTAGCCCTGCACCGTGCCGGAAAGGCGAAGGGCGGACTCTTCCATCTCGCGCACCCGGCGGTTCATCACCTCCAGGTCGGTCACCGCCTGCACCAGACGATCGTTTCCGCCGTCAATGAGGTTCTTGCCCAACGCTTCCAGACGGAGGCGGATCGTGGCCAGCGACTCGGCGCTTTCCTTCTCCGCCAGATTGGAGGCCACCAGGCTTGCCTTCAGCGCCGCGTTCTCCTTCCGGAGCTGCTCGACCTCGGCATCGTGAGGGTGCGCCACGCCCACCCCGGCCATCCCCAGCAGGGCGGCGGCGGTGGTCAAAACCAGAATGGTGTTGGTGCGGGGCATCTCTCGGTGTCGTTCCTAGTCGGTCTTACTTCTTGCCCACACCTCCGTGGGCCTTGAAAATACGGGTCGGGGAAAATTCCCCGAGTTTGTGGCCGACCATGTTTTCGGAAACATAGACGGTTGAAAATCCCTTCCCGTTGTGCACGAGGAAGGTGTGTCCAACAAAGTCGGGCGTGATCATGGAGCGGCGGCTCCACGTCTTGATCGGCTTGCGGTCCTTGGAGTCCACCGCAGTATCGATTTTAGCCAGAAGTTTCTGGTCAACGAAGGGTCCTTTTTTCAGGGAACGTGGCATGATAGGTTGGAAAGTTGGGGTTTAGCGCTTTTTCTTGCGTCCCTGGATGATGAGTTTGTCGCTGGCCTTCGTCTTCTTGCGGGTCTTCTGGCCCTTGACGTGACCCCAGGGGGACTTCAGGTGCTGACGACCACCACCGGACTTGGATTTGCCCTCACCACCACCGTTGGGGTGATCGACGGGGTTCATGCACATCCCGCGGACGGTCGGGCGGGTGCCCTGCCAGCGGGTGCGGCCGGCCTTGCCGGAAACCTCGTTCATGTGGTCGCGGTTGCCGACCGAGCCAACCGTGCAGAAACAACGGTCGTTGAACTTGCGAATCTCGCCGGATGGCATTTTCACCAGGGCGCTTCCTCCCTCGCGGTTGGAAAGGATGGCCTCCTGTCCGGCAGCCCGCGCCACCTTGCCTCCCCCTCCGGGGCGCAACTCGATGTTGTGGATCGCCGTTCCCAGGGGAACACTCGAAAGGGGCATCGCATTGCCGGGCTTGGCCGGGACTCCCTCGCCGGAGACCACCGAGGTGCCCACCTGCAGACCGGCCGGACAAAGAATGTAGCTCTTCACGCCATCCTCATACTCAAGAAGGGCAATGCGGCAGGTCCGGTTCGGATCATACTCGATCGCCACCACCTTGGCGCTCACGTCCTGCTTGCGGCGCTTGAAATCAATCAGGCGATACTTGCGCTTGTGACCTCCACCGATGTGGCGGCAGGTGATACGGCCCGAGTTGTTGCGTCCACCCGACTTCTTAAGGGGCGTGGTGAGGCTCTTCTCGGGCTTCGATTTCGTGACCTCCTCAAACGTCGGCCACGCTTTGTAGCGGTTCGAGGGGGTTACTGGACTGAAGGTTTTGATAGACATGGCTCGCTCTGCGTTTTGGGTTCTTGGTCCCGGCGGGTCCTGGGTAAAATTGGTTTTAGACTAGATCGATTCTGTCGCCGTCCTTGAGACGAACGAACGCTTTTTTCCATTGTGCCGTCTTCCCGGCATCGGGACGACGCTCACGCTTCATTTTGCCACCGTAGTTGCAGGTCCGCACATCGGTGACCTTCACTCCGAAGAGCTGCTCCACGGCGCGCTTGACCTCAAGCTTGTTCGCGTTCCGGGCGACCTTGAACACGTATTCGTTGTTCTCCTCCTGGAGAAGGGTCGCCTTTTCCGAAAGGCGGATCGTGTCGATGACTGAGTAAATATCTCTCATGGCGTGAAATCAGTTGGGGTTGGCTCAGGCGGTCCGGGCGGCAAGGATATCCAGGGCGTCCTGGGTGACGATGATCACATCGTTGTAGAGCAACTCCTCGATGCTCACCTGATGGGCTGGAATGCATTCGGCTCCGGGCACGTTCCGGTGGGCCAAAAGCGTCTTGTCGTCGAACTCCTTGGCGATCACCAGCACCTTCACGGCGTCGGTGATGGCCTCGATCTGCGCGACGAAGGTCTTGGTCTTGCCGTCGGCCACCGCGAAGGTCTCCACCACGTGGATCGCTTCCTCCGCGATGAGCTCGCCGAGCACGCGCTTCAGGGCGAGCTTGCGCACCTTCTTCGGGACGGTCTTCGAGTAGTCGCGGGGCTTGGGGCCGAAGACCACACCACCACCCACGAAAATCGGGGCTTTCGAGGTGCCGTGTCGGGCGTTACCGGTGCCTTTCTGGCGATACATCTTCTTCGTGTTCCCGCTCACCTCACCCCGGGTCTTGGAGTTGGCGGATCCGGAACGGCGGTTGGCTTGGTAGGCGACGATCAGATCGTGCACCGCCTGGCCGCCCTTGGTCGGGTCGTCGAGAAGTTGAATGTTGGCTGCTTTCGCGTCTGCGAGGCTGAGAGTCTTGGAGGACATGGCGTTACCTTTCTAAATGTGTTGGTTGGTCCGTTTGGAGCGTGCCGCGTGGCTTACTCCGCTTGGGCGGGGGCGGGTTTCTTGACGGCGGGGCGGATCACCACGTAGGCGCCCTTGTGTCCGGGAACCGCACCGGAAACGAGAATGACATTGTCCTCGGCGCGCACTTTCACGACCTTCAGGCTCTGCACGGTGCGCTCATAGACACCGTGGCGACCTGGCATCTTCTGGCCTTTCCAGACCCGGCCCGGCCAGGTGCCCGCTCCGATCGCTCCGGGACGACGGTGCATCATGTGACCGTGACTGTCCGGCTGACCGCTGAATTTGTAACGCTTCACCACACCCTGGAATCCCTTGCCCTTCGTGGTGCCGAGGACGTCAATCCACTGCCCGTCCTGGAAGAGCGTCGCTCCGGGATGCCCGGCGCTCACGTCGGGAAGCTCGGCCGCCGAGTCAAAGCGGAACTCCTTCACCAACTTCTTGGCCTCCCCTCCGTGCTTCTTGAAGTGACCGGCGTCGGGCTTGTTCAGACGCTGCTCCTTCTGGTCGTCAAAGGACACCTGCACCGCGTTGTAGCCGTCAGTTTCCTCCGTCTTGACCTGCAGAAATTGATTTCCTGCCACGTCGATGACGGTGACCGGGATCATGATCCCCGCTTCTTGATCGAAGATGCGGGTCATGCCGACTTTTTTGCCAATGAGTCCGAGGGACATCGTAGTAAGTTGGGTAGGTGGTTAGATGCGGATGGTGATATCAACACCGGCGGGGAGATTGAGCTTCTTCAGCTCATCCACGGTGCGGGAGGTGGGGTCCATGATGTCGAGCAGGCGCTTGTGGGTCCGGATCTCGAACTGCTCGGCCGCCTTCTTGTTCACGTGAACGGACTTGTTCACGGAGAACTTCTCGATGCGGGTGGGGAGCGGAATCGGTCCGGCCACTTTCGCGCCGGTGCGCTTGGCGGTTTCCACGATCTCCTGGGCCGACTTGTCGATCGCACGATGGTCGAAAGCCCGAAGGCGGATTCTGATCTTCTGATTTTGCATGGATTGAGAGTGTGTGTTGTGAAATTTATGCCGCGACCCCGCCGCGTTCCTTGACGATTTCGTTCACGATGTTCGGGGGCACCTCTTCGAAGCAGGAGGGCTCCATCGAGTAGGAGGCCCGGCCCGAGGACATCGTCCGCACATCGGTGGAGTAGCCGAACATCGCCGCGAGAGGCACCTTCGCCTTCACGATGCCCACGTTGCCCTTGTTGGAAATTTCCTGGATGTGTCCGCGGCGACGGTTGAGATCGCCCATGATGTCGCCCTGGTAGTCTTCCGGGGTGGTGATCTCCACGTCCATGATCGGCTCGAGGAGGATCGACTTGGCCTTCTTGAAGGCGTCCCGCATCGCGAAAATGGCGGCCATCTTGAAGGCGTTCTCGTTGGAATCAACGTCGTGGTAGGATCCGTCCGTCACGGTGACGTGCACATCCACCACCGGGTAGCCGGCGATGATGCCGTTGGTCATGGACATCTCGATGCCGGCCATGACCGCGTTGATGTATTCCTTCGGAATGGCACCGCCCACCACCTTGTTCTCGGTGGTGTGGCCCTTGCCCTTCTCGTTCGGACGGATGTCGAGGACGACGTGGCCATACTGGCCGCGGCCGCCGCTCTGCTTCTTGAGAATTCCCTCTCCGGGGGCGGCGGCGGTGATCGTCTCGCGATAGGCGATCTGCGGCTTGCCGACGTTGGCCTCCACCCCGAACTCCCGCTTGAGCCGGTCGATGATGACCTCAAGGTGCAGCTCGCCCATGCCCGCGATGATGGTCTGGCCGGTTTCCTCGTCGGTCTTCACCACGAAGGTGGGATCCTCCTCGGAAAGGCGGGCCAGGCCGATGGCCAGCTTCTCCTGGTCGGCCTTGGTGCGCGGCTCCACCGCCATGGCGATGACCGGCTCCGGAAAACTGGGTGGCTCAAGCAGCACGTCGAACCTTGGATCACAGAGGGTGTCCCCCGTGGTGACGTTCTTGATGCCCACGATGGCGGCGATGTCACCCGCGTAGCAGGTGTCGATCTCCTCGTGCTTGTCGGCCTGCATCTGAATGAGGCGGCCGATCCGCTCCTTCTTGCGGGTGCGGGGATTGTAAACCGTGTCGCCCTTCGAAACCGTGCCGGAATAGACGCGGAAGAAGACGAGCTTCCCGACATACTTGTCCGCCCAAAGTTTGAAGGCCAGGGAGCAAAACTTGCCGTTGTCGTTCGTCACCACCGGCACGTCCACTTCGAGATCCTCGGGGTCGTGTCCCCTCGCCGCGGGGATGTCCAGCGGGCTGGGCAGGTAGTCCACCACGGCGTCCACCAGAAATTGCACCCCCTTGTTCTTGAAGGCCGATCCACCCGCGATGGGCACGATGTGATTCGCGATGGTCGCCCGGCGCAAACCCTGCTTGAGCGCCTCGAGGGAAATCTCCTCTTCCCGCATGAACTTCTCGCCGATCTCGTCGTCCACGTTGGCGACCGCTTCCAAAATTTCCGCATAGGCCGCTTCGGCCAGCAGCAGTTGCTCGGTGGTGAGGTCCGCGATGTCGAAGGTCGAACCGAGCTGGTCGTCGTCCTTGTAGAGCACCGCCTTCTTGTTGAGCACGTCGATCTGGCCCTTCAACTGGTCCTCGGACCCGATCGGGATCAAAATCCGCACCACCGTCGCGCCGAGCTTCGAACGCACTTCCTCGACCACCGCCTGGAAGTCCGCGCCGACCCGGTCCATCTTGTTGACGAAGACGATCCGCGGCACGTTGTATTTGGTCGCCTGACGCCACACCGTCTCGGTCTGCGGCTGCACTCCGGCCACCCCGCAGAAAACAACAATCGCTCCGTCCAATACACGGAGCGAGCGCTCTACTTCTGCGGTGAAATCGACGTGTCCCGGGGTGTCGATGATGTTGACCCGCTGTTTCTGACCTTCGAAAAGCTTGAAGACACCCTCGTTCGGATGCTGCATCCACTCACAGGTCACCGCCGCGGAGGTAATGGTGATCCCCCGCTCGCGCTCCTGCTCCATGTGATCGGTGGTGGTCGCACCATCGTGCACCTCGCCGATCCGATGAATCATCCCCGTGTAGAACAGGATCCGCTCGGTCAGCGTGGTCTTGCCCGCGTCAATGTGTGCGGCAATACCAATGTTCCGCGTCCGATCCAGAGGATAGGGACGGTTCGGACTATTGGGATTGTCACTCATGACAGTCGGAGGATGGAGGGTGGCGATCAGGATTTCGGATGTGTTTACCAGCGGAAGTGGGCAAAGGCGCGGTTCGCCTGGGCCATTTTGTGAACGTCGTCACGCTTGCGGACCGCACTGCCGGTGTTGTTGGCGGCGTCCTTGATCTCGTTGGCGAGGGCCACGTGCATCGGGGTCCCCTTCTTGCCTCGGGCGTATTGAATGAGCCAGCGCATGGCCAGCGACTCGGAACGCTCCGTGGCAACCTCAAGCGGCACCTGGTAGGTCGCCCCTCCCACCCGGCGGCTCTTCACCTCCACCCGGGGCTTGGAGTTCTCGACGGCGCGCGTCACGATCTCCAGCGGATCAACCGTGTCGGTTCCTTCGTTCGCCTTGTCGATCGCGGCATAGACGATCCGCTCGGCGAGCGATCGCTTTCCACTGCGCATGATGCGGTTGATCAAGCTGCCAACCAACACGCTGTCGAAATTCGCATCGCGCCGGTCGGGCTTCTTATAGACTCTTTTTCTGCGGGCCATGGTCTTGGGAAATCAGGGGTTACTTTTTCTTGGCGGCGGCGCCCTCTTTGGGCTTCTTCGCACCGTACTTCGAGCGGCTCTGGCGGCGCTTGTCCACTCCGAGGGTGTCCAGGGACCCCCGCACGATGTGGTAGCGAACACCCGGAAGGTCTTTCACCCGCCCACCACGCACGAGCACGATGGAGTGTTCCTGCAAATTGTGTCCCTCACCACCGATGTAGGCGATGATCTCGTAGCCATTTGTCAGGCGCACTTTGGCCACCTTCCGCAGAGCCGAGTTCGGCTTCTTCGGGGTGCGGGTGTAAACCTGAAGACAAACACCCCGGCGTTGCGGGCAATTGGCGAGAGCCGGCGACTTCGATTTGCGAGTCGCTTGTTTGCGTCCTTTACGAACGAGTTGGTTAATTGTCGGCATGAGTCCTGCTTCTGAATATTGAAATGTCGCGTCTAAAAGAGCGCAACCGGCAGGCGACAAGGTAACCCTTGCAGAAGCCTGTTATCCGGAGCTGCACCCGATAAACTGGTAAACCGCATGTGATGGCTGGATCGGCGTCTCCGCTGTCGCCAGCCGCGATTTTGGGGGCGCGACTATAGGAACGGGCTTACCCCTGACAAGGCCTTTCTCAGGTTTTTTCTTTCCCCGAAAATTGTAGGCTCAAACCGCTCAAAACCACTTTATTATCAGGGTTTCGACGAGTAATGGCCCCCGTTCAGACCCTCAATTCGTCGCCTCACCTTCGTCGGGCGCTTCCCCATCCTCGCCTTCCGCATCGTTCGGCTCCGGAAGCGGCCGCCCCCGAAAGGACTCGGTCCTGTCCTCCGATTTAGGATCCAACACCAAGATTCCTGGCGGAATTCCCCGCACATCGACCTTCTCGCCACAGCCCAGCAGCAGGCCGCACCCCAAGTCAGGTAGGCCGCTCTCTTCGTCCCGGATGTCGTCGGGTAGGCGGCTCTCTTCGTCCCGGATGTCGTCAGGTAGGCGGCTCTCTTCGTCCCGGAGGGACACCGGACGGTAGCCGGTGGTAGCACCACCGGAACTTTGCCCGGTCCTTTGATGAGCACCCCGGAGGGGCGCGGGAGCGGGCCGAACACAACGAGACCGGCTCAATCCGTCTGCCACGCTCAGAAGCGCCCTTCGTCCTTCTCCTCAGCCTCCTCGCCCCCCAACCGAAATCCACCATCGGCCTCCGCACCGTCCGCGAACCGGCCTCGGGTCAGCCCTTCACCACCCGCACCGGCACACCCCGGTCCACCCACTCGTAGAAAAATTTCGCGGGGTTCCCCTCGTTCAACGGCACGCGGATGCATCCATGCGAGGCCGGATACTTCGGCACCGAACTGAATCCGTGAATGAAGATATTCCCGTTGATCTGCACACTCCAGGGCATCTTCGCATTGTTGTAGAGCTTCGAGTAGTGCATCTTCGCCTTGTAGGGCCCCGCCTTGAAATTTCCGGCCGGAGTGCGCCCGTTGCGCCCCGAACTCACCCGGCAATCCAACACCAACCGATCCCCCTGCCAGCCACGCAGCCGCTGCTTCTCCAGATTGACCTCGGCCCGCTTCGCGTCGATTAACACCTTGAATCGCTTCGAGCCTTTCCCCACCTCCTGCGGGACTTTCCTCTCATCCCGCACCACTGTCGCCCCTGAGCGCTCCAAATCACCGATCGCCACGAGCACCGTGCCATCCACCAACTGCCGGAATCTGCTGCGGGAATGCGCAATTTCGTTCACCACCACCGACTCGTCCCCACCTTCCTGCGTCACCCGCCAGCCCAAGAGCTTGGCCGCCTCATTCAGCGGCACATAAACCTTGCCCGGATCAACCGCGAAGGTGACCGCCTCAATGGAACGCGCCCCACGGGAAAAAAAGCCCGCCTCGGCGCTCGCCACAAGACCCGATGACCCCGCCACGATCAACAATGACCATCGAAGAAGCCGAACCAAGGCGGAGGTGAGGGGAGGCTGCATGCGCAGACATTCAGCGCATCCCGGCCCCGCAGTCAAGACGCACGCCACGAGACCCGGTTGACTTTCCCAATATTCTCAGGACTCCCTGAAACGTCCCTGCCCCCTCCCCGTATAGGCAGGGGCAGGGTCCCGACCCGGTTTGCAACCCACTCTAACTCATGATCAACCGTCTTTCGTTCCTCCTCCCGACCTTCCTCCTTTCCCTGAGCTCCGCCCTCCATGCCCAGGATCAAGCTCCCAAGGACCAGAAAACCATCACCCCGGCCGACGACTTGAAAAAGAGCGGCAATATCACCCCCACCATCGTCCAACTCTCCCCCGAAGAGGAAGCCGCCATCCTCAAGGACGCCTCCGTCCCCGAAGGCTTCGAGATGACCCTCTTCGCCCCCTGGCAAACCGCCAACTACCCCGTTTACGTCGCCGCCTCCCCCGAGGGCGACCTCTATGTCTCCTCCGACGGCAACGGCTCCCTCGGTCGCGACCCCCACCGCGGCCGCGTCCTCCGCCTCCGCGACACCAACCATGACGGACGCGCCGACCAGGTCACCGAGTTCATCAAGGACATCGACTCCCCCCGCGGACTCATCTGGGACCACGACCGCCTCTACCTCCTCCACCCCCCGCACATCTCCGTCCACTTCGACCGCGACCACGACGGCGTCGCCGAGGAGTCCAAGATCCTCATCAGCGACATCGCCTTCGGCTTCAAGGACCGCCCCGCCGACCACACCACCAACGGCCTCGAACTCGGCATCGACGGTTGGATCTATATCGCCGGCGGCGATTTCGGCTACATGAACGCCACCGGCACCGACGGACGCACCCTCCAGCACCGCGGCGGCGGCGTGACCCGCTTCCGCCCCGACGGCTCCGGCCTCCAGTTGTTCGCCACCGGCACCCGCAACATCCTCGGCACCCCCACCAGCCCCACCCTCGACATGTTCGCCCGCGACAACACCAACGACGGCGGCGGCTGGAATGTCCGCTTCCACCATTTCACCGGCCTCGCGGACCACGGCTACCCCCGCCTCTACATAAACTTCGCCGACGAAATTATCAAGCCCCTCGCCGACTACGGCGGTGGCTCCGGCTGCGGATCGGTTTACATCAGCGAACCCGGATTCCCCTCCGAGTGGAACAACGCCCCCTTCACTTGCGACTGGGGACGCGCCGCCATTTTCCAGCACACCGTGCAACCCAAGGGAGCCACCTTCGAGGAGACCGCCGCTCCACGTCCCTTCATCAAGGTGACCCGCCCCACCGACGCCGACGTCGATGGCATGAGCGCCGTCTATCAAGCCTCCTGGAAAGGCCCCGCCACCTTCGGCTGGGCCGGCCCCGACCAGGGCTACATCGTCCGCGTCACCCCCAAGGGATTCCAACCCGAACCGCTCCCCGATTTCGAAAAACTCAGCGACACCCAGCTCGTCGCCCTCCTCGAATCCCCCTCCCACATCCGCACCCTCGCCGCCCAACGCACCCTCCTGCGTCGCCCGAACAAAAAAGAGACCTCCAACGCCATCCTTGCCCTCGCAGCCGATCCGGCCAAACCGCTCGCCGCCCGTGTCGCCGCACTCTATGCCTTCACACAAGCGGATCCCACAGGCGCGCCACTCGCGCTCATCGCTGCCGGAAAAATCGACGAACAACTTCTGCCCTACGTCCTCCGTGCTGCGGGGGATCTCCCCGCCGACGCCAAGCAGGGGGCCAGGGAGCTCATTGCCCGGGGCGCCACCTCCACCTCCCCCCGCGCCCGCCTCGAAGCCTGCGTCACCGCCGCCCGCCTCAACCTCACCGAGGACGCCCCCGCCATCGCCAAACTCCTCGCCGACCCCGAACCCGTCGTGGTGCACACCGCCTACCGCGCCCTCGCCCAACTCGGGGCCTATGAAGCCGTCCTTCCCGTCCTCAACAATTCCGACCCAGACACCCGCAAGGCCGCCGCCCGGGCCCTCATGCGCATGCACAAACCCGAAATGATCGGAGCCCTTATTGCCCTCCTCAATCAGGAAACCGACCCCGCCCTCCGCCGTCCCCTCCTCTCCATCCTCTGCCGCCTCTACCACCGCGAGGGCGAATGGCAAGGCAACTCCTGGGGCACCCGTCCCGACACCCGCGGCCCCTACTACCAACCCGTCACCTGGGAGGAGTCCGACCGCATTCTCTCCGCCCTCACCGCCACCTTCGCCACAGCCCCCGCCGAGGAAACCGCCTTCCTCATCGAAACACTCAACCAAAACCGCATCCAATCCAACGAGGCCCTCCAACGCATCATCGCCCTCGCCACCGCGGACGAAAAAATCGTCCCCGACGCCTTGGCCCAGCTCGCCGCAGCAGGCACCATGCCGGATGAGGCCCTCCCTCTCATCCTCGCCGCCGCAAATAACAAAGAAACACCCCCCGACGCCCTCGCCGCAGCGATCAAATTGCTCATGTCCTCCGACCACAAGGAGGTCATCCCCGCGGTCCTCAATGCCCTCGCCACCCTCGAGCATGCCGACGGCGGAGCCAACAAACAACGCGACGCCGCCCGAAAGGCCTTCCTCGGTGCCCCGAAACTCGAGAACCACCACCTCGCCCTCGAAGCCCTCGCCCTCCAACACGGCGACACCACCGAGGGCCTCTGGGCCTACTCCGCCGTCCTCACCCTCGCCTCCCGCAAGGGCGGCAGCCCGGAGTCCCGGCAAATGTCCGAAAAGGCCATCGATACCGCCTGGAACGACCCCGCCCAGCGCATCGCCCTCATCAAGACCGCCGAACGCCTCCGCAGCCCCCTCCTCAATGACCGCATCATCGTCGCCCTCCACGACACCACTCCCGCCGTCGCCGAAGCCGCAAAACAGGCCGCCAATCGCTTGAAGATCCCCATCCCCGGCGAAGACCAGACTCCAAAACTTTCCACCCTCGATCCCGCCAAGGCCCTCGCCCAGGTCGTCAAACACAAGGGCGTCCCCGCCCTCGGGGAATCCGTCTTCACCCGCGCCACCTGCGTCGCCTGCCACACCACCAGTCAGGACCAGGACCAGAAGGGCCCCTACCTCGGCAATATCGCCACCACCTACCGCCGCAACGAACTCGCCGAAGCCATCCTCGACCCCAACAAGACCATCGCCCAGGGCTTCGCCAGCAACGTCATCACCCTCAAGAACGGCACCACCCACATGGGCTTCGTGACCAACGAAGCCGACGACAAGGTCACCCTCCGCGACATCGCCGCCCAGGAACACACCGTCAACAAGTCCGACATCAAGGAACGCAGCACCCTCCCCACCTCCATGATGCCCGCCGGCCTCATGAACGGTTTCACCGTCCACGAAATGGCCAGCCTCCTCGACTACCTCGAAGCCCTCGCCAAGAAAACCAGCCCATAGGGTGGCAAGTGTGTCGGCATGCCCCGACTGCGCCAGGCGGCGCTGGGGGGAAGTGGGACCGGCCACCTTTCGCTTGGAGAACTTGGTCATCGGGCATCGCGGTCCCCCTTCCAAACCTCCCTCGCCGTCTCAATCTGCCTGGAGATCTTCCTCCCGCAAGCTCTTTGGCAGCACCACGTAAAACCTGCCGTCACGTGGCTTCGCGTAAAACCTGCGGTCACGTGGCTTCGCGTAAAATGTAGTCATCCGTCATTCAGAATCGCGTGAAGCGAAGCCTTTTACGCGACAAAATCGCGTGAGGCGCAGCCTTTTACGCGACCTGCCCCAACCGCCCCGCACAACCCCACCAGATCTACGCACTTCGACTCCAAAATTTCTTGTGAAATCGGGGAATTCTGGCCCAATTCCCCCAATCGGGTCCCCGGATATCACATCCGGAGATGTTATGAATAATTACTGTCAATCAATGCAGAACCTACCCGATGACCTGCCTTCGATTTTTCGCGTGGAATGTCCCCCGTGGATTTTCCAATCAACAGAAAGCCAAAACAGAAACCACAAACCACCACCTTCAGAAAAAGTCATCAGCCACTTTTACAGAAAAATATTTACGCGGCGGGCGGCTTGCCGCCCATCACCTGACCATGTTCCGGAGGAGGAACATGGAAACTGGCCTAGCAGCCTGACATTCCCCCAAATGTCATTGCCGCCCCCCCGATCCGCACTACAAGCGACCATGCCCTTCGCCTCCCTGGGACTCATCGATCCGCTCGTCCGCGCCATCAGCACCTACCCCGCACCCACCCCGGTGCAGACGGCCGCCATCCCGGTCATCTTGCAGGGCCGCGATGTCCTCGCCACCGCCCAAACCGGCTCGGGAAAGACCACCGCCTTCGTCCTCCCCCTCCTCCAACGCTGGCTCGCGGCCAAACACGACGCGCCGCGCCCCCTCCATACCCTCATCCTCGTCCCCACCCGCGAACTCGCCACCCAGGTCCGCGAGGTCGTCCAACAGTGCTCCCTCCACCTCCCCGAACGCATCAAAATTGTCAGCGCGGTGGGCGGCATCTCCATCAACCCGCAAATGATGGCCCTGCGCGGCGGGACCGACTTCCTCGTCGCCACGCCGGGCCGCCTCCTCGACCTCGTCGCACGCAACGCCATCAAGCTCTCCTCCCTCGGCACCCTTGTCCTCGATGAGGCGGACCGCATGCTCGATCTCGGCTTCGCCGAGGAACTCGACCGACTCCTCGCCCTCCTCCCCGCCCAGCGGCAAACCCTCCTCTTCTCCGCCACCTTCCCAAAGAAAGTGGAAGCCATCGCGCGGCGCATCCTCCGCGAGCCCAGCCGCATCGAAATCCTCTCCGAGCCCATCGACGCACCCGACATCCAACAGCGTGCCATCCGCGTCGACACCGACCAACGCACCCCCCTCCTCCGCCACCTCATCACCACGCACGGATGGAAACGCGTCCTCGTCTTCGTCTCCTCCCAATACACCGCCGACCACGTCGCCGAAAAACTCCGGCGCACCGGCATCGATGCCCACGCCTTCCACGGCAAACTCAGCCAAGGCACCCGCAGTTCCTCCCTCGCCTGGTTCAAGGACTCCACCATCACCGTCCTCGTCGCCACCGACCTCGCCGCCCGGGGCATCGACATCGTCGATCTCCCCGTCGTCCTCAACTACGACCTTCCCCGCTCCCCCGGCGACTATATCCACCGCATCGGCCGCACCGGCCGCGCCGGAAAGAGCGGCGCCGCCATCAGCTTCGTCACCGCCGAGTCCCACGCCCACTTCTGCCTCATCGAAAAACGTCAGAACCTGACCATCCCCCGCGAGGACATTCCCGGCTTCGAGGCAAGCGAAGCCCCACCGACACCCTCTTCCGAAACCGGCGGCATCAAGGGCCGCCGCAAAAGCAAGAAGGACAAACTCCGCGAAGCCGCCGCAAAAAAAGAACGCGAACCCCGCTCTGGAGATCAGCCCTAGCCGCCTTCCTTCCTTCATCAACAGAGCGTCTTCCCAACCGGGGATACAACCCTCGCAGATCTTCTGGAGCTCGCCGGGGCCACTTGCCCACCTCAAGTCACCAACCCGTCCCAAACCTTGCCATGCACATCGGTGAGGCGCATGTCCCGGCCGCTCCAGCGATAGGTCAGTTTCTCATGATCGATCCCCAACTGATGGAGCACCGTCGCCCAGAGATCATAAACGGTGGCGATATTGTGCACCGCCTTGTAGCCCAACTCATCGGTCGCCCCGTAGGCTTGTCCGCCGCGCACCCCGCCACCGGAGAGCCAAAGACTGAATCCATAGGGATCATGATCACGACCATTTGACCCCTGCGAGAACGGCGTCCTGCCAAACTCGCCCGTAAACACGACCAGCGTCTCCTCCAGCATCCCCCGCTCCTTGAGATCGGCCAGCAGCGCGGCAATGGGCCCATCGACCTGCTCGGCCATCGCTCCGTGCCCTTTTTCCAAATCCCCATGTTGGTCCCACGGATTCGCCGCCCCCCCCGCCCCAATCCCCTGATTGCAGCAGGACAACTCCACGAAACGCACCCCCCGCTCCACCAGACGACGCGCCATCAAACACTGCCGGGCATATTCCGCCTGCTGTGCATTGTCGCTGTTGACCCCATAAAGCGCCTTCGTCGCCTCGCTCTCCCCGCTGATATCCGTCAACTCCGGAACGGCCTCTTGCATCAGGTAGGCCGTCTCCGCGTTCTGCACCGAGGCCATCACGGCATCCTTCGCCGCAACCCGGTCAGCGAACCCCCGATCAAGCTGCCCGATGAAATCCAGCGCCCGGCGCTGCTCGCTCTTGAGCATGCCGGGGGAGATGTTCGGCACGGCCTGATCCCCCGAGATTTTGAAAATCGAGCCCTGCGTGGTGGCCGGCAGGAAGCCATTGCCAAAGAGACTCACGCCGCCATGCGGTGTCCCCGCCTGCTTCGACTGCAGGACGACATAGCCGGGGAGATTCGGATTCGCCGATCCACAGCCATAGGTCACCCAGGCCCCCGCGCTCGGATAGCCGAGAAACGGAAATCCGGTGTGCATGAAGAAATTCGCCTGGGCGTGCTCGCTGAATTTCGCGGTCATCGAGCGGACAATGGCAAGGTCATCGGCGCAGGCCGCGATCTTTGGAAACATGTTCGTCATCTCCAACCCCGACTCGCCGTAACGGCCGATCTCCCACGGCGAGGCCATGATGTTGCCATTGGCATCAAACTGGGTTCGCTCCAACTCCACCGGCATCGCTTGGCCGTGGCGCTCCTTCAAGAGCGGCTTGGGATCAAACGAATCCACATGGGACACCCCACCCGACATGTAGAGCAGGATCACGGACTTCGCCCTGGCGCTGTGGTGCAGCTTGGGCTCCGTCGCCCCCCACGCCTGACTCCCGTTGATCAGGCTGGACAGCGTCACCGCACTGACCCCGCATGAGGTCAGCTTCAGAAATTCCCGGCGGCTGGACTGGTCAATGGACATAGATCAATTCTTTGGAGTTCAAGAGGGCATGGGCGAGACGATAGTAGGCATCCCCGGAGGCGGCTTGGGCTCCATCCCGCGCCGCAAGCTGACGATCCAACTCGGCAATCGCGGCTGTGAGAGAGGCGATCTTCGCATCAAGGGCGACGAGTTGGTTGCGCTGGGAATCGCTCAGGGCCTTCTCCACCATCCCGCTGTTCACCACCTCCATCACGAACCCGGATTCGGCCGTGAGCACCTCCTCCGCAGTGAGGGCACGGTCGTAGAGCCGCGCTTCGAAGATCCGACCCGTCAGCATCCGCCCAACCTGTGGCTCCCCGCCATGACGCAGGCCAAAGACCACTTGAGCCTGGCCTTCCCCATAGCGCTGAAGCGCACTCTTCCGGTAGGATTTCCCGTAGCGCTTCCCATCCCGGTAGCCTTCGATGCGCCCATCGCCGTGGTACACGATCACGATCCGCACCGGCCGCTCTCCGGCCTCCTCTTCCCGCGCTCCGCCAAAAGGCTCCGTTCGCGCAAAGCCGTTGCTCCCCGCCATCCACTCCCCGGCATCCCGCTCCGCAAAGACCACGCTGTCAAAGACTCCTCCGTCCAACAATTGCACCGTCATCGCCCCCCCGGCCCTCTGCGTGATCGGATCCATCTGCACCAGCACCTCCAGTGTTTTCTCTCCAAGATTCTGCGGAAGCGGCGGGGTCATCATGCACCCTCCTGCCAACACCAGGGCCCCATCCTCGATCTTCGCCTCTCCATGAAGCACTCCATCCATCCCACCAACCGCGTCTCGGGCATCCCCCGTGAAATCCCAACGTCCGATCGGCTTTAAATCCACCGACTTCCGGTCACGAGTCGCGGCGGCATTCCGCTCATCGACCTCCAACTGCAAGGTGGCCCTCACCGGAGCCAACATCTCGGCCCGTTCCTTGTTCAAAGCCACCAACTCCGCACTCTGCTCGGCGTGCTTCACTCGGAGCGGCCCGGATTCATCCGGCGCTTTCCCCTCCAGATAGGCCAGGCAGGCGGCGCGCTCCTCGGGACTCGGAAGACGGGCGTAGGCCTGGAGAAACAACAGCTCCACCCGGGCCTCCGGAGTCGCTCGCTCCCGAACGACCCGCCCGCTCCATTCCCTGGCTGCCTGTTCCACTTCCTTCCCATTCATCAAGGCCAGCGCCTGCGCCGGCACATTGGTCAAATCGCGATCTCCCACCGTGGTGATCGGCACAGGAAAGTTGAAGGTGCTGAGAAAGGGATCGAGTCGGTTGCGAATCACCGGGCGGAACATGGCCCGCTGCACACCTCCCCCCTTCGCGACGGCATTGATGGTGTCCAGGATCGCCTCTGCCTCCAACCGACGCGGGGTGAAATGGGCAAGCTGCAGATTCTCGGGATCACGCACCCCGTTCGCGGCCGGCGAGGCGCTGTCCGAGCGAAAGGTCCGACTCATCACCAGCTGCTTCACAAACGGTTTCATCGCCCATCCCCCATTCCGAAAATCAATGGCCAGGGAATCGAGCAGCGCGGGATGGCTCGGCTCCTTGCCCAAACGCCCGAAGTTGTCCGCCGAGGCCACCAGCCCACGGCCGAAGACGTGATTCCAAAGCCTGTTCACGATGACCCGCGAGGTCAGCGGGTTGTCCTCGCGCAAAATGTCCTCCGCCAGTTCACGGCGCCCACTCTCGGATTTCGAATACCGCTCGCCGCCAAAAGCCTCCAAAAATGCTCGCTCCACCGGCTCCTCTTCCTTCTTGTAGTCCCCCCTCGTCAGGAGAGGTTGATCCCAGATCTCCCCTTCCATCACCCCCGGAGCCCGCTGCGGAATCCGAATCTCCCCTTCCAATCGACGATAGCGATCGACCTGCGCCCGCAGACCCTCCGGCAAGCCTGCCAGTTCGTGGGAAAGAAAGCCGCGGCTGACGAAGGCATCGAGGAACAGGGCCCGCTCATCATTCAGCGCACCCTCCCGCCACGCCACCACCGCCTCCCGCAACGACTTCCGGTAAAACTCAAGCAGACTCGCCCGATCAGTAATCGCCTCCATCGCCCCCGGAAGACTCACGATCGGCGCGCCGACCTCCCTCAGCCCCTCGTCACCGGCATACACCTCCAGCGCTCCGAACCAGGATCGTCCTCCGCCCGGACGGTTCGTGCTGTCCGGCCCGGTCGCAAACTGAAAGTAGCCCTGATCTCCATTCCAATAGTCATACTTGCCAAGACCCACCCAGCCCAGCGTCGGCTTCATCTCCGGAGCAGGGTGCAGACCACCGTGACTCAACGCGTAACTCCGCACCACAAAACGAGACACGGCCTTCGACCCGATCACCCTCACCGCCGCCTTCGATCCCTTGGCCAAATGAAACGCCGAACTCAGCGTGGCGTTGTGCTTGTCCGAAATGAGGTGCGAGTAAACCCCCGCAGGATAGATCCCCGTGATCGCCTTGGCCCCCTCCACCGAGATCGCAAAAGAACCAGCCGGACTCGGCGCCGCTCCCAGTCCGTTGCCATTCCTGAACCACTCCTTGTAGGTCTCCGGATCGCGCAAATCGGCATAGAACGTCGCGGCAGCCTTTGCCTTCTCGTTGTCCTCCAGCGTCGCCAGGTGCTTGTCCCGAAGATCGCCCAGCTTCTTCGTCAGTCCCTCTTCATCAAGATCCTTCAACAGCGCCCAGCCCGCCAAGGGATCCGTCTCCGCAGTTTTCTCGAACTTCCCCCCCTCCAATCTTCGAATCGCCTCGTCCACCTGCCCGAGCCAGTGAACCGAAAATCCCTTCCTGATCTCCTCCTTCAGTGCCGCAAGCTCCTGACGGTGCAAGTCCTGCAAGGCCGGCGCATCCACATTCACCACGGCCGGCCGGCTGCTGATCATGATGCCGTAGAACTTGTAGTAATCCCGCTGACTGATCGGATCAAATTTGTGATTGTGGCAACGCGCACAGGACACCGTCAGCCCCATCATCGCCTTCGACACCACATCCACCTGGTTGTCGGTAAAGGTCACCTGCTCGCCGTAGGCATCCGTCACTCCGAACCCGTGCGGCACCATGCGGAAGTGCCCCGGCCCAATGGCCGATTCATTGAGGCCCAGCCCTTCATTGATCCGCGGATGCGCCAACAAGTCCCCGGCGAGGTGTTCGCGGATCAGTTGGTCATAGGGAACGTCCGCATTGATGGCGCGAATCAAATAGTCCCGATACTGGGTGGCATAGGGAACCGGAGGATCCCCCTCACTCCCATGCGTCTCCGCGTAGCGATACCAATCCATCCAATACCGGGCCCAGCGTTCGCCATAGGCCGGCAAAGCCAGCAAGCCATCAACCATGCCCTCGTAGGCCGCCATGCTCGGGTCCGCCACAAAATGCGCAACCACCCCGGGACTCGGCGGCAGCCCGGTGAGAATCAGATGCACCCGCCTCACCAGGGTCTCCGGTGAGGCTACGTTCTGCGGCACCAGATTTTGCGCCTGCAGACCGGCATGAACAAAGCGATCAATTTCATTCCCGTCCCACTCTTGATCATCAGCCCGGGGAGCCGCTGTCTTCCGCAGTGCTTGAAACGCCCACCACTCCTGACGCCGCTCGCGGACCGTTTCCCAATCCACCTGCCGCTCCAAATCCACTTTCGTCGGCTTCTCGGTGCGCGGATCAGGCGCGCCCATCCGTACCCATTCCTCAAAATTCTTGATGATGACGTTGGCCAACTGCGGCGCTTTGGAGGGCATCGGCTCGTAGTCATCTCCCTCATGACGAATCGCGATGATCAGGGGACTCTTGTCCGGGTCACCCGGCACGATGACCTCGCCCTCCAACACCGCATCCCGATAATCGAGCGCCAGATCACCCTTCTTCTTATCGACACTGTTGTGGCACTCGTAGCAATGCTCCGCCAGGATCGGCCGGATCTTCTGCTCGAAAAACTCCACCTCGGCCGGTGTCAAGGTTGCCCCGGAAAGCGCCCCCGCAAAACCGGCAACAATCGTGGAAAGGGCAATGGCGGTTCGGATCGTCACAGGCGTTCCGACTACATACGGGCTCAACGGCCCCAAACATTCAGAAAATGCGCCCTTTCCCGACGCCCTACCTCCCCTCTTCGTGCAAGCCCACCCGCACGAACCAATCCTCCACCTTCTTCCGCGCCCACGGCGTCTTCCGGAGAAAGGTCAGACTCGACTTCACACTCGGGTTGTCCTGAAAACAACGAATCCGGATCCGCATGCCCATCTCTTCCCATCCATACTGCTCCTGCAACTTGGTGACGATGGTCTCCAGCGTGATCCCGTGCAGCGGATCCTTCGGACGTGAGGGATTCTCCGACATTGTTTACTCCGCCGATTTCTTCACGCCCTTCTCCCGCTTCGTCCGCGTCCCCGGCTTCGCCACAATCTCCACAAAGACCGCCTCCCGCCCCTCTCCAACCGCCGCATCGATCCCCTTGGTCACCTCCTCCAGATGCACCGCCACCGCCGACCCTTCATCTCCCCCCACCCGGCAGGCAAAATCCCAGAAGTCCACCCCCTCCGGCAGCTTCTTCTTCCGCTCCCGCTTCACATACTTCCGCACCTCATGCTTCACCCCCTCCACCACCCGTGGCGGCTGCAGGCCCTCGACTTCCAGCGGAAAGGTCTTCCTCATGGCCAGCCTTGTCGCCGTCGAAGGCCCCTTTGTCTAGCGAGCTGTCATAAAAATCACTCCCTCCCCCATCCCCTCACTTCTTCGCCAGCACCCAGATGTTGCGATAAAACACCGCATTCCCGTGCGCCTGCAGAAAGAGCGGCCCGCCCTCGTCCTTCAACTCCCCCCCGATCGGCGCGGCGGTCGTGTTCAGCTTCGCCAACTCCTGATCCTCGTGCACCACCACCCCGTTCAGCTTCACCGTCATCCTTGCCCACGCCGTGCGCTTCCCGTCCCCGTCAAACTTCGGCGCGGTGTATTCCACATCGTAGGTCTGCCAGCTCAGCGGCGGCAGGCACATGTTGAGCTGCGGTTTGGCAATCTGATAGATCCCCCCGCACTCATTCATCTCCCCGGTCAGTCCAAAGGAATCCAGCACCTGCGTCTCCCAACGCCCCGCGTAGTAAATCCCGCTGTTCCCCCGCCCCTGACCACGACCCGTCGGCTTGTAGGGAGTCCGGAACTCGACGTGAATCGTGCAGTCCTTGAAGACCGGGATACTGGTCGTCCCCGTCGAGGCCAACAACCCGTTCTCCACCTCCCCGTTCTTCCACTGATCCGCATTCGTGCCATCAAACAACACCACCGCCCCCTCCGGAGCCTTCGCCCCCAGGGTCGGACTCTTCCGCTCCACCCGCGTCATCGCCAAGGTCTGCCCCAGCCAGGTCGCCTGCAAGGTCCCCCGCGCGAACACCGCCACCGGCTCCGCCTTCTCCGGCCCCCCGTCCTTGGACTGTCCGAAGGTCAACAAGCCACCCTCAACCCATTCCCCTGACACCTTCACCCGCTGCTTCTCGCGCGTCCATCCCTGCCCCGGCAGACCTCCTTCCAGGAAATACGCGTCAAATTTCCCGTCCCCCAACGCCACCACCTGCACCGCGAACGGCGGCATATCCGTCTCCAACGACCCATACTCCCCCTGCACCAGGAAATCCGGATCCTCCTGCCCCGCCACCGCCGGATCCGTCCAAAACTTGCCCTGCTCCGCAGCCCCCGCCGTTTGAAAGGGCAGAGAAAGGCAGGCGGCTAACGTGAGGGTGTGCAACGATGGTCTCATGGATGCCTTACAGTAAGCAGGGACAAGCCCCGGAATTTCATTCCGGGGCATTTTTCCCGCCACTCCCCGCTCAAGCAACACTGGACCGCCCCGAATGCGATGCTATCCTGCGCCCACCCCAAACCGCCATGGACATCACCAACAAATCCCGCAAACCCCTCAGCGTCCCCCTCCCCGGCGGCAAAAAGCTCTTCCTCGGCCCCGGCAAAACCGGACAAGTCACCACCAAAGCCCTCGAGCACCCGCCCCTCCTCGCCCTCCTCGAATCCGGCGACCTCACCCGCGCCGATGGCCTGCACAAAACCCAGGAAGCCGGTGGCAGCAAAATCGCCCCCTCCTCCGGCTCCCGCCACGGCACCTCCGGGGCCATGCGCCAATCCGGCGACCGCTAGCCCCCCGTGCCCTGACCGTCCCGCCTGCCCGGGCGTAGCCTCCGGCGAAGACTGGGTCGCATGCCTCCCCCGCCTCCGCGTAGCGGCGCCTCTGCGAGGCGTCGGCGGTTCCACCTTTCCCCCCGCCAAGGCCCCTCCCCATCATCCCACACCGCCGCCCCCACCCGTGGCGGCGGTTTCCAACCGCCCAGCCAACTCCCCCCAACAGCGCCCTGCCCCTCCCGGTCATCACCTCTCCCCCTCCTCCCGCATCCCCTCCCACCCCGGCCTCCTCGCCCACGGCAATCCCCATGAATTCTTGAGGGAACATGATCGAGGCCTCGCCGAATCGTGAACGTCGGGCTAGACTCATCACTGCTGCCGACACCCGGCCCCGAAACAGCGTCCCGCAACAGCCACCGCAACCCCGTCCTCCAATCACACAACCCAAAAACCAATGAATCCTGAATCCTGTCCCGATTGCCCCGGTACCCAACCATCGCACCTCACCCGCCGCTCTTTCCTCCGCCAGGCTTCCGGCACGGCGGGGATCATCGCCGCCGGCGGCATCCTTCCCGCCGGGGCCGCCGAACTCAAACCAAAGGCCACTTCCGAGACCCTCGTCAAAAGTCTCTACGACAGCCTCAGCGATCAGCAACGGGCCGCCATCTGCTTCCCCTTCGACCACGAACTCCGCAACAAGGTCGATAACAACTGGCAAATCACCAAAACCGCGGTGAAGGACCACACCAAGGACCAGCAGGCCATGATCAGGGAGATCTTCATGAAGCTCCACAGCGAGGAATGGGCCCAAAAGGTCTACGACCAGGTCGAGGACGACAGCGGCATCGACGGCTTCGAAGGGGGCTCCTCCGCCGCCATCTTCGGGGAACCGGGCACCGGAAAATTCGAGTTCGTCCTCACCGGCCGCCACTGCACCCGCCGCTGCGACGGTGACTCGGTGGAGGGCGCCGCCTTCGGTGGTCCGATCTTCTACGGCCATGCCGCCGACGGCTTCAACGAGGGACCCGACCACAAGGGCAACGCCTATTGGTTCCAGGCGCAGCGCGCCAACGAGGTCTATCAGATGCTCGACGGCAAGCAGCGACAGACTGCCCTGCTCGACAAGAGCCGCGGCGAACATGGCAACAAGACCATCGCCCTCACCGGCAGGAAGGAGGGCCTCGACGGCATCCGCGTCGCCGATCTCTCCCCCGACCAGAAGGCCCACGTCCGCAAGGTCCTCGCCGACCTCCTCCTGCCGTTCCGGAAACAGGATGTCGCGGAATCCATGAAGCTCATCGAGGCCGGAGGCTTCGACAACCTCCACCTCGCCTTCTACAAGGGCGAGAACATTGGCAACGACGAAGTCTGGGACGTCTGGCAAATCGAAGGCCCCAACATGATCTGGTATTTCCGGGGCAAACCCCACGTCCACACCTGGGTCCACATCAAACAGCCGGCCTGAGCGCCACCCAGCCCTGGGCTAAGACCACTCTCCTCACTCCCGCTCCCGCTTTTTCTTCTTCTCCGGCTCCGGAGGCGGGGCCGCCGCCATGCGGTGAAAGGTATCCGGGATCGGCGCGGTGAAGGTCATCCGCTCCCCGTGATACGGATGATCTATGCTCAGCACATACGAATGGAGGGCCAACCGCTTGTTATCGCGGATCTTGCGCCCATACTTCGCATCCCCCACGATCGGCCAGCCCTTGTCGGCCAAATGCACCCGGATCTGGTTTTTCCGCCCCGTCAGCAGGCGCACCTCCAGCAGGGCCCGCTTCCCGACATGCTTCACCACCTTGTAGTGCGTCTCGGAAAGCCGACCCGCCTTCTGGTCCTTCGTCGCATACACCCGCCGCGCATCGCTCTCCACCAGATAGCTCGAGATGGTGTCCTCCTCCGGATCCGGATGCCCCTCCACAAAGGCCAGGTATATCTTCTCCGCCGACTTCCAATTGTCCTGCAGCTTCGCCTTCGCCTCCTCGCTCCGCGCAAAGACCAGCGCCCCCGAGGTGTCGCGGTCCAGCCGATGCACGATGTAAACCCGTTCCCGCGACTTGTAGTTCCCCTTCTGCACGTAGTCCATCAGCGCCGCATGGGCCGTCCGCCCGCCGTCCCGCCCCGTCCCCATCGTCAGCAATCCCGCCGCCTTGTTCACCACAATAATATCCCGATCCTCATGCAGGATCTCCATCCCCATCGGCTGACGTTTTCGAGCAGGCTTCCGCAGCACCCCCTCACCATCCCCCATCCCCCCCCGCCCGACAAGCGGCACCTTCCACAATCGCCCACTCATCCATCCCCGGGCCAAGGGCCTACCCCCCCACCGGCACCGGCTCCCCCAAAAACTTCGGATCCTTCCCCAGCACCTTCACATCCAGCACCGCCTTCACCCGCGCCAACTCCTCCCGGATCTTCGTCTTCCGCCCGTGCTCACCCTCCACATCCTGCGCCGGATACCCCCACGCCTCGATCCCCCGCTCCCGCGCCAGATACAGCGCCCGGTCCACGTGAAACCGCTGACTCACCACCACGAACGAATTCGCCTGAAACACTTCCCGGGCCCGCACCACCGAATCCAGCGTCCGGAATCCCGCGTAGTCGCAATAAATGTTCTCCTCCGGAATCCCCCGCGCCACCAGCGCCTCCTTCATGTCCGTCGGCTCATCATACTCCTGCCGCGAGTTGTCCCCGCTCACCAGCACATACTTGATCCGCCCCGCATCGTAGAGCGCCGTCACCGCATCGATCCGATAGGTGAAATACCGGTTCTCCCACTTCCCCACCATCCGCGAACACCCCAGCACCAGAGCCACCTCGCTCTCCGGCACGTCCAAGGCATTCGCAAAGACCCGCCCCCGCGCCGCCTCGCTCACCGCCGACCGTGCATACAGCACCACCACCAGCCCCAGCAATCCCACCAACAGCCCCGCTCCGGCCATCCGCCGCAGCCACTTCAACGTCCATGCCCGATCAAGCTTCACCACCCTCACAGCGCCACCCGCCGCCTCCCTCGTTCCCTTTTTGACACTTCGTCGCCCATTGCCGAGTATCCCCTCCATGCTCCGAAGCCTTCTTCTCCTCCTCCTCGCCCTCCCCCTCCTCGCCCTCCCCCTCCTCGCCCAGGACGAAAACTACCCCCGCGACCCCGCCTCGCAAAAGCAGGCCGCCGTCCCTGCTGGCACCCTCACCAAGCACCAATTCAAGGCCTCCAAGATCTTCCCCGGCACCGAGCGCGACTACTGGATCTACACCCCCGCCCAATACAAGCCCGGCACCCCCGCCTGCCTCATGGTCTTCCAGGACGGCGGCGGCTTCGTCAACAATCCCAAGTCCAACGGCTACGTCCCCACCATCTTCGACAACCTCATCAAGGCCGGCGAGATGCCCGTCACCATCGGCCTCTTCATCAACCCCGGCGTCGTCCCCGCCCAAAACAAAAGCGCCCAACCCCGCTTCAACCGCTCCTTCGAATACGACGGCATGGGCTCCGCCTACGCCAACTTCCTCGTCGGGGAAATGATCCCCCTCCTCAAAGGCGAACACGGCCTCGCCCTCTCCGACAATCCCGACGACCGCGCCATCACCGGAGCATCCTCCGGCGCCATCGCCGCCTTCACCGCCGCCTGGGAACGACCCGATCAATTCCGCCGCGTCTATTCCATGATCGGCACCTACGTCGGCCTCCGCGGCGGCGATTTCTACCCCACCCTCATCCGCGAAACCGAACCCAAGCCCCTCCGCGTTTTCCTGCAGGACGGCGAGAACGACCTCAACATCTACGGCGGCGATTGGTGGATGGCCAACCAGACCATGCAACGCGCCCTCGAGTTTGCCGGCTACGAACACACCCACCGCTGGGGCAAAGGTGCCCACAGCCGCAACCACGGCAACGCCCTCATGCCCGAAGCCCTCCGCTGGCTCTGGAAGGACCACGGCAAGGTCCCCGTCGCCACCCACCCCGACCAATGCAAGTCACGCGCCGCCGAATGGCTCATCCCCGGCGAGGATTGGCAGGTCGTCTCCGAAGGCCACAACTGGTCCGAAGGCCTCGCCGTCACCGCCGATGGCACCCTCTACTTCACCGACGTCCCCGACAGCGAACTCTACAAGATCACCCCCGACGGCACCCAGACGCTCGTCAGCGACGACACCGGCCGCGCCAACGGCCTCGCCCTCGGCCCCGACGGCAAGACCCTCTACACCGCCTCCTCCGGTGCCAAACAGATCCGCGCTTACAATTTGGAGACCGGCAACTTCAAGGTGCTCACCGAAGGCACCGGCTCCAACGACCTCGTCGTCTCCCACGCCGGCCACCTCTACTACACCGATCCCTCCGACAACAAGATCTGGCACGTCGACCTCGCCACCGGCAAACGCAGCATCGCCGACGACTTCACCGGCCCCAACGGCATCGGCATGAGTGCCGACCAGTCCCTCCTCTTTGTCTGCCAGTTCACCGGCCCCTTCATCTACTCCTACTCCATCAACGAGGACGGCACCCTCACCAACAAGCAGCAATACTTCTACGCCCACCGCCCCAACACCGGCGAAGGCTGCGCCCTCGACGGCCAATGTGCCGCCTCCAACGGCCACCTCCTCGTCGGCACCGAAGCCGGCCTGCAGATCTTCGATCAACCCGGCCGCGTCCAACTCGTCCTCCCCCGCCCCAACATCGAGGACGGCCGCATCAACTACTGCACCCTCCACAACGACACCCTCTACATCGCCACCCGCCACCGCCTCTACAAACGGAAAACCAAACTCCACCCCGCCCCCGCCTGGCAGAAACCCATCGCCTCGCCCCAACCCCGCCTCTGATCCTCCAAGGGAGCGTGGGCGTCCCGCCCGCCCCACCCCTGTCCCGGCATAGCTTCCAGCCTGCAGATGATTCGCGGGATTCTCATCCCGACCTCCCCACTTCCGCAATTCGAATTTTGCCTCACCCCTCACCCCTCACCCCTCACCCCTCACCCCTCACCCCTCACCCCTCACCTCCCCCCGCACCACCCGCCCCAAAAAAATCGCCACCGCCAGCCCCGCCGACCCAAAGATCATCCCCATCACCATGATCTGATAATGCGCCGCATGATGTGGCTCCGCCCCCGCCAAAATCTGCCCCGTCATCATGCCCGGGATCAACAACAGCGCCAACCTCCAGAGAGACACTTCGATCATCCCTCATTCTCTCCATCCCGCCCCGCCCCGCAAGCCGCGATCGGGAAGCGGCGACCTACTTCCCCATCATCTCCGTGAGCAGCGGATTCATCGTGGCGTGCCACACTTCGTAGCCTTTCGGGCTCAGGTGCACCTCGTCGCGGTAGAGCGCATCGATGGCCTTGCCATCATTGCCGACAAACTTCGCACCCATGTCGAGAAACCGGACGCTGTCGCGATCATCGAATTTGGCGGTGAGCGCATTGACCGCTTTGACCTTGTCGTTTTGGTTGCCCCTGGTGGGAAGGATGCCCAGCAGGAGCACCTTCGTCTCGGGACATTCCTTTTTGATCCGTTTCACCATGTTCCCGGTGCCGTAGGCGATTTCCTCGGCCGTATTGTCCCCCATGTTGTTGATCCCGATCATCAGCACGACTACCTTCGGCGTGGTTCCCCGCAACTCGCCGTCATCGCCCTCCAGCCGCATGAGCAGATGCTGGATCTTGTCGCCCCCGCAGCCGAAGTTCACCGCATTGAGCTTGCCATAGTACCCCGTGAACATGTCGCCCGGCCAACCCTGCGTAATGGAATCACCGAGGAAACACAGATCGATGTTTCCAGCCTTCCGGCGCTCGTAGTTCCGCGCGTGAGTGGACCAGAACCACTTGACCCCTCCCACTGCGGGGATGGTCGGATTCGTCGCCGGGTTGGGGAACACCATCGGCTTGTCCGGTGCCGCATCGGCTTCGGCCGGAGCTTCCCTCTCCTTGGGCGGAATCGGGGTCCCCCCGTCCATCAACACGAGCTCCGAGGCGGCGTGATTACTGCGAAAGCCGCCGACGTCCTTGAAGACGTAAACCAGGAATGCCGTCGTTCCCTCAGGAAGTCGTTTTTGGGCGACGAGTTCCTTCTCACCAATGGTGCACTGAATAAATTGCCACTCGCGGCTCTTCCAAGTCCCCTCCGAGGTGGTGAGGTAGATCCAGGCCTCGGTGATGTCCTCCTTGCCGAGAAATCTCGTCTTCACCAAACCGCTCTCATCATCCATCTGCGGGCGTGCCAATCGCGGCAAGGCCGGGCCACCCTTCACGATCTGGTCCGCGAACTGCCCGATCTCAACCGCATCCTGCCACCCGTTGCCGTGACCATGGATCATCCAGGGACGCAGGCACAAGGCGCTCGGCCCCGCCGCAGCCCGGGCCGACTTCGCAAAAATGTCGATCTGAAATACGGGGTCGGCCACCGAGGTCACCCACAGCATCGGCATGTTCGCATGCGGCAGATGCGCCGACGGATCCCACTTCGTACGATAATCGCGAAACTGGGCCTCAGTCATGTTCTTCGGCGGAAACCACTGGGCGAGTCCCGGGTTGTCACTCTCGTGGATGTAGCCGCCGCCATAGACGGGGATGACGAACGCGAAGCGCGGATCGATGCCCGCCACGGTGCTGGCAATCGTGCCGCCCCAGGAGATGCCGGTCAGGCCAATCTTCTGGCTGTTGATCTCCTTCACGGCGCGCAGCAGCGAGTTGGCGCGCACCACATCCGCCACGGCGTGGTAGAACCATTGCTCTTGGTCGGGCAAATCCCGGTCGCCGAACCAATCGATCCGCGAGGGGCCGGCGTTGTCGTGGCCTTCCCCGACCGGGAAGTTGCCCTCGACCTGATGGGCATCGCCGCCGGGAAGGTGGCCCTCGAGATCCATGGCGATCGCCGCGTAGCCCCGATTGTTCCAATGCCTCACCCACTCCGGGTAGGCCGTGCCGCCGCCGCCGTGGGCACACACCACCGCAGGCCAACCTCCGGCCGGAGCAGTCCCTTCCGGGGCGGCGTAATAGGCGAAGACCCAGGTCGGCTTCCCTTTGTTGTCCGCCCCTTCATAGAAGAACGAGCGCAGGCCCTTGGCGGGGCGCTCCGTGGTGGCGTGAACTTTCGGCACCTCAAAAAGCGCCTTGGTGTCCCAAACCACGGTTCGTTTCTCAACCTCTGCAAACGTGCTGGCCGCTTGCGCTGCGAGCGCCATCATGATCGGGAACAACACGCTCCCCCTGGACAGTCTTCTGTATCGTGTATTCATCTCCTCGATCTCTTGCTTGGGCGATTTTATGGAGGTGTGCGGAAAATGCAACGCCCGCCCAGTTTCCGGCTCAATTAAAAGCGCTCCTCCATCCCTGTGCCCGCTGCGGCCCCTGCGGCATCACTCTCGCCCCACCCCAAGCTTCGCCATCCGCGACCGCAGCGTATTCGGATGCAATCCGAGAATCGCCGCAGCCCCCTTCCCGCCACTGATCCTTCCCTTCGTCTCTTCCAGCACATGAAGAATGTAGCGCCGCTCCAGCTCGCCAAGGGTCGGGCTCTGCTCCCCCTCCTCCAGTCCGGGGATCAGCCCAACCGACATCTCCGTCCCGCCCTCCCCCACCGCCCGATCAACTACGGCTCCCACAGCAGCCTTCTCCTCCAACTCCTTCCGTAGCGCGACATTCTCCCGCTCCAAACCCGCCACCACCTCCTGCAAGGCACCCAATTCCGCCGCCCGCTCCCCAGCGGCTCCTCCCTCGACATCCCCGCTCAGATCCACCCCCAGACACACCACCCGCTCGACCGCCCCCTCCCCGCTCGGCACCGGCAGCAGGACCCAGTGCACCAGCGGCGCTTGTCCTCCCGCAGCCAAAAGCCGGGCCTGCCCCGCTCCGCCCGCCCCCTCCGCAAACACCTCCCGCACCAGATCCGAAAACGCGGTCCGATCCTCCGCATTCACCAAGTAGAGCAAACTTGTTCCCACCACCGCTTCCTCCTCGGTCTCCCGCATCCGACAGAGCACCCCGTTCGCCGATTGTATCTTCCCGGAGCGGTCAATGGTCGCCACCAAAAACTGCCCGCTCCCTACCAAACGCTCCCAAATCCCCTCCCCCCGATCACCAGCTTTCCCCCCGCCGGCCCGAAAGGACAAACGGTTCTTAATATCTGTAAATAGCTCCATCTTGGATTAAATTGACGGCATTTCGTGCTTTCAGCGTCACGCCCACGATATTTCGTATGTCTGAACTGTCAATCCTTCCTTCATCGACGCTTCCCCAACCGGGAATGAGGCACGGGCGGCACCGCTTGTGGGGTCGCGGCCAAGCCTCATTTCGACGCGACATCGTTCAGGGAGGAACTAGGCCAGGTCCACCGGCGCCGATCCCGCCCGTCTCCCCAATCGGGCTTTGCCCAATCGGGGTTCGCTGTGCAATGATGCGCCCCGGGAACCGGTAACTTCCTCGCCCCTCCCTCAATCAAAACCGGACCCCTTTGGCCTCCGGCCTCGAATCTCATGAGATCCCTTTCCAACGCCCTCGCCCTCTCCACAGTCTTCATCCTCACCTCGGCTCGCGCCGCAGAACCGGTTGACTTCGCCCGTGAGGTCCTCCCCATCCTCTCCAACAAGTGCTTCGCGTGTCACGGTCCGGACACCAAAAAGAAAAAGGCCCTCCGCCTCGACAGCTACGCCGCCGCCATCCAGGACCGCGAGGGCATCCACGCCATCGATCCAAAGAATCCGGAAGACAGCGAGATCCTCTTCCGCATCCACGACAAGAAGGACCCCATGCCCCCCGAGGATGCGGAACGTCAACTCACCGACGCGGAACGGGACATCCTCAGTCGATGGGTGAAGCAGGGCGGCGACTACGCCTCCCATTGGTCCTTCGTCCCCCCGGTGAAAAAGGACGCCCCGGCGGAAGCAGTCATCGACTTCTACATTTCAAAACGCTTCAAGACAACGGACCCCGAACTCACCTTCGCACCCGAAGCCGACCGCCCCACCCTCGCCAGACGCGCCGCCCTCGTCCTCACCGGCCTGCCGCCCGAACCAGATCAACTTGTCTCCTTCCTCGCCGACGAAACCCCGGGCGCCTACGAACGCTTCGTCGATACCCTCCTCGCCTCGCCGCACTACGGGGAACACCAGGCCCGCTACTGGCTCGATGCCATCCGCTATGGCGACACCCACGGCCTGCACCTCGACAACCGTCGCGGCATTTTCCCCTACCGCGACTGGGTCGTCCGCGCCTTCAATGACAATCTCCCCCTCGACGACTTCATCACCTGGCAAGTCGCCGGCGACCTCCTCCCCTCACCCACCCTCACGCAGAAAATCGCCACCGGCTTTGTGCGGATGAATCCCACCACCGCGGAAGGTGGAGCCATTCCCGACGAGTTCCAGGCCAAGAACAATTTCGACCGCACCGAGACGCTGGGCACGGTCCTCCTCGGCATGAGCCTCACCTGCGCCCGATGCCACACCCACAAGTACGATCCCATCCTCCATCAGGAATACTACAGCCTCCTCGCCTTCTTCAACAGCACCGCGGAGCCACCCATGGATGGCAACAAGTATGACTTCGGCCCCACCGTCAAGGCCCCCGCCAACCCCGCCGAATGGGCCGGGTGGCAGGCCCTCAACGACGAACGCCGCAACCTCCTCGCCGACACCCTCGCCCGATCAGAGGTCACCGGAGAAACGCCCGCCAAAGAACGCTGGCTCGCCTCCAGCCCCGCCGAAAATCTCGCCTCGCTCGCCGATCCCGCCGGCCCCTTCGCGAAGTTGGACCTCCACCCCCTCGCCGTCGATCTCCTCAAGCGCTACGCGGAAACCGAACAAAATTTCACCACCACCACCCTCATCGCGCAGGAACTCCCCAAGCCCCGTTCGACCAAGGTCCTGATGCGCGGCGAATACCACAGCCCCATCGGTGAGGAACTGCAACCGAACGTCCCCGCCGTGATGGGCCCCCTCCCCCCCGACGCCCCACTCAACCGCCTCGGCCTCGCCCAGTGGCTCACCTCGCCCGACCATCCACTCGTCGCCCGGGTCCTCGTCAACCGCCTCTGGCAGCGGGTCTATGGATTCGGCCTCGTCCGCACCCCGGAGGACTTTGGACTCCAAGGCGAACAGCCCACCCACCCCGAACTGCTCGACTGGCTCGCGGTCGAACTGCACGAGAAGGACTGGGACCTCAAACACATGCTCCGCCTCATGGTCACCAGCCGCACCTTCAAACAGAACGCGGCCCGTCGCCCCGACCTCGGGGACCCTGAAAACCGCCTCTACGCCCGTGGCCCCGGCTTCCGCCTCGATGCCGAAGTCATCCGCGACATCGCCCTCTGGTCCAGCGGCCTCCTCGATCCCACCATGGGCGGAGAGGGAGTGAAACCCTACCAACCCAAGGGACTCTGGAGCGCCCTGATGCACCCCGCCAGCAACACGAAAAACTACGTGCAGGACAAGGGGGACCTCCTCTACCGCCGCAGCATCTACGTCTACTGGAAACGCACCAGCCCACACCCCATGATGACCCTCTTCGACGCCCCCAATCGCGAATCAAGCTGCGTGAAACGCTCCCGCACCAGCACCGCCCTGCAGGCCCTCGGCCTCCTCAACGAAACCCAACGCATCGAGACCGCCCGCAAACTTGCCGAGCGAATCGTCCACTCCTCCTCCGATGACGGACAACGCCTCGACAACCTCTACACCCTCCTCGCCGCCCGCCCCGCCGAAGCGCGCGAACGAACCGCTTGCTTGAAACTGCTGCAGACCATGCGGGAGCGCTACGCCACCGCCAAGGAGGACGCGCAGGCCCTGCTCGCCACCGGCGATGCTCCCGCCGACCCCGCCCTCTCTCCGGACGAGGTGGCCGCCTGGACCCAGGTCACGGTCATCGTCCTCGCCTCCGACGTCGCCCTCTCCCTCTATTGATTCCCACCCCTTCCTCGCCATGAACCCCTTTCACGATCACCAACTGAACCTCACCCGCCGCCAACTCTTCGGCCGCACCGCCCTCGGACTGGGCACCGCGACGATGGCCCAGATCCTCGGCTCCGATCTTCTCGCGCAGACCGCCACTTCCACCGAAGGCCTCCATCATCCCGCCAAGGCCAAACGCGTCATCTACCTTTTCATGAGCGGCGGTCCCAGCCAGCACGACATGTGGGACTACAAGCCGAAGCTGAAGGAGCTGTTCGGAAAGGATCTCCCGGAGGAAGTGCGCGACGGCCAGCGCATCACCGGGATGACCTCCCGCCAGAAAACTCTCCCCCTCTGCCCCTCAAAGTATGAGTTCAAAAAATACGACAACAACGACCAGGGCGTCTGGGTCAGCGAATTGCTCCCACACACCGCCAAGGTCGCCAAGGAACTCTGCGTCGTGCACACCACCTTCACCGAAGCCATCAACCACGACCCCGCCATCACCTACATCCAAACCGGCAGCCAGATCCCCGGTCGCCCCAGCCTCGGTTCCTGGCTGAGCTATGGCCTCGGCCGCATGAACGACGACCTGCCCGGCTACGTCGTCATGCACGCCCGCACCAACTTCGGCGAACAAAGCCTCTTCAGCCGCCTCTGGGGTCCCGGCTTCCTCCCCTCCGAACATCAGGGCGTCCTCCTCCGCAGCCAGGGCGATGCGGTCCTCTATCTCAACAACCCCCAAGGCGTCACCCGCACCGACCGACGGGCCCAACTCGACACCCTCGCCGCCCTCGCCGATGCACAGCACGACCGCTTCGGCGACCCCGAAATCCTCGCCCGCATCAAACAACATGAAATGGCCTATCGCATGCAGACCTCCGTGCCCGAACTCATGGACCTCTCCGCGGAATCAGAGGCCACCTTCGCCCTCTACGGCGAAGAGGCCCGTCAGGCCGGCACCTTCGCAGCCTGCTGCCTCAATGCCAGACGCCTCGCCGAACGCGGCGTGCGAAACATCCAGATCTTCCACCGCGGCTGGGATGCCCACAACAACCTCCCCAAGGAACACGAGTCCCAGTGCAAGGACATCGACCAGGCCTGCGCCGCCCTCATCACCGACCTCAAGGAACGCGGCATGCTCGAAGACACCCTCGTCGTCTGGGGTGGCGAATTCGGCCGCACCGCCTACTGCCAGGGCGGTCTCACCGAACAAAACTACGGCCGCGATCACCACCCCCGCTGCTTCACCACCTGGATGGCCGGCGGCGGCGTGAAACCCGGCATCACCTACGGCCGCACCGACGACTACGGCTACAACATCGTCCACCCCGATGGCTCCCCGATGTTCCCGCAACCCCAGAACGACAAGTGGACCCCCGGCACCATGCACATCCACGACCTCAACGCCACCATCCTCCACCTCCTCGGCATCGACCACCGCAAACTCACCTACCGCTACCAGGGCCGCGACTTCCGCCTCACCGACATCCACGGCCACGTCGTCAAGGACCTCCTCGCCTGAGGACGAACCCCGGAAGGTCAAGCCCGCTGTTGCCGCTCGTGAAGAAGCGTCGCGAAGTGGGCCGCGGCTGATCTTCATGGAGCTTCGCCAGGGGCAGGACGAATCCCAGGGCGAAAAATGGGCTTGGCTTCTTGGGGGATTTACCTCGCTTATCTCAATGAAACCTAAAAATTCTGCCGACGAAAATCTAAGGGAGCGCTAAGAATCGCTCTGAATTTAACGCAAACGTTAAAAGGGGCAGCAGAAAGACATCGCCCGCGCCGAGGACATTCGAACCCGCTACCTGACCGCGAAGGATCGCCACGACACAACACTCAACTACATCGAAGCAGACCATGAAAATTAAGATCAGCCGCGCAAAGCCGGACAAGGTGCCGCGCTTCTTCTCCGCACCCCTTTCCTTCTCGCAAAAGGTAGTGGTGAAAAAACTCCTCATCGTGGAGCAATTGCTGACCCGCATGAAGGCGCTGGGCCTGAACCGCAGCAAGTTGGCAAAACGAATGGAAGTCTCTTCGGCCCGCGTCACCACGATGTTGGATGGCACGAACAATTTCACCATCGAAACCCTCATGCGGGCCGCCGACGCCGTGGACGGCGAACTAGCCTTCACCATCGTTCCAAAAGGCCATCAGGTCAACTGGGTCACCTACCACGAGCAGGACGTGCATGCCTCGTTCGTACCTGCCTTGCAACCAGTGCCAGAGACCGCGACAATGTTTGCGATGAGCGCCCCTGTTCCCGAGGACTACACCGGAGAACCCGCCAGCTAGCTCGGTTCCAATCGGACACAGCAGACGATCAAGACCAATTCGACCCCTGATTCGACTACTTCAAATCGTGATAATCTGCGCCTCCTCGTGACCCGGAACAAAAGGGGTCCTTGAAATCGAGCAGTCGGCTTAGGCTGGTGGAACGTGATCGAATGATCGCCGTCACGCGCCCCCCCATCCTCTCCCTCCTGTGCGCCTGCCCATCGTTGCGCTTCCCCTTCCCGCGCCCACTCACCGGGCCGGCCCGGAAAAACATTGTGGCCCGCCGGAATTTCTGGGCAGTTTGCCCGGCAGATGGCCTCCGCGCGCAAGAAAAAATCCCGCCGCACCCGGAGCGGCCCCTCGCCCGGCACCCCCGCTGCCCAGCCGGCCGCCGATCCACCGCCCCCTCCCCCCGCCCGCCGCACGCGACGCTTTCGCCTCCTCGCGATCGGGCTGGGCCTGCTGGTCGCGTGGGGCATCCCGGAGCTCCTGGTCCGCATCGCCAACCCGCCCCTCCAAGCCTACCGCGCCATCGCCTTCGGCGGCGATCCGAACTCCGAAAAGTTGTTCATGAAGGACGGGCGGCTGCATTGGAAACTGCGGCCCGACGTCGAGACGACCTTCCGCGACGTGACGGTCCGCACCGACCACCATGGCTTCCGCAGCGACGAGCCCGTGCCCGGCCGCCGCGTCGTGCTGTGCCTCGGCGACTCCACCCCCTTCGGATACCGCGTCGGCCAGCAGGATCCCTTCCCCGCGCGACTCCAGACCCGCCTCAACAAGACCGGCGGGCCGGGCCCGGAATGGAGCGTCCTCAATGCCGGGGTGCCCGGATACACCTCCCACCAGATCAGGCGTCAGGCCGAGGAACTCGTGCCGCGCTGGAAGCCGTCCGTCATCGTGGTGTGCGTCGGCAACAACGAAGCCTGGCCCGTGGAGCGTTCCGACCGACAGCTCGACACCGACCGCGCCGTGACCGGTCGCATCGTTTCGGTCCTTTCCGCCAGCCGCTTCCTCGTCTGGGCCGCGGAGAAAATACGCCGCGAGGAACCCCGACCCTTCATCGCCCCGACCCTCGACCACGCCGTGCCACGGGTCTCCCTCGACGAGTTCGGGGAGAACCTGCGCGCCATCGCGCAGCTCGCCCGCGACAGCGGTGCCCGCCTCGTCCTGCTCAGCCCGCCCGTGAACCTCTACTGGCCGCCGATGCGCTTCAACCAGTTCGAGGGCTGGGAGGAATGGCAGGCCCTCTACACCCGGCTCCAGGAACTGCGCGGTGCCGGGGAGGGCGGAAAGATCACGGAACTCGCCCGGGCCGCCCTCGCCGCGCATCCCGATTCCTTCTACGCGCTCTGGATCAACGGAATGGTGCAGACCGACCTCGGCGACATCGACGGGGGCCGCGAGCTGCTCGAGCAGGCCATCGAGCACCATGCCTTTCCCGAGAACTGCCGCCGGTCTTACCGCCGCGTCGTCGCCCGCACCGCAGAGGAGGAACAGGCCGCCTTTCTCGACGTGAATGAACTCCTCCGGCATCAGGCCAAGGGACCGGTTCCCCAGGCACTCTACCTCGACTGGTGCCACCCGACCGCCGAGGGACACGGCTACATCGCGGAGGCCCTCGCCCATATCCTCGCCGGGAAGGGTGACGGCGCATACCCGCCGCCTCAAAACAACGAGTAGATCCAGGGAGCCGCACCGCTCCCCCCCAGCACCACCAGGAGCGCCATCAGCAGCAGCATCACGATGATCGGCGCGAGCCACCACTTCTTGTTGTGCCGGAGGAAGTCGAGAAACTCGCGCACAATCCCCGTCTGCGGCCCGCGCGCCTCATCCTCAAAGCTGGAATCACCCCCGCCGGGGCGCTTGCCTTTTTCTTTATTGGCACTCATTTATTTGAATAGACGGAACCCTTGGTCAGAACTGGCGGAAATACCGCTTCGGATCGGCCGGAGCCTCCCGCGGCACCCAGTAGGACGCCGCCGTGGCGTCGAAGTGCCGCCCGAGCGGATCATGCCCGAGGGCCCGCATCACCAGGCCGAGCGGCGTGAGCACAAGAAAATAAATCACTCCCAGGACAAGGTGCGACACGACCAGGCCGATCGGGAAGGTCAGGTAGGACAGCCCGACGTAGGCCCAGCGCAGGATCTCCGGAACGAGCAGCCCGAGCAGCGGCACCGCCACCGCCATCCCCCACGCAAGCCCCACCGCCATGCCGGACGCGCCGCGGTCCCGCAGGACGAAACCCGCCGCCCCCACAAAGAGGAGCCAGCACGCGCCAAACACGAGCAACTGACGCCGCGTGGGATTGTGCTCGATCCGGATGAGACTCATGCCACCCTTGGATAATCCCATCGCGCAGGAAAAACCAGAATGGAATAGCCCCGGGTTGAGAACATCTCCGCGATGTCGGCCCCGCGATGCCAGCCCGCTCAATCCAGCGGGAACTGTCCGCGGTAGGCGTCCAGTTCGTGTTTCTCCGCGTCGGGCTGCTCCTCCTTCAGCAGGACGCAGTCCTCCATGACCAGCGCGTCCATGTCGGTGGCCAGGAAGCACCGGTAGGCGTGCCCGGGGCCGCAAACGAGCGGCTCGCCGCGGATGTTGAAGCTCGTGTTGATCACCAACGGGCAGCCGGTCCGCGCCTCGAACGCCTTGAGAAGGCGGTGGAAGCGCCCGTTCCGCTCCGCATCGACCGTCTGCACGCGCGCCGAGCAATCGACATGGGTGACCGCCGGGATCTCCGAGCGGACCGTCTTCAACTTCTCCAAACCCTCGCCGGGCCCTCCGGCGCACTCAACCTGCTTCTCCTCCCGGACCGGAGCGACCATCAGCATATAAGGGCTGTCCTCCCCGTCCCGCATCTCGAAATACTCGCCCACCCGTTCCCGCAGCACGGCCGGCGCGAAGGGCCGGAACGATTCCCGGAACTTCACCTTCAGATTCAGGACCGACTGCATGGCCGCACTCCGCGCATCTCCGAGAATGCTGCGGCTGCCCAGCGCGCGCGGCCCGAACTCCATCCGCCCCTGCATCCACCCGACCACCTTGTCGCGGGCCAGCAAGCCGGCCACCTCGTCGCAGAGTTCCCCCTCGTCCCCGTGGCAGTGATAAACCGCACCCGCCGCATCGAGGAAGTCCCGCACCTCCTGATTGGAGAAGCCCGGGCCGAGCAGCGAACCGTGCTGCGAATCGGTCGCGGCCGGACGCCGCTCCTTGTCGAGGAGCTGGTGCCAGATGAAGAGGGCCGTACCCAGCGCCCCCCCCGCATCGCCCGCCGCGGGCTGCACCCAGATTTCCTCAAACGGCCCCTCGCGCAGGATCCGGCCATTCGCCACGCAGTTGAGCGCCACCCCGCCCGCCAGGCACAGCTTCCGCTGCCCGGTCACTTTGTGGACATGACGCGCGGCCCGCAGCATGATCTCCTCCGTCACCATCTGCACCGAGGCGGCGAGGTCCATCTCCCGCTCGCCCAGCGGCGATTCCGGCTTGCGCGGCGGCCCCCCGAACAGGTCGTCAAAGGCCCGCGAGGTCATCACGAGTCCCTGGCAATAGCGGAAATAGCGCATGTCCATCCGGAACGAACCGTCCTCCTTCAGGTCGAGGATCTTCTCCAGGATGAGGGCCGCGTATTTCGGCGTCCCGTAGGGAGCCAGCCCCATCAGCTTGTATTCCCCCGAGTTCACCCGAAACCCGCAGGCGTAGGTGAACGCCGAGTAGAGCAACCCGAGCGAATGCGGAAAGCGCAGCTCGTCGGTGAGGGTGAGGCGGTTCCCGCGGCCCGTTCCGAAACTCGCGGTGGTCCATTCCCCCACCCCGTCCATCGTCAGGATCGCGGCCTCTTCAAAAGGGGAGGGAAAAAACGCGCTCGCGGCGTGCGACTCGTGGTGCTCGGTGAAGACACAGCGCCGCCGGTAGCCGCCCCCCAGCCCGCGCCGGATCTCCCGCGGCAGGTGCAGTTTCTGGTGCAGCCACACCGGCATCGCCTTCAGAAACGATCGGAAGCCGACCGGAGCATAGGCCAGATACGTCTCCAGAAGCCGCTCGAACTTCAGCAACGGCTTCTCGTAAAACCCCACGTAGTCGAGATCCTCCGGCCCCAGCCCGGCCGCCTCGAGGCAATACTCGACCGCCTGCACCGGAAAATCGCGGTCGTGCTTGCGCCTCGTGAAGCGCTCCTCCTGCGCCGCCGCGACAATCTCGCCATCCACCACCAGCGCCGCCGCCGAGTCGTGGTAGAATGCGGAAATGCCGAGGATCGCTGCCATGGGATGAGGTGGAAACAGAGGGGGGACGGGGATGGTGGCTGGCGCTATTCAGGAACCCTCTCCGCCTCGGAGACACCCTCCAGCCCACCCGCACAACCCGCGCGGAGCAAGCCTTCGGCATGAGATTTGCGCTTCCACCGGGCTCATTCTCACCAATCCCCATCCCGCCGCAAGACAAGGATGCCCATCCCCGGCCGGATCGGCGGAATAGTTCCAATTCCTTTCGGGTTGCGGACCCCGCCCCGTCCCACCACCATCGCCGCCATGAAGGCGCGTCGCAAGAGCGGTCCCCGCAAGCCAAGGCCGGCCGCTTCCCCGCCTCAGCCCAAGCCGACCCGCCGACCCGCCCCCCCCGAGCCCGCTCCCCCCGCTCCGAAAAATGGCCTCCCCGGCGGCACACAGCTCTTCGCGGCCCTCCTCGTCCTCGCCGTCCTCCTGGCCTACCAACCCGCTTGGCACGGTGACTTCATCTGGGATGACAACGGCCACATCACCCGCCCCGATCTGCGCAACTGGCACGGACTCTTCCGCATCTGGTTCGATCTCGGTGCCACCCAGCAATACTACCCCGTCGTCCACAGCGCCTTCTGGATCGAGCACCAGCTCTGGGGGGACGCGACCTTCGGCTATCACCTCGTCAACATCCTCCTCCACGCCGCCGCCGCCCTCCTGCTCTGCCTCATCCTCCGCCGCCTCTCCATCCCGGGGGCCTTCCTCGCCGCCGCCATCTTCGCCCTCCATCCCGTCCACGTCGAGTCGGTCGCCTGGATCACCGAACAAAAAAACACCCTCTCGGCCGTGCTGGGGCTGGCGGCGGTGCTCACTTACCTCCGTTTTGACAGCCGCCGCCGCAAGGCCGACTACGCCGCCGCCTTGGTTCTCTTCGCGATGGCCCTCCTCAGCAAAACGGTCACCGCCACGCTGCCCCCCGCCCTCCTGGTGGTGTTCTGGTGGCGCAGCGGCCGGCTCGACTGGCGACGCGACGTGCTTCCGCTCCTCCCCTTTTTCCTGCTCGCCGTGGCGGGGGGCCTCCTCACCATCTGGGTCGAGCGGACCTTCATCGGGACGCAGGGCGAGCAGTTCGAATTCACCCTCCCCGAACGTCTCCTGATTGCCGGACGGGCGGTCTGGTTCTACCTCGCCAAACTGGCCTGGCCAACCGATCTCATCTTCATCTATCCCCGCTGGGAAATCAACCCCTCCGCCTGGTGGCAATACCTCTACCCGCTCGGCATGCTCGCCTTGCTCGCCTTCGCCTGGCTCCGGCGTGGACACTCGCGGACCCCCTGCGCCGCGCTGTTGTTGTTCGGCGGCATGTTATTCCCCGCCATCGGCGCCGTCAGCGTCTATGGGTTCCGCTACTCCTTCGTCGCCGACCACTACCAATACCTCGCGAGCACCGCCGCCATCACCACTGCCTCGGCCGGGATCGTCCTGCTGTTGCGGCGGTGCCATGGCCGCGGACGAACGGCCGGCTACGCCCTCATCCTCGCCCTCCTCGGCACCCTCGCGACCCTGACCTGGCGGCAGAGCCGGATCTACGCCCACGTCGAGGGACTCTACGAGAACACCCTCGCGAGAAACCCCTCCTGCTGGATGGCCCACAACAACCTCGGCCTCACCCTCGCCGCCCGCGGCCTCACCGAGGAGGCCGAAGCCCACTACCGGCAGGCCGTCGCCCTCAACCCCCGGCATGCCGAAGCCCACAATAACCTCGGCAACATCGCCGCCGACCGCCACCAGTTTGACGAGGCCATCGCCTCCTATCGCCTCGCCCTCGCCGCCGATCCCCACTACGCCCAGGCCCACAACAACCTCGGCAACGCCCTCGCCCGGACCGGACGGATCGACGAGGCCACCACCCATTTCCGCCGGGCCCTCGAGGAACGGCCCGACTTCGCGGCGGTCTACAGCAACCTCGGCAACGCCCTCTCCACCGGCGGCAAATTCGAGGAGGCCATCGTGCAATACCGCAAGGCGGTCGAGATCGCCCCCGACTACGCCGAAGCCCACAACAACCTCGGCCTCTCCCTCTTCAACACCGGCCAAATCGACAAGGCCGTCGTCCACTACCGCCTCGCCGTCACAAAGGCCCCCGCCTTCTACCGGGCCCACAACAACCTCGCCAACGCCCTCGCCACCCGCGGAGATTTCGCCGAGGCCGTCGTCCAATACCGCAAAGCCCTCAAAATCCAACCCGCCTACGCCGAAGCACAGCGCAACCTGGAGATCGTTCTGGCCCGCATGCGGGAATCCCGCTAGAATCACCCCCCGGGAGGTCCCGAAGGAACGTATGAAGCTCAGCATCGTGATGCCGGTTTACAACGAGATCGGCACGATCGACGAGATCTTGGCGCGGGTGCGGGCCGTCCCCCTCGACAAGGAAATCATCGTGGTGGATGACTGCTCCACCGACGGCACCCGCGCCCACCTGGAACGCTACGCGGACGATCCCGCCATCCGGGTCTTCCACCACGACCGCAACCGCGGCAAGGGACGCGCCATCCGGACCGGTCTCCAACAGGTCACCGGCGGGGTGGTCGTCATCCAGGATGCCGACCTGGAGTATGACCCCGCCGATCTCCCGGGCCTGCTCGCCCCCATCGAACGGGGCGAGGCCCGCGTCGTCTGCGGCTCCCGCCACCTCGGCCCCGGAAGGCCCTGCGCCGTGTCCCCCTACTACCTCGGCGGGATGTGCCTCAACTGGCTGACCTGCCGAATCTACCGGATCCACCTCACCGACGCCGCCACCTGCTACAAGATGATCGAGACCGAACTTCTGCGCTCCCTCGACCTCCGCTGCGAACGCTTCGAGTTCTGCGCGGAAGTAATCGCGAAGCTCGCCAAACGCGGCATCCCGATCCTCGAACTGCCCATCTCCTACGCCCCGCGGGACAAGCAGGCCGGAAAAAAACTCCGCTGGTGGGACGGATTCGGTGTAGTGTGGACCCTCCTCCGCTGCAAACTCGCCCGCTAGCCGCAGCCCCGGGCCTTCCACACCATGAAATACCACCGCATCATCCGGGGCATCCTCGAAGGCAATCTCCGCTCCCGCCCCTACCGGCTGAACATCAGCCTCACCAACCTCTGCGACAGCCGCTGCAAGACCTGCGACATCTGGAAGATCTACCCCGAGAAACGCTTCGCCCTGCGCGAGGAACTTAAGACCGACGAGTTCCGCCAACTCTTCCGAAAGCTCCCCTCCTCCGTCATGTGGATCAGCTTCTCGGGCGGCGAACCCCACCTCCGCCGGGACTTCGTCGAAATCATGGCGGCCTCCTTCTCCGAGGTGCGGAACATCGCCCTCGTCAACGTCCCCAACAACGGCATCCGCGCCGGCCGCTGCACCGACCACTGGAGGGAGGTGCTCGCGATCCGGAAACGGCCCTTCATCCACATTTCCATGAGCATCGACGGCCCCCGCGAGGTCCATGACGATGTCCGGGGCGTGCCGGGGAACTACGACAGCGCCATGGGCGCCCTCGCCGACATCCAGGAGATGATCGCCCGGGAGGGCAACGCCTCCATCGGGATCGGCCTCACCATCTCCAAACACAACTACGACAAGATCCTGCCCTTCGCGCGGGAGGTTTTAACGCTCGGCATTCCCCTCAAGATCGAGGCCGCCGATTCCGGCGACCTTTACTACCAGGGCCTCAACCCGGACGCCCGGCCCGATCTCCATCACGAGGGCATCCGCGACACGGTGCGCGAAATTCTCGTCCTCCAGGAAAAGATGCAGTGGCGCCGCCTCTCCCCCTTCGATGCCCTGGCCCGCAACCACGTCCGCGGGGCGCTGCGCTTCCTCGCCAAACCGCAACGCCTCGTGGTCCCCTGCCGGGCCGCCACCTCCAACTACGCCCTCGATTGCTACGGCAACGTCAATCCCTGCTTCTTCTACACCGTCGGCCTCGGCAACATCCGCAACCACGACTACGACCTCCTGGCCCTCCTCCACGCAAATCAGGAAAAACTCGGCAAGGCCCGCGAAACCATCCAGGCCGAAAAATGCCCGCAATGCTGGCATGTCTGCAACTCCATCGACTCCATGATCGACCGGAAGCTGCGCCGCCCGTGGACCCTCTTCGATGTCTGATGCCGTCCATGACGGACACTCTCCATCGCACCCTTCCCCGCGCCCCTTCCCCGCCCTCTTGAGCGCCACCCTCAACCGGATCCCCTTCGTTCTCTTCGTCCCGGAGAACATCGTCCGCCGAACTTCTCCTCGTCCCGGAGGGACATCCTGAAAACAACCACCCGCCGACCTATTCAAGCGCCATTCATGACCCCTTAATCGCCCTCGCCCTCTTTCTCTGCCCTCTGCCCCGCCTGCCCCGCCCCCCTCCCTGAATAAGCTTGCCGACCCCCTGCCGGATCGTCAGGGCGTCACCTAGATCGCACCACAAAATCCATGAGCCCATCCCCAATTCTCCGCTTCCTCCGCCGCAGCGCGCTCGCCGCCCTCCTTGCCAGCCCGACCGTCCACGCCGGCGGATTCATCAATGGCGTCTGGAAGGAATTCCCCTCCGACACCCTCTGGTCCAATGGCGGGAACTGGGACTCCGGCGACATTGCCGACGGCCCCGGATCCACCGCCGACTTCAACACCTACGACAGCACGGCCGACCAGTTCATCGACCTCGACTCCGCCCGCACCATCGGCAACCTCGTCTTCGGGGACCTCGACGCCGCCACGACTCCCGCCGGATGGACTCTCACCGACAATGCCAACCCCGCCAACATCCTCATCCTCGACGCCCCCACGCCCACCATCACGGTCAATGCCCTCGGCACGGCGAATCTTCCGCTGACCCTCTCGCCAAAGAGCGCCGTCATCAGCGCATCGCTTGATGGATCCGCCGGCCTCACCAAGGCCGGAGCCGGACGGCTCAAGCTCACCGCCGCCAACACTTACACCGGCGGCACCGTGGTCGATGGCGGCAAGCTCAGCTTCCTCGCCGACAACCGCCTGGGTGCCGTGCCCGGCGTCTTCGAGACGGCCAACATCACGATCAGGAACGGCGGCGTCCTCGAACTCACCGCCCTCATCGATGCCGACAACCAGGGCGGCGGAACCTATATCATCAACGCCAATCGCGGCATTCTACTGGGTTCGGGCGTCCAGTTTCTCCAGCGCAACCACCGGGGCCAGACCTTCCGCATCGACGGCGTCATCAGCGGCCCGGGCAGCCTCGTGCTCTCGACCGCTGCGGCTGGCGATCAAGGCGGCGGCAGCGGATGGAGCTTCCAGGGTGCCAACACCCACACCGGCGACACCTACCTCGGCTGGCCGTCCGGACAACAGAAGGCCCCGAACACCAACGTCAACAACACCCTCGCCCTGCAGAACAGCACCCTCAACTATGTCAACTACTTCGGTTTCTCCGAAAACCTCGGCCGCCAGAATGAGGTCCTCCTGCCGACAAATGCCGTCTTGGGCGGGCTGGCGGGCGGCGTCAACGCCGGGCAGGTCAAGACCCTGAACGTGCCCGGTGGCCTGAAGGTCGGCAACAACAACAAAAGCACGACCTTCTCCGGCAAGCTCCTTGGCGGCGGTTCCCTGGAGAAGATCGGCAACGGCACCCTGACTCTCACGCGGAACGACCACACCTACTCGGGTCTCACCACCATTTCGGGCGGCACCTTGGCACTCGGCGCGTCGGGCAGCATCAACAACAGCTCCGGCGTGGTCCTGAATCCGGGCGGGACCCTCGACACCTCCGCAGTGGTGGGCTTCTTCATTCCCTCCGGCAAACCCTACACGTTCCACATCGACGGTACCAGCAGTGGCTCCAGCGGCAGCATCCTCGCCGGCAACCTCGACATCGACACCACCAACCTGACCATCGTCGAGGACGTGGCCGCCGATGACGCCGCCTATGTGCTGGCCACCTACACCTCCCTCACCGGCTCCACCAACACCTTCGCCTCCGTGACCGGCCTGCCCGCCGGCTACTCCATCGACTATGCCTACGCCGGCGGAACACAGATCGCCCTCGTCTCCGGCGGCGGCGGATCCCCCTACGACACTTGGGCCACC
>Ga0209702_10000366_pt1 | contig 93589 bp, 78 predicted proteins | sample FRY01_FD_187210 | JGI IMG/M metagenome (GOLD analysis project Ga0209702, IMG submission 187210) | Freshwater microbial communities from Lake Fryxell liftoff mats and glacier meltwater in Antarctica - FRY-01 (SPAdes) (version 2) | ecosystem: Environmental > Aquatic > Freshwater > Ice > Glacier... | reverse complement strand
CATTCACTTGCCCGGGGGTTCTGCACTTCTAAAACCTCTATTGAAATAAGAAGTCAATTGCACTGAGAAGTTATTTCCACCGAGAAGCTATTTCATCTGTGATTTCCATTCCTGAGCCGTCAATTGACTACAAGTACAGAAACTACCGATTACTCGCGATGATATGGATGACCAGCTAATATTGACCATGCGCGATATAGTTGCTCTGCAAGAAGAACGCGAACAAGTGCATGGGGTAACGTCATACTTGAAATACGCACTAACTGATTACATTTACTTTTAAAAGTGGGATCTAAACCGTCAGGCCCGCCAATGATGAGCACAATTGTTTGAGCTTCTAATGCTTGACTCGACAACATTTGGCTGAACTGTTTTGTCGTTAAGTTTTGTCCGTGTTCATCAAGCGCAATTTTTATACCGTTTATTTGGCTGATAGCCTGTTCTATTCGTTGTGCTTCTGCAAGCATCATTTTTGCGGGGGTTTTACCTAACGTGCGCGGTTCTGGTTTTATATCTTTTAGTTCAACGGACCAGTCACTGGGAAGACGCTTAATGTATTCTTCCCACCCATCAACGACCCAATAAGGTACTTTTTGTGCCACTGAGGCAATAACAATTTTCATTCATCTTCAAATGATGAATGTTGCATTTGAGATAAAGGTACACGTTTTGATTCTGCTGCCAGTTTCATGTGCACAGGTTTGTCACCCCAAATTTCCTCAAGGTTGTAATAAGTGCGAATAGCTGGCTGCATAATGTGAACGACTATATCGCCAATATCAACCAGTACCCATTCGCCAGTTTCTTCACCTTCAGTGGCAATCACTTGCAAACCTATTTCGCGTGCTTTGTCTTCAACGCTAGAGGCTAGACCGCGTGTTTGACGGTTTGAAGTGCCTGATGCAATGATGACACGATCAAATAAGCCTGTTAAATGTGTGGTGTTAAATACCTTTATATCTTGTGCTTTCACGTCTTCAAGTGCGTCGACAATAGCTCTTTGTTGTTTAGTAATATCCATTATTTCTCCGATTTAATGCAGTAAAGGTTGTGCGCTTTAATATATTGAATCACTTGCTTGTCTAGAAGCCCATCTACCGATTGGTTGTTAGCTAAGCGTTGACGTATATCGCTTGCTGAAACAGCCAATGGTTCAAAAGGAAGCACTTCTAATGCAGCGCAACCGTTATTAATGCGTTCTTGTAGTGGGTTGGGTACATGTAAAGTTGAATGGGGTCGCTGTGCCACAACTAGTGTGACGCGAGCTGCAATATCAGCCCATTTATGCCATGTACAAAAGTTATTGAGTTGATCGGCCCCTAAAAGCCAGAAGTAATGAGGCTTAGGGTCGAGTAAAAGAATTGTATCTATTGTGTAAGTGGGGCCACCACGGTCAATTTCAAGTGTATTGACAGTTAAATTTGGCTCATTTGCAATAGCAAGCTTAACCATCTCAAGTCGTTGCTTGCCATTAACTTGCAGGGTTTCTCGTTGCCATGGTTGACTCGCTGGAATCAACATGACGTTATTTAAATTTAAATGATCTCTTGCTGCACACGCAAGTTCTGTATGAGCAATATGTATGGGGTCAAATGACCCCCCTAAAAGACCGATTCGTTGCTCACCATCACTAGATATGGTTGCAGGGAACGATTGATGATCTATTTGAGCCAATCGCGAGCCCTCAAGTAATGTTGCAGATTAGCTTCCTTAGAACCTTGTGGCGCTTGCCAATCATAGCGCCAAGTGGCTAGTGGTGGCATTGACAACAATATTGACTCGGTTCGGCCACCAGACTGTAAACCAAAAAGGGTTCCACGATCAAAGACTAAGTTGAACTCAACATAACGTCCTCTTCGGTAGGCTTGAAATTCACGTTCGTGCTGGCTGTAGGCTGTATGTCGACGTTGCTCGACAATGGGCATGTAAGCGTGAAGAAAACCATTGCCCACTGATTGGGTCATGTTAAAAGCACTTGCAAAATCGGGGTCGCTCACATCATCAAAAAATATGCCTCCTATGCCTCGGGTTTCTTTGCGATGTTTAAGATAAAAGTATTCGTCGCACCATTTTTTGTATTGGTTGTAACGATCTTCACCATAAGGTGAAAGTGATGCATAGCATGTTTGGTGAAAATGTTTAGCGTCTTCCTCAAAGACATAGTAAGGCGTTAAATCTAGGCCGCCGCCAAACCAAAATACGTCTTCTGCATTTTCGTCTGGTGCAAATGCCACAAACATACGTACATTCATGTGTACGGTAGGAATATAGGGGTTGCGAGGGTGAAGTACCAAAGACACGCCCATAGCTTCCCAGCAGCGCCCAGCCATTTCTGGTTTACGTGCTGTTGCTGAAGGCGGTAGGGTTTCACCTTTGACATGACTGAACAAAACGCCTGCACGCTCAAACAGTTCACCACCTTCAATCAAGCGTGATATACCCCCGCCGCCTTCCTCACGAACCCAGTTGTCTTTTGCAAACGGTTGACCTTCTGCTTTTTCTAACGCGGCAACTATGGTTGCTTGAAGTGAAAGAAAGTATTGATGCGCGCTATCAATAGGTAATTTAGGCAATAATTTTTTCATAATTAAGCGTTTTGCATCATTGCTTATTAGGTTCGAGTGCACGCCAACCAATATCGCGTCGAAATTGTGCGCCTTTAAATTTAATCTGATCAACGGTTTGATAGGCTCTAGCTTGTGCTTGAGCTAAATCATCACCTAATGCGGTTACGCACAATACGCGGCCACCTGATGTTTGAGTTGTATTTTCATCAAAGTGTGTTCCAGCATGAAATACAACACAATCATCATTAGGCAAGGGTATGTTGTGAATCACATCACCGGTTACAGTTTTTTCTGGGTAGCCGCTGCTAGCCATCACAACACCAATGGCTGGGCGAGTATTCCATATGACTTCTGCTTGATTCAGTGAAACATTTGTTGCATGCATAAACAAACTGACGAGATCGCTTTCTAAGCGCATCATAATAGGTTGTGTTTCAGGGTCACCAAGGCGGCAATTGAATTCAAGCACACCGATGGGTCGTGTGGCATCAGAGCCTTCGCCAATCATTATGCCGGCATATAAAAAACCTTGAAAAGGTATGCCGTCATCTGTCATGCCTTGAATGGTTGGTTCAATCACTTCTTTCATTAAACGATCGTGTATTAAAGATGATACAACCGGGGCGGGCGAATAAGCGCCCATGCCCCCTGTGTTGGGGCCTAGGTCGCCATCTGTTAAGCGTTTGTGATCTTGACTGGTAGCGAGTGGAACAATGTGTGTGCCATCACAAATGACGATGAAGCTGGCTTCTTCACCAATTAAACACGACTCAATGACAACACGGGCACCTGCTTGCCCCAGCTTTGCGTCGCCCAGCATTGATTGAACAGCTGCATGGGCTTCATCAAGTGTCATCGCGACAACAACACCCTTACCGGCAGCTAAACCGTCTGCTTTAATGACAATCGGTGCGCCTTGGGCGTCTATGTATTGATGTGCAAGCTGGGCATCGGTAAAGGTTTGATAGGCTGCAGTGGGTATGCCATGGCGTTCCATAAACTGCTTAGCAAAATCTTTTGAACTTTCAAGTTGTGCCGCTGCTTGGCTAGGGCCAAAAATACGTAAACCTGACGATTTAAAAACGTCAACAACCCCTTTTGAAAGAGGCGCTTCAGGACCAACGATTGTTAAGTCGATTTTTTGTAAGAGTGCAAAATCTTTTAGATCTTGGGGGTCTTCAATGGCAACATTTGTTACACCCGGCATTTGAGCTGTTCCACCATTACCGGGTGCAACATAAATATGTGTTACCAAAGGTGAAGACTGTAACTTCCAGACCATGGCATGTTCACGGCCACCTGAACCAATGACTAGCAATTTCATACGTTAACCTTCAGAATCTGGGAACACAGCATTGGTATAGACTTCTTGCACATCATCAAGCGAGTCGAGTGTGTCAAGTATCTTTTGCATGCGAATGCTGTCATCACCCGTCAAGACAATTTCTGCTTGAGGCTTCATAATGACATCAGCCATTTCTGGTGTTAGGCCAGCTGCTTTCATAGCAGCTTGAACGGCGCTAAAGTGCGGCGGCTGGCAAATGACTTCAATAACGCCTTCTTCGTCAGTTATAACATCATCAGCGCCTGCTTCAAGCGCGATTTCCATGACTTTGTCTTCAGAGGTGCCTGGTGCAAATAAAAATTGACCACAGTGCTGAAAGGTAAAAGCGACAGAACCCTCTTGGCCCATGTTTCCACCATTTTTTGTAAATGCATGGCGAACATCTGCTACGGTTCTGGTGCGGTTGTCAGTCATGCAGTCAACAATGACAGCAGCGCCATTAGGGCCATAACCTTCGTACCGAATTTCTTCGTAGTTTTCACCATCAACCCCGCCTACGCCGCGCGCAATGGCACGTTGCATATTGTCTTTAGGCATATTGGCGCCCATGGCTTTGTCCCACACTAGGCGCAAACGAGGGTTTGCATCGGGGTCACCCCCACCGGCACGGGCTGCAACCGTTAGTTCTCTTATGATTTTGGTCCATAATTTGCCACGCTTGGCATCTTGCCGCCCTTTGCGGTGCTGAATATTGGCCCATTTGCTGTGTCCTGCCATAATTTTTTTAAACCTTCATAAAAATGTTATTTTACCGCGCCAAGCGATACACTGAGCGTTTTACGTTACAACACCATATTGAATCTTTTTAAACTGTTTATTTCAGGGGAATAACCAATGAATATGCTAACTAAAGCCATTCGTATTGAGCAGCATGGCGACGCGAACGTCATGAACATGGTTGAGGTGGCAGTCGCCGCGCCAACCGAGCATGAAGTGACAGTTCGTCAATACGCTGTAGGTTTAAATTTTATTGATATTTACTTCAGAACGGGGCTTTACAATTCGCCCTTACCCCATGGCTTGGGGTTTGAAGGGGCGGGTGAGGTCATTGCAGTGGGTAAAGATGTTAAGCGTTTTAAGGTGGGCGATCGAGTTGCCTATGCTCAAAGCGCTCTGGGTGCTTATACTTATATTCGTAATGTTCCACAAAATAATTTGGTCAAAATACCGAACAAGATTTCTTATGAAGATGCAGCTGCTGTGATGCTTAAAGGTTTGACGGTTCAGTATTTATTCCGTCAAACGTATCGTTTGCAAGGCCATGAAAAAATTCTTTTTCATGCTGCGGCAGGTGGCGTTGGTCTGATTGCTTGCCAATGGGCTCGTGCGCTGGGTGTGAAATTAATAGGTACAGTATCTTCTCCTGAAAAAGCAGCCATTGCCAAGCAATACGGCGCTTGGGAAACAATCGATTACAGCAAAGAAAACTTAGTAGAGCGGGTAATTGAACTGACTAAAGGTAAAAAAGTACCCGTGGTGTATGACGGTGTCGGCAAAGACACATGGGAACGTTCTTTAGACAGCTTAGAGCCACGTGGTTTGATGGTGAGTTTTGGTAATGCTTCTGGGGCTGTTGAAAATGTCAATTTAGGTATATTGGCTGTTAAAGGTTCATTGTTTGTAACTCGGCCAACATTAGCAACACATGTTAATACACATGAAAAGTTACAAGCGGCTGCTGATGAGTTGTTTGACATGATCTTGAAGAAGAAAATAAAGGTCTTAATTGAGCAACGTTACAGCTTAGATCAAGCCCCTCAAGCGCACGCGGCTTTAGCTGCACGCCAAACAATTGGGGCCACTGTTTTTAACTTAGAATAAATCAAAATTTCAAGTAGATTGAAAGCAGAGTGCGAGTTGTTCACAAGTACTGTACAAGTAGATTACAAGTAGGGTGCGAGTTGTTCACAAGTACTGTACAAGTTGATTACAAGTCGTATAAGTGGCTTTAACACCATAGAAAATACAGTGTGTGCACCCTTAAACTGAAGCTTTTAAAATTGTTTTTAATTTCAGTTTAAGGGGGTTAGTTAGTATTGCTAGCTTGAGATGCTTACTTGCAACATCAAGCCGATTCCTGCTCTGCTTCGAGGTGGTATTGCGTTACGCGAGCCACCTCATTTTTTGATCCCAAAATGACACTGACACGTTCGTGCAGTGCGCTGGGCATAATATCAAGAATACGCTGCGTGCCATTAGTCGCCATGCCACCGGCTTGTTCAACAAGCATGCTCATTGGGTTAGCTTCATACATTAAGCGCAATTTGCCTGGTTTATTGGGTTCACGGCTGTCCCACGGGTACATAAAAACGCCACCACGGGTAATGAGACGATGAACATCTGCAACCATTGACGCTATCCAGCGCATATTGAAATTTTTATTACGTTCACCTTCGGCGCCCTCTAAGCACTCTTTTATGTAACGCTGCATTGGAGGTGCCCAATGGCGCATATTAGACATATTAATGGCAAACTCTTTGGTGTCTTCAGGAATTGTTATGTCTTCATGTGTCAGTATCCAAGAGCCCATTTCACGATCAAGAGTGAAGCCAACCAAACCTTGCCCAATGGTTAAGACCAACATTGTTTGTGGACCATAAATAGCATAACCCGCTGCGACTTGAGCATGCCCGGGTTGTAAAAAATCATTTTCGTTAATATCTCGACCAGAAGCCGAAGCAGGTGCTTTTAAAACTGAAAAAATAGTACCAATTGAAACATTCACGTCGATGTTTGATGAACCATCTAAAGGATCAAATAAAAGTAGGTATTCGCCTTTAGGGTAACGGTTCGGAATGAGGTGAATGGTTTCCATTTCTTCTGAGGCCATGGCGGCCAAATGACCACCCCATTCGTTGGCTTCAAGTAATACTTCGTTTGAAATGACGTCGAGTTTTTTTTGCACTTCGCCTTGCACGTTTTCACTTTCAAGGCTTCCTAGAACGCCGCCTAAAGCGCCTTTGCTCACTGAGTGACTAATTGTTTTACAGGCGCGCGAAACAATTTCAATTAACAATCTTAATTCTGCATGTAACGCGTTGGCTGATCGTTGCTGCTCAACAAGGTACTGGGTGAGGGTTTTTCTTTTCATGGTTCGATGAACTCTGTTAGCAAGGTAGTTTAACTAGGTAGATGATAGGAAGTTAATAAGTTAGATATCAAGGTAAAGTTTTAAAGCGTGAGTGATTTAGAAATAATTTCAAGTGTATTACTAGACAACCCAGGATGTGTATGTACCTTTTGAAGGGCAAGTTTCATTGAAGATTGTGCAGGTTCAATGTGCCTTGCCCAATGGTCTGGCACGCGTGCCAGACGGGCTGCAATTTCGGGGTTAAAGGCGTCAATCGCTATCACTTGTTGTGCCCAGAAATCATAACCTGATGCATCTTCTTTATGAAAACCCAACGGGTTATTGGTGCAAAACTGAAAGATCACTGAACGCGCTCGATTTGGGTTGCGCAAATTAAATGCAGGGTGTTGCATTAGGCCATCGATGGTCGTGCAGGTGGCACTTGGGTTGACTGATTGCAACGCGAACCACTTATCAATCACTAACGCTTCATGCTGCCACGTTTCATAAAAATGCGTCAGGGTATCGGCGTAATGCGTGTGCTGTGTACTCATTGAAAGGGCGGCCATTGCGCCGAAGCGGTCAGTTAAATTATCGGCCTGGGTATAGCGCGAGATAGCATGATTAATCGCGTGTTTGTTGTCGGCGCAACATAACCAATTTAAAATTAAATGTATAAACGCACGTTGACCTGATTGTTGGGGGTTAGCTTTATAAGGTTTTGATACGGTGGTTCTATCAATGGCCAATAAAAGGTCATCGGCCAATGTTAAGCCTAATGCTTTTTGATAACTTAGCCGTGCATGAGCAATTGATAAAGGATCCATGTGTAACATGCATTCAAGCAAGTATTTATCACTTGGCAAGCCGATTAAACGAGTCATGTAGCCCGCATCAATACGGGTATCTTTTAACTGCGCCTGAATGAGACTTAATAACGCTGCATTTGGCGTAAGGGTGATTGAGTTGGTTCGCCAATGTTGAGCAGACTTTAATAAGTGTTGTGCAATCAACGATTGGGTCGATTCCCATCGCACAAAAGCGTTATCGTCATACCGCGCCAAATGGGTGAGATCAGGCTGACTGAGGAGCGCTTGAACGCGAACAGGGGCTGAAAAGTCGCGTAGCAACGATGGAACAGCACCTGCTTCGAGACCTGACACTAACCAGCTTTGTTCAGTTTCAAGTAGGTTCAACAGCAATGTTGAACCCGCTTTCACGTTATTCAAAACACCATGTTGTGGTTGTGGGTCAATCGGTTTGGCTTCTAGCTCAAGTGATTGTCCTTCTTTAGTGACAAAACCTATTGCAAACGGTATGTGAAATGGGTGCTTGGGTAAGCCTGCTTCGCGTTCTACCCCAATTGGTGCGCAATATTGCGACAATGTAATGATGCAATTTTTGCTTTCGTCGATTATTTGAATGGCAACCTGAACAGTGGGGGTGCCGGCTTGGTTGTACCACCGCCTGAACACATTTAAGTTGTGCTCAGGGTTGTCTTGTTGCCAGGCCCATTCCATTGCATTTACAAAGTCATCGCAGGTTACGGCTTGACCGTCATGACGTAAAAAATAAGTACGCATGCCTAATTGGAACGTTTTTTCACCGAGCAAGGTGTGAATCATGCGAATGACTTCAGACCCTTTTTCATAAACTGTTGCAGTATAAAAATTACTAATTTCTTGATAACTTTCAGGCCTAATGGGGTGTGCCATGGGCCCATTGTCTTCAGGAAACTGAACAGCGCGCAATGTAATGACATCGTCAATTCTTTTTATGGCGCGCGCGCTAGCAGCAGCTTGATCGGTTAAATCGTGAGCCATCATATCGGCCGTAAACGACTGGTCACGAAAGACAGTGAGGCCTTCTTTGAGGCTTAAATCAAACCAGTCTCGACAAGTCACGCGATTACCTGTCCAATTATGAAAGTATTCGTGACCTATAACTGCTTGTACGGCAGAAAAACTAGCGTCTGTAGCCGTTTGTGCGTCTGCTAATACGTATGCCGCATTGAAAATATTTAACCCTTTATTTTCCATTGCACCCATGTTGAAGTCGCGCGCAGCAACAATCATGAAACGTTCAAGGTCTAGTTCTAAGTTGTATCGCTTTTCGTCCCACTTAAGCGATTGCTCTAAGCTTTGCATGGCCCATTCGGTTTGCGGGTAGGTACCTAAATCGCTGTAAATTTGTAATAAAACATCACGCCCACTTTGGGTCTGTATATGTTTTTCGCGGCAATCAAATTTACCTCCAACCAAAGCAAATAAATAACAAGGCTTGGGAAAAGGGTCATGCCAAACTGACACCTGCTTGCCATTTGGCAAAACATTGCTCGAAATTAGGTTGCCGTTTGATAATAAAACAGGATAATTTGATGAGTCGGCTTGAATTGAAACTGTGTAAACTGACATCACATCGGGTCGGTCGGCGAACCAAGTAATACGTCTAAAACCTTGGGCTTCACATTGCGTAAAAAAATGATGGCCTGAAATGTATAGGCCCATTAAGCTTGCGTTTTGATCGGGGTGGCACAAAGATGTGATTGATACGACACAAGAAAGGGGTAGGTCTTTAATAATGAGGTGTTTGCTGTCACAAATGTAACGTTGGTTTGGCCAAGCTTTGCCATCAACTTTTAGGCTTTCAAGCGTTAAGCCTTCACCATTTAAAACCAAATCTGCCTCAGTCAATTCAGGCTTGCGTGTAACGCTTAATGTCGAAGTCACACGCGTTGAGCTCGGATCTAAATCAAACGAAAGATGTACGTCGGGTATGAGAAAGGGGTATGGCTGGTAGTCTGAGCGAAATGTAGTCATATTTTAATGAAACACCATCAAATGAATATAGCTCTATTGTATGAGGCTTGGCGCAAAACATGAAAGTTGACCTACAAAAGAAAAAAACCACTCTAACGTAAACGTTGAGTGGTTAGTGCTTGAGTGGTTCATGATCTAAGTTTTAAATAACAAAAAAACTTTAAAACTAAACAACTCTAAATGATAAAAAAACAGTGCTTTTAAGTGGCAGAAGTAAGCGATGATTTAAGCTTGTGTAATTAGAAAGTGCGTGCGCATTGTGCCGGCTGCTTCTTCATCGGAAACCCAGCGAGGGGGTTTGCCCCGGCCAGTCCAGGTGGCATGTGTTTCGGGGTGACGGTATTTAATGGCTACGGGGCCTCTAGGTTGAGTTGTTTTTTTAACTTTAGCTGTACTTGCAGGCCGCTCTTTACTTACGCTCGTTTTATTAACCACTGCAGAAAGTTCATTGATACTGATGCCGTATTCTTTCATTGACTTCACAATTGACTGAATGATTGGTTTACGATTTTTAACTTGTAAAGTTTCAGATTGTTTACGTAAGCGATTGATTTCTTTTTCAATTTTTGCTTGCATAACAGCATAATTTTGACGTGCCATGGTATTTCCTTTATAAAATGTTCTAAGTTTTATTTAAAATAATTGCCAAGTTGATAAATAACTGCTTATTTATGAGAGAGTGAATAGCGAATAGTTATTGAATTATTAATAAATAATGAAGTTGCTAAATCAGTAGCTGTCATGAATAATGCCTTAAATAATTAGTCAGTATTCAAATAAAAGTTTTAAATTTAAGTTTTTTTATTATAACGCGTCTTTTAAGAGGTTAAGAATTTCTTTAACGCTTTCCAATATATTTGATTTATTTAGGCTACCCTTAATTTGCTTATCTGCCAAGACCTGTAGCATATTTAGTGATAACGAATATAGCTGTCGCCTTATTGCGCTTCATATTTGAAACCGCCTGCTAAGTGATTTAAAATTAGTTTTCTAATTATGCTTAATGTTTACTGAGAATAAAATGAAATCAAATGTTCGTGTTGCAGCAGTTCAAATGGTTTCATCAGATAATGTCGCTGACAACTTAAAAAAAGCTAACATTTTAATTCGTCAAGCAGCTGATGACGGTGCACAACTCATTGTTTTACCCGAGTATTTTTGTATAATGGGGCTTCAAGATCAAGATAAGTTGGCTACATCTGAAACGCTAAATAATGGCTTAATTCAAAGCTTTTTAAGTGATTTGGCACAAGAATTAGGTGTATGGGTTGGTGGTGGCACTATTCCCATTAAAACAAAAAACCCTGAAAAAATATTCAATACCCACATCGTTTTTAATAATAAAGGTGAAAATGTCTGCCATTACGACAAGGTTCATTTATTTAGTTTTGAACGTGGCGATGAAAAGTATGACGAATCGAAAACAATCTTAGCGGGTCATCAGCCTATTACGTTCGAGGGGCCAGCGGGCAAAACTGGGGTTTCAATTTGCTATGACTTACGATTCCCCGAAATTTATCGGGCAATGGGTCCCGTTAACCTGATTGTGGTGCCGTCTGCTTTCACTTACACAACGGGTAAAGCGCATTGGGAAGTCTTGTTAAAAGCCCGCGCGATTGAAAACCAATGTTACGTATTAGCACCAGCACAAGGAGGGGTTCATACCAATGGCCGCAGAACTTGGGGTCATTCTATGCTGATTGACCCTTGGGGTGAGGTCATTGCAGAAATAGCCGAAGGGCAAGGGGTGGTGAGCGGAAATATTGACTTTGCCCATATTGACAGTGTTCGTCAGGCATTACCGGCGCTTAAACACCGCGTTCTCTAGCGGGTATCGGGTTTTACGCCCGCCAATCGTTGTAAGCTATTAATAACTAAACTCTACATACGATGTGAATCAGCATGAACCAAGCTTTATCTGCCATGACACCTATTGAAACTGCTCAATCTCTATTGCTTGACCCCTGGGGTTTAAAGCATGACCACCTTGATCGCGCAATGGGCGAAATTTTTGATCATCGTATTGATTATGCAGACATCTATTTTCAATACACCCGTAGTGAGGGTTGGAATTTAGAAGAAGGTATTGTTAAAACCGGTAGCTTCTCAATTGAGCAGGGTGTTGGTGTTCGCGCTATTTCGGGTGAAAAAACTGCGTTTGCATATTCAGACACGTTGTCGCTTGACGCCATACTGAATGCGTCACGTTCCGTGCGTGAAATTGGTCGTCAAGGCCAATCGCGTCAAGTGCCCACAACGTTAAGATCAAAAACGAAAGGCAGAAATTTATACGGCCCTATTGACCCTTTGGCCACACTTGATGCCACTGAAAAAGTTCAGCTGTTAGAGCGTCTAGAGAAAAAAGCACGTCAACGCGATCCACACGTAGTGCAGGTCATGGCGGGCTTAGGTATGGAATACGACGTGGTGATGGTATTGGGCAGTGATGGCCGCTTAGCAGCAGACGTTCGTCCATTGGTGCGTTTGTCTTTAAACGTCATTGTTGAGCGTAATGGTCGTCGTGAAAGTGGCCATGCCGGTGGTGGTGGTCGAACCGGGTTGGCTTATTTTGATGACAGCATGCTTGATCAGTACGTTGCTCAAGCGGTAGATGAGGCGTTGGTCAATCTTGATGCTAAACCTGCTCCCGCAGGTGAGATGGCTGTTGTGCTGGGTGCGGGTTGGCCGGGTATTCTTCTGCATGAAGCGGTAGGACATGGCCTTGAGGGCGACTTTAACCGTAAAGGGTCAAGTGTTTTTTCTGGGCGAGTCGGTCAGCGAGTTGCAGCCAAGGGCGTCACTGTGATTGATGACGGCACCATTGCAGATCGTCGGGGTTCGCTCAACATTGATGACGAAGGCAACCAAACACAGCGTAATGTGCTGATTGAAGACGGTATTTTAAAAGGCTATTTGCAAGATTCTCACAATGCACGTTTAATGAAAACAGCTCCAACGGGTAATGGCCGCCGCGAGTCGTTTGCTCATTTGCCTATGCCGCGTATGACCAATACCTTCATGTTGGGTGGAAGCGATTCCCCGAAAGAAATTATTGCTTCAGTTAAAAAAGGTTTGTATGCTGCTAATTTTGGGGGTGGTCAGGTCGACATCACAAGCGGTAAATTTGTTTTTTCAGCATCTGAAGCCTATATGATTGAAAACGGTCGTATCACATACCCAGTAAAGGGTGCCACACTGATCGGTAACGGCCCTGATGCTTTGACCCGGGTTTCAATGATTGGTGATGACATGAAGCTTGACAGTGGTGTTGGAACATGCGGTAAAGAAGGCCAAAGCGTGCCGGTAGGTGTTGGCATGCCAACCATTCGTATTGATGGCTTGACTGTGGGCGGCACGGCTTAACGCGCATTTTTGCAGCTTAATTTTACCCATGGGTTGAGAATGTCTAGCGATTTACCTTTGACCGGCATTAAGGTTGTTGAATTATGTAATGTTGCTGCAGGACCATTCTGTGGCATGCTACTGGCTGATATGGGCGCTGATCTGATAAAAGTTGAAAACCCAGACGGTGGCGATACGCTAAGAAGTTGGCCACCGTTGACTGATGGGTACAGCGAAAATTTTGCTTCGCTAAATAGGAATAAACGTTCGGTTACGTTGAACCTTAAATTATCAACAGATGTTGATTTATTCAAAGCGCTCATTGGTGATGCCGACGTTTTGATTGAAAACAATCGACCGGGTGTTATGAACAGATTGGGTTTGGGTTATGAAGCGCTTTCAAGTATCAACCCAAAGTTAATTTATTGCTCTATTTCTGCCTATGGGCAAGAGGGCCCGCGTGCCAAAGAAGGCGGCTTTGATTTAACCATTCAAGCAATGAGTGGTTTGATGAGCGTCACGGGCGAAGCAGGGGGTGCCCCTGTTAAGTGTGGTGTACCTGTTTCAGACTTTACAGCAGGGCTTTACGGGGCTTTTTCTATCGCCTCAACTTTACGTCGTGTTGCGCAAACTGGCCAAGGTACGCACCTAGATATATCGATGTTGGGCGCTACGTTGGGTATAGCCGCCTTGCAAACCTCGGAATATTTTGGTGGTGGTCGTGACCCTATAAAATTAGGTTCAGCCCACCCGCGTAATGCGCCGTACCGCGTTTTTAAAGCAAAAGATGATTATTTTGGTATGGCAGCGGGTAATAACGCGCTATGGCGTTCAGTTTGCGAAACTGTGAACAGGTTAGATTTATTAGAAGACGACCGATTTACTAACCCTACCAGTCGAGCAAAACACCAAGACGATTTATTGATAATTCTTGAAGGTGAGTTCGCGTCTAATACTGCTGCAGTATGGCTTGAACGTTTCAGGGTTGCAGGTGTGCCATGTGCCCCAATTAATACCTATTCACAAGTTTTAGCTGACCCTCAAGTGAGCTATATGAATTGGGTTCAGCCTATAGACCTTCCCAACGGTGTTCAGACCCAAACATTCGGTTCACCCATACGTATTGATTCAAAGTCTTTGAAAATTAAACGGCGGCCCCCAGCTTTAGGTGAACATAATGATGAGGTTTTTGGTGCCTTGAAGGGCAAGGTTAAGTAGCATGAACCCGTTGATTTTGACTGAGCAACAAGGTGACATGTGGGTGCTGACACTCAACCGTCCAGACAAGCTTAACGCCATGTCAAGTGAGTGGGTCGATCAGTTGCAAGCAGCCGTTGATCAAGCGCATACGCATGGCGCGCGCGTATTGGTTTTAAAAGGTGCCGGAAAAAGTTTCTGTGCAGGGTTTGATTTGTCAGACCTCGAACAAAGCAGCGAGGCTGATTTGTTGTTGAGGTTTGTTCGTATTGAATTATTACTGCAAAGCATCGCAAACTCACCTTGTTTAACATTAGCCCTCGCTCACGGTAAAGTATTTGGTGCGGGCGTAGATTTATTTGCAGTCTGCAAAGAACGTGTAGCGACCGAAGATACTGTTTTTAGAATGCCCGGGCTAAAGTTTGGTCTTGTTTTGGGAACAAGACGGTTTGCAGAAATAGTGGGTAAGGAAAGGGCGCTCAGCGTGCTTGAAACAACAAGTTATTTTAATTGCACACAAGCTTTAGAAATGAATTTTGTTCATGCTTGCGTTGGTGCAAACGAGTGGTCTGTAGTGATTGACTCTGCGAACAAAAAATCACATTTGTTAGATTCATCAACTCAGGCTAGCCTTTATAGCGTGTTGGGCATGCAAGAGTCTGACAAAGCAGCTGATTTATATCATTTAATTAAGTCTGCAGCACGCCCGGGCCTTAAAGCTAGATTGATACATTACGTTAATAGCCAATCGCTAAAAAAAATGATCTAAAAACAATGTAAAAGTTAGCTAATAGTGATGTGGCAGTTAGCTTAAAACAATGTAAATGTTAGCTAATTGTGATGTAAAAGTTAGCTTAAAGCGATGTGAAAGTTTGCTAATAGCGATGTAAAAGTGATCTTTGTTTTAACGATTAAGTATTATTTTTTGATCGTTATAACTTAATGTTTGTATTTTGCTTTGCTGATGGGTTGGTCGTGCCTGCCACTAGATAAGTATTAAGGGACTTAAATGAAAAATATAGATAAAATTCTTCAAAAAGATCAGGGTCAATTTAAATCTTTTATAGAATCAATGAACCTTCTGGTTTCTTCTACAGATATTGAAAGTGAGATTTTTCCCCAGGCGAAATCGTACTTAAAAAAATTGATTGCTGACGACGCTTGGTTGCCTGATGACTGCGTGCAACCTAATGCAGACAAATATGCGCAACATCTTCTATATAAAGACCCTTTAAATCGTTATTCGGTTGTGAGTTTTGTTTGGGGCCCAGGTCAGCACACGCCGATTCACAATCATACGGTCTGGGGGCTGATAGGTATGCTTAAAGGGGCTGAGCTTTGCGACGAATTTCATTTTGTTGATGGCAACATTAATCCTCAGGGCATGTCGCATATTTTAAAGCAGGGTCAAATTGAGGCGGTATCACCTACTGTGGGTGATTGGCACAAAGTCGCTAATCATATCGAGCAAGAGTCATCCGTTAGCATTCAAGTCTATGGTGGTGATATTGGCACCATCAAACGGCACATGTTGAATGAAAAGGGTGAAGTGGTTGATTTTATTTCTGGTTACAGTACGGTCTGATAGCCCTTTCAATGCCTTTGGCACCTTAGAGTCTTTAAGGGCTTGATAATTGTGTTAAATTGACTAATATGAAAATATCTATTGCTCGCTTCTGGTTTTATTTTTATGGTTTTCCCCTCAACTTGGCGGAGAATCGGTTACGCGTAATTTAAAGTAAAACCGAATCGAACAAACCGCCACATTAACTGGCGGTTTTTTTTTGCTCAATGCTTAAACTGAAGACCCATATTTAATATGCTTACCTAATACCAACACCTAATACCAACACCTAATACTCAGACTTAATCACTAGACTTAATAATTGGCCACTCAGGAGCGCTTCGTGTCACACAATACTGATGATTTAAGAATTCGCGAAATCAAAGAACTGACCCCACCATCGCACACCATGCAAGAACTGCCGACATCAGAGTATGTTGCAAAGGTTGTTTATCAGTCACGACAAGCTTTACATCGCATTTTGCACGGTATGGATGATCGCGTGGCGGTTGTGATCGGCCCTTGTTCAATTCATGACCCAGTGGCTGCCCATGAATATGCCGTTCGCTTGAAAGTATTACGTGACGAGCTTAAAGATGATCTTGAAATAGTTATGCGCGTCTATTTTGAAAAACCCCGAACAACCGTTGGTTGGAAAGGCTTAATTAACGACCCTGATATGGACGGTAGCTTCCAAATCAATAAAGGCCTGCGCTTGGCACGCAAGGTGCTGATTGATGTAAACGAGCTCGGCTTACCTGCGGGGTGTGAGTTTTTAGATATGATTACACCGCAGTTTATTGCTGATTTAGTGTCTTGGGGGGCTATTGGCGCTCGAACCACTGAAAGTCAGGTTCACCGAGAGCTTGCCTCGGGCTTATCTTGCCCAGTAGGCTTTAAGAACGGTACCGATGGTAATGTACGTATTGCTGTTGAGGCCATGAAAGCCGCATCACAACCGCATCACTTTCTATCGGTAACTAAAGGCGGGCACTCTGCCATCGTTTCAACCGAAGGCAACGAAGACTGTCACGTTATTTTACGGGGCGGTAAAACGCCAAATTTCGATGCTTCAAGCGTTCAAAGCGCATGTGATGAGTTGGCTAAAGCTGGGTTAGCACAGCGCATTATGATTGACGCTAGCCATGCGAATAGCCTTAAAAAGCCTGAAAATCAGCCTGCTGTATGCACTGATATTGCCCACCAAATTGCATTGGGCGACACTCGAATTATTGGGGTTATGGTTGAAAGTCACTTAGTTGCTGGTCGCCAAGATCATGTTCAAGGCCAGCCATTAACTTACGGTCAGAGTATTACAGATGGGTGTATTGACTGGAATGCTACAGAACAAGTGCTCAGAGGGTTGGCTAAAGCAGTCAGTGAACGTCGTCGCGTCGTATTAACCACTGGAAAGTAAAGGGCTATTTCGGGTTTTCACCCTTACATTTTATGGTGATGATAAGTTAAAGTTAATATTAATTCTTTGCGAGATGTTTATGAACTCACCTGTTGATCAAGCTTTTGCACGAAATAATCAATCTGTTGATGCTGATGCGTTGTTGCTTGCCTTGAAAGGGGTATTGCCGCTTCATTGTATTTTGAGCCGAGACGAGCAACTTCGCCCTTACGAGTGCGATGGTTTGTCGTTGTATCGCCAAAAACCAATGCTTGTGGTGTTGCCTGAAACAGAAGTGCAGGTTCAGGCCGTGCTGCGTATTTGTAAAAATTTGAATGCTCCTGTGGTGGCGCGTGGTGCGGGTACTGGGCTTTCTGGCGGCGCTATGCCTCACGCCCAAGGGGTTCTAATGGGTTTGGCTAAATTTAATCGTATTAAATTAATAGATGAGCACGCCGCGATTGCTGTGGTCGAGCCAGGCGTGCGCAATCTTGCTGTATCTGAGGCTGCTGCACCCTATGGCTTGTACTATGCGCCTGACCCATCAAGTCAAATTGCATGCACCATTGGCGGTAACATTGCTGAAAATTCAGGCGGTGTGCATTGCTTAAAGTATGGCTTAACCATTCATAATGTTTTAAAAGTACGTTTTATAAATATGAGTGGCGATATTGTTGAGCTCGGCTCTGAAGCGCCCGATGCACAAGGGCCAGATTTATTGTCTGTTTTTATCGGCTCTGAAGGCATGTTAGGTGTGGTTACAGAAGTCACGCTTCGTTTATTACCTAAACCCGTTCTGGCACAAGTTGTAATGGCCAGTTTCGATGATGTTGAAAAAGCAGGCGACGCAGTTTCTAAAATCATTGGTGCCGGCATTATTCCCGCGGGTCTTGAAATGATGGATCAACGCGCCACACAAATGGTTGAGCCTTTTGTAAAAGCGGGTTATGACACTGAAGCAAAAGCTATTTTGCTGTGCGAATCTGATGGTACCGTTCAAGAGGTCAGTGACGAAATTGCACGTATGGAAGCTGTTTTTAAAGAAGCGGGTGCTACACGTATGCAAACGTCTAAAAGTGAGCAAGAGCGTTTGCTTTTTTGGGCTGGGCGTAAAAACGCATTTCCGGCTGCAGGCCGTGTATCACCAGATTATTACTGTATGGATGGCACCATTCCACGTCGCCACCTCGCGCGCGTATTAACCGCTATTAATGAAATGGAAACGACCTATAACTTGCGTTGCGCTAACGTATTTCATGCGGGCGATGGCAACTTACACCCCTTAATTATGTTTGATTCAAACATTCCCGACGAAGTCAGGCGAGCTGAAGATTTTGGTGCGGCTATTCTGGAACTGTCTGTTGAAGTGGGTGGCACGATTACTGGCGAGCACGGTGTCGGTTTAGAAAAAATCAATCAAATGTGTGTGCAGTTTTCACGTGATGAGTTAGATAGTTTTTTAGCAGTTAAGCGCGCCTTTGACCCTGACTGCTTATTAAACCCAGAAAAGGTTATACCCACTTTGGCACGTTGCGCTGAATACGGCAAAATGCATATTCACGGTGGCAAACTGCCGTTTTCAGATATTCCGCGGTTTTAATGATGATGAATTATGCTCTTAGTCACATGACTGAAAAAGTTTTGGCTGCCCGTAATAGTTTGAAGCCTATTCATATACGTGGCGGGGGTAGTAAAGCTTTTTACGGTAACCCTGATTCCGATCTAGATGACGGTGCAGTGACTCTTGACATGAAAAGCTTAAATGGTATTGTGACCTACGAACCGAGCGAGCTCGTTTTAACAGCTATGGCGGGCACACCTTTAAGTGAAATTATGTCTGCTTTGGCTGAAGCTGGCCAAATGTTGCCCTTTGATCCGCCAGAGTTTAGTGACCAAGCCACTCTGGGTGGTTGCGTGGCAGCTGGCTTGTCAGGTCCCAACAGTTTTTCAGCAGGCCCCCTCAGGCATTATGTTTTGGGTACACAATTGCTTGATGCTGAAGGGCGCGTTTTGACCTTTGGCGGTGAGGTTATGAAAAACGTAGCGGGTTATGACATACCTCGTTTATTGTCTGGTTCAATGGGTATTTTTGGTGCAATCGTGCGTGTTTCAATCAAAGTGATGCCCGTCATGCGCTTTGACCAAACGTTGCAGTTTGATATGACTGAATCTCAAGCACTTGAACGCTGTAGAGGGGTGCGCGCGCTTGCCATGCCGATTAAGTGCGTCGCGTGGTTGCCAAATGTTAGCGACGAAAATAACCAAAACGCAAATGGCCAAAACGTAGTCGGCCAAAGCGGTACCTTGTCGATTCGACTTGCAGGCGCTGAGCCCGCTGTTGCTCTCGCTATTAAAACGTTGGGCGGTAAAGTTTTAGCGGCTGATACTGCCAATAAATGGTGGCACGATTTTAGAGAACAACAATTTGATTTTTTTACACACAAACCACTTTGGCGTTTAGCGGTTGCCGCCAACACACCTGCGTTAAACCTGGGGCCGACAGCTTTTGATTTAGCGGGTGAGGTGCGTTGGCTTGCAGCTGATGTTAATGCTCAAACCGTGCGTGATGCAGCAGTTAAAGCGCGTGGTCATGCAACGTTATTTAAACGTGAACACATAGACCAGTGCCCTGCAGAGGGTGTATTTCATCCGATGTCGGCCGATATTCATCAAATTGTGAAACGCTTAAAACACGAGTTTGATCCCCACGGGTTATTCAACCCAGGTCGATTAGTTTTAGGCTTGTGAGAAAAGCGATATGCAAACAAATTTAACGCCAGCACTCCAGAATTCAACTCTCGGTCATGAGATCGATGAAATATTGCGTAAGTGTGTGCATTGTGGGTTCTGCACGGCAACATGTCCAACCTATCAAATTTTAGGTGACGAGTTAGACAGCCCACGCGGTCGTATTTATTTAATAAAAGAAATGGCTGAAGGGCGCGGTGCGACGCGTGAAACACAAATTCACTTAGATCGATGCTTGACCTGTCGTAATTGTGAAACCACTTGCCCATCAGGCGTTCAATATGGCCACTTGATCGACTTAGGCCGTGAAATGATCGACGTGCAAGTGAAGCGACCTTTGGGTGAGCGCATTATGCGTACCGCTTTAAAAAAGGGTTTAACCTCACCGATTTTTCCTGTGGCGTATCGCTTGGGTCAATCTGTTCGTGAATTTTTACCTGAGTCTATTAAGCGCAAAGTGGTTGCGCGAAGAGACGCCGGTGTCTTGCCTGAAGTGGCTCATCATGCCCGTCAAGTGATTTTGTTAGCGGGTTGTGCTCAGCCTGGTATGTTGCCTTCAATCGATGCTGCAACCGTTCGTGTACTGAATCGTTTGGGTATTGGTGCAAAAACGATTCCTGGTTCGGGTTGTTGCGGTGCTTTAAGTTTTCACTTAGACGATCAAGAGGCCGGTTTAAAAAATATGCGAGCTAATATTGACGCATGGTTGCCTTTAATTGATTCAGGTCAGGTGGAAGCCATTGTGATGAACGCGTCGGGTTGTGGTGCAACCGTGCGTGAGTATGGGCATCACCTTAGACACGATGTGAACTATGCTGAAAAAGCACGTCGTATCAGTGACAAGGTACTTGATATTGCAGAAATCGTGGCACCTATGGCTGTTGAGTTAAAAGCGCAGCTTGACCCAAAAAAGTTTCCTCAAAAATCAGCGTTTCACCCACCGTGCACGTTGCAGCATTGGCAGGGCTTAAAGCCTCAGTCTGAAAAACTATTTACTGATTTGGGTATGTTGTTAACGCCGTTTAATGAAACCCATTTATGTTGTGGTTCAGCTGGTGCGTATTCGGTATTGCAACCTGAAATTTCAACCCAGCTACGCGATCGAAAACTGGGGCACATTGCAAAAGCTAAACCTGACATGATTCTGTCATCAAATATTGGTTGTATTGGTCATTTGCAATCAGGTACAGATACGCCTGTACGTCATTGGGTAGAAGTAGTTGATGCGGCTTTACTTTAATTTTTTTTAAATACCTCACGTTATTAAGCGCAACGTATTTTAAATGATGCAATTATCCGCAATATTTACACACCTAAAACACCAAAAATTATCACAGTAAACACGGTAAATTTTCACTCATGAATAATAGTAGGAAATTGCTAAGTGCATTTTTATCGCTTGTTTTAACCTTGATTGGGTTTTCTTGGGCAACATATGTTCAGGCTAAAACACCTGCAGACACGCTGGTTATGGCTTGGTCAATTGATGACATGATGACGCTTGACCCTGCCGAGTCGTTTGAATTTAGTACGGGTGAAATTTTAGGTAACAGTTATCAGACATTAGTTAAGTTTGATTTACAAAACGTTTCTAATATTTTGGGTGTTATTGCAAAGAGTTGGGTTATTTCACCTGATGGTAAAACATTTACGTTTACCTTACAACCCGATCTAAAGTTTGCTAGTGGCAACCCAATCACTGCAGCTGATGCGGTTTATTCCTTAACGAGGGCTGTGAAGCTTGATAAATCACCTGCTTTTATTTTGACTCAATTCGGGCTTACGCCTGAGAATGTTGATAAAAAAATTCGTCAAACTGGCGAGTTGTCGTTTGAGTTAGAAATGAATAAACCCTACGCGCCTTCTTTATTGTTGTTAAGCCTGACGTCTACGGTAGGTGCTGTTGTTGATAGGAAACTTGTATCGAGCCATGAAAAAAAAGGTGACTTTGGTTACAACTGGCTTAAAACAAATTATGCCGGTTCTGGCCCATTTAAAATTCGTGACTGGCGTGCTAACGAGGTGGTTGTTCTTGATCGAAATGATTACTTTACCGGCCCCAAGCCTGCTATGGCCCGAGCCATTTATCGTCATATGCCTGAGTCGTCAACGCAACGTTTGTTATTAGAAAAAGGTGATATTGATATAGCTCGAAATTTAGAAGCTGAGCAAATCATAGCGCTTAAAAAAAATGCTGAAATTAATATTCAAAGCGGTGTCAAAGGCGCTACTTTCTATTTGGGTTTAAATCAAAAAAACCCTTATTTGGCAAAATCGCAAGTTCGTCAATCAATTAAATATCTCGTTGATTATGCCGCCATTGCAGACACGATTATGAAAGGAAAAGTCACTGTTCATCAAGCCTTTTTACCTAAAGGTATGTTTGGGGCGCTTGAAGAAAAACCATTTACATTAGATATTGAAAAAGCTAAAAAACTATTGGCTGAAGCCGGTGTACTTAATGGCTTTAAAGTCACGATGGACACTCGTAATGATGCGCAAACAATGAGTATGGCGCAATCTATTCAGCAAACGTTGGCAATGGCAGGCATTGTGGTTGAATTAATACCAGGTGACGGCCAGCAAACTTTAACTAAGTATCGCGCTAGAAAGCATGATATTTATATAGGGCGTTGGGGCCCAGACTACCAAGACCCCCAATCTAATGCCGATACATTTGCGCGTAACCCTGACAATTCTGACAATGCGGTTAGCAAGCCCTTAGCTTGGCGTAACGCCTGGAATATACCTGAAATGACGATTTTGGCTGACAAAGCGGTTCTTGAAACCGATTCGACTAAACGCAATCAAATGTATCTTGATTTACAACTAGAGCAACAACAAAACTCACCCTTTGTGATTATGTTTCAAGAGATTGAAGTGCTCGGTGCAAAATCGAATGTCAAAAACTTTATTATTGGCCCGTCTTTTAATACCAATTCGTTTCAATCAGTTACTAAGTAATGAGTGCAAGTCAGTCACATTTATTGTTTAGGTTTATTAAGCCTTTAAATATAGTTGTTCGGCTTTTATCGACGTTAGTCATTACATTAGCGGGCTTGCTGTTAGTTACTTTTTTGATAGGGCGTGTTGTGCCAAGCGACCCGGTACTTGCAGCGGTCGGCGATCGTGCTTCCCAGTCGACCTACGACAAAGCATATATAGCGCTTGGGCTTGATAAGCCCATGTATGAACAGTTTTATATTTACATCAAAAATGTAGCGTCAGGTGATTTTGGTACGTCAATTTTGACCAAAAAAGAAATTGCTGAAGATATTGCGCGTGTATTTCCTGCAACAATTGAATTGGCTACGCTTGCTTTGCTTTTTGGAACGTTTGTTGGTGTACCAGCAGGGGTTTTAGCTGCTGTGAAACAAGGTAAGCTTGTTGATCAAGTTGTTCGAGTGATCGGTTTAGTGGGTTATTCAGCACCTATTTTCTGGCTTTGTCTGCTGGGTCTTTTATTGTTTTATGTCAAATTAGATTGGGTCTCCGGGCCTGGGCGTATCGATATTGCTTATGAATATTCTGTTACGCGAGTCTCTGGGTTAATACTGCTTGATAGTGCTTTGCAAGGCCAATGGGATGCTTTTAGAAGCGCAGTGTCTCATATTGTTTTGCCAGCGTCGCTACTTGGTTATTACTCAATGGCTTATATCAGCCGTATGACAAGAAGCTTTATGTTGAATGAGCTTTCGCAAGAATATGTGATCACTGCACGCGTCAAAGGTGTACCCGAATGGCGTATTGTTTGGTTTCATGCCTTGCGCAATGCCGCGGTTCCTCTCGTGACGGTGATCGCGCTGTCTTATGCAAGTCTTTTAGAGGGTTCAGTTTTAACTGAAACGGTCTTTGCTTGGCCTGGTCTAGGGCAATACCTAACCCATTCGTTACAAAATGCTGATATGAATGCGGTGTTGGGCGGTACATTGTTAATCGGCGTAATATTTGTAGGGCTCAATCTTTTCTCAGACGTGCTCTACAACTTGCTTGACCCACGTGTTAGGAATTTGACATGAGCCGAGGACGGCCTGCATCACTCAACGAATGGTTGCTATCTGAGCAACCCAATTCATCTCGGCAGGCTAAATTTGGGCAAATTTACCGAACATGGTTGGCGCTTAAAGCGCATCGTTTAGCCATGATTGGTTTGGGTATCATTGTTCTACTTATTTTTGTGGCAACTTTTGCTGATGTGATTGCACCGTTCAGCCCCACAGTGGGTGGTGATTTAAGAACTGAACGGTTACTGCCGCCTAGCTTGACCCACTGGATGGGCACTGATGAGCTAGCAAGAGATATTCTCAGCCGTGTTATTTACGGCTCTCGCTTGACGCTCATGGTAGTTGTTTTGGTCGCAGTCATTGCCACACCGGTTGGCTTACTGATCGGCACGACAGCCGGTTATTTAGGTGGCTGGGTTGATACCGTGTTAATGCGTCTAACTGATATTTTTCTGGCCTTTCCACGGTTGATTTTGGCATTGGCTTTTGTAGCGGCATTGGGCCCTGGTATTGAAAACGCGATTATTGCGATTGCTATCACCAGTTGGCCGGCATATGCTCGATTGGCGCGTGCCGAAACGCTCACGATTCGCCGTGCTGATCACGTTGCAGCGATTCGATTACAAGGCGCTGGTGTGTTTCGTATCATTCGGGGGCACATCATTCCGTTATGTGTATCGTCCATGATTGTTCGCGTTACATTAGATATGGCGGGCATCATTTTGACCGCAGCAGGCTTGGGTTTCTTAGGACTAGGCGCGCAACCCCCTGAGCCCGAGTGGGGGGCCATGATTGCCTCAGGTAGAAGATTTCTGATTGACTTCTGGTGGGTCGCCACGATGCCGGGTATTGCAATTTTGATCGTTTCGCTAGGGTTTAACTTTTTGGGTGATGGGCTACGTGATGTGCTTGATCCAAAAGGGTTGAAATGAGTTTTTTACTAAGTATTAATAACCTTCGCGTTACCTTTCCATCACGTGGGGGCCCCGTTCAAGTTGTAAAAGGTGTTGGCTTTTCGATGGGGCGAGAGAGGGTTGGTATTGTTGGTGAAAGTGGTTCAGGCAAGTCACAAACTGGCCGTGCCATTTTGGGTTTAACACCTGCGCCGGGTCAAGCGACGGCTAATCAACTTGAGTTTGATGGCATAGACTTAATGCAACTCTCTGCATTGCAATGGCGCAAAATTCGTGGCAAGCGTATTTCAATGGTGATGCAAGACCCAAAATTTTCGCTCAACCCCGTCATGACAGTCGCACAACAGCTTATAGAGGCCTGTCAGGTGCATACAAAAATACCTAAAGCAGATGCTAGAGCTAAGTCGATAAAAATGTTGGAAGCTGTTCAAATTAATGATGTGCAACGGGTCATGGGCGCTTACCCTCATGAACTATCGGGTGGCATGGGTCAGCGCGTGATGATCGCAATGATGTTGATCGCTGAACCTGAGCTTTTGATCGCTGATGAACCAACCTCTGCGTTAGATGTGACTGTACAAATTGAGGTTTTAAAAATCTTAGATCAATTGGTGAGTGAGAGAGGTATGGGGCTGATCTTTATTAGCCATGATTTAAGATTAGTGTCGTCGTTTTGCGATAGAGTTCTGGTGATGTATGCCGGTGTTATCGTCGAAGAGATTAAAGCCTCAGATTTAATGAATGCGAAACACCCCTATACCCAAGGCTTGTTGAACTGTTTACCTTCTATTAATAACCATGTTCGGCCATTGCCGACATTACAACGTGATGAGGCTTGGGCAAAGTGATATTTGCTTTAGATATTCAAAATTTAGGGGCAACTTTTACCCGAGGTTCTGAAACAGTTCTAGCCATTAGAGATGTTTCGTTCTCGGTGGGCCAAGGTTCAAGCTTTGGCATAGTAGGTGAAAGCGGTTCGGGTAAGTCTACTGTTTTACGCGCAATTTGTGGCTTGGTTCCACAAGTTACGGGGTCAATCTATCTTAATGATAAATATTTAACACGGCCTTTGACGCTTAACTTTTATCGACAAGTACAAATGGTTTTTCAAGACCCCTACGCATCACTTCACCCGCGTCATACGGTTGATCGTGTATTGTCTGAGGCACTGACAATTCATGGTTTTGATCAGATTGATGCACGTGTCAAACAAGCGCTGGTTGATGTTGGCTTAGGTTTAGGATTTCGTTTTCGTTATCCGCATCAACTTTCAGGAGGCCAGCGTCAACGCGTAGCAATCGCCCGTGCTTTAATACTAGAGCCCAATGTACTTTTGCTTGACGAACCCACTTCCGCATTAGATGCGTCGATTCAATCTGAAGTGTTGAATTTGCTTGATCGTTTAAGACAAGAACGAAACTTAACGTATATTTTGGTAAGTCATGATCTGTCAGTTGTGTCACACATGTGCGACGATTTAATGGTGATGCGGCAGGGCGAAGTGGTTGAAAAAATGACGCGTCAAGACCTTATGCTTAAACGCGCCACTCACCCTTACACTCAAGCATTGCTGTCAGCGAGCTTGGGTTATCGATAGATTGTTTCGGTATTTAGTCAATTGCTTTGACCATATCTTCAATGACCTTTTTAGCATCACCAAACACCATCATAGTCTTGTCTAAATAGAAAAGCTCGTTATCAAGGCCGGCATAACCTGAGGCCATTGATCGTTTGTTGACGATAATGGTTTTTGCTTTGTAAGCTTCAAGTATAGGCATGCCAGCAATCGGTGATTGGGGGTCATTTTTAGCGGCAGGGTTCACCACGTCGTTTGCACCCAATACCAACACCACATCGGTCTGGCTGAACTCACCGTTGATATCTTCCATTTCAAACACTTGGTCGTAAGGCACTTCAGCTTCTGCTAACAGCACATTCATGTGCCCGGGCATACGGCCTGCGACTGGGTGAATGGCATACTTAACGGTAACGCCTTTTTCTGTGAGCTTTTCAGCCAACTCTTTTAAAGAGTGCTGCGCACGCGCTACAGCTAAACCATAGCCTGGCACGATGGTGACCGTTTCAGCATTGCTTAACAAGAAGGCTGCATCGTCGGGGCTACCCGACTTGACGTTGCGGGCTTCACCACTAACAGCACTGGCTGCTTTGGTGTCAGTTGCACCGCCAAAACCGCCCAGTATCACATTGAAGAACGAGCGGTTCATAGCCTTACACATAATGTAGGACAAAATTGCGCCTGAAGAACCCACCAAAGAACCCGCGATGATTAACATGGGGTTGTTTAAAGAAAACCCAATGCCCGCTGCGGCCCAACCCGAATAGCTATTGAGCATTGACACCACCACTGGCATATCGGCGCCGCCAATAGGAATAATGATGAGTACGCCCAAAATAAAGGCCAGTATCGTCATGATGATGAAGGGTGTCCATGACTGCGTGACAACAAACCAAATGCCGCAACCTACCATCACTAAAGCAATGACTAAGTTGATCATGTGTTGACCCGAGAATGTAACGGGTGCACCTTGAAATAAGCGAAATTTATATTTGCCAGACAATTTACCGAAAGCAATAACCGAGCCCGAAAAGGTGATGGCACCAATAAAGGTGCCAATGAACAATTCAACTAAATTGCCAACGGGAACGGGTTCGCCTGCAGCCACAATGCCGAAAGCATGTGGTTCAGCCACAATAGCAATTGCAATCGCAACGGCTGAAAGGCCAATCATGCTGTGCATAAAAGCCACGAGTTCAGGCATTTTTGTCATTTCAACACGCTTGGCCATGACGGTGCCGAATGTGCCACCAATTAATAGACCAAAAATAACCCAACCTAACCCCACGGAAGTCATACCCTCACGCGCTAAGCTCACAATTAATGCTGCTGTGGTAAGCACGGCAATGACCATACCCGCCATGCCAAAAGCATTGCCAATGCGTGAGGTGTTGGGGTGTGACAAACCTTTCAAAGCTTGAATAAAACAAATCGACGCAACCAAATACAGCAGCGTCACTAAATTGATTGAGATCATGTTTAAGCCCCTTCTTTTTTGGCCGCTTTGGGCTTTTTCTTGAACATTTCAAGCATGCGACGTGTGACTAAAAAGCCACCGAACACGTTTACGGCGGCAAGAGCCACCGCAAAGACACCCATGCCACGTGCTAAACCGCCTTCAGTTAGACCCGCAGCCAACATGGCGCCAACGATAATGATTGCAGAGATCGCGTTGGTGACGGCCATTAAAGGCGTATGAAGGGCGGGAGTCACATTCCAAACAACGTGGTAACCCACATAAACGGCTAGCACAAAGATGATTAAATTAACGACGGTTGGGTTGATAGCATCCATTTACGATTTCCTTAAAATTTCGCCGTTTTCACACATAAGGCAGGCTTTGATGATTTCATCATCGCGAGCAATTTCAAGTGCGGCTTCTTTGTTGATAATCAGTTTCATAAAATCAAGCAAGTTACGTGAGTAAAGCGCTGAGGCATCGGTTGCAACCATGCCCGGCAAGTTGGTCAAACCAACCAAAATAACGCCATTCACGTTGACAACTTCACCCGCTTTAGACAAGGGGCAGTTGCCGCCCCGTTCGACGGCCAGATCAACAATGACGCTACCCGGTTTCATGCCGTGCACGGTTTCTTCGCTGATTAGAAGTGGTGCAGGGCGGCCTGGTATTAAAGCCGTGGCAATGACGATGTCGGCTTGTTTGCAACGCTCGGCCACGATAACGGCTTGTCGCGCCATCCATGAGGGGGGCATGGGTCGGGCGTAACCGCCAACACCTTTTGCAATTTCGCGTTCTTCGTCAGTTTCAAAGGGCACATCAATGAATTTGGCACCCAATGATTCAACCTGTTCTTTTGCTGCGGGTCTGACATCAGACGCTTCGACTACGGCACCTAGGCGCTTCGCTGTTGCAATAGCTTGCAAGCCTGCTACGCCGGTACCCAAAATAACGGCACGTGCAGCCTTGAGGGTGCCAGCGGCCGTCATCATCATGGGGAAAAGACGACCATAGTAATGAGATGCTAACAATACGGCTTTGTAGCCCGCTAAGTTTGCTTGAGAAGAAAGCACGTCAAGACTTTGCGCACGTGTAATGCGAGGCGCAGCCTCAAGCGCAAAGGCGGTTAGGCCCGCTGTAGCCACGGCTTCAATACTGGCAGCATCAAATGGGTCAAGCATGCCAAGTAGCACGGCGCCTTTTTTCATGTGGGTTAATTCTGACGCTGCGGGTGCACGAACTTTTAAAACAAGCTCAGCGCCCAGCGCCTGGACGGCATCAACAATTGTTGCGCCCATGGCCTCGTACGCGCTGTCGAGATAAGCGGCTGCTTGGCCAGCAGATTTTTCAATCACGACGGTATGACCTGCTGCAACAAATTTTTTAACTGTTTCTGGTGTTGCTGCGACGCGGGTTTCACCGTGTTGTGTTTCTAATGGAATGCCGATTTTCATCGGTTTCTCCCTTATTATGAAAAGCGTTGATTATGACTGATTAGTATGGTTTATACACCATGGTGAAGCTGTAAAAACTCATTTGATGTATGGAAAACACTATCACATTACAATATTGGATATGAAATTTGAACAAATTGGCTTTGGTAGGCGGGTTGTTGTCGGCATGTCGGGCGGTGTAGATTCGTCTGTGGCTGCTTGGGTGCTTAAACAACAAGGTTACGACGTGATCGGTCTTTTCATGAAAAATTGGGAAGATGACGACGACAGCGAATACTGTTCAACTCGTCAAGATTGGCTTGATGCTGCCAGTGTGGCTGATAGAATTGGGGTTGATATTGAAGCGGTTAATTTTGCATCTGAGTATAAAGACCGTGTGTTCGCTGAATTTTTAAAAGAGTATTCGGCAGGCCGCACACCCAATCCAGACGTTTTGTGTAATGCTGAAATTAAGTTTAAAGCGTTTTTAGATCACGCTGTTTCTTTGGGTGCCGAATGCATTGCAACAGGCCATTATGCGCAAGTTAGGCAAGATGCAACAAGCGGTCTTGTACAGCTGCTAAAAGCGGTCGACGAGACGAAAGATCAAAGTTATTTTTTGCATCGCCTAAACCAAGCCCAATTATCTAAAGCGCTGTTTCCACTTGGTCAATGGCGCAAAACACATGTGCGTGAAATAGCACGCTCATTAAATTTAAGTAATGCAGCAAAAAAAGATTCAACGGGCATCTGTTTTATTGGCGAGCGCCCATTTCGCGAGTTTTTAAATCGTTATTTACCGAGTGACCCAGGTCAAATTTTGACCGATACGGGCGTTCACGTTGGTCAACATGGCGGGTTGGCTTTTTACACGTTGGGTCAGCGCAAAGGCTTAGGTATTGGTGGTGTCAGGGGTTATCAACATGCAGACGGTACAGGGGCAACCTGGTATGTTGCCCGTAAAGATTTGGTAAATAATATTTTGTATGTTGTGGCTGAACATAACCACCCGTGGTTGTTGAGCCAGCAATTGTTTGCTGCACAACCAAGCTGGGTTTCAGGGCAAGCGCCAACATATGAGCAAAAGCTTGGCGCAAAAGTTAGATACCGTCAAGATGATGTGACAGCTCAGTTGCAGCAGGCCGACCCTGAATGTGTCAGTGTTCTGTTTAATCAGAACCAGTGGGCTGTAACTCCCGGCCAGTCTGTTGTTTTATACGATGGTGAAGTATGTTTAGGCGGCGGAATTATTACCGCAAGTGCTTAAATATTTATTGTCGTTAAACAGGCATCGTGTCAATAAAACCCTGACGAGCCATCATTTTTTTATAAAACGTTGCAAGATTTGGATGAGCGCCACGCCAGTCAATTTCAGGAAATCTAAAATCTAGGTAACCCAGCAAACAACCTGCACTGATATCAGCTAATGAGTAATTAACGCCTGCAAATAAAGATTGTTCGCCCAACTTATGGCTTAATTCAATTAAAGAAGCCTGCACTTTGCCTAGTTGCCTATTTACCCAATCAGCACTTTGTTGTTCAGCCGGGCGTTGGCGCTCAAGGCGAACGGCTATTAATGCATCATTTGTGCCATCACATAAAGCCTCAAGGCACTTAACATATGCCCGTTCACGACCCGATTGAGGAATGAGTCGGCTGACAGGTGAAAGGGTGTCGAGGTATTCCGTTAATACCCTAGAGTCGTACAAAGATTCTTTATCATCAACAATTAGGCAAGGTACTTTGCCCAACGGGTTGTGCTTTTGAATCATTGAATCAGACGACCAGACGTCTTCGCGCACAAATTCACAGTCAAGTTTTTTATCTGCTAAAACAATGCGTACTTTACGTACATAGGGGCTGGAAGTTGAACCAATAAGTTTCATAAAATTTTATTTAAGTTTTGCAGTTGATACAGAACGAGTTGGAAAATTTAAGCATTAATTATTTTTTTTCATTCTACAGCTTAGTTGACCTCAAGGCTTTAATTCCTACCCGGTGTAAAATTCTAAGGTTACTCATTGTCGTTTTTCTGAGAATTTATGCATATTGAACCCACGCTCACCATTTTAAATGCGCTGAGCCCGCTTGACGGGCGTTATGCCAGCAGAACCCAAGCACTTAGGCCTTTGCTTTCTGAAGCGGGCTTTATGGCCCATCGCGTTGAGGTTGAGATTGCTTGGTTAATTGCTTTGGCAGATCAGTGTCAACCAGAGCTCACACCCTTTTCAGGCCAAGCGCAGGCGAGGCTAAAAAAAATTGTGTCAGACTTTACTGAAGCCGATGTGGCTCAAATCAAAGATATTGAGCGCACCACCAATCACGATGTCAAAGCGGTTGAGTATTGGTTAAAGGCGCAGGTAAAAGATGATGTTGAGCTGTCTAAGGCAGCTGAGTTCATTCACTTTGCATGCACATCAGAAGATATTAACAACACCTCTCACGCCCTCATGTTAGGGCGGGCACGCGACCAAGTTATGGTGCCTGTTTTACTCAATATTGAACAGCAACTGACGCAACTTGCAATTCGTTACGCAGACCAACCCCTGCTCTCACGTACGCATGGTCAACCAGCGACCCCAACAACAATGGGCAAAGAGTTTGCCAATGTGGCTTTTAGGCTCAGGGGTGCTATTAAAGCGATTGAAGCCGTTGTGCCATTGGCCAAGTTAAATGGCGCCACGGGAAACTACAACGCGCATTTAAGTGCCTACCCAGAGATTAACTGGCCTGCATTTTCAAACCGGGTGTTAGATCAATTAGGTTTGCAGCAAAATACCCACACCATTCAAATTGAACCCCATGACTGGATGGCCGCTTTATTTGACGCCTATGCGCGTGCCAACACTATTCTGATCGATTTTAGTCGTGATATCTGGGGTTACATCTCGTTGGGTTATTTCAAACAGCGCTTGCGTGAAGGCGAGGTTGGTTCATCAACCATGCCTCATAAAGTGAACCCAATTGACTTTGAAAATGCAGAGGGTAATTTTGGTTTGGCCAATGCTATGTTGCGTCATTTGTCTGAAAAATTACCTATTTCACGTTGGCAACGTGATTTGACTGATTCAACCGTTTTAAGAAATCTCGGTGTGGCACTGGGCTATAGCCAAGTGGCTTTTGATTCGTTATTGCGTGGCATCAGTAAGCTTGAAATCAACACCGACGCAATTGATCAAGATATTAATCAGTGCTGGGAAATTTTGGCTGAGCCCGTGCAAACGGTGATGCGTCGTTATGGTTTGCCGCAGCCCTACGAACAGCTTAAGGCCCTAACGCGGGGTAAAGGCATTACCCCTGAGGCTTTGACCGAGTTCGTTAATGGGTTAGACTTACCCGCCGAAGCAAAAAGCAGATTGATTAATATGACGCCGCGGTCTTACATAGGTTTGGCCGCCTTGTTAGCGCACGACGCGAAAAAAAGTTAAATTTAATTTGAGCAAAATTAAACACATAGCATGGGTTTATATGAATTTGGGCCAAGTGCCATGAGTTGAGGGCTGAGTTTTTGAATTGTGCATTACGCTAAATTTAAATTCTGAGTACTAATTGCAATAATCCTGAGGAGTTTTCTATGAATAATAAATTTTTCGCTTCGATTGCGGTGCTAGTTGCTTCGTTGTGCTTGCCTTTTGCAGCGCAGGCTCAGTTTGCAAAAGCTGAAGACGCTGTAAAGTACAGGCAATCAGCCTTTCAATTAATGGGCTCGCATTTTGGTCGCATGCAACCGGTCATGAAGGGTCAAATACCTTATGACAAAGCAGCTATTGCTGCAAATATTGCTGTTTTAAATGAAATTTCAAAATTGCCCTGGGCCGCTTTTGGTGCCGGTACTGAAGGGGGTGGTACCAAGGTTGAAATTTGGCTCGACCCTGAAGACTTCAAAAAAGCACAAGATAAACTTGCCATTTCATTGAAGGCATTAACAGCAGCATCAGATGCGGGCAATTTTGATAATTTGCGCGTGGCCTATGGTCAAGTGGGTGCAAGCTGTAAGGCTTGCCATGACGCATTTCGTAAAAAAGATTAAATGGTGGCAATAACGGGTGCATGGTCTGAAGGCTGTTCATTACCTCGGGGTGCAACGTCGATTATGCAAGCGGTGCATCGAGGCACCAAAGGCTGACTTAACAATACGTGATCAATACGAAGCCCTGCATTTCGCTTAAAGCCGTTAAGGCGGTAGTCCCACCAGCTAAAAGACTTGGGTCGTTGTTCAAACAACCTAAATGCATCGGTTAGACCTAAATCTAATAATTCGGCAAGTGCTGCGCGTTCTGCAACCGAGACGAGTATTTGGCCCGCCCATCTTTTGGGGTCGTGCACGTCTTCGTCGGCTGGTGCAATATTGTAGTCACCAAGTATAGATAGATTTGGGTGTTGCCTTATTTCAGTTTTTAACCATTCGGTGAGTGCTTGGTACCACTTCAGTTTGTATTGATATTTATCGTTGTCAATTGACTGGCCGTTTGGGCAATAGGCACTGATCAACCGAACCGTCGAGCCATCAGTTGAACCGATGTGTGGGTAAGTGGCAGCAATGATGCGTTGTTGTGGGTCGTCAAACCCTGGAATATTTCTAACGATGTCTTGCCCAAGTTGGCGAGAAATAATGGCTACGCCGTTGTAAGTCTTTTGACCCGCCCATACGGCTTGATAGCCTTTTTCATTAAACGCTTCGACTGGAAACTTATCTTGATCGACCTTAAGTTCTTGTAAACACAAGGCATCGACTTGACTTTGGGCTAACCAGTCTAGAACTTGTGGCAAGCGTACTTTGATTGAATTGACGTTCCAGGTGGCTATTTTCATAAAAAGAGTGGTCTTTTAGCACAAAAGTTAAAAAAAGTTAAAAATACTGAATTCACTTGACATTTTTGTTTGACTTCTAGTGTGACACCCCTTTAAACTAGATTAGCAAGATTTTCAAGTGTAGTGGCTTTAGTTTCATATCGGTCACCATAGCGGTACCAGAAGTGCTTCTCCCTTCCTTGATCGTCGTGCAGTTTGGGCTCGAACCCGTTTTTTATTATTTTCAAGGAAGTTAGTCATGGCAACAGGCGTCGTTAAGTGGTTCAATTCAGAAAAAGGCTATGGTTTCATTATGCCTGATGGCGGTGGCAAAGATTTATTTGCTCACTACTCAGAAATTAAAGCTGAGGGTTACAAAACCCTTCAAGAGAATCAAAAGGTCAGTTTTGAAATTGGTCAGGGCGCAAAAGGCCCTAGCGCAACCAATATTCAAATGATCTAAGTAGCAAAAACTGCTACTTAAACCGTAATTGGTTAAGCCCCATTCTTAAAAGATTGGGGTTTTTTTACGTCTTTTTTATTTTTTTTTCAGGCGCACCATGCAAATAAATCAAACCAATGCCCAAGTCGTGCTTTCAACAATGATGACTCGGCGTTCAACAAAGTCTATTGAAGCGCCTGCTCCCGACGCTGATCAGCTTGAACAATGCTTTCAAGCGGCCACCTACGCGCCTGATCATGCTGCCTTAAGAATATGGCGTTTTGTCACAATTTCTGCCCCGCATGTTGAGGCTTTTGGTGAGTTGGCCGTTGCAGCCAACTTGCGTGCAGGGTTGCCTATGAGCGATGAGAAGGCCGCCTCTATTCGCAGGTGGTTAAAAAAAGTACCCTTATTAATTGGTTTGGCTTATCAAATGCATCATGATCACCCCAAAGTCAACGCGCTTGAACAATCTTTATCTATGGGCGCTGCAGTCATGAATCTTCAAAACAGTCTGCATGCAATGGGTTTTGGTACGTTCTGGAGCACAGGTTTAGGTACCTATACTGATGAGGTGCCCGCAGCATTAGGGTTTGATGCCCTTGATTATCAGTTCGTTGGGTTCTTGTCTGTGGGTACTGTTCAGGGTGAGTTAACGCCTGCAGTTAAGCGCCCAAAGCCGTCAGAGATTGTGCATGCTTGGGTACCCAACGCTTGAGTCTAAGGGCATTGCCCACAACAAATAAGCTAGAACAGGCCATTGCCCCCGCTGCCAACATGGGTGACATCAAAATACCGAAGGTGGGGTAAAGCGCCCCTGCTGCAATGGGAACTAAGGCGGCGTTGTAGGCAAATGCCCAAAATAAGTTTTGATGAATATTTTTTAACGTAGCGTTTGAGATGCCTAAAGCGTCAACAACGCGATAAAGTTGATCAGACATCAGTACAACGCTGGCTGAGGCCATAGCCACATCAGTACCACTACTCATGGCAATACCAACGTCAGCTGCAGCAAGTGCAGGGGCGTCATTAATACCATCACCTACAAATGCCACCACCTCATTTTTTTGTTTGTGCAACGATTCGATCGCCGCCACTTTGCCTTCAGGTAAGACGCGTGCTATCACCTCGTCAATACCGATCTCTTGGGCAACCGCTTGAGCCGTTTGCGGATGATCACCTGTAATCATGACGCTTCGTATACCAAGCAATTTAAGGCTTTGAACAACGTTTTTAGCATCAGATTTTATGGTGTCAGCCACTGAAAAGACCGCTGTAATTTTGTTATTACATGCAACCATAATGGGTGTTTCACCTTGGCCCGCCCATTGCTCAGTTAACGTTTGAGCCTCAGCAGGAATAATGACTTGCTGGCTTTGCATAAACGTTTCAGAACCAACTAACCATGTTTGTTCATTAATACTAGCCTGTACCCCAGCACCCGATAATGCCTTGAAATCATTTGCGACAGGTAGGGTGAGGTCTTTTATTTTTGCAGCCTGAATAATGGCGTGTGCAATGGGGTGTTCAGACTGTTGTTGAATGGCTGCCAAATGCCCCAAAATGTCATCGTCTGTGTGCAAGGCGTCAAAATTAACCAGTGATTTTAAAGCGGGTCGCCCAAGCGTCAGCGTACCTGTTTTATCAAACGCAATGGTTGTGACATCTCGTAGTCTTTGTAAGGCATCACCTTGACGAAATAAAATACCCAATTGGGCGGCCCGACCGGTGCCCACCATAATCGATGTGGGGGTGGCTAAGCCCATTGCACAAGGGCAGGCAATGATAAGTACCGTTACGGCACTAATAATGGCTAGATTAACGCTGTGTGAAGGTTCAAACACTAACCAAAGTAAGAAAGTTATCAATGACAAAGCCATGATGATGGGCACAAATATGGCTGTGACCCGATCAACCTTGGCTTGAATGGGTAGTCGCGCATCTTGTGCCTCTTCTACCATTCGAATGATTCGGGCTAATGCGGTATCTTGACCGGTTTGTGTGGCTTTAAGGGTGAAACCTATTGAAGTGTTGAGGGTGCCACCAAAAACAGTCGTACCGGGCTTGCAATGCACAGGTAAGGGCTCACCTGTCATCATTGAAGCGTCTATGTAAGGCTCACCCACTTGTACTTCACCGTCAACGGGTACGGTCTCACCGGGTCGAACTCTCAAAAGGGCACCTGGCAAAACGTCATCAATATCAACGTCTTTTTCAACCCCATCTTGAATAAGCCGAGCTGTTTTAGGTTTCAACCCAACCAGTTTTTCAACAGCAGCGCCCGTGCGCCCCCTTGCGTAGGCTTCTAATAGACGACCTAATAAAATAAGTGTCACAATCACCGCAGCGGCTTCAAAATATATATGGCGTGCTGAATCTGGAAACCATTGCGGAAGTATTAAAACAAACATTGAATAGAGCCATGCACTGCCAGCCCCAACAGCGACCAGAGAATTCATTTCAGGGCTGAACCGGGCGAGCGCGGCAAAACCTTTAGTAAAAAACGTGCGCCCAGGCCATGCTAAGACAAGCGTTGTTAATACAGCTTGCAATATACCGAGTTGGTAAAAACTAAAATGATTGGCCAACCAATGATGGAAAGGTGGGACGAGGTGCCCACCCATTTCAGTAATAAAAACAGGCAAAGTCAAAATCAATGCAATCAAAAAGTTGCGTTTTAAACTTTTAATTTCGTCTTGTGTTTTTTCAGAAATTGACTTGCTATGCCCTGCCACAATTGGCTGTGCACCGTAACCGGCTTTTTTTACCGCTTCAATAACCTGCAACTGAATAGACGCTTCTAAGCTTTCATCATCGAAAACCACTGAAGCGCGTCGGTTTGGTAGATTGACGTGAGCCGTCTTAACCCCAGGCTGTTTGATCAGCACGCTTTCAACCCGGCGAACACACGCTGCACAGGTCATACCGTCAATGTCAAAATCAAGTTTCATGGGGGCTCAGCTAAAAAGTATTTAAAGTTCGCACAAGGGTTTACACTAGTACAAGTAATACCAGTGTAAACCCTTGTTTAGAAATAGGTGACTTATGAAATTTCAAGTTCAAGACATGACCTGTCAGCATTGCGTCAAAAGCATCACCGCCGCAATTCAAGCGGTTGATTCCTCTGCTCAAGTTCAATGCGATGTGGCGACCCATGAAGTGGTTGTCGTGGTGACTATTGATCAAACCGTGATTAAGCAAGCAATTATTGAAGCGGGCTATACCATTTCGTAGGTTCAAACGTAGGAAGATTTTTAATGTGAAAGAATTAAAAACCGATGTTGCCGTTATTGGTGCGGGTACCGCAGGTTTGGCAGCCTACAGATCTGTGTTGCGCGCAGGTAAGCAAGCCATTTTGATCGAGGGTGGCCCTTATGGCACCACGTGCGCCCGGGTAGGTTGTATGCCTTCAAAACTATTAATTGCAGCGGCTCATGTCGCCCATACGGCGTCACATACCGACCCATTTGGCATTCATATCGATGGCCATGTTCGTGTTGATGGTCGCAAGGTCATGGCTCGGGTCAAGGCAGAGCGTGATCGATTTGTAGGCTTTGTGCTTGATAGCGTTGAAAATATACCTGCCGACCACAAATTGCGCGGCTATGCCCGATTTGTAGGCTCGCATACGCTTGAAGTTGACGCTCACACAAGAGTTCAAGCACAAGCAGTTGTGATTGCAACAGGTTCAGAGGCTTTTGTACCGCCATCGTTTCGTGAACTAGGTGACCGACTGGTGGTAAACGATGATGTCTTTGAATGGCATGACTTACCTAAACGTGTCGCAGTATTTGGGCCGGGCGTTATTGGTTTAGAACTCGGTCAAGCACTGGCCCGATTAGGGGTAGATGTCAGGGTGTTTGGTGTCAGTGGGTCATTAGGGGGTATTAACGACCCACAAGTTCGCCAAGTTGCTAAAAAGATTTTTCAAAAAGAGTTCTACTTAGATCCAGACGCTCGCGTCTTACATACTAAGCGCGTGGGTGATGAGGTTGAAATTAAATATATAACGCTTGACAACACCGAGCGCACGGAACGGTTTGATTATGTTTTGATGGCAGCTGGCCGTCGTCCCTTGATGGCAGGCCTTGATTTGGCTCAAGCAGGGGTCGAAGTGTCGGCCAAAGGTGTGCCGGCATTTAATAGGTTGACGATGCAAATTGGTGCGCTACCTATTTTTATTGCAGGTGATGCAAATGCTGATTTGCCCTTGTTACACGAGGCGTCAGATGAAGGCCATATAGCAGGCGAGAATGCGGCGAACTTTCCGCATGTGCATGCCGGTCAGCGTCGTGCACCCTTAGGTGTGGTCTTTACCGAGCCGCAGATTGCAACCGTGGGGGTTTTCCCAGGTCAAGATCAGTCGCACTATGTTACGGGTCACCTTAATTTTGAAAGCCAAGGGCGCTCACGCGTCATACTTGAAAATCATGGCTTACTTAATGTTTATGCTGAAAAAGAAACAGGCCGTTTTATGGGGGCACAAATGGTTGGGCCTCGGGCTGAGCATTTAGGCCATTTACTGGCTTGGGCTTTGCAACAAAATATGACGGTGCAAGAAATGTTAGCTATGCCGTTTTATCACCCCGTCATTGAAGAAGGGTTACGAACGGCATTGCGTGATGCGGCGGCGCAACTGCAAGCATAGCTATTGTTTTAAAAAGTATGACGCTATAGTTAATAGCGTCATATTTATAGCCCCGTGATTAAGACGTTTGTTGTATGAGCTTTTTAAGATCGGCAACAAACGCATCGGTATTTTCAGAGTCTGAAGCGAGTAATCGCGCATCACCATTTTTGTCAAATACAAATACCCCGCGACTATGTGTCACTTCATATATATCTGCTGAGTCACCGGGTTTGGGTTTTTCTATTTGATAGGCAACGCGGTAACGACGTGCAAGGTTTGATATGGTTTTTTCATCACCAGTCAAGCCAATTGCGTTGGGGTTAAACGCATTAACGTAAGATTGTAAGACGTCGGGCGTATCGCGGTGCGGGTCAACACTAATGAACACTATTTTGATATTTTTAGATTTATCACCCAGCTTTTCTAAAATTTCATTTAACTGTGCCATAGTGGTTGGGCAAATGTCTGGGCAGCTGGCATAGCCAAAGAACAAAAGTACAGTTTGATCTTTTAAGTCTTTTTCTGTCCAGGTTTTTTGATTTGCCCCGTTCAAGGTAAATTTTAAATCGGGTAAGTGCCCTTTAACGTCATACAAAGTCCAGTCGGGTGAACGCTCTGAGCAGGCGGGCAGCAACAACATAGTGCAGGCCATCAGTATCAAACCAGCAATGGTTTGAAAGCGTTTAACGAAGTGGTTCATACGACTCAATTCCTTTTTTTTAAGATTTCACAGTGCCTACTTGCATGCCATGATGACGAAGCAGCGCATCAATAGAGGGTTTGCGGCCTCTAAAGGCCTCAAACGACTCTGCGGCTGGCCGCATACCGCCAACAGCCAATATTTCACGTCTAAAGCGGTCACCCGTTATTGGATCAAGCGTATGGTTGGCTTCTTCAAATGCTGCAAAAGCGTCGGCCGATAAGACTTCGGCCCATTTGTAGCTGTAATACCCAGCGCCATAACCGCCCGCAAAAAGATGCGTAAAAGCGTGTGGAAAACGGTGCCAATGAGGCGGCTTCATTACAGATACTTCATCTCGAACAATGTCTAGCGTTTGCATGACTGTTGCAATATCAAGTGCTTTCTGGGTTTGATGCAACAACATGTCAAAGAGCGAAAATTCAATTTGACGAACCGTTTGCATTCCGCTTTGAAAGTTACGTGCAGCAATCATTTTATCAATCAAACTATCAGGTAATGATGCGCCAGTTTCAACGTGCGCGCTTAAACGTTTGAGTGCAGTGCGTTCCCAACAAAAATTTTCCATAAACTGCGATGGGAGCTCAATGGCGTCCCATTCGACGGCAGAAAAGGCAGAGGCTGCTGGCTCATCGACTTCAGACAGCAGAGCGTGCAATGCGTGGCCCATTTCATGAAAAAGAGTGATCACATCGTCATGGGTGAGTAATGCCGCACGTTCACCTTGACCGTGTGCAAAATTACACGTTAAGTAAACAATTGGGGTTGTCAGGCCATTTTCAGTGAGGCGGCGGGTGCGTTCATCGTTTACCCAAGCGCCTCCTTGTTTACCGGGTCGAGCGTGTAAGTCGATGATTAATTGACCTAGAAATTGACCTGAATGGTCAAGCACGTTTGCCGCTTTAACGTCAGGGTGCCAAGCTTTAATTGGGGTTTCAGACAAGCGAACTTGAAACACTTGCTCAACAATTTCAAATAAACCTTTTAAAACTTGAGGCTCGGTAAAGTACTGTTTTACCTCGTCTTCTGAGTAGTTATAGTGGGCTTGGCGCAAGCGTTCTGAAAGGTAGGTGATGTCCCAGGGTTCAACGTCAACTAAACCACATTCATTTTTTGCAAAAGTTTTTAATGTATCAAAGTCTTTTTGAGCAAATGGTTTAGCACGTTGCGCTAAATCTCGTAAAAAAAGTAGTACTTCGTTTGCATCTTGCGCCATACGTGTTTCTAGGCGAAACGCAGCATAATTATCAAAACCTAAGAGCTGAGCCTCTTCAGTGCGTAACGATAATGATGATTCAATTAAAGGGGAATTGTCAAATTTTAAATCGCCTTGGTCTGAAGCAAGGGTGGCATAAGCACGATACAGTTTTGCACGTAATGCTCGATTGTGCGCATACTGCATTACCGGTAAATAGCAGGGCATTTTTAAAGATAGTTGATAACGGGCTGTGTTTTTATCACTGACACTAACGTAGTTAGCATTTTGAGTGTCAGTGGCATGCCCCCCTTGAACGGTGACTGAAGCATCACTCGTGCTTAAGCTGTCAGCGGTTCTAATTTGAGCGGCCGCTAAGTTTTTGGCGGCTTCAATTACATCAGCAGGTACGCCACTTAAGTCTTCTATGTTGTCTAAGGTTAAAGACCACGCGTCATTGGCATCAAGCACATGCTCAGAAAACTTTTGTGAGACTTCAGCTTGTTGTTCTGAAATTTCAGCATACCGTTTGCGGTCATTACCTTGTAGCGCAACACCGCTGAGTTGAAAACTTTCAATGGCTTTATTTACAATGCGTTGTTTGTCGGCAGGCCACTGAACGAACGATGGGTTTTTTGCAAGTTGTTGATAACAATTAAATAAACCTTCATTTAAGCCAACCCACGTACTGAATTCGCTCATTGGGCCTAACATCTCGTTGTAAGCGTCTCGAAGCGCAGGCGAGTTAACTACCGCGTTAAGGTGCCCAACGACTGACCATGCACGCCATAACGGGCCGTTGGCATCATCAATAGGGGTTACAACAGTTTGCCACGCATGAGCTGATGTTTGCGTCGCCACAGCTTCTATTGCAGTGCGTGATTGCGCAATCAGTGTTTCGATGGCCGGTTTAATATGAGTTGAATTGATTGCTGCATATTCAATGCTGTCGTCAATACCCACTAAAAGTGGGTTTTTGCTAGGTTGGTTCGATATCGACATCTTTGTACTCAAGCTAAGAGGGTTTGTATCAATGGGCTTTTTTTGCGGCCGTTCTTTCAGCCGCTTCGACAGTGTTTACCAACAACATTGCAATCGTCATGGGCCCAACGCCACCCGGAACGGGTGTGATGGCCGAAGCAACTGTTTTAACGTTATCAAAGTCTACATCGCCACATAATTTTCCGTCGGGCATGCGGTTAATACCCACATCGATTACTACAGCCCCGGGTTTTACCATCTCAGTTGTAATCATTTTTGGGTGACCTGTTGCCACAACTAAGATATCTGCCATACGGGTATGCGCCGCAAGGTCACGCGTTTTTGAGTTGCATAGCGTCACTGTGGCGCCTTGAGCTAACAGCAGCATAGCCATGGGCTTGCCAACAATATTGCTGGCACCGACCACGCATGCAACTGCCCCGCGAATTTTAACCCCCTCAGATTCAAGCATTTTCATGACACCGTAAGGTGTACAAGGCCTGAAAAGGGGTTGCCCAGTCAACAGAAGCCCGGCGTTATTCACATGAAACCCATCAACATCTTTAAGTGCAGATATGGTTTCTATTACTCGGTGCGCATCGATATGTTTAGGCAACGGTAATTGAACCAGTATGCCGTGAATAGTAGGGTCATCATTGAGTTGTTTAACGCTATCTAATAACGCTTCTTCTGTTAAATCAGCAGGTTGTCGATTAAGTAAAGAATGTAGGCCAATTTTTTCGCAAGCGGCTACCTTGTTACGAACGTATACGGCAGAGGCTGGGTCGTCACCTACTAAAATAACCGCTAGCCCCGGGGTGACGCCTTGTGCTTTTAGCGCATGAACTCTTGGTGCCAGTGCTTGTGTTGTTTTGACAGAGAGTGCAACACCGTCAATTAAACGAGCGGTCATGCAGGCGCATCCGTTTGGGCCAGTGCAACTTTCATTAAGTCTGCAACGGTCGTGACTTGCAGCTTTTCCATAATATTGGCGCGATGGGCTTCAACCGTTTTTATGCTGATTCCTAAGTCATCGGCAATTTGTTTGTTCAAGCGGCCAGCCACAATGCGCTCAAGAACTTGTTGTTCACGCGACGTTAAACGATTAAGCATGGCATCGTGAGTTTTTTGAGCTTGTGCTTTTTGCAGCCTTTGATTGGCTTGATCGAACATGCGTGAAACCGTTTCTCGTAAATCACTTTCATTGAAAGGCTTTTCAAGAAAATCAATCGCACCTTTTTTGAGCGTCGAAACTGCCATGGGCACATCACCGTGCCCGGTAATAAAGACAATTGGCATAATCGATTTGCGAATAATCAGTTGCTCTTGCAACTCAAGACCGCTCATGCCAGGCATACGAACGTCAACAATTAAAACGCCTGGTTGGTCTTCGTTATATTCCGACAAGAACGCTTCGGCTGAAGCAAAAGCTCGAACGCGATAAGTGTTGGCCTCTAGTAACCACCTAAGGGAATCACGGACGGCTTCGTCATCGTCTACGATATAAACGGTGCTTGCTATGGGGTGGGCTATCATGCGGTGAGGTCCTCAGAGGTAAGAATGTTGATTGCACTGGTAGCACCTGCACATGGTAACGTGAAGTGAAAAGTTGTGCCTTGAGAGGTAGAATTGCTTTGAGCCCATAATCTTCCATGGTGCGATTCTATAATGGTGCGGCAGATATTTAAACCCATTCCGAGACCTTCAGATTTTGTGCTGAAAAAAGGCTCGAAAAGTCTTTCGGGTTCAGCTAAACCGTGCCCAGCATCAATGACTTGTAAATGAATCATATTGTCTTCATGTAAGACACGAATTTTAAGCTCGTCTAGGGTGCTGTCTTGCATCGCTTCGAGGCCATTTTTAATAAGATTAAGTAATACTTGTTCAATTAAAATGGGGTCAGCTAATACTTCTGGTAGGCCTTCTGCAACGTCATAGATTATTCTAATTGCCCGTTTTCGAGCATCAATTTCAGCCAAACTTAGGGTGTTTTCAATGATGATGTCGATGGCAACAGATTGTCTACGCGGCTCACTGCGTTTAACAAACTCTCGTATACGACTAATGATTTTTCCAGCCCGTTGTGCTTGTGCAGCCGCTTTTTCTAAAGCAGGCAATAGTATTGCCGGGTCGGTGTTGCCAGATTTAACCATCGCCACAACCCCCATGCTGTAATTGGTGATGGCAGTAAGGGGTTGATTTAGCTCATGCGCCAATGATGAAGCCATTTCACCCATGGTTGTCAGGCGACTGGTGAGTTGTATTTTGTCTTGTTGAATTTGTGAGTCGTGTTCATGTTTTCGACGTTCGGTAATATCTCGCGCAACTTGCATGCGAACACGTCTGCCATCTGTCCAGGCTAGCATGCGGTGATGCACTTCAAACCATCGCTGAACGTTGTTAGAGTAAACCTCAATTAACTCATCAGTGTAACGGCCTCGACGACCTGCCAACAGCTCTTGATGACCCGTTGTTTGGGCACCAAATAAACGGCGGTAAGTGCGGTTGGCAAAAAGCAACTCAACCCCGTCAGACGCATCAGCGGTTACAGATATTGCATCATCTAAACTTTCAAGCACGGTCATAAAACGTTCGTGCGCTGCTGTAAGGGCTTCGCGAATGCGGCGAGGTTCGGTGATATCGGTCATAGAGGTCATCCAGCCGATCTGAATATTTTGCGGGTCTAGTAAAGGTGAAACATACATGCGAGCGGTAAAGCGTGACCCATCACGGCGTTGCGCTTCAATTTCTATACCGCTACTCGGTGTTTTGCCGGCCAACATCACTTCAAGCAACTGTTGTTGGTCCTCATGTCGCCCCGGTAACCAATACGGAAAGGGTGGGTTACGCCCAATTAAATCGGCCTCGTTCCAGCCCACCATACGACAAAATGCTGGGTTAACGTAAGCAATGCGGCCTTCAAGGTCAAGCACACGCATGCCCGTTGACATGGAATTTTCCATCGCGCGTCTAAAAGCTGTTTCGGCAACTAGAGCAGCCTCGGCATTTGCGCGGTATCGGGTATAGCGCCACAAAGATAATAAAGCAATCACAATCACAATAGATAATGCAATAACGACCCACATTAATCGTTGTTGCCGCATTTCTTGATCTATGGTTACAAACATGACGCTGTCGTCGCGAATTTGTTGTAACCAAAAAAAAGCACCCATGACCATTGCGTAGAGGCCCAGCACAATCATGGGCGTAAGCCAATACCAGCTGCGACGTTTAAGTCGAGCGTGTTCTTGAAATGTGCTTGTGATGACAGACTTGGTGATGCGCCGCATTAGGGAATTCCTCTATAGGCGTATTTTAGTCAGGTTATTCGCCTAGACTGTTTATATCGTGTAAAAACGGATTAACAAATTGACTGAAATCAGTTATTTATTAAAAAAATGGCTTTGTATTTCATAATATGAAATTTAATACCTTAATGTGAAATTTAGCTTGATCAGGCCAGCACTTCAACTTAAAATTAAAAAAAAGATAACCGTGCTTATTGCACATACAGGAGACCGTGATGGCTTCATTACCAAAAGACCCCATCAACAATCAAAGTTTCGATGACCTCGAAACCCAAGAATGGCTTGACGCGCTCTCAGCCGTGCTCGAGCGAGAGGGCCCAGAACGAGCCCAAGTACTTCTTGAAGGTTTAATTGATCTTGCTCGACGATCTGGCTCTAACATTCCTTTTTCAGCCAACACGGCTTATCTCAACACAATACCTGCTGCGTTACAGCCTAAGCACCCAGGTAATCTTGAATTTGAAAACCGCATTCGCGCTTACATTCGCTGGAATGCGATGGCAATGGTTGTCAAAGCCAACCAGCACAACCCACCAGATGGGGGCGGTTTAGGTGGCCACATCGCGTCATTTGCTTCGCTGGCTACGATGATTGATTGTGGTCAAAATCATTTTTGGCACGCCGATACCCCTGAGCATGGCGGTGACTTAGTTTATTTCCAAGGGCACTCTTCACCGGGTGTTTATGGTCGTGCTTATTTAGAAGGCCGTTTAACGGCAGACCAGCTTGATCATTTCCGTCAAGAGGTTGATGGAAAGGGGTTGTCTTCTTACCCCCACCCTAAATTAATGCCTGATTTTTGGCAGTTCCCTACTGTTTCTATGGGCTTAGGCCCACTGATGGCTATTTATCAAGCGCGATTTTTAAAATATATTCATGCACGTGGCATTGCTGACACCAGCAAACGTAAAGTTTGGGTGTTTTGTGGTGATGGCGAAATGGACGAACCTGAATCATTGGGCGCAATCAGTTTAGCCTCGCGTGAAAAACTCGATAACTTGATTTTTGTTGTGAACTGCAACTTGCAGCGTTTAGATGGCCCCGTGCGCGGTAATGGCAAAATTATTCAAGAGCTTGAAGGCGACTTCCGCGGTAGTGGTTGGAATGTCATCAAGCTGATTTGGGGCGGCTACTGGGACCCTCTTTTAGCCAGTGACAAAGAAGGTGTGTTGCGTAAAGTAATGAGCGACGCGGTTGATGGTGAATATCAAGCCTTTAAAGCCAATGACGGTAAATTCGTTCGTGATCATTTCTTTGGTAAGCACCCTAAACTGCTTGAAATGGTTTCAAATATGACCGATGCTGACATTTGGCGCCTAAACCGGGGTGGTCATGACCCACACAAAGTCTATGCAGCATTTGATTCGGCAATCAAGCATAAGGGTCAACCAACGGTTATTTTGGCCAAAACCATCAAGGGCTATGGCTTAGGCCATGTCGCGCAAGCTAAAAACCCATCACACCAACAGAAAAAACTTGATCTTGAAACAATCAAAGAGTTTCGCGATCGTTTTAATATTCCAGTTGTCGACGCAGATATTGAGGCTTTGCCTTATGTTAAACCTGCTGAAGATGCCCCTGAAATGCTTTACCTGCACGAACGTCGCAATGCTTTAGGTGGCTATTTACCTAAGCGTCGTATGCGTGCCGATGAGAAGCTAACAGCGCCTGCTCTTGAGGTGTTTAAACCGATTCTTGATGCCACTGCTGAAGGCCGTGAAATTTCAACAACGCAAGCATTTGTGCGGGCGTTAAATCAAATATTGCGTGACAAACAAGTAGGCCCTCGTGTGGTGCCGATTTTGGCAGATGAATCGCGTACCTTTGGTATGGAAGGTTTATTCCGCCAAATCGGTATTTATGCTCCTGAAGGCCAAAAGTATGTGCCGGTTGATAAAGATCAGGTTATGTATTACAAAGAGTCAACTGATGGACAATTGTTGCAAGAGGGCATAAACGAAGCGGGTGCGTTTAGTTCATGGATAGCGGCTGCTACGTCTTACTCGACCAACAACCGCATCATGATTCCCTTCTTTATTTACTATTCAATGTTTGGTTTTCAGCGTATTGGCGACTTAGCATGGGCAGCGGGTGATATGCAGGCGCGCGGCTTTTTATTGGGTGGTACAGCAGGGCGCACCACGTTAAACGGTGAAGGCCTGCAACACGAAGACGGTCATAGCCATATTCTGTCGTCAACCATACCAAACTGCGTGTCGTATGACCCAACGTTTGCACACGAAGTTGCTGTCATTATTCAACACGGCATGAAGCGCATGGTTGAAGACCAAGAAAACGTCTATTTTTACTTGACGTTGATGAATGAAAACTACCCTCAACCTGGTTTAAAAGTGGGTGATGAAGCAGGTATTTTGCGCGGTATGTATAAACTCATACAGTCATCAATGAGCAAGCCAAAGCTTAAGGCACAGTTGTTGGGTTCAGGCACTATTTTGCGTGAAGTCATGGCGGCTGCTGAGTTGCTAGAAAAAGATTGGGGCGTTGCCGCCGATGTCTGGAGCGTTACGAGCTTTACTGAGTTGCGTCGTCAAGGCCTAGATTGCGAGCGCCACAATTTACTGCACCCAACCGACAAGCCACACGTGTCGTATGTTGCTCAGTGTTTAGCGGCAACAGAAGGCCCTATCGTTGCGTCAACAGACTACATGAAGGCTTTTGCCGATCAAATTCGCCCCTTCATACCTGAAGGCCGCACGTTTAAAGTGTTGGGTACAGACGGCTTTGGTCGCTCTGATTTCAGATCAAAATTGCGAGAGCATTTTGAGGTCGACCGTCATTTTGTTGTTTTGGCGACGTTACGTGCATTAGCTGATCAAGGTAAAGTGCCTGTTGAAAAGCTAAGTGAAGCCATCAAAAAATATGGTATCAACCCCAATAAAGCCAACCCGCAATACGCTTAAAGCGACGAGGAGCTATAACGATGAGTAACCTAACTGCCGTCGCCGTCCCTGATATTGGTGACTTTGACGAAGTAGAAGTCATTGAAATTTTAGTGAAAGTTGGCGATACCGTATCGGCTGAACAAAGCCTGATCACCGTTGAGTCAGACAAAGCCTCAATGGAAATTCCTTCATCGACCTCTGGGGTTGTTAAGTCAATCAGCATCAAAGTGGGTGACAAGGTCAAGCAGGGTTCTGTTGTATTGGAACTAGAAGCGGCTGAGGCTGCTGCACCAAGTGCGCCAGCACCTGCACCAGCACCTGCAGCTCAGGCCAGCGCCCCAGCGTCTGCACCGACACCTAAACCGATTCCGGCTCAACCGCCTGCTACCATCTCGGCACCAGCCAACACACCTGCATCTTCAAGTGCAACGGCATCGGCTGCCCCCGCTGAACTGGCAACAAGCACAGTTGCCAGTTCAGGTTTGCCTCATGCATCACCCTCAGTTCGCATGTTGGCACGCGAACTTGGCGTTGATTTGGCCCGTGTGGTTGGTTCTGCTTCTAAAGGTCGTATTACCCAAGAAGATATCAAACAGTTTGTTAAACAAACCCTTTCTGGTGCAGTGCCTGCAGCAGCTTCGCAAGGCTCAGGCGTTGGCTTAGATTTATTGCCTTGGCCTAAAGTTGACTTCACCAAATTTGGTACTGTTGAGGTTAAGCCGCTGTCACGCATTAAGAAAATTTCAGGTGCAAACTTGCATCGCAATTGGGTCATGATTCCCCATGTGACCAATAACGATGAAGCTGACATCACGTCACTTGAAGCGTTGCGTGTCTCTTTAAATAAAGAGTACGAAAAGTCAGGCATTAAAATAACGATGTTGGCTTTTTTAATTAAAGCTTGCGTAGCTGCTTTGAAAAAATTTCCAGAATTTAATGCTTCTCTCGACGGCGATTCACTGGTTTTAAAACAATATTTTAATATTGGCTTTGCCGCAGATACACCAAACGGTTTAGTGGTGCCTGTGATTCGCGATGCCGATAAAAAAGGCATTATCGAGTTAGCAACCGAGTCATCAGCTTTAGCGAAAAAAGCCCGTGAGGGAAAAATATCACCCGCAGAAATGCAGGGCGGTTGTATGTCAATTTCATCTTTAGGTGGCATTGGTGGTACACACTTTACCCCCATTATTAATGCGCCTGAGTTGGCTATTTTGGGTGTGTCAAAGTCTTATCAAAAACCCGTCTGGAATGGTAAAGAATTTCTACCTCAGTTAACGATTCCGCTGTCGTTGTCTTACGATCATCGTGTCATTGATGGCGCTTCGGCTGCCCGTTTCAACGCATACTTGGGCTCATTGTTGACAGACTATCGTCGCATCGTGCTTTAAGGGGAATAAGATGAGCAACGCAATCAATATGGTCGTACCCGATATTGGTGACTTTGGCGAAGTTGAAGTCATTGAAATTTTGGTGAAAGTGGGTGACAGTATTAAGCCTGAGCAAAGTCTCATTACTGTCGAGTCTGACAAAGCCTCAATGGAAATACCCGCTTCAGGTGAAGGCGTTGTGACCGCCATTCAAATTAAGATTGGTGACAAGGTTAAACAGGGCAGCGTGATTTTAGCGATTGAAGCCAGTTCAGCAGCCTCTTCTACTTCTTCGGTCGATTCAGCCACTGCAAAATCATTACCTGTTGGGGCTTCTCAGCCATCTTCACCTGCGGCTTCTGTTGCAACCCCAGCTGCTTCAAACGAAGCCGCCGCTTCACCTCAAGCATCAACAACCTTAGCTCCAAATGCAAGCAATCGTGCCCCTGCATTAACTGCTCAATCAGCCACGAAACTGTCAGCTGATGCGGTTGATTTGGTTGTGCTTGGTGCCGGCCCTGGGGGTTATTCAGCTGCATTTCGTGCGGCTGACTTAGGTTTAAAAGTTGTCTTAATTGAGCGTTACAGCACCTTAGGTGGCGTTTGTTTGAATGTGGGTTGTATTCCATCAAAAGCATTGCTACATACCGCTGCGGTGATGGAAGAGGCGCAAACCTTGGCGGCCCATGGCATTACATTTGCTGCTCCCACCATTGATCTTGATAAATTACGTGGTTTTAAAGATGGTGTAATTGGCAAGTTGACGGGTGGTTTGGCGGGTATGGCCAAGGCACGTAAAGTTGAAGTGGTGGTGGGAAAAGGTGAGTTTCAAGGCCCTAACCATATCGCTGTGCAAACTGCAGAAGGTAGTCGCACGATTGAATTTGCCCATGCCATTATTGCAGCGGGTAGCCAGCCAGTGAAGTTACCCTTTATGCCTGACGACGAACGCGTGGTTGATTCAACTGGTGCATTGCTACTGAAGTCAATACCTAAGCGTATGTTGATAGTGGGTGGCGGTATTATCGGTCTTGAGATGGGCACCATATATTCAGCCCTAGGCGCTCGCTTAGATGTGGTTGAAATGCTTGATGGTTTGATGCAAGGAGCAGACAGAGATTTGGTTAAGGTTTGGCAAAAGTTTAATGCGCATCGTTTTGACAACATCATGATGGGTACTAAAACTGTTGGTGCTGAAGCCAAAGCTGATGGCATTTACGTTACCTTTGAAGGGCCCAATGCACCTAAAACCGCCGAGCGTTATGACTTAGTCTTGCAGGCTGTCGGTCGTACGCCGAACGGTAAAAAAATTGGCGCTGATAGAGCGGGTGTTCAAATTACTGACCGTGGCTTTATAGAAGTTGACAATCAAATGCGTACCAATGTGCCGCATATCTTTGCTATTGGTGACATTATTGGTCAACCGATGTTGGCGCATAAGGCTGTTCATGAAGGCCATGTAGCTGCCGAGGTTGTGGCAGGGCACAAAGCTTTCTTCGATGCGCGTGTGATTCCATCGGTAGCCTATACCGACCCTGAAGTGGCATGGGTAGGTCTAACCGAAGATGATGCTCGCAAACAAGGTATTAAAGTTAAAAAAGGTATGTTTCCTTGGGCCGCATCGGGTCGAGCCATTGCCAATGGCCGCGACGAGGGCTTTACCAAGCTGTTGTTTGATGCTGAAACTCAACGCATTATTGGTGGCGGTATTGTCGGTACCCATGCAGGAGATCTCATCAGCGAAGTGGCCTTGGCTATTGAAATGGGTGCCGATTCAGTTGATATTGGAAAAACCATTCACCCACACCCAACTTTGGGTGAATCGGTTGGTTTGTGTGCTGAAGCCGCTGATGGCCATTGCACTGATTTACCACCCGTCAAAAAAGCAGCTACAAAGTAGTAAGTAGCAAAGTAGTCAATAAAGACCTAAAGCTCGGTTAGAATCCTTAAACAGGCTTCTAACCGAGTTTTTTTTATCGACTTAGCCCTGTAAATTCTCTTTTTAGGGTGAAAAGGCTGTCAATCGCGACGATTTGACGAGCGGTTAAAACTGCGCGTGTAGAACTGAATGCACTGTAAACAGAGTGCTTTGCACGAGATACCCCGTAAACTCAATTGTTCGAGGCAGTTGGGGTGTCAAGACAGGTAAAATAAGTTATTCGTAACCATATTTTGGTCAATCGTGGCACATACACTGACTCTGCTAGGTTCTTCAGCCCTTTCTGCATTTCGCGCACAACGTTTGCTTGACGCATTACAAAAGCAAGGCCTACCCATTATCGGTATTCAAGCGCGATACGAGCATTTTATTTGGTTTAATAAACCAACTACACCTGATCAGCAAGGCCTCTTAGTAAAATTGCTTGATTACGGTGTGCCTATTGATTCACCTACAGACGAATCGTCGAGCATTGTGCTACGGGTTCTGCCTCGGCTAGGTACGGTGTCTGCCTGGGCCAGTAAATCTACAGATATTGCGCATAATTGTGGTTTGAATGATGTGCGCCGTATTGAGCGCGGCATGCGTTTTAGCATCACCTTAAAGCGTGGTTTGCTCAAGGCGTCAAAATTAAATGATACCCAGTTGAAGCTGCTGGCTGATGCACTACACGACCGCATGACAGAAACAGTGGTTGATGTAGGTTTTGACGCAGAGCAACTTTTTGTGAGTTTGCCGGGAAAGCCCATGCAAGCTGTCGATATTATTCAAGGCGGTCAAGTCGCGCTTGAAGAGGCCAATCAGTTAATGGGCTTAGCCCTGTCAGCAGACGAAATTGAATACTTGGTTGATGCTTTTGCCGTTTTGGGGCGAAACCCAACAGACGTCGAGTTGATGATGTTTGCCCAAGCCAATAGCGAACATTGTCGTCATAAAATTTTTAATGCAAAATGGGTCATTGATGGCCAAAACTTAGACAAAACACTTTTTGGCATGATTCGTGAAACCCATGCGGCTCAACCCTTAGGCACAGTCGTGGCCTATAGCGACAATTCCGCAATTATGCATGGTGATCAGGCTGTCAGGTTTAGACCTGACCCTAAAGCCCATGCTCAACCTGGCGCTTACACACGACAAACACAGCTGGTTCACACCATCATGAAGGTTGAAACGCACAATCACCCCACCGCGATTGCCCCCTTTGAAGGGGCCTCAACGGGGGCCGGGGGTGAAATACGTGATGAAGGTGCAACAGGCAGGGGTTCTAAACCTAAAGCGGGCTTGTCTGGTTTTGCGGTAGGTCATCTGCGTTTTGACGATGCCCCACAGCCATGGGAAGTTGATCACCATGGCGCCCCTGATCGCATTGCCAGCCCGCTGAACATTATGATTGACGGGCCACTGGGTGCTGCAGCGTTTAATAATGAGTTTGGGCGCCCAAACTTGTTAGGCTATTTTAGAAGTTTTGAGCAAAGCGGTGGTGGTTTGCGCTGGGGCTACCATAAGCCCATCATGATAGCGGGTGGGCTGGGCAGCATTGATGACACTCAAACCGCCAAAGATCCATTGCCACCGGGCGCGTTGCTGGTACAACTAGGTGGTCCAGGGCTACGTATTGGTATGGGTGGTAGTGCAGCATCTAGTATTGGTGCTGGGTCAAATGCCGCACAGCTTGATTTTGATTCAGTTCAACGGGGCAACCCCGAAATGGAGCGCCGTGCTCAAGAGGTTATTGACCGGTGCTGGCAGCTGGGCGCAAACAACCCAATTTTAGCGATTCATGATGTGGGGGCCGGGGGGTTGTCTAACGCTTTCCCTGAACTCGTTAACGATGCAAACCGGGGCGCAATATTTGATCTTAAAGCAGTCAAGCTTGAAGAGTCGGGTATGTCGCCGGCAGAAATCTGGAGCAACGAAAGCCAAGAGCGTTACGTTTTGGCGATTGAGCCGCAAAACATTGAACGTTTTTCTCAGCTTGCCAACCGTGAAAGATGCCCTTTTGCAGTGATTGGGGTAGCAACTGAATCACACCAATTGCGCGTGACCTATGACGACATCAACCCGGTCGATGTTCCGATTGATGTCATTTTAGGCAAAGCGCCACGCATGTTGCGAAACGTTGAGAGAATGGCGGGTATTTCTGAGCCACTTGATCTCGTTACATATACGCTCGACCAAGCCGTCGAGCTTGTATTACGTCACCCCACTGTAGCCAACAAAACATTCCTCATCACCATTGGTGACCGAACCGTTGGCGGCTTGTCGAGTCGCGATCAAATGGTGGGGCCATGGCAAGTGCCCGTTTCTGATGTCGCTGTGACTTTGGCTGACTTTGATGGTTTCAAAGGTGAAGCCATGGCAATGGGTGAGCGCACACCGCTTGCTATGTTTAATGCCCCCGCTTCAGGGCGAATGGCTATTGCTGAGGCGTTAACAAACTTAGTTGCGGCTGATGTTCAGCAAATAGAAGACATTAAACTTTCAGCCAACTGGATGGCAGCCTGTGGTGCCCCAGGCCAAGATGCTGCATTATTTGATACGGTTGAGGCAGTGAGCCAGTTTTGTCAGGCTGCAGGCTTATCAATACCCGTCGGTAAAGATTCGCTATCGATGCGTACCCGTTGGCAGTCAGAAAACGAGTCGCGTGAAGTTATTTCCCCTGTGTCATTAATTGTTACAGCCTTTGCACCTGTGCAAGATGTGCGTAAAACCTTGACACCCCAGCTTCGCACTGACGTTGGCCCTACCACATTGATTTTGATCGATTTGGCAGCGGGTCAGCATCGCATGGGGGGGTCGATTTTGGCGCAAGTGACGGGTCAATTGGGTGATCAAGTGCCTGATATCCAAGATGCCCAACGCTTACGGGCCTTCTTCGTGACGGTGCGCACGTTGGTGGAATCGGGTGTTGTGTTGGCTTACCATGATCGTTCAGACGGCGGTTTGTTTGCGACAGTTACTGAAATGGCCTTGGCGGGTCACTGCGGTGTAGCAATCAATATTGACATGTTGACGGTTGACCCGGTAGCGACCGATTGGGGCGACTACAACATTAAACCCATTCAAATGAAAGTGCAGCGCGATGAGTTAACCCTCAAGGCGTTATTCAATGAAGAGTCTGGGGCGGTTATTCAAGTACCTGCTAGTGAACGTGATGCGGTCATGCAAGTCTTACGTGGTGCGGGGTTGTCTGCACATTCTCATGTTATTGGTTCACTCAACACGACTGACAATATTGATTTTTACCGTGACGGTAAAAAAATATGGGGAAAGCCCCGTGCAGAGTTGGGCAAAATATGGTCAGAAGTCAGCTGGCGCATTGCGAGCCTGCGCGACAACCCGGCCTCAGCGCAGGCCGAGCTTGATCTTTGGCAGCAGGTTGATGACCCAGGCCTAAGCGCTCACATTACATTTAACCCTCAAGAAAACATTGCAGCACCCTTTATCAATTCAGGTTCTCGACCGCGTGTCGCGATTTTGCGTGAGCAAGGGTGCAATAGCCAGGTCGAAATGGCCTGGGCATTTGATCAAGCAGGTTTTGAGTCAGTCGATGTGCATATGACTGATTTACAACAAGGTCGTACTGAGCTTGATCAATACCAAGGTTTGGTCGCTGTCGGTGGTTTTAGTTATGGTGACGTGCTGGGGGCGGGCGAAGGCTGGGCACGTAGTATTCGCTTTAACACGATGTTGGCCGATCAGTTTGCACAGTACTTTGCGCAACCCAATCATTTTGCTTTGGGGGTGTGTAATGGTTGCCAAATGTTGGCCGCTTTAGCCGATATGATTCCAGGCGCACAAGCTTGGCCTCGCTTTACCCGCAACGTTTCAGAAAAGTACGAAGCGCGTTTATCGCTGATTGAAGTGATCGAATCACCCTCAATTTTCTTTAAGGGCATGGCGGGTTCGCGCATACCGGTAGCTGTGGCACATGGCGAGGGTTATGCTGATTTTCGTCGCCAAGGTAATGCGTCTTTGGTGCTTAAAGCCGCTCGGTTTGTCGACCATAAAGGCTTTGCAACAGAACAATACCCTTTTAACCCCAACGGCAGTCCAGACGGTTTAACAGCTGTTACCACTGCCGATGGTCGTTTTACTGCGCTCATGCCACACCCCGAGCGCGTTACTCGTAACGTTATGCTGTCGTGGGCACCAGAAAAGTGGGGTGAAAATGATTCTGGTGGGGTTTATTCCCCCTGGATGCGGTTTTTTCAGAATGCTAGAACGCATTTGGGCTAATTGTTTGTACGGTTCAAAATCAAGTGTTTAATTGATTTTGATCCTTTGCAGGGGCATCGTATAATCGTTCTTTGTGAACGGAGCTTTTCATGCGTCTGATACAAACCGCACTCACCTTTGATGATGTTTTACTGGTGCCTGCCTATTCTCAAGTTTTACCTCGCGACACCTCTTTAATTACACGCCTAACTCGCAATATTTCGTTAAATATGCCCTTGGTGTCTGCCGCGATGGACACCGTAACCGAATCTCGCTTAGCGATTGCCATGGCCCAAGAAGGGGGCATTGGCATTATTCATAAAAACTTAACGGCTCAAGAACAAGCGAGTGAAGTCGCGCGTGTTAAGCGGCACGAGTTTGGTATTGTGATTGACCCGGTTACGGTTACACCGCAAATGAAAGTGCGCGATGCGATTTCTTTGCAGCGTCAGCATGGTATTTCAGGCTTGCCCGTGGTTGAAAATGGCAAAGTCGTAGGCATTGTCACCAACCGTGATTTACGATTTGAAGAACGGCTTGACGTACCCCTTAGCCAAGTCATGACACCTCGCGACCGCCTCATCACCTTGACAGAAGGCGCCACACTCGAAGAAGCCCAATCACTGATGCACAAGCACCGGCTTGAGCGAGTATTGATTGTGAATGACAACTTTGAGTTGCGTGGTTTAGCTACTGTAAAAGATATTCTAAAAAATACTGAACACCCCATGGCCTGCAAAGACTCTAAAGGTCAGTTGCGCGTGGGTGCTGCCGTAGGTGTTGGGGCAGGAACAGAAGATCGTGTTGAAAGACTGGTTGCCGCGGGTGTTGACGTCATTATTGTTGACACGGCGCATGGCCACTCAGAGGGCGTACTTGAACGCATTCGCTGGATCAAAACCCAATTCCCTAAGCTTGAAGTCATTGGTGGCAACATTGCTACAGCCGCTGCGGCCCACGCTTTGGTTGAAGCCGGTGCTGACGGCGTTAAAGTTGGTATCGGTCCAGGCTCAATTTGTACCACGCGCATTGTGGCGGGTGTTGGCGTGCCTCAAATCACCGCGATTTCAGATGTCGTGAAGGCCTTAGAGGGTACGGGCGTGCCGGTCGTGGCAGACGGCGGTATTCGTTATTCAGGTGATGTGGCTAAAGCCATTGCAGCGGGGGCGTCAACTGTCATGATGGGCAGTATGTTTGCAGGCACCGAAGAAGCGCCGGGTGAAATTGTTTTATTTCAAGGCCGTTCGTATAAGTCGTACCGCGGTATGGGCAGCTTGGGCGCCATGGCCGATGGTTCTGCCGACCGTTACTTTCAAGACCCTGCAAACAATACTGATAAATTTGTACCAGAGGGTATTGAAGGTCGTGTTCCCTATAAAGGTAGCGTGCTGGCTATTATTTACCAATTAGCAGGTGGTTTAAGAGCGTCAATGGGTTATTGCGGTTGTTCAAACATTGAAAAAATGCGTCACGATACACAGTTTGTTCAAATTACCTCTGCGGGTATTCGCGAGTCACATGTTCACGACGTTCAAATCACCAAAGAAGCGCCTAATTATCGTGCAGAGTAGAAATTAAGTTTTTTTGCCCGCAAAGGTTTACGTTTTAATTTTTAAGTTGTTTAACGCTTTACATTCAAAGGTGAAATCATGACTAACGAAGTCGTTCCAACCATACTTAATTTACCAATTGGTATCAATGCAACGGGTTTGCGTCAAGAGTTTGACAGCATCGGTAAAGTTGATGTGCCCGCTAACCATTACTGGGGTGCACAGACTCAACGCAGCTTGATTCACTTCAATATTGGTCATGACAAAATGCCCAAAGAGGTTTATCACGCTTACGGCTTCGTCAAAAAAGCGGCTGCCATCGTCAATACCAAAGCAGGTCGGTTACCTGATTGGAAGGGCAAGCTCATTCAACAAGTGGCTGACGAAGCCATAACGGGCAAACTCGATGCTGAGTTTCCGCTTTATGTATGGCAAACGGGTTCAGGTACCCAGTCAAACATGAACATCAACGAAGTGATATCAAATCGTTGTATTCAGCTGGTGGGTGGCACGTTAGGCTCTCAAGAGCCTATTCACCCAAACGATCATGTCAATATGGGGCAGTCTAGTAACGATACCTTCCCCACAGCCATGCATATTGCTGCCTATAAAATGGCAACTGAAAAAACCATACCTGCGCTTCAACGTTTGCATGATGCTTTAGATGCCAAGTCAAAAGCTTGGGCCAATATTGTCAAGATTGGTCGCACTCACTTAGAAGATGCGACACCACTTACAGTCGGTCAAGAATGGTCTGGTTATGCTGGGGCCTTAAGCGATGCCATTGCCGATGTTAAGCAAGCAACGCAAGGTTTGCTTCAGGTTGCAATAGGTGGCACAGCGGTGGGTACTGGTTTGAATTCACCCGTCGGTTTTGGTGATGAGGTTGCCGCGGTACTGACTCAGTTGACAGGTTTTGCGATCAAATCAGCTGATAATAAATTTACAGCACAAGGCACACTTGATCGAATGGTGCGTGCCCATGCTGCTTTAAAAACAACTGCTGTCACATTATTTAAGATAGCAAACGACATGCGTATGTTGGGTTCAGGCCCACGTACCGGCTTTATGGAAATGACCTTTCCAGCGAATGAACCCGGTTCATCTATCATGCCGGGTAAGGTAAACCCAACCCAAGCTGAAGCCATGTTGATGGTATGTATTGAAATTATGGGTTCTGATGTGGCTGTGCAAATGGGCGGCGCTGAAGGTAACTTCGAACTCAACGCTTTTCGCCCCATCATCATTAGTAACTATCTTCATTCCGCATTGATCATGGCCGATATGTGCGACCATTTCCGTGAATTTATGATTGAGGGTGCTGTCGTCAATGAGGCTCAGCTTAAAGCCAATATTGACCGTTCAGTCATGATGGTCACGGCTCTTTCGCCGGTTATTGGCTACGACAAAGCCTCTGCTATTGCCCATTACGCCATTGACAAAGACGTAACGCTAAAAGTTGCAGCGCTTGCTAATGGTGTTGATGAGGCGCTCTATGACCGCGTAGTTGTGCCGATCAATATGACTCGTCCGGGTTCCGCTGATGTGCCTACCAAGTAGTGATGTTGTAGGTTTAATATGACTATTCCTAAAATGACATCAGCTAAATCGCCCCAAACGTGGGGCGAGCAAGCCTTGCAAGCCCAAATCGGTAATCGATTCACTGCCGACTGGAAAAGTGATGATCATCGTCTTAGACGACTCGTTTCTGAGTTTATCGGCACCTCAGGTTTGACTTTTGTTTTGTCTTCTGGCGCCGCTATTTTGGCGACTTATGGGGGCGGCACTTTAGCCCCTTATCAGTATGCATTTATATTATCGACGGTTGCGGCATTGTGGTTAGTGGCCGCTATTTATTTTCTAGGTGATATTTCTGCACATTTCAACCCCGCCATGACGCTTGCATTTGCCATACGGGGCGATATGGGCGCACCGATGGCTGCTATATATATAGTGGTTCAACTTATTGCGGCTGCGGCAGGTTCTTCTCTAGCTGCCCTATTATTTGGTATGGGGGGTAACCTCGCTGCAACCGTACCACCACCAGATATGCTTATGCAGGCAGTCGTGTTTGAATCGGTTATTACCTTTGGCATGATTTTGTTGGTTCTCAGTATGGCCAATGGCCCTAAACTGAACGGCAGCTTTGTGCCGATTGCAGTGGGGGCTTACATTATGTGTTTTGGTACCCTAGGCGGTCCATTTGATGGTGCAGCTATGAATCCTGCTCGTGCTTTTGGGCCTGATTTTGCTAGAGGCGACTTTTCAACCTATTGGGTTTACCCGCTTGGTGCCCTGATTGGTGTTGTACTGGCTGTGGCAATTGAAAGAGTACTAAGAGGCAAGGCTAAAGCGCAAGAGTCTGAAGCTGCAATGGGTACGCCACTTAATGATAATTAAGGGCGCTATTTTTTAAGGACAGCATTGTCGTGCCTTATTTTATTAAATACGGGCACTTCAAGTTCAGTTTTATTTTTTTTTATATCAATTTCAGTAATTTGACTTTTATTGATATAAAACTCTACTTTCACATTAAATCGTATTGGCTTATGTCACGTTCACATCAAAAAATTCTCATCCTTGATTTTGGTTCACAGGTGGCTCAGCTTATCGCCCGCCGTGTTCGTGAGCAGCAGGTTTACTGTGAGTTGCACCCCTTTGATGTCAGTGACGACTTTATTCGAAGCTTCAACCCAAATGGCATCATTTTGTCAGGTGGTCCAAACTCAGTTTATGAAACAACAAACTGGAAGGCACCCCAAGCTGTTTTTGAGTTGGGTGTACCCGTTTTAGGTATCTGCTACGGCATGCAAACCATGGCAGAGCAACTGGGCGGCAAAGTTGAAAGTTCAAACAAGCGTGAGTTTGGCTATGCTGAAATGCGTGCCCGTGGCCATTCAAAATTGTTTGCAGGCATTCAAGACCGTGACAATGCACAAGGTCATGGCTTGCTTGATGTCTGGATGAGTCATGGCGACAAAGTAACCGAACTACCACCTGGTTTTAAAGTCATTGGTGATAACGAATCAACACCTGTAGCAGCCATGGCTGACGAAGATCGTCGTTTTTATGGCGTTCAGTTTCATCCTGAAGTCACCCATACACCAAAGGGTAAAGAGATGTTTGCTCACTTTGTGCATGACATATGCGGTTGTAGCCAAGACTGGACCATGCCAAGTTATGTTGACGAAGCGATTGAAAAAATTCGCGCACAAGTTGGCCAAGAAGAAGTTATTTTAGGTTTGTCTGGCGGTGTTGATTCATCTGTTGCAGCGGCCTTATTACACCGAGCAATTGGTGACCAACTAACATGCGTATTTGTTGATAATGGCTTGTTGCGTTTAAACGAAGCAGAGCAAGTGATGGCAACCTTTGCTCGCGGCTTAGGCGTTAAAGTCATTCATGTTGATGCGGCTGAACAGTTTTTAGGTCACTTAAAAGGTGTGACCGACCCTGAACAAAAGCGTAAGATCATTGGTCGCGAATTCGTCGAAGTGTTTGATGCAGAATCTAAAAAATTATCTAATGCAAAATGGCTGGCACAAGGCACCATTTACCCTGATGTAATTGAGTCAGCCGGGGCTAAAACGGGCAAAGCCCACACCATCAAATCACACCATAATGTGGGTGGTTTACCCGAACACATGAAGCTTAAGTTGCTTGAGCCCTTACGCGAATTGTTTAAAGACGAGGTGCGCGAGCTTGGTGTAGCACTGGGTTTGCCACACGACATGGTGTATCGTCACCCATTTCCAGGCCCTGGTTTGGGTGTGCGCATATTGGGTGAAGTTAAAAAAGAATTTGCTGATTTACTGCGGTTGGCCGATGCTATTTTTATTGAAGAACTGCGCGCTGCGGGTTGGTATGAAAAAACATCACAAGCTTTCGCTGTGTTTTTACCGGTTAAAAGCGTGGGCGTGATGGGTGATGGGCGCACTTACGAATACGTGGTTGCCTTGCGCGCCGTTGAAACCCAAGATTTCATGACTGCACATTGGGCAGAGTTACCTCACCGTTTGCTTGGAAAAGTCAGTAACCGAATCATCAACGAAGTGCGCGGTATAAACCGTGTGGTTTACGATATTTCAGGCAAGCCACCGGCCACTATTGAGTGGGAATAAATATATAACGTTACACGTAAAGCCGCATAAGGCTGTAACGACTTAAAGACGTAGCTTCCCCTACATCGAAATTCAAGCACCACAATCCTAATGAATTTACCTTTAAATTTAGCTGAAATAGAAATCACTGCTGTGCGGGCGCAAGGCCCCGGCGGGCAAAACGTTAATAAGGTCTCTAACGCCGTTCATTTACGTTTTGATATTCGTGCATCTTCTTTGCCTCCGTTCGTTCAAGAGCGTTTAGCCGCCTTGCGCGACCATCATATTAGTCAAGATGGCATCGTGGTCATCAAAGCCCAAAAGTTTCGAAGTTTAGAAAAAAATCGTAGCGAGGCGATTAGACGGTTACAAGCCTTAGTCGATAAAGCAACTGCACCTGTAAAAATTAGGCATGCTACGCGCCCCACACGGTCATCGGTTCAAAAGCGTTTGACGAGTAAATCCAAGCGTGCAGACGTGAAATCATCTCGTCAACGCACCAGCTATGAGTAAACGGTAATGTCTTTAAGGCTTAGTCAATTGAATGAAAACGTATATTGTGTTGTGGATCATCACGGTCTTCACGTCGGTAATTTAAAACGTATAAACGGCTTGTGGAAGTTTAAAGCGATAGGCTATGACACAAATGGTGACATCATGCCAGGTTGGGGCCCATTGACTGAGCGCCACAATACAACTTTTGATACGATTAACGAAGACTTGATTAATAGAAAATTATTGTCTCTATAAGCCATACCATTTCATTTCTACTGTTACGAAAAAACGTTATTTTCTACGACGTCATCACCAAACCACCATCTACTGTTAAAACCTGACCGGTCATAAAACGGCTCCAGTCTGAGGCTAAAAACAGCACAGGGCCTGCTATGTCATCTGGTGTAGCGATACGACCTAAAGGGGTTTGTGCAATTAGCATATCTTTAACAGACTCTTTTGTGTGACGACTTGAGTCTGTTGGGCTCACTAAGCCGGCTGACACACAATTAACGCGTATACCCAATGATCCTAACTCTGTGGCCAAGTTGCGGCTAAAACCCACTAATGCAGCCTTGGCTGTGGTGTAGTCGTGGTAAGCGATGCTGGGGCGGTCAACTAAATCGCTTGTTAAGTTAATGATGCTGCCTTGCCCACTTTGTCTTAAGTGTGGCAACACCGCTTGGCAGACGTTATACGTTGCCTGCACCGCACCTTCAAATTGTGTTTGATAAGATTGCCATGAGGTTTCCCAAAAGCGTTTGCGGTTATCAGGGTCGAACCGATAGGGGCTAAAAGCGTTATTAACAACCACATCAATTTTGCCTAACTCAGCTAAAGCTTGCGTCACCATGTTTTGTACTGCCTCACGAGACTGAACGTCAGCAGCGATGGCCCAAGCGTCACCACCCAGTTTTTGGCATTCGGCCACAACGGCCTCGGCTGCCTCATGGTTACTTAAATAATTCACTATTACCATGGCCCCTTCACGTGCAAAGGCTTTCGCAATCGCTGCACCAATACCGCGACTAGCGCCCGTGACTAAAATCACTTTGCCTTTAAAGTTTGGAGCCATTGGTTTCATTCATTAAAACTAGGTTAGAAGTTTGTTTTTAGTTGAAGGTATATGCTGAGTTAGAGCTTAATGCGTATTTAGATGTGAACGCTTAGTTAGATATGAATACGGAGTTAAGCGTTCGTCATTATTTAGGAAGCAAATCTTGACTGACCACAGCATTAACATCAATATTTTTCTGAATCAAACCAATTTTTTGGTAAACGTCAGCGCCTTTTTGCAAACTTTTCATATCAAAGGCACCTAGACCATATTGCTCAGTCGTAGCCGACACGCTACTGGCATTACGCAGTTTAATAATGTCTAAATTCATGCTTAAATTTTGACCGTCAATCGCATATTTTACGGCGAGCTTGGCCGCTTCTTCAGGCGAATCAATCATCCATTTTGCGCTATCTTGATAAGCTTTTAGGAAACGTTTGAGTATCTCTTTTTTCTGTTGATAGGTTTCTTCACGCACGACAAACAAATCGCTTGAAATATTGAGGGAGTTTTTAACTTCCATCACATTGACATCACGCAAGCCGCGTTGACGGCCCACCAATAAACCGGTGTCTGTTGCCGCTGTCGCGTCAACTTGGCCTTGTATGAGCGGTGCAAAGTTTAACAAGCCGGTAACCACAATTGTTACGTCATCTTCACTTAAGCCCGCTTGATTAAGCAGCACTTGCAAGTTTTGGCGTGTGCCGCTCGATAAGCTGTAAACGCCAATACGTTTACCTTTCAGGTCAACTGGGGTGAGAATATTTTTAGATGCCAATGATACGACGTTGAAAACATTTTGCGGGTATATATCGTAAATGGCGCGCAGTTTTTCGCCTTTGTCTAACGCAGTAAAAAACGAACCTGGGTCAGTAAAGGCCACATCAGCTTGGCCACTTAGAAGATTACGCAAGGCATCGCCACCGCCAGCACCAGGTATGTAGCCCAATTTAATAGAACGTGCTTTAAAAAAACCTTTGTCTTCTTCTGATAATAAATTTGTAATCTCTGTGATGGGTTTGCTCCAACCCGCAACCACGAATTCATCGAGCTTGGCTGATGTTTGCGCCCAACTTATAGCAGGTGCAGCCAGGGTAAGTATTAGGCCCGCAATTAGCCAAGATAAGAGGCGAACCCGTTTGAATGTCAAACTTTTAATCATGATAATTTCCTGTTTACTTATTATTGTTTGGTGTGTGTTGGTTGTTTACTGTTAATTGTTAATTTAATGCTCAATGCTCAATAATCAACGGTCAATAATCAACGGTCAATAATCAACGGTCAATCGTCAACGGTCAATCGTCAATGGTCAATGGTCAGAGTAGTTGAGTAGTAAATGACGTTCAAGTAACTGAGCTGCTTTATAAAATATGAGGCCAAGTACGGCGATTATTGTTAGCACGGCAAACATAAGTGGGGTGTCCATAGACCCTTGCGCTGCAATAATTAACGCCCCTAAGCCATAGCTGGAAATCATAAATTCACCCACTACCGCACCCACCCATGCTAGCACTACAGCAACCCGAAAGCCTGCCATGATAGTCGGTAAACCTGCAGGTAGTTTTAGGCGCCATAAGCTCTGCCAAGTGCTTGCACGCAACATTCGAAAAAGCTCAAGCTGTTGCTTATCGACTTTTTGCATACTTGCTAACGTGTTTTCTAGCAGGGGGAAAAAGCAAATTAAAGCCGTAATCATTACTGTGGGTAAGGTGCCAAAGCCAAACCACATGACAAACAGGGGGGCCAGTGCAAGCTTGGGCAACACTTGGCTGAAAACCACGTAAGGCATCATTAGTGTTCGAGCCCGAGCTGACTCACCCAAAATGACCCCCCCTACAAAACCTAAAAACGCACCTATTAACAAACCTAAAATGACTTCAGTCAAGGTATAGACGATATGTGGCCACAAGTAACCGCTTCTTAACCCTTGCCACAGTGACTGTATGACGACAGAGGGTGAGGGTAGCACTAATGGCGAAGTATGAGCGATGCTGACCGCAGCTTCCCAAAACACCAAAAACATAACACCGAGTAAAAAAGGATAAAGACGCTCATGTTTCATATTTTGGCGTCCAAATCATGTCGTAATTGCTCGCACAGCGCATTAAAAGAAGGCGTGAAGCGCATGTTGCTTTGGCGTGGGCGAGGCAAATTGATCTGACGAGGTGTTTGAATGCAGCCATCGATTAATAAACTGACCCAGTCTGCTAAAAAAACAGCCTCGCTTAAATCGTGGGTAACAAACAGCACGGCTGTGCCTTGCATGCGGCACAGGGTTAAAAATTCGTTTTGCAACGCGTCGCGCGTGATCGCGTCTAAAGAAGCAAACGGTTCGTCCATGAACAACACAGAAGGCTGTGTAATCAAAGCGCGAGCAATGGCGACGCGGCTTTGCTGACCGCCTGATAACTGATTTGGTTTTTCGTGGCGCAATGGGGTTAAACCCATTTGAGCCAAGAGTTTTTCACCGTACTCGCGTTGTGTTCGAGTGACGAGGCCTTGTAAGCTAAGCGGCAGTAGAACATTGTCTAACACGCTTAGCCAATTGAGCAAGGTGGGCGTTTGAAACACAAACCCCGTATCAGGGCTAGGCTTGTCAACTACTTGACCGTTTAATTGAATACAACCCGTTTGTGGTTTCAGTAAACCCGCTGCAAGTTTAAGCAAGGTGGTTTTACCGCAACCGCTTCGACCAATTAAGCAACGTATTTCACCGGGCGCAAGGCTTAAACTCACGTCGCTAACCACACGACCCCGATCAGGGTAAGCAAAACTGACTGCTTCGAGTTTTAGGGAGTTCAAGTTGTTAAAGCCCGTAGGTAGTAAAGCGCTCGGCTTCACTTTCCGTTGAAGCTTCAATGTCAACCATACGAACCAAATCGAGTAGGCTAAAACGCCCATCGTGGTGCCAACCCGCTGCAGGCGATGTCATCGCACCCAAAGCACAGATACGCGTCACACCCGCTCGGCCTAAGCAATCACCTAGTTCAAGTAACGTTTCAGGTGCAGCAGCCAGGCCAACTGTTTGTAAATAGTCACGTTCAGGTGCAATTAAATCGGCAACCTCTTTGAGGGTGTCGACGGCAACGACCACAATACATCGGTTCAAGGGGCTCGGCGACAACGGCAGAGGCCGCTCACTGAATACAACGATACTTTGAATGGTTTCATTCCCAAGTAGTTTGTGCGTCATGTCAACAAGTACCTTTAACTCATACATTTCACGCCAGGCATTTATTTGTGCCGCTTCTTCAAGCGACAAGGCACGGCGTGGCATTTTGTGTTGCAAGCTGGCCAGTGCGTGTGACAGTTGTTGTGCAAACTCATAAGGGCTTATTTGCGCACCCTTTTGCACATAAAACATATGGGGTGAGTAGCAACCCTGTTGATCAAAACGCACGATATCAAGCGCCGCTTGCATGGCAACATATGGCCCTTTTTGAACAGAAAGTGCTTCAGCAGCAATCATACCAAAGCTCATTTTGTGCCCATGTGGCAAAAAACGCGTGGTAACGGGCACATGGGCTTGCATGGCTTGCAGGGCAGGGTTGCCCCCGTATGCCAGCACCAGATCGGCTAAGGCAAAAGTAGTTGAGGCCAAGTCTGACTCATTCGGCCACCAAACAACAGCAAAACAATTAGCCCAACGGGGTTCAATCTCAGCTAACAGTCGCGCAAATACAGTAGCAAAAATGGGCTCTGCACTTGAAATTTTGCCGATAGAGCCCGCCTTAACCAATAAACCCGAAACAAAGCTCCAAAGGGGTAAAGCCGGCACATTGCCTGCCCAAACATGTACTAGTAATTCAGGCCCAAAGGCTTTTACCCAGCCCCCCGTGACGCGAGGTTGAAACTCGTCTAGTACTTTTGGGTTGGAAAAGTCTTCTGCTAAAAACCGCTGCAAAGACAAGCTACGAAAAGTTTGAAGATATGAAGTCAAATTTAAACGCACCATCTCTGCGGCATAGCCGGTAGCGAGTGGCAGCAGTCGTTCAAGCTCTTGTCTAAACTTATTATTCACGTCAAGTAAGTTTGCCGTCGCTTGGTCTAATACACGCACAATGTCTGACACCAACATGGTTTTTAAATGCAACTGGCTTGCACTTTTGACACGTTGGGCTAAAACCGTCATTTGCTCGTTTGTCAGTTGTGGCAAATCAACCTGTAGTGGTGCATCAGGCGAACCCAAGCTGAGTCTTTGCCAAACCACGTCTGAATCATTTAATCCAGGCAAGTAACCTGCTTTAAAAACATGTTCGGTCATGCTTGTGCTGCTTTCAAGAATTCATCAACCGCCAATGAGCAGCCTTTTGCATCGGCACCTTGAGCACGGCCCAACAGAATGAAACCTTCATCAACGGCTTGCCCCACGTCTTCGGTCAAAATGGTGACGGCTGAATTAAAGTTTGCTAAATCGGTATGGGCCAAAATACCACGTTCACCCAACGGTACATTTTGCCCGGTTAACGGGTCAACCAATCGTGAACGAACCCAGTGTGGGCCTCGTTTGATTGACGGCACAACATGATTACCAGAATCGTAAAACTGGCTGCTGAGTTCAGTCATGCCATACATATTGAGGCATCGATCACGACTGACCCCAAATATGGCGCTGAGTTGGTCATAAAAAGAGTCAATCGACACTTCTCGCGATTGCCCCTTGAAACCGCCTGTATCAAGTAAGAAACTACCTGGGGGCAGGGTAAAACGTTGACCAAGTGCTTGTAAAGCGTCAAGTAAATGAACAAAACTATAACTCGCCCCAAGCAAGGCAAAGGGTTCACCAGTTTGCTGGGCGGTAAGCAGAGCCTCGCACAAAGCGTCGGTCAGCATGCCTTGTTCATCAAAGTAATAGGCGCTCTCGGTTGAACCGAAATGTGTTGAAGCTAAAGCCAGATAATGTGCAAGCGATGAATTCGGCATTTGTTTTTCAGTTGGAAACAAAATGCCCATGCGTATACGAAACTGACCCTGCATGACTTGTTTAGCAAAGTTACTCAACATCGACGCATCGTAAACCGTTAAGGTGGGGTGAAAATTACGGCCTTTCACGTTACCCCGAGTGGTGCCACTCGTCATAAAGACACGTTCGCAACTGTCTGTGGGTAAACAACTTAGTGATAGGTCTTTAAAAGCGTTAATCGGAACAGCGGGTATGTCTTGCCAAGTTTTTACCATACGAGGCGTTTTACCTCGGCCTTGGCAAAAGCGCTGAAAGGGTAGGTTATGCGCAAACTGATGCGCAAAAACCTTTAACGCTAAGTCGTTAAAGTAATCGTTACTGACGCTAGGTTGCGCTATAAAATTAAGAATATGGGACGTTATGACGCTCATGAGGCGATAAACACTATAAAGAGATAGAAAGTATGATTTCAATTTTAAACCAAGCAAAATGATCGACTTGTGAGTTTGGTTTTTTTAGTTTGAAATGATGATTAGACCTTTGATTATGGTGAACTCAGCTATTTTCGCCTACTTTAAGTGGTCTCTGCCATTTATTTTGGCAATGTTTGCAAGATGTCAATCGTCAGTGGCCTATAAGTTATCGGTGATGTTTATGTTTTATTTATTGGATTATTTTCATGGAAATTAAAGTCAACTTTCTAGACAAGCTTAGGCTTGAGGCTAAGTTTGATGACTTCACGGTGATTGCTGATCAGCCCGTTCGCTACAAGGGCGATGGGTCAGCGCCCGGCCCATTCGACTACTTTTTGGCTTCATCAGCGTTATGCGCAGCCTACTTCGTGAAACTTTATTGCGACACACGCAACATTTCCACTGAAAACATTCGCCTGTCGCAAAATAATATTGTTGATCCAGACAATCGGTACAAACAAATTTTTAAAATTCAAGTTGAATTGCCTGAACATATTTCAGCCCATGACCGTCAAGGCATTCGGCGTTCGATTGAACGCTGTACAGTTAAAAAAGTGGTGCAAGCCGGCCCTGAGTTTGTGATCGAAGAAATCGAAAACCTTGACGCTGACGCACAGGCTTTACTGACGCTTCATTCTGATTCGAATGTGAAAACCTACATAACAGGCAAAGATCTACCGCTTGAGCAGACCATTGCCAACATGTCCGGCTTGTTAGCAAGCCTTGGTATCAAAATCGAAATCGCCTCATGGCGCAACCTTATTCCCAATGTGTGGTCTTTGCATATTCGTGATGCACATTCGCCCATGTGTTTTACCAACGGCAAAGGGGCAACTAAAGAAAGCGCCTTGGCATCGGCACTGGGCGAGTTCATTGAGCGCATAAGCAATAACCATTTTTATGCTGGCGCCTTTTGGGGTGAAGACATCGCCCATGCCCCATTCGTTCACTACCCAAATGAGCGTTGGTTCAAGCCTGGCCTGAATGATTCCTTACCCGCCGATATTTTGGACGATTATTGTCTAGATATTTTTAACCCTGATGGCGAGTTGCTAAGTTCGCATTTGATCGACACCAATTCTGGCAATGTAGAACGCGGTATTTGCGCACTGCCATACGTGCGACAATCTGACGGCGAAACCGTCTATTTTCCTTCCAACTTGGTTGAAAACCTGTATGTCAGCAACGGTATGAGTGCTGGCAACACCTTGGCTGAAGCGCAGGTGCAGTGTCTGTCTGAAATTTTTGAGCGTGCTGTCAAGCGTGAAATCTTAGAAGGTGAGTTGACGCTACCCGACGTACCACTGGCAGTGCTTGAAAAGTACCCTACCATTTTGACGGGTATCCAGGCACTTGAGTCGCAGGGGTACCCTGTTTTAGTCAAAGATGCCTCGCTTGGTGGGCGGTACCCTGTGATGTGTGTGACACTGATGAACCCGCGAACCGGCGGTGTCTATGCCTCTTTTGGGGCAGACCCGAGTTTTAAGGTTGCGCTTGAGCGAAGCTTGACTGAGTTGCTGCAAGGGCGCAGCTTTGAGGGTTTAAACGACCTGCCACCCCCCACGTTTAACAGCGTAGCGGTCAATGAGCCCAACAATTTTGTTGAGCACTTCATTGACTCGAGCGGTATCGTGTCATGGCGATTTTTCAGTGCCAAATCAAACTTTGACTTTGTGGAATGGAACTTTGCCTGCGACGGTGATGACGCCACAACCCAAGAAGCCGCCGCATTGTTTGGCATACTCGATGCGATGGGTAAAGAATCTTATATGGCCGTCTACGACGAGTTAGGTGCTATGGCTTGTCGTATTTTGGTGCCAGGCTATTCCGAGATTTACCCCATAGACGATCTGATTTGGGACAACACCAATAAGTCATTATTATTCCGTGCTGACATCTTGAATTTGTTTCAATTAAACAATACTGAACTGAGTGCACTTTTTGAACGCCTTGAAAATAACGAGTTAGATGATTACGGCGACATCGCCACCTTGATCGGCATCGAGTTTGATGAGAACACGCCTTGGGGCCAGTTGACAGTTTTAGAGCTCAAACTTTTAATTCAACTCGCCTTGCAGCAGTTTGAACAAGCCCATGAGTTAGTGGAAGCTTATCTTCAATACAACGACAACACCGTTGAACGGCGATTGTTTTATCAGGCCATAATGGCCGTGCTTGATATTTTGCTCGATGATGAACTGGCGCTTAATGATTACACCGTGAATTTGCGGCGCATGTTTGGCAATGACAGAATAGATGCCGTGTTAGGGTCAGTAGATGGTCGTATCAAATTCTATGGCCTCACACCAACAAGCTTAAAGTTAGAAGGCTTAGACCGGCACCACCGCTTACTTGATAGTTACAAAAAACTACACGCGGCAAGAGCTAAAAACTCAGCAATCGTGGGCCTTTAATAGTCTAGGTATACCCAATTAACGCGTTGACTTACCTCTTCGGAACAATAATCATGTCAGCACCACACCTCAACGCCGATCCCCGTTCGTTACAACGTACAGTCCAAAAATTTGTTGAAGACCCCAGGTTTCTCAAATTTATAATGACACTCATTATTTTGACAGCCATTATTTTGGGGTTAGAAACCTCGAAAGGGGTCATGTCACAGTGGGGGCATGTTCTTGAGTTCATCAACAACGTATTTTTAGCCGTTTTTGTGGTTGAACTAACACTGCGTATCTTCGCTTGGCGCATGCGTTTTTTTAAAGACCCTTGGAGCCTGTTTGACTTGATTGTGGTGGGCATTGCTTTGGTACCAGCTTCTGGGCCGCTCTCTATTTTGCGAGCACTCAGAGTTTTACGGGTACTGAGACTGGTTTCAGCCGTTCCCGCTATGCGGCGAGTGGTGACGACCTTGTTGGGTGCATTGCCAGGTTTAGGCTCTATTGCCATATTGCTTTCACTTTTTTACTATGTGTTTGCTGTGATTGCCACTAAAATTTTCGGTGATACGTTTCCAGACTGGTTTGGCACACTGGGCCTTTCGCTTTACACGCTGTTTCAAGTGATGACACTAGAAAGTTGGTCAATGGGTATTGCAAGACCAGTGATGGAAGCCTTTCCCTATGCCTGGGTATTTTTCATACCGTTTATTTTAATTGCCACATTCACCATGCTGAATTTGTTTATTGCGATTATTGTCAATGCTATGCAAAGTTTTAACGACGCCGAGCATGCGGTAGAAAAAAATGAAGAAGTATTGGCGCACAACCAAGAAATAAATTTGTTAAACGAAAAGTTAGATAAGCTTCAAACTGATTTGCAATACATCAAAGCGCAACTCTCGAAGCCAAGTTAAAACAGGTTTTTTAGAAGCCTATAAATCAATTGTCTTTAGAAGAAATATTAGGGAGTTTTTATTTAATATCAAATCTATATAACTAAATCAGAGCAGTCGTTAAAATTGGAAACAAAGCAATAAAAAACAGTACTACCAGCATGATTAAAACAAAGGGTAGGGTGCCCAGAAAAATGCTTTCTACAGAAATATTTGGGTCGTTCAATGTACTCTTTACAGTGAACACTGAAATACCAAAGGGTGGGGTAAGTAAACCCACCTCAACAGCTATGACAGTAATAATGCCAAAGTGAATCAGGTTCATACCAAAGTCAGCCGCAATTGGGGCAGCGATGGGCGTCATGATCAGTAAAATTGAACTTGAGTCAAGAATCATGCCTAAAAGCAAAAGTAAAACAACATAGACAAAAATAAAGCCGTATAAGCCGAAGCTTGCATCTTGTACTAGGCTGCTAAGCGCGCTGGGCACACCCGCTACAGATAACATTCTGCTGTAGAACCCTGCCGCAATCAGTAAAATTAAAATGCCAACTGAAATGCTACCTGTCTCATGTAAAACACGCCATAAATTGCCTTGACCTAATTTACGACGAAGTAATGCAATCACAAAGGCACCAAATGCACCCACGCCACCTGCTTCAGTTGGGGTAAAAAAACCACTATATAAACCACCCAGTACCAGCACAACCAGAGCAGCTATAGGTGTAAGCTTTGAAAACATTTCGCCTACACCGAGTACTTTAGTTGTTGAGCTTGCAAGTATGCGTTTTGATTGTTGATTTGGATCAAACACAAATTTCGGCATAAACGTAGCCATCAATATGATTGTGATGGCAAATGCGATCGCCATAATAATGCCAGGTATAAGCCCAGCTATAAAAAGCGCACCGATAGATTGCTCAGCCAACACACCATAAATAATGAGTAGCAAACTAGGCGGTATGAGCATGCCAAGAACAGAACTACCCGCCACAATACCCGCTGCAAAATTAGCCCTATAGCCATGACGAACCATTTCTGGCACTGCAACGCGCGTAAAAACAGCCGCTGAAGCAATCGATACGCCTGTTACTGCGGCCATTACAGTGTTAGCGGCAACGGTTGCAACACCCAGGCCACCTTTGATTCTTTTCAAAAGGCTTTCTGCAACATCAAAAGTATCTTTACCTACATTTGAAATTGCAACCAGTAAACCCATTAATACAAAGAGAGGAATGGTGGCAAATATATAATCAGCGACACCGTTATAAGCAGACATATACATTAAGCGCATTGCCAGTTCAATGTCTTGCCTAATTAACCACACACCTGCAAATGCAATCGCTATTAAAGCAATCGCTATATCAATTCCTATTAAAACAAAAAAAACGAGCATGCCAATCAGTATGCCGCCCCACTGAATTTCACTCATGTTGAAGGCCCAAATTTTTGTTTAATAAGATTAGGTATGCAAAGTAAATAAGCAAGTGCTGCGAATAATGAACCGACAATAATGATGCCTCTAAAGGGCCATGTAGATATAGTAAATACACCTTGAACACCAAAGTACTCATGCGTGCTGATTGATTCAGCAAATTCTGGCCAAGCAATGAGTGCTAAGGCAATAAACAAAAAACTTCCCACAACAACGTTTAAAATTTCAAGAAATTTTGCAACATGAGGTATCTTATTTTCCAGAATACGTAACAAAAAATCAGACCTTGTCATGCGACCTGAGCAAATAGCCGCTGCAATTTGAAGAAACACAATCGATGCGACCGACCTTGCAGCAAATTCAGCAACACCCGTAATGGGCAAATTAAGAAAATTTCTACCTACGACATCGGCAACGATTAGAAACATCATGCAGAAGATCCATACTGTGCCAATCGCTGCCAAAAGGTTTGCAGGCGTTTGCAACAGATTGGTTGAAGTCGGTGCTTCTACATGGCTTGCCATTTCGTATTCCAGTCAAGGGTGAAGCGCGTAATGATTAAAATGTCCATCACTCTAAACAAAACCGTAAATAAGAAATATCTACTCAAATTTAAAGGTCGAGCTTAAAGTGACGGACATTACGTCGTTTTATTTATTTACTTACTTACATACTTACTTATTTACTTATTTTCTTGATCCCAATTCCGTAATGGCGTCACACCGCGGTTGCGCAACTCTTCAAAATAGGCTTTCAACACGATTTTGCCGTTATCACCCGTTGCTTCAAGCCATGGGCCAACTAAATTGGGTAAACCATTTACCCATTTCATTTTCTCTTCTTGAGGTAACGAGGTAACAATCAACCCATCAGCCTTCATTTTTCCTAACGCAGCTTTAGAGGTAACGGTTACGTGTTCCCCATGGGCTTTGGAAGTGGCTTTACCAGCCTGCACCATCGCTTCTTGCACAGGTTTTGGGAGCTTATCAAAGAATTTTTTATTCGCTGCAACGCTACCAAAATACATCGAACCAATGTCAACAAGCGTTAGGTTTTTTGCAACTTCATTGACCCGGGCAGGGCCTATACCACTGGCAAAAGAAAGCGCACCTTGGGTCACACCCGTTTGAATATTCGTGTAGTACGTTGTCAGTGCGCCATCAACTGGGGTTGCACCGGTGTCACGTAACCAATTTGCTGAGGTGCCGGGTGCATTGAGTTTTTTATTCTGCAAATCAGCCATTGTTTTAATGGGGAATGTCGCGTAAACATCATAACTATCAGTGATTAATGACGATAACGGAACTAAGTTTTGATCAGACCAACTTTTTTGTAATGCAGGTAACGTTGTATTGAGTTTGTCAAAAATCTCGATCAACATCTCGTGATTTGTTGTAGCAAAAGGGGTGAAGTAAGTCACGTTTTGCAACGGCATAGCTGAGTTTTCCCAAACTGTGCCAACCATACCAATATCAACGATGCCATCGCGTACGGCTGTGCGGGTATCGGTAAACTTGTAAAGCGTGCCACCGTACGATTCGCGCCAATTAATTTCGTACTTCGCCCCACCTTCTTTTAGAATACGGTCAACGGTAGGTTGAAATACACCTTTCATTGCAAAAGCCCAAATATTTGTTGTTGGGTGGCTCGACCCAATATTGACGGTAATTTTTTGCTGTGCGTAGACGTTAACCGATGCAAATGTTGCGCTTAATACGACCGCACAGGCTAATGCTGTTTTAACTCGTTTCATCATGTCTCCAAAATTAAGTAATCGGCTATGCTGCCGCATTTCGATTGAATGATTCACCCATCTGGGTAAATTTTCCTACCCCCACCGCGCACTTTTTTAATGATGCGCGTTGGCTTCTTACACGCGGCTCTATTAGCCCGCTTTTTTTACTAAAAAGGTCTTTACTTGAAGAAAGGTATGCTTTGACCCGGTCGCGTATGAGTGATTCTTCATAGGTATCAGGTGTTGTATCGTTATAAACACCTTGTTGGTAGATCCAGCGGCGCATGGTGACATAGAAAAAACCACCATGTAAACCCATCAGCAGTTCCATCTCTCTTTTAGTCGGTCTTGATCGACTTGTAACATCGCGATTTAAACGGGTTTCTCTAATTAATCGTGGAAATAAACGTTTTCTGAGCAACGCAAAAAACCGGTCCGTAATCGTGTGATCTGACAGACCGGAATAGACAAAAATCCTAACAAACTCACTGCTCAGGGTGACATTTACATACTCGGTATAAAAGGCAGTCAGTTTGTCTTCAGGCGAAAGTGAATCACTATCAAGCATGTCGTCCCACTCGTCACGCCAGCGACCCTCAAATACCTCTAAGTAAACTTGGTTAATTAAGTCTTGCTTAGTTGGAAAGTAATGGTATAGCAGGGCATGCGTCACACCAATGCTTTTAGCTAAATCACGTAATTGAGCACTCATGCCATTTAAAGCAAAAAATTGTATTGCACCTTCAATGATTTGTCGTTCACGATCACCAGCGTTCATTCTGCGACGTTTTAGCGCACTAGTTTGTTTAACTTGAGAGGTATCAGGGTTTTTCAGGATACGCACACTATTTACCAAAAGGTCAATGACGTTTATCATTGTTAACCAAAAAGTAAATAAAGAGCACCCGTGAAAACCCGAGGATTCAGCACATGGAATTAAAAGGCGAAATACTGATCAACGCTAAACGTGAGAAAGTTTGGCTCGGTTTAAACGATACCGAATTGCTGATGCGGTGCATACCAGGCTGCGAAAGTATGCAAGAGTTAAGCCCAAACGAACGCCAGGCAACAGTCAAAATTAAGATCGGGCCTGTTCGGGCGCGCTTTACTGGCAAAGTTAAAATGATTGATATTCACCCTGAGCAGGGCTACACCTTGCAGTTTGAGGGCTCAGGTGGTGCCGCGGGCATGGCCAAAGGGCAATCTGTTGTTACGCTGGTTGATGATAACGACTCAACGCGTTTAAATTACACCGTTCAAGCGTCTATTGGTGGTAAGTTAGGGCAAGTGGGTGGTCGTATGATCGACGCAGCAGCAAAGCAAATTGCTGACCAGTTTTTTGCCGTGTTTCAAACAGAATTGTCAGGTGCGCCAACAGGTTCTTTAGGTGGCGTGCAGTCAATTGACGCATCAACAGCTACCCCCGACACGCAAAAAATAAACACATCTACCCAATCACAAGTTTCATCTTCGCAACACCAACCCACATTATTTGTCAACGCACCGGCTCAAGTATCACCCGCTACACAAAGCGAATCGGTACGCATAACATGGTTCATTTTGGGTGTTTTGTCGACAGGTTTTGGCGTATGGCTTGGTCATCTAATTAGCTAATGAGGAAAGAAATTGAAATCAGCCCTTTTTGATTACATCAAACCGAAATCTATCACTGAAGCTATCGCACTATTGCAAAAACACGGTGATGACGCACGTATTTTAGCTGGGGGGCAGACGTTAATTGCAACCCTTAACATGCGCTTGTCAGACCCATCACTCATTATCGACATTACAGGTATTGATGACTTGCAAGGTATTACTCTTCATGGTGATCATATTCGTATCGGCGCATTGGTCACACACACTGAAATTGAACACAATGAATTAATTAAAAAGAATTTACCTTTGTTATCGATCGCTGCACCTTATATTGCACATCGAGCCATACGAAATCGTGGTACTTGGGGGGGGTCAATTGCCTACGCAGACCCCGCTGCTGAATGGCCTACTTGCTTACTCGCGTTGAACGGTACGGTTATTGTTCAGGGGCCTGATGGTGAACGTCGAATTGCAATTGACGATTTTTTTATCGGCTTGTACATGACAGCTCTTGAGCCAGATGAAATACTCATTGCATGTGAAATACCGATTGCAAAATCATCACATTGGTTTGCATTTGAAGAACTTGCTCGTCGTCATGGCGACTATGCCATCGTTGGTATGACTGCTGTCGGTGATCAAATGGGTCACACACTAAACAATCTAAGAATTGTTTTGCTTGGTGTTGACACCACACCGATTCGTGCCCTAAAAACAGAGGCCATGCTTGAAGGTAAACCCATTAATAATGAGCTAATTGATCTTGCTCTGCAAAGTTTGCGCGCTGAAATTGACCCTTTACCAGACTTAACCAACACACCTGAAACCAAACGTCATTTGGCAACTGTGCTTTTAAAGCGCATATTAGCCACAGCACAATCTAAGCAGGAGCAATAACGTGAATAATCTGTACCCCATCACCGTCACGGTTAACGGTAATAAGCACAGCTTCAATATCGAACCAAGAATGCATTTAGTTGATTTTTTACGTGAAAATCTTGCGCTTAAAGGCAGCCATTTAGGTTGTGAACATGGCGTGTGCGGCGCATGTACGGTAGAGTTAAACGGTCAAATTGTTCGAGGCTGTTTAACTTTAGCTGTTCAGGCAGACGGCGCAGTCGTAAACACGATTGAAGGTTCAAGTGAGTCAGGTGCCTTAGAAGACCTTCGCGCAGCATTTATTCGTCGTAACGCTTTGCAATGTGGGTTTTGTACATCGGGTGTACTGATGGCAGCCAAAGAGTTGGTCGAACAAAAACCTGATGCAACGCGTGCAGATGTTCGCGAATGGATATCGGGCAACTATTGCCGTTGCACAGGTTATCAAGCCATTGTTGATGCAATTTGTGATGTGTTGACATCACGAAAGGGGTTTTAAAATGAAAATTGAAATTTTAAATCTTGAGCCTGGCGTTGAACAAACGAAACCGCTAGCGCCCGTTACAGAAGACTCTCGTTATATTGGTGTGTCAGTACCCAGAGGCGGTATTGAACGTTTAACCCAAGGCTTAGGCCAGTATATCGACGACATTGAAATTCCAAGAATGTTGCATGTCGTTTTTTGGCGCAGCCCCATCGCGCACATGCGTATTAACAAAATTGATTCCAACGCGGCAAAAGCCATGCCGGGTGTTGTGCTTGTAGCTGATGGCCATGATATTGCAAAAGTCTGTAAGCCATGGGTCGCAACGTTAAGTCATTTAGTTGGTATGAAGTCTGCACCGCAATACCCCTTAGCACTTGACCGCGCGTGCTGGCAGGGTGAGCCAGTTGTGGCTGTTGTCGCTGAAACCAGGGCCCAAGCAGAAGACGCATTACAGTTGATTGAAGTTGACTATGAAGAATTGCCTGCTGCGATTCATATGGAAACAGCATTAGATGCTGCAACCCCCCTTATTCACCCTGAGCTGGGTGACAATCTGTGTTTTACGCGAACCCTAAACATCGGTGAAGTTGACCGCGTATTTAGTGAAGCAGATTTTGTTGCCGAAGCCACGATGGAATTTGGTCGCCATACGGGTGTCACGCTTGAGCCCAGAGGTCAAATCGCCCATTGGAACCCGGCTGAACAGCGACTCACCGTATACCATTCGTTTCAAGCACCACATATGATGCAAGATCTTTATGGCCGGCAGTTTGACTTGCCTGCTCAAGCTATTCGCGTTATTTGTAAAGACGTGGGCGGTTCGTTTGGCGTAAAAGTGCACGCATACCCTGATGACTTTGCAACGGTTGCCCTCTCAATTATGTTGGGGCGACCCGTAAAGTTTATGGCAGACCGCCTTGAAAGTTTTACAAGCGATATTCATGCGCGCCACCATCTTATTAAGGGCCGTATTGCCGTTAACAAAGAGGGTGAAATTCTTGGTTTTGAAATGAACGACTTAACAGGAATAGGGCCCTATTCTATGTTTCCGCGCACCAGCGCGATTGAGGGTAATCAAGTCGTTAATCTAGTGGGTGGCCCTTATAAACATAAACATTACCGCGCAAAGCTAGATGTTGTTTTTCAAAATAAAACGCCAACTTGCCAATATCGCGGCGTGGGCCACCCAATCGCGTGTGCCGTTACTGAAGCTTTAGTTGATTTGGCAGCCGAAAAAATTGGTATGGACCCTTTTAAAATTCGTCAATTGAATGTCATTCCAGACGATGCTTACCCGACAGAGGGGGCTTCAGGCATTAAGCTTGAAATACTTTCTCACGAAGTAAGTTTACGAAAGTTACGTGAAATGATGAATTACGATACGTTGCGGGCTGAACAAAGTTCGCTACGTAAAAAGGGCATTTACCGTGGCATAGGCCTGGCAACAGTCATTGAGCTTACAAACCCCAGCGCTGCATTTTATGGTGTGGGCGGTGCCCGTATCGCCTCACAAGACGGCGCAACCATCAGACTTGACCCCGAAGGCGACATCACCGTGATGATTGGTGTTGGCGAGCAAGGGCAGGGCACAGAAGGTATTTATCGTCAAATTGCAGCCGATGCTGTGGGCGTTCATGTCAAAAAAGTGCGTGTCATAACAGGTGATACCGACACAACCCCATATGGGGGTGGTACCTGGGCATCGCGTGGTGCCGGTATTGGTGGCGAAGCCGTTTTGTTAGCGGGTGAAGCATTACGAAAAAATATATTACTGGTTGCAGCTGCAATACTTAAACGTGATACAGCAAGCATGTTGGTGCGTCGTGATCATGTGGTTGATGCCGACACTGAAGTTTCACTCATTTCTTTGCAAGAATTAGGCCGTATTGCTTATTTTCGATCAGACACCCTACCCAAAGAATTTACCCCAGAGCTCATGGTGACCCGTCATTACGCTCAGCGTGACTTTCCGTTTATCTTTACCAATGGCATTCAAGCCTCGTATGTAGAGGTTGATGTTGAAACAGGCTTTGTAAAACTATTGAATCATTGGGCTGTTGAAGACTGTGGCCGCGTACTTAACCCAATGCTTGTAGATGAACAAATGCGTGGCGCCATTGTGCAGGGTATTGGTGGCGCATTATATGAAGAGTGTTTGTACGATGATAGCGGTTCAATGATTAACGCCAGCATGGCAGACTACCTCGTACCGATGGCTTGTGAAATGCCTGACATCGAAGTTGCACATATTCAAACCCCAACAGCCACATCAAAATTGGGTGCAAAAGGGGCCGGTGAGGCAGGTACAGCTGGTGCCCCAGCAGCAATAATGAATGCGATTAACGATGCGTTAGCGCCCTTTAAAACACATGTGCACTCTCAACCCATAACGCCGCAAAAAATATTGAGGGCATTGGGTAAGGTTTAAATTATATTTGACATTAATTAACTTGTAATGTGGAAATAAAGTCAAGCTTCGTTTATTGAATGCCCATCAGGTAATCAGGCTTGATTCGCTGCTGAGGCAAAATCAACAATTGACAGGTGTTTAATGGCATCTTGTAGATCAGCATGAGCCGCCTCACGTTGCGCTGGTGTGATATCAAGTGATTTACTCATAGTGACTTGCCTAGCGGCTCTGGCTTTAAGTGCCCATGCGCTCGCAGCCAGATCAGGTTCCCATTGATCAAGGTTTTGTTTTTCGCAGTCGTCAATAAGCGGTTGAACCAAGGGTCGTAAATCAGTGTCGGATCGGTTTGAAAGTATCATTTCTATCAGTGCGACTCGAGCTCTGAATTGATCGCGTTTGCTACGTGTATTAGCCATAAAAGTTTGTAATTCATTTATAGCCTGATCAGCTTTGCCTTCACCGTTGGCCATCATGGCATTCCCTTTTGCCACATCAAATGCGTCGAAAGTGCCAACCCCAGACCGCTCTTGGCGACAGCGTTTTAACCAAGCTAACGTATCAATATTGGCAAAAGGTGTACCGTCAGAAAATAATAATTGATCAATACCTGGCAGGCGATCTAAAAAATTGAGTAATGTTTCAACAATTGTGTCGCGCATGCGTATACCTGCAGCCCCCATCATGCCAAACCCCCTTGCAGACTGACAGTCAAGATCAAACCAGAACGGATAAGTTCTAATTCGTGACTCACAAAATTCGACAAGTCCTTGAGCATTTTTTGACTTAGTTATTTTTTCAAATATATCGATTATCGCGATAGGGGGTGCTGAAACAACAGTTTGCCCATTTGTTGATTTAGGTAATTGAAAAACACTTGATCGAGCTGCAAAGCGACTAAATTGTATGACTAAGGGGTTTGACGGATCAAACGCATATAAAGCAGGGCCAAGTTGTGCAACATAGTCTTGAGCAGGTTTGAGTGCAGTGTAAAGATCGTCAAGATTACTAATTTGATTGTTTAAAGTAAGAGCCGTTGAGCTTATGCTTTTGCTTTGAGACGGTGGCACGACTCCGGAAGGTGCTGCAATGGTTGTGGGGGGGGCGTTGGGTGCCTGCTTGATATCTGAGCTTATATTTGAAGGCGTGTCAGCAGAATTGGCGGGAAGTTCTGCTGGTTTTGGAGGCTCTTCAACAGGTATTCGTTGCAAATGGCCAATTAAAATAGCCAATGAGGGCGCATCAGGGTCTTTTTCTGAGAGGGTTTTATCTAGTTCATTTGCCGATTTAAGTAAGCGTTGAGAAAGTTCTTCCTTAATGGTTTCCTCTGGTTGAGACTCGAGCCAATTTACTGCGCGATCAGTCCACCAAAGAATAGCGTTACGTCGCCCCCTAATTCGAGCAACGGTGGGAAACCCTGTTTCCCAAAATTGTTCAGAGAGTTTGGCTTGTAACAAAAGACCTGCAGCCAACCCATCTGATGCATAACGCTGAACCCAAGATTCAGAAAGCCAAGCAGAAACTAAAAAGTCTTTTGACTGCTCTTTAAGAAATTTAACGGCTATTTGTTCAATACGTATCCAGTTTGGAATACTGTCGCTTGTTAAGTTTGTTAGTTTATTGATTTCATCATTGATATGAACGTATTCTTCCGACTCGCGTGAATCGACACCACCAGGTAATGTTTCAGAAATGGGTAAAAGTAGCGACTCAACATCAATATGCATAGAAAAAACCTAAATAACAAATTATTATAAATTTAGGTCATTATTGTGCAATATTGACCTGTTTTTATTACTTACTGATTAGTTACTAATTACTTGCTGAATAGTTACTAATTACCTATTAATTACTTGCTGATTAGCTACTAATTAGCTACTGATTAGCTACTGATTAGCCACTGATTAGCCACTTTTACTGTTTTTTGTTACTTTTACCTTAAGCCAACTACGTATCTAAAGATTTATTTTAGGTAAAGTAAAGCCAAATCTCCAATTTCACCATTTGGAAACCCTCCCGCTGATATGACGTCTGGTTCGCCTTCAATACGAACATAATATGCGTCGTCAGGCCCTATTTTATTTTGAACTGCCCACGCTTTAAAGTGAAGGTCATCAAAATCAAACTCTAAACCTTTGATTTCATATTCATTGACAGAACGTTCGGGCAGTCTGCCAGCAAGGCCAACTGCATGAAAACTAATATCAGCGTTATTGCCACTCACACCGACAACACAACCTTGAGTGGTTGAGCCCGGCTCAGGGTTAACTGAGATCCATACGCCTAATTTTTCTTGGGCAAAAATTTCTATTTTAATGGGCCAGGTTGATTTTTTTGGGGCGTGTAATCGTGCAATGACTTTCGCAGGCCATGTGGTACCTGTGACAACTTCCCAGTCTTCTAAAATATTTATGCCGAATAATGCTGGGTCAAACTCGGGTTGTTTTTTTGGGTCAGTCAATATGACAAACCCAGCTACAGGCTGTTTCAAAAAAGTTTGAAGCATTATTCTAAAGAGCGCAAGTTCACGACGTATATCTTTATTGTTATAGCTTTCAGTTGACGCCACAATAATCACGACACGACCGCTTGCTCCAGCAGCTTCTTGGGCACTTGCTCGCCAAGCTTGTTTTTCACCTAACGGCCATTTTTGCCCTTTGATACTGATGCCATAAGGTTTAAGCTGAGTGGCAACTAACTGTACAACAGGTTCAACATCACCAATACCTATAATCCATGCGCAACGATCAACCATATGAGTGCCTTTAGCTAAACAAAGTCGTAAATTGACCGTCTTGTGTAGCATCTAGTTTTGCATGTGACATTTCAGAACTTCCCGTCATACTCGCTAGTAAACTGTTAGACAGAAGAGGCAGCACCGTTCCTTTAAGAATGAAGTCAATATTACGGGCACCTGTTTCAACCTCGGTGCAGCGAGCGGTGATGGTGTCAATTGCTGCTGGGGTTATTTCTAGTGTCATTTTATTGTTGTGCAGCATGCGTTGCGCAATTTTCTTCACCTTCAGTTCAACAATTTCGCGTAGTACGGGTTTAGATAAAGTGACAAAAGGAATAATTGTCATGCGAGCCAACAAAGCAGGCTTAAAGTGATTTGATAAAATAGGGCGTATGGCTGCTGTAATCGTCGCAATGTCAGGGGTCTCGTCGTTTTGACAAAGCTCAGTAATAACATCAAGGCCTAAATTAGAAGTTAGGAAAACAACAGTATTGCGAAAGTTGATTTCTCTTCCCTCACCGTCAGACAAAACACCTTTATCAAATACTTGATAAAAAAGATTTACGACATCTAAGTGAGCCTTTTCAACTTCGTCAAGCAGAACGGTAGAGTAGGGTCGCTGACGAACTGCTTCTGTCAGTACACCGCCTTCACCATAACCAACATAGCCAGGCGGCGAGCCAACTAAACGACTAACGGTATGTTTTTCTTGAAACTCACTCATATTGATTGCAGTAAGTGATTGCTCACCCCCGAACATGACATCAGCGACAGCTAGAGCAGTTTCAGTCTTACCTGTTCCCGAAGGCCCAACCAATAAAAATATACCCATCGGCTGATCTGGATCACGTAAACCTGATCGAGCAGACTTCATGACTTCAGCAATAGCGAGCATAGCCTCGTCTTGGCCTTTAATGCGAGTTTTGAGTGTGCTGTCCATCGTCAGTGCAGAAGCAGCTTGATCACGCATCATCTTACCTAACGGCACGCCAGTACGATCAGAAACTACCTTTGCAATCGTGTCGGGTGAAACGTCAATAAAGACTAGTTTTTCTGTACTTTGTAGCGTTTCAAATTTCTTTTCGGCATCACTTAGAAGTTTTTCAGTGTTGGCAATAGTAAGTTTAATTTCATCGCTCGTATCAGCTTTCGCAGCCAATAAATTACGTCGCAACTCAAGCACATTATTTGCCGCAGCAAGTTGAGCATCAAACTTTTCATGCATCAGCTTTAGGCCTTGTTCAAAACCTAATGTGTGCTCATCTATTTCAATTAAGCGCTTCTTGTCAATATCGATGCGGTTGTCTTGATCTCGAAGTAAACCCCGTTTTTCACGAGCTAACATTTGAAGTTTACGTTCACAGTCTTCAATGAAGTCAGGTTTTGATGAAAGGTTGACTTTGATGCGCGCGCAAGCGGTGTCTAAAAGATCAATAGCTTTGTCGGGCAATTGCCTACCTGTCATATACTTATCAGAAAGCTCTGCTGCTGCGTGTAGGGCGTCATCGCGAATAATTACGCGGTGAACGTCTTCATATTTATCTTTGAGACCACGTAAAATTTGAACCGCCATTTCAACGCTGGGTTCGTCAAGTTTAACGAGTTCAAAGCGTCGTGCTAACGCAGGGTCTTTTTCAAAATATTTCTTATATTCGCTCCAGGTGGTCGCTGCAATTGTTCGCAATTCACCCCGTGCCAGTGCAGGTTTCAGTAAATTTGCTGCATCGTTAGTCCCTGCTGCGCCACCCGCACCAATTAAAGTATGGGCTTCATCAATAAATAGCAAAATAGGGGTTGTTGAGGCTTTAATTTCGTTAATAACGCCGCGCAATCGGTTTTCAAATTCACCTTTAACGCCTGCGCCAGCCTCAAGTGCACCCATATCAAGGCCTAATATAGTTACGCCACTCAACACCAGTGGTACGTCACCTTCAATGACTCTTAATGCGAGCCCTTCAACAACAGCTGTTTTTCCGACACCCGGGTCACCCACACAAATAGGATTGTTTTTACGACGTCTTGCAAGAATATCGACCATCTGCCTAATTTCAGCATCGCGACCAAATACAGGGTCAATTTTTCCATCACGTGCTTTGGCAGTAAAATCTTCACAAAAACGGGCTATAGCCGAATTACCTGTTTGTGAGCCGGTTTGTGAGTGAGCTGAACCTTCAAACCCAGAACTAACATTTGAATTTTCATCTGAATTGCTGGCAATAACTGCCAGAGCGTCCATAACTTTATTTTTGTCTAGGTCTTTTAATAAAGTTGCATATGCACCGCTTATATAGACCGAAGATCGTGCAACGAATGCAGCCAACAAAGCACCAGATCGAATACTTGTTTCAAATAAGTCGACAGAGGCAATAAGCCAAGCATCAGCAAATAATTCAGGCAATAAATTTGAAAATTGTGGCCGACCATTATTTCCTGTTTTGAATTCTTCAATAACATGGTCAAGTGCGCGTGATAATCGACCTGGATCAATCTCTAATTGCTTAGCAATTAGTTGAATATCACCACGTGAATTTTCGAGCAACTTCGCAAGCATGTGCTCAATAGTGATTTCGTACTGTAATCTACTGACACAAGTGCCCGCAGCATTTTCAAGCGCGTCTCGGCATTGTGGGTTCAGTCGTTCAACCAAGCCCTTGAATTCAACAACTTGCATGAGTTTATTAGTCCTTAGATTAAGTCGAATTTATGAAATTATTTTTTACCTGTCTCGTCGCGCTTCTATTTGAATTCGACCGGCAGAATTGATTCTTAGATACATTGAAAAAATATCACCAGAAAGTTGTTTATCATCTCTTGCAATTTGTGCAGACAGCTCAAACTTAAGTGTAATGATTTGATTTTCTTCTTTAATACTAGTAATTACGGGGTTTTGCAGTCTAGGTTCGTACTGGCGAATTTGCCAAATAATTTGTTCACAAATTTCTTCTGATGTACCCATAGCTAAAGACCCGGCTATGTTGTTCATATCGGTTAAACCGTATTTTGAATCAATCGGAACAGAACCCTGTCGTGTATTAAGCAGTCGAGTCAGGTGGCGCGAAATTGATTGCTTTAACAAAGTATCACTAGCAACCCCAGTTATTAAATAGGGGTATGCTGTATGCAATATTCGCTCTAAAAGGCGACTTTCAACCATTGATGTCTACCTTTTAGAGATTTTTAATTACTTGGGTGCTGTCCAAGAGTCTTGAGCCTCAATGCCGTCAGGCGTCCACGTTTCAATAATTGTTGCATACGTGAAAGAAACCTCTTCCATGTGACCAATTGTTTTATTGTTAGGGTCTAGGGCAGTAGGAAAGTATTTTCTGATTGAAGTAATAATGGCGTTTTTTATCTCTACTGTGTAGTAAAGGGTTTCTTGCCCTTGAGCTGAAATCATATAATATTCAAGCTTGGCAGTAGACAATTGCTCACCAGAGGTTAACGCTTGAAACAATTTAGGCGAAGACTTATCAAGCTGCTTAATAATCATAAGCGGCATATGAATACGCTTACCAGTAGGCAAACCCGTTTGAATTGAGCGGGGTATTTCAATTGTGTGATCAACACCTTGAACGAGAATTTTACCGACTTGATTCTCTATCTGGCAACTTCCTTCAATATTACCTTGCTGTTCACCTGTGAGTGAAAAGTATCCTGGCATTGGCATTTGAAAACTCCTTAAAATGATTGTAGTAAATTTAAAAACAAGTAAAAGAACTCGATCTAAGCTGTTTCCTAGTAAACAAACCCGATCTAAGCGGTTTTTTACTAGGAATAAAACAAAAAAATATTATTTTTTGTCGAGCTTACCAACAAGAGAAAGGGTAAAAGAAGCGCCCATATACTTGAAGTGTGGCCGTACTTTCATGGTTACTCTGTACCAACCTGGGTCTCCTTCGACGTCACTTACTTCAATTTGAGCGGCTCTTAAAGGCCTACGGCTTCTAACTTCTGGGCCTGGGGCATCCATGTCAGCAACATATTGACGAATCCAGGTATTGAGTTCGTTTTCAAGATCAGCCCGTTCTTTCCACGTGCCGATATTTTCACGCTGCAACACTTTAATGTAATGCGCCAACCTATTAACAACTAATATATAGGGTAATTGAGTACCCAGTTTATAGTTGGTCTCGGCCTCTTTACCTTCTTTATTGTTACCGAAGAATTTAGGTTTTTGGCATGAGTTTGCAGAAAAGAACGCTGCATTGTCGCTGTTTTTACGCATTGCTAAAGCTATAAAACCTTGCTCAGCAAGCTCAAACTCTCGACGTTCTGAAATAAGCATTTCAGTCGGAATCTTAGTTTGAATCTCACCCATTGCTTCGTAGTTGTAAATGGGTAAATCATCAACAGTACCACCACCTCGGGGGCCAATAATGTTGGCACACCAGCGATAATCAGCGAAACTTTGCGTTAAGCGTGAAGTAAATGCAAAGGCAGCGTTACCCCAAAGAAACTTGTTATGGTCTTCACTGACACTTTCTTCATAATTGAATTTTTTGGCAGGGGTCGTGTTGTTACCATAAGGCGTACGAAGTAAAAAGTGAGGTGCCACCAAACCAACGTTACGCGAATCATCACTTTCTCGAAAACCTTGCCATTTAGTATATTGAGGGCCTTCAAAAATCGAAGCTAAATCTTTAAGGTCAGGTAGCTTGGTGTAATCATCTAACCCAAAAAAACTCGCGCTAACTCCGGAAATAAATGGGGCATGAGACATAGCCGCTATCGAGGCACAAAATTGTAAAAGTTTAATGTCTGACGAACCTGGACCAAATTCATAATTTGCAACAATTGCACCATATGGTTGGCCACCAAATTGACCAAATTCAGCTGTGTAACTATTTCTGTATAAGCCTGATTTAGTAATTTCAGGAGAATCTTCAAAATCACTTAGTAAGTCGTCTTTGCTTACATTCATTAACTCGATTTTGATATTTTCACGAAAATTTGTTTTATCAATCAAAAATTTCAATGAACGCCAAGAAGATTCTAATCGTTGAAATTCAGGGTTATGAAGAATCTCATCGACCTGCTTGCAAAGTTTTTTATCTAAATCAGCAATCATTTCATCTGCTAAACCAGCGGTTACTTTGTCAGTAACACGGCCAGGCTCTAAAAGCGATTTAATAAACGTTTGAATGCCTTGTTTTGTAATCTCGTATGACTCACCACCAGGCCGTACTTTACTAGTCAGCAACAATTCGTCAATTAATGAGCCGCTTGTGGTCTCGCCAGCAGGGGCTTCTTGTTTCTGTGTTTCATCATTCATGGTTGAAAAGCCTCAAGTTATTTTTTTTCAATACCTAACTCACCCAGCAGTTTTGCTCGAGCATCATCATCTTCAATAAGAGCTTGAAGTTTTTTACGGAAGTCAGGAACGTTTCCTAATGGTCCTTTTAGTGCTTTTAGTGCGTTACGAAGCTCAATGATTTCTTTGAGTTCTGGAACATTTTCAACGATTGCGTCAGGTTCAAAATCTCTTAAGCTATCGAACTTTAGGCTGACGGGCAAGTTGTCTTCAGAATCAGCGATAAGTTTGTTTGGAACACTTAAATCGATTGAAAGCTTCTGTGCCTTCAGTACGTCGTTAAAGTTATCTTTGTCAATATTTATAGGTTTACGATCGTCAACAGTGCGATCATCTGCTTTTTGAGTGAAATCACCTAAAACTAAAATTTTTAATGGTAGTTCGACTTCTGCTTGCGCGTCACCTGTTGCAGGTTTGTAAGTAATGTTGACACGTTCTTTAGGTGCCACTGATCCTTCGCTAGCCATGATTTCTCCTAAGTTTTAAAAGTTATTAACAAAAATTACTAAAAACTTTACAAGAACGATGATAAAACAATATTTAAAAATTGGGTTGAAATTAATCTAAATTTCAATTTAATTGATCATCTAAAAGAGATCGAGCAGTTTCTTGCAAAATTTTTTTATTCCAATTGTTACAGTTATTTTTTTCATCAAACTCAGGTAACATCTAGACAAACTTAATGACCTTACCTCGTAAAATTATCAATGGCTAATGATTTAAAGACAACTTACGCAAATGAATTGCGTCGTTTAAGGCAATACTCACATGAGTTTGCTCATGCTAACCCTGCCATGGCACCTTCACTTGGCGCTGTTTCTACCGACCCTGACGTAGAGCGTCTGCTTGAGGGTGTAGCCTATTTAAACGGGTTAACGTTACAAAAACTAGACGATGAGTTTCCTGAAATAGCTCAAGAATTAGCTGGCATGCTAGAGCCACAAATATTACGACCTGTACCCGCTGCAACCATGGTTGTCTTTGAGCCTAAGGCTTCCTTAAAAGAGCCTGCTCTAATTAAAGCGGGCACCGAATTAGCAGCCAACCCAATTGATGACGTCAGCTGTAAGTTTCGAACTTCAACTGATTTGGTAGTTAATCAGATTTCAATTAACGGGGTTAAATCTGATCAGCTGCCTTCAGGCGATTCAGTTATTCGCTTAGAGTTACAAGCCAGTGCAACATCACGTGGTGTTGATCTACCCGACACAATTAGGTTTTTTGTAGGGGAAATTGCTGACACGGGTTCGATCATCATGATGTTGATGCAAAGCTTTATGAAAAGTATTTTCATAGTTGACGGTCAGGGAAATCGGTTTGATATTTCAAGCTGCCTTCAATTTTCAGGCTTTGATGAACAGTTGCTGCCTTACCCTAAAAATGGTGTTCCCGCCTTTGGTCTGATACGTGAGTTATTGTCATTTCCTGAAAAGTTTATGTTCGTTGAGTTTTCTGGGCTAAATAAAAAAAATATTACTTTAAAGTCTGAAGTTTTTACGATTGAAATCAGACTGTCAAAATCTTCACATGCTATTCCTCAGCTAAACTCAAAAAGTTTTATGTTGCATGTCACGCCAGCATTAAATCTTTTCAATCTATCTTCAGAGCCCATTCATTTAAATCACGAAACCCATGAGTATTTAGTTTTGCCAGATGGCTTGTCTAGAAAGCATCATCAAATATTTTCTTTAGATTCTGTCACGGGTGTGAGACAAGGGCAAGCTCAACAGATAAAGTATCAACCTTTTTCTCTTTTTCAATTTGGTTCAGTTAAAAACGAATCTAGCTATCGTTCGACAGTCAGGCAAGCCAACTCGGGTGACTGGGTCGAAACATTTATTTCTGTCGCATACCCAAAAGATGATGTGCCTGTTGTTGAAACATTATCGATTGAAATGACGTGTACCAATCGCTGGTTACCTGAATCGTTAAAATTGGGCGACGTTTGTCTGCCAACAAACTCCTCACCTGAGCGTTGTTCTTTTCGAAACATCTCGCCTATAAAAGGTGCCGTTGATGTGCTGACAAATGAATCGTTGTTATGGGCTTTTATTGGCCACACCACAATGAATTTTATGTCACTTGGCTCAACCGAAACACTGCGTGCATTATTACGCCTTTACGTTGGGTTTCGTACCAATGATCATACGTCACGGGCAGCAAATGAGCGTCAAATTGATGGCATCATTGCGTTAAATGTTATGTCTGAGACGCGAATTTATCGTGGTTCTGTCGTTCAGGGCCAATCAATTCACATGCACTGTGATCAATCATACTGGTCATCAGTTGGTTCTATGTACCTTTGGGGGTGTGTTTTAGCTCGTTTTTTTGCTAGCTACGCCACAATTAATGTATACACGCGGTTCGAGTTAACCGATCGCAACACAGGAGTCGAATTTAAATGGCCACCAATGTTGGGCAACAAGCCGTTGATTTAAATGATCGGTTGCTCAACAAGAGTGACCAATACTCGTTTTTTCAAGCCAATAGATTATTACGTTTGCTTTCAAAAGCTCAGGGTATCTCTTCAGCAAACGCTTTACGTATACGCCCGTCACTTAGTTTAGGCTTTCCTAAATCTGACATACAAAGCATTGAAGTGAAAGAGGGTGGTGGCTACCGCATGTCAGCCAACTTTCTCGGCTTATACGGCGTAGATTCTCCATTACCTACTTTTTATACTGAAGACCTGTTACACGAAGAATCTGACGGTTTAAGTGTAAACCGAGAATTCTTAGATATTGTTGCGCAGTCTTTGTACCCCCTTTTTTTTCGTGCATGGTTAAAGCCTCGTGTCAGTCTTCGAGTGGTCGAGTATGAAGATGCGCGCATGCTTGATATTTTGTATGCCTTTGTTGGCATACCTGAGCCTAAGCAATATTTAAACCAGCCTGGTATTGCATCTCTTTTAAATTGTGCGGCTCTGTATAGTCAACAAATTCGGTCAGCTGCTGGGTTGCAGGCAATTATTGAGGCAAGCTTTGTAGGTGTGGTTGTTCTCATTAAACAACTGCAACGCGTAATGGTTCAAATTCCACAAGATCAAACATTGTTACTTGGTATTCAGGCCAGCACTTTAGGGCAAACAAGTCACCTAGGTTCAGAGTGTCAGTCCATGGGGGGGGTAACCATTTGTTTAGATGAGGTTAATACTGATTTATTTCGAGCTTTATTGCCAGGCGGTATACAGTTTGAGCGCCTTCGATTCTTAGTTGATTACTACCTGATTGAACCCATTCCTGTTCGAGTTGAATTAACACTTAAAAATAAACACATTCAATCAAGTCAGTTATCGGGTAAAGACTGGGGTCAATTGGGCCATGACACTTGGTTATTGCCAAAGTCTTACCAAAAATCTGTAAAAACGTTTTTTTCGTTACCTATTCGAAAACACAAAGCCTTTAATTAAAGTTTTTTTATATTCATTGCTATTTCTTGTAAATGATGAATAGATTGTGTTCTCAATATGACTAAGTTTTAGACCTATTTCGGAGGGTAAGTTGGCCAATATATTTGACGGTTTAAATGAAGAAGTACGTTTTGCTTTTAAATCAAATGCTTCGAATGCACCTAGTTTTAATGTTATTTCTTTTGAGGGTGAAGAGGGGTTGTCAAAGCTATTTTATTTTGACATTACCTTGGTGACGACTTCACAAGATGTTGATTTGAAAAATTTATTAAGTGCTTCAGCAACCTTTGCAACACGTACTACTACAAGTACAGTTTATACACCTTATCAAGGTATCTTGCGTGAAGTTGAACAGGTGGGTCAAGTTGATCAATATATGTTTTGTCGTGTAGTTTTTGTACCTGAAATTTGGAAATTGTCACTTACTAAAATTAACGAAGTTTATTTAGACGAACTATCTATTCCAGATTTAATTTCAAAAATTTTACGTGACAATGGTTTTTCAAACTCTGATTTTAAAGTGATGCTGAAAAACGCTTCGGCTTATCGAAAGCGAACTTTTGTTTGTCAATATCAGGAAAGCTTACTCAATTTTATATGTCGTTGGATGGAAAAAGAAGGGCTCTATTTTTACTTTGAGCAGACTTCAGATGGTGCTCAACTAGCCATTATTGATTACAAAGAAGCCCATGTTGATGAGTCATTGGCTATTTCTTATACCCCCCGTGAAAACATTCAAACTGCGCAACTTGATCAAGCTGTTTCAGCCTTTTCGCAACAGCTTAGACAAGTTTCTGCAACGATTGTTGTTCAAGACTTTGACTACAGGCAAGCATCGCTTGCTGATGGTCTTAAAGCTCAAACTAGTGTTACCAACGGTCAAGTTGGGCAAGTCATGTTTTATGGCGATAATATACGTACCCAATCTGAAGCAACACGTTTAGCAAGTGTTCGGGCGCAACAACAAGAGTGTCAATACGAAGTTTTTAACGGTGAATCTCCTGCTGTGGGTATTCGTTCTGGCTATTTTATTGACCTATCTCATCACTATCAAAGTGCGTGTAACGATAAATTTTTAATTACAGCTATTCATCATCGTGGCTCTCAAGTAGGTGTTGTTTTGTCTGGTCAAACAACCTCCTTCAATCATGGTGAAACGGCAACAGTGTATTTTGCAAAGTTTAAAGCCATTCGTGCATCCCAGCAATTTCGAGCGAATCAAACAACACCTATACCCACTATTCCAGGCGTTTTAAGCGGAGTAATTGACAGCGAGGGGTCGGGTAAAACGGCTGAGTTAAATGATTACGGTCAATACAAGGTTCAATTTCTTTTCGATTTGTCTGAGAAATCAGTTAACAAAGGTTCGGCATGGGTCCGTTTAGCAGCACCTTATTCTGGAAGTGGGCATGGTATGCACTTTCCCTTACTTAAGGGTACCGAAGTTCTTGTGGCATTTTCGGGTGGTGATCCAGACCAACCCGTCATTGTTGGAAGCGCAGCTAATTCTGAAAACCCTAACGTGGTGATTGATAAAAACGCACAAACCAATGGTTTCAAAACGGTTTCAGGTAATTTAATTACGCTGGAAGATGATGATGCAACACAAGGTATCACCATTCATTCTCCCTCTGGTGGCAATTACTTATATATGGGACAGTTTCCCAAACCAAAGAAAGACAGTTAAGCAAATCTATAACTTATCATTTTACCGACTACCGACTACCGACTACCGACTACCGACTACCGACTACCGACTACCGACTACCGACTACCGACTACCGACTACCGACTACCGACTACCGACTACCG
>Ga0209702_10000365_pt1 | contig 93591 bp, 94 predicted proteins | sample FRY01_FD_187210 | JGI IMG/M metagenome (GOLD analysis project Ga0209702, IMG submission 187210) | Freshwater microbial communities from Lake Fryxell liftoff mats and glacier meltwater in Antarctica - FRY-01 (SPAdes) (version 2) | ecosystem: Environmental > Aquatic > Freshwater > Ice > Glacier... | reverse complement strand
GAGAACACTGACTCCGTTAAAAGTATTGCCGTGGTTAACCCGACTACCAAAACGTGCGTAAAGGCCAGCAAGAGGAACATCAGGGACGCTACTTATGCTCCGTTGTCACGGTTGCTCTACATCTACTCAAACAACGCCAAAGTGGCGGCTAATCCAGAGCTAAAAAGTTTCATGAACTTCTACATGACTAAAAATACTTTGACTAAAACGGTGGCCGCGGCGGGATATGTTCCTCTCTCGTCTAGCGAAATCGCCACCACCCTCTCGACCTGGAAAGCACGAGCTGGCTAATCGGTCGCACTACTTTAAGAGGGGATTATGACCAGCACGCTCGCAACACCGACCAACGCACCCGGGGATAGTCCATTCGTTGACTTGAGCGGTAACTCTCGTCGCCGTTGGCGCGAACGGCGGGTCAAAATTTTTCTTATTTCTTCGGTCGCAGTAACGCTACTCATAAGCATTGCCATAATTGCCTCGCTGCTGGGGCAGTCGATCGACTTCGTAACGACCATACCTCTCGACAAACTTTGGAACTTTGAACAATGGGCACCTCGCATCGGCGACTTCGACATCGCCACTCTTTTTATGGGCTCATTACTAGTCACCGTTGTCGCCATGATCATTGCGGCCCCCCTCGGACTCGGGGCCGCAATTTATTTAGCCGAATACGCCAGTCCGCGAGTGCGGCGAACTGTTAAACCGTTTCTCGAAGTGATGGCGGGAATTCCCAGTATCGTTCTAGGTTTTTTTGCCATCGCTTGGATCGGCCCCGAAATTGTTCAAAAACTTTTTACCGAAGCATCCGCGTTCAGTTTGGCGGCCGCGGGAATCGGCGTAGGTCTGCTAGTCATACCGCTGATCGCCTCGGTCTCCGAAGACGCATTACGCGCGGTTCCTTTATCACTACGAGAAGCTTCCTACGGACTCGGCGCCCGAAAACTCACCACTATTGTGCGAGTAATTTTTCCCGCGGCAATATCTGGAATTGTAGCGGCCATGATTCTTGGCATATCGCGAGCAATCGGCGAAACTATGGTGGTAACTTTGGCTGCCGGCGCTTACGGCGAGGCCAACTTCACCACTAACCCGCTTGATGTAGGAATGACCGTAACATCAGGAATTGCCACACTGGCCAGTGGTACCGATCAAGTTGCTGGTCCTAGCGGCGGCAGTGCCTACAACTCACTCTTCTTCTTAGGTCTTTTATTATTTATCGTCACTTTCACTCTCAACATCGTCGGAGAGTTATTCGTACGAAGAATACGAGAGCGCTACTAATGTCGACTAGGGATGTTGAGGTTTCTAAACGCATAACAGTTGAGCGGTCGTTACAAGGGCGGCGAGTTCAACCCGCCAACATCATTTTTGAGATTTCCTTAATAATCAGCCTGTTGGCTTCGCTCGGCTTTGTTCTTCTTCTCTTGGCTACGGTTTTCTCCGACGGAATAAGCGTTTTCCAACAACGAGGGCTTAGCTTCTTCACTTCTGATCTATCCCGCATTCCCGGAGATGCCGGTATTGCTCAAGCTTTATTTGGATCAGTAGCACTGGCGGTAATCGTTACGATCGTGGCTTTTCCCTTAGGAATTTCTACTGCTATCTATCTTGAGGAGTACGCGCCCGATAATCGTTGGATGCAGCTTGTGCGTCTAAATATTCGCAATCTCGCCGGAGTTCCGTCAGTGGTTTACGGTCTCCTCGGGCTTGCCATTTTTGTGAAACTGCTCGGCACCGATACGGCCAACGGTTCGGGTCTCACTGGTGGCCGTACTCTTATTTCTGGTGGTCTGACTCTTTCGGTTTTGGTTTTGCCGATCGTCATTATCACCTCATCCGAAGCGCTCCGAGCCGTTCCTTACTCATTACGGGAAGGAGCCTACGGAGTCGGGGCCACGAAATGGGAGGTGACTAAAAAACTCGTATTGCCAAACGCGCTACCCGGAATAATTACTGGTGCCGTGCTTTCACTTTCTCGTGCTATTGGTGAAACTGCGCCGCTAATTCTTGTTGGTGCCTTCTACGGAACTTTCTTTACCACTGGTGATACTGGCACCTTGGGTAAATTTACGACTACTTATACCGCACTTCCCCAGGTGATTTACCAATGGGCAACCGAGGCGCAATCTGAATTCAATGTGCAACTCACATCAGCGGCTATCTGCGTTTTAATTGCCCTCACATTTGTAGCCAATATTGGGGCCATCTTGCTGCGTAACCGCTACGAAAAGCGTTGGTAGCCGCGGACGAGTTTCGAAAAATTATTCAGTTATTACATTGGGACGCGGGAGACCGGCCGCTTCGCACAACATGTAATAAGCTGCCAGCGTTCCCGCGCCATCGGTAACGCTCTCGACATTGCCGTCGGAGTCGAGGTTGAGGTTAGCGCCGTACATGTGAAACCAAACCATGGTTTCGTCTTCCACGCACTCAAGGGTGTGGACTGATCCGGCCGGCTCGTAAAGAAACGACCCGGCCCGGTTGATGTAGTCGTACTCGCGATACTTCCACGCCCCGGCCGCGGTGTAGCCCCAGACGGGGCCGGTGTGGCGGTGGGTCTGGACTGAGTAGCCCGCCGGAAAAATATTGGCGACAATCCATAGTCCTTCGCGTTCACGCACTTGCAATACCTTTAGTTTGGCGCCAGGGCCAATATCTACCCAAGGTAAATCATCGGCACCAATGTGAACCGCATTAGGTCTTGACTCGGTCATAGTGCCAAGATGTTAGAGCATGGTTACCGAATCGAACGAACAGGCCGCCGTCAACCGCACCATCGTTGAGAAATTCTGGGACGACCTCTATCGGCGTGACTTTGATGCCTGCGGTGCGGCTTTCGCTCCCGATGGCGTTTATACCGATGTTCCGGTGGGTGAAGTAGGCGCTACCGGACCCATCGAAGTGGCGGCCCGGTTGCGGCTCGGACTCGAGCCGATCGAACGCTACGAACATCGGCTCGGATTAATCGTGGCCGATGCCGATGCCGTCATCACTGAACATGTCGAGGAGTGGTTTTGGAGTAGCGGCGAACATGTCGCGCTGCCATTTGTATCGGTAATGGAAATGCGCGAGGGGAAAATCACTCGTTGGTGGGATTACTTCAACTTGGCCACCCTGCTTGACGGCGCACCTAAATGGTGGCTCGAACACATCGCTCAGGGCTACCGATAACGACAACTGCCTCAAGCCCTAGGCCGGAAAGTGACGACCCGAGTGGACTTGTGGCAAAATAGTTAGATGAACTTCGATGCTCGCACTTTGGCTCTCGGTTTGGCGCGAGGGCGCGTGGTAGTGGGAATTGTTGCCACGCTAATTCCAAAGTTGGCGACCGGTGCCGCGCCCGGAGCTTTTGGACCACGCGTTGGTCCCCTCGGCCGCATGTTGGGTGCTCGTGATCTTGTATTGGGCGCAGGTGCAGTAACCAGCATCAAAGAAAAAACCAACGATGCCGAATGGGTGGGCATGGGCGCCATCGTCGACATCGCTGACGGCGTTGCCCTACTGGCGTCGCGACGACTTCCCGCTCGGGCCCGTTTTATCGGGATTGGTGCTTTAGGCGCGGGAGCGCTCGGTTTAGTACTGGCGCGCATGTTGGCCGATGAGCGTAATCAGATAAACGACGAAGAAATGCTTGGGGTCTAGCGGTAATCAAACGCGACCTTGATCGCGCCACTTAAATCTTGAGTGGCAATGGCTTCAAAAGCCAAGCGCCAATCGTCGAGAGAAAAGCGGTGAGTAAGCATTCCGGTTAGATCAATTCGGTCCTCGCGTACTAAATCAAGATAGATATCAATACCGTGGCGGCGAACACCATCGACTTCTTCGTAACCGAATGCGTTTGACCCAACCATCTTGAGCTCTTTGAAGTAGAGCGGAGTGTCTTCCCATAGAGTCGGTCCGTGCACACCCGCTTTAACTAATGTGCCGCGCGCTTTGGCTACACGCGAACCGACTTCAAAAGTTTCTCGTTTACCTACAGTGTCGTAAACCACATCGATCTCGCCCGGATAAGCCATCGGCAGACCGTCGCTTGCTTGCAGCGTGCCGCCCGACCACGCCACCGCTTCTTCAATAACTTGAATCGCGGGGGTGTGGCCAATTACCGTGGCCCCTAATTTGCGGGCCAGTTCGGCCTGCGCTTCAAAACGAGCCACTGCCAATACCTCGACATCGGGCCACAAAGCTCGCAGAATCGCGATGGCACAGGTACCGAGCGCGCCCGCACCGTAAACCATTACTTTGCCACCTGATGGTGGCGGATTACGAGTGACTGCGTGCAGACTCACGGCAAACGGGTCGGCAAAAACTGCTAATTCGTCGGAGACTTCGTCGGGAACTTTAAATAGCATCGAATCATGTGCGGGCATTAATTCGGCGTAACCACCAGTCGCGTCGCGTGATGTACCGGTGTGAATGCCAGGGGAAATCGGACCCACTCCAAAGTTCCAGCAGAGTGAGTAGTCGCCAATTTCGCACGGTGGACACGCCGGTGTTACTCCCCGCGGTCCGCACGAAAGCCACGGGTTGAGAACGACACGGTCGCCGATGTCGAGGCCTTCGGCTTCGGGACCCATTGCGATCACCTCAGCCACAACTTCGTGCCCCATTACTTGCGGTAACGAAAAAAATGCCTTCATGGGATTGTCGGGCAACTGAACATCGCTCCAATCGCTGAAGGCTTGCTTAGAATCCGACCCGCAAATGCCCACCAGTAACGGACGGGTTACCACCCAGTCGGGCAACAAAAACTCCGGATCGGCAATTTCTTCAAGGATCATCGGGGTATGGTCGAGCCCCGCTAAAAGCGGGTGGGCGCCGGTCTCCCCCGCGGCGCGCGTCGGAACGGTAGCGGTATCGGGGCGAACGCCGTAGACCAGTGCTTTCATTGACGAGACTCTATCTAGACTGCAAGCGTGAACTCAATTCGACTGACTACCATTTCTCCTACCGAGACCACCGAAAATGTCGATACCGACCACGGCGATCACGACCGATTCGCGCACTACTGCAAAAAAGCCGACATCACTCGTGCGTTGATTACCGGAGAAGCCATAACTGCACTCTGCGGAAAGAAGTGGGTACCAAGCCGCGACCCATCGAGTTTTCCGATTTGTCCCACTTGCGCCGAGCGCAAAGCTGCGGGCTGGAAGTTTTGATTGCGCCCCTTCGGGTTGAAGATCTCGGAATAATAGATTACAAGGCGGCCCACCAGATTCAAGAAGAACTATGGGCCCGTAGCGGCGAGTCATGGTTGTTGCTACTTGAGCATCACGCCGTTTATACCCAAGGAGTACAAATCCGACCCGAGAATATTTTGATAAGTACTGACGATCTCGATATTCCGATTGTGTCTACTAATCGAGGTGGCGATGTCACTTATCACGGCCCCGGACAACTTGTGGCTTATGTAATCGTTGATGTAGAAGTTCGTAAAGGAGCAGTAGCCGATCATGTTTGCGCGCTTGAGCAAATCGTAATTGACACCCTCAACGATGTTGGCTTAACCGGTGCGACGCGCACGGCTGGATTGCCTGGTGTTTGGATTGATGATGCCAAGATTGCTGCGGTTGGCGTGCGTATCGCGCGTGGTCGGTCAATGCACGGCGTGGCGCTAAATATAAATCCCGATCTGACTCGTTTTGACGCGATCGTTCCTTGCGGCATAACTGATAAGTCGGTTACTTCCATGGCGGCCGAGGGCATAACAACTAATGTCGCGGTGCTGCGAGAGCGCATCATCCAACGAGTAGCGGACCGCTGGACCGCGGGTCGATACGAGGAACGATACGCGGGCCGATACGAGGAATGATCCGAGGAACAATTTAGGACTAGCCGCTAACTGCGCATCACCGGAACGCTGCTATAGCCCGCCACATTCGACATCTGCACTCGGCGTAATCCGGATTCGTCAACCTCATACTTAGGCCAGCGCAGTCGTATTTCTTCGAACGCGATGCGACTCTCAGCGCGGGCTAACGCGGCACCGAGACACGAATGAATACCATGACCGAGACCTACTGCTAAGCCTTGCGTTCGATCAATATCAAATCGGTCGGGGTCAGGATATTCTCGTTCGTCGCGATTCGCGGCACCAGTCAGCAGCAAAACTGGTTCGTTGGCGGGGATAGTTACTCCGTTGAATTCAATTGGCGCGTGAGTAAAACGACCCTGATACTGCGATGGTGCCCAGTACCGCAATACCTCCTCTACCGCGTCGGAACAACGACCGGGATCGGCCAAAACTTTGGACCACTCCTGCGGATTGCGAGCGAAAAGAACTACCGCGTTGCCAATTAGCTTGGTAACCGTTTCGCTTCCTGCCGCCGCCAAAAGGGTCGCGAAACCGGCAATTTCATTATTGGTTAGTTGGTGCGTCGAACCGTCGTCTTCGGCTACCTCGACTTCAGTTAGCCGAGTGAGCATGTCGTCACCAGGATGGACGCGCTTGTCGGCGATCAATTGAAGGAAATACATCACTTGCGCCAGAGCGGCTTCGGCGTTTTCATGACTCACCGCCGCACTCCCCTCCTCTCGCGTCAACATGGCGTCAGTCCAATGGCGGATTTGTTGTTGGTCTTCCTTTGGTACTCCCAGCATGATTGAGATAACTTCCACGGGAAACGGAGCAGCAAAATCGGCAAGGGCATCGAACTCATTAGCATCGTCGTATTGGCTCAAGTACGAAACAATTACTTCTCGAATCATCGGCTCCAGCGCGGTCATTGCTCGGGGCGTAAATACTCGACTAACCAGTTTTCGCATGCGGTCGTGTTCGGGTGGATCCATGGTGATGATCATGGTGTTGCGAACATTAGTATCGGGGCTAGTCAGCTGATCAATAGTTAACCCGTGCTCGCTACTAAAAGACTTCCAATCACGATGAGCGCGGACTACATCGTCAAATCTTGACAGCGCCCAAAATCCGTACTTCTCGTTATGATAAGTAGGATTTTCGTCGCGTAGCCAGCGGTAGATATCGTAAGGATCGTTAAAAAACTCCTCAGAAAACGGATCAAATTCCATGATGCTCCAATGCCGCCGTCTACTTAATAACTAAGTGCCAATGGTAGACCGCAGCCAACAAAGTCATTGCGTTAGGAGCTACATCTAAGTGGGAATTCTTCTAGGGTTATTAGTTGCCGTCGGCTACGGCACTTCCGACTTCATCGGCGGGATTATCTCGCGTCGAATCCCATCAATAACTGTGGTCGCCACCACCAGCGTGATTGGGCCAATTGTTCTTGCCCTAGTCGTGATCATCGAAACTAATACTGGTCATATCAATTCGCCGACTGCCAGCGAGTGGTTAGTAGCGGCCGGAGCGGGAATCGGTGGTGTTATCGGACTCAGTTTGTTGTTCCGGGGCTACGCCATCGGTCGCTTTAGTGTGGTAGCCCCCATCACTGCAGTTGTCGCCACCCTGGCTCAAATAATTTGGGGGTTGACTCGGGGCGAGCGCCCGTCGGCTATCGCGCTAATCGGTATCGCGGTTGTCGTAGTCGCCGCAGTCATTATCAGCCAGTCGCACGCCGCGCCCGGCGCGCAGGCCGAAATCGCGGCGGCCGAAAGACCCGCACTAAAAGTTGAGTTGGTTATTGCCATTAGCGCGGGATTGGCGTTTGGATTTAGTGGCGTGGCGTTGGCGGAATCGGGATCAAACAACGGCATTTGGCCAGTCTTGATTGCCCGCAGCGTATTTTGTTTAGTCGCCGTGACGATCGCGCTCGTAGCCGGGAAACGAGTTATCGCGCGACGACCCAACCTCGGACCCGCATTGTTGTCGGGTCTAATTGAAGCTGCCGCGCTCGCGGCATTCATCATTGCTATACGCCAAGATTTTCTCAGCGTAGTTTCCCCTATCACGGCACTCTCCCCCGCCGTCGTAGTGTTGGGTGCAGCAGCATTACTACACGAACCGATAGGCCGCATGCGCTCCGGTGGGCTCGCACTCGCGCTCACCGGATTGGTATTAATCGCGGCGGGATAGCTGATCAATAGATACAAATTTTATGTAATTTTACTAATTGTATAAAAGGTACACTGCATATAAATGAAAAAGCCGAATGTTTCAAAAGAACTTGATATTGCGTTAACGTCGAATACAGTCGGAGAATTAGAGCTAAGCGCGGTAAAACGGGTTTTCCAGTCGGGCAAAATTTCTTCTGGGCTGGAGACCAAAAAACTTGAAAATGAATTCTCAGATTTAGTGTGCGGGAGAACGTGTGCAGCCATGAATTCAGGCACCGCGGCACTTTACTCAAGTTTGAAAGTTCTCGGTATATCAGCAGAAGATGAAGTAATCGTGCCGTCTTTTACCTTTGTCGGAACTGCTAACGCCGTGGCTTTAACCGGTGCAACGCCAATTTTCGTGGATATCGACCCTCAAACATTTTGCATAGACCCACATGCAGTGGAAGCGGCGATAACTCCTAGAACTGTGGCTATTCTCCCAGTCCATCTGTTTGGTCACCCAGCGGCGATGAAAGATCTGATGGAAATTTCCGCACGATTCGACTTGATGGTAATTGAAGATGCCGCGCAAGCTCACTTGGCCAAACTTGACGACAAACCAGTCGGCTCATGGGGAAAAGCAGCCTCGTTCTCGTTCTACGCAACAAAAAATATGACCAGCGGAGAAGGAGGAATGGCCGTCTTTGAAGATTCGGCCACAGCCGCAAAGGCAATGGCGTTCCGGAATCAAGGCATTGACAAAAATGGAGAGGCGGTGAGTATTGGACACAACTTTAGAATGGCTGATGTCAATGCTGCCATCGGTCGATCCCAACTTTCACGACTTGTGCAGTCAACTCATGTTCGTCGTAAAAATGCGACTTTTTTAAATAACGAATTGCGCGGTGTGATAACTCCACTAACCGCTCCAGGAGCTTTTCATGTTTTCCATCAATATACGATCCGCGTCGTTGGATTCAATCGTGATGATTTTGCCAAACAATTAAAAATTCGTGGAGTGGCAACAGGTATCTATTATCAAAAACCTATCCACGAACTAATGCCGTACAAGAGACCACTAGAACTTCCCCATACGCAAAAAGCTTGCGATGAGGTGCTTGCGATACCTGTTCATCCGCTACTAACTGAACGCGAACTTGAGCGAATCGTTATCGAAGTCAACGCGGTCGCAGATTCGGGAGCATGAAGGTTCTTCGGGTTGGTGTAATCGGAAATGGTCGCCAAGGACATCGTCACGCCCGAGTTTTGGAATCAATTGATGGAGTAAAATTAGTTGCGATTGTCGATCCGAAATATTCTTCTGTGTTTGCATCTGATATCAGTTCAAGCCAGCGAGTAGCTACCGTTCGGTCTATTGAAAATCTGATCGACATTGGTGTGGATTACTGCGTGGTTGCGGTTCCACCTCTCGCGCAGACCGCCATCGCGCAGACGCTGGCCGAAGCCGGAATTCCTGCGCTGCTGGAAAAACCGCTGGGGGTCGATTTAGCCTCTTCATTGGCTACAACCGAAGCGTTCGAATCTCGCGGGTTGGTAGCGGCAATTAATTTCATTGAGCGATTCAATCCTGACTTATTAAAATTACGAAGAGATGTTGAGAGCGGAGCTCTAGGAAAGATAGAGGCGATTACTACCGTTCGGACCAGTTCTAGCGACAAACCTCCTCATATCGAAACAATTCTTGATCTTGGTATTCACGACTTCGATATCACCATGTGGATAACCGGTTTTTCGTATACATCGGTAGAAACAAGCGTTACTTCCATTCGAGACCGACCATTCGATAACGGGGTGTTAATAAATGGAATAGTTAATAACGAGATTCCGGTTAGACACAGAGTTGGCTACTCAAGCACGCCGGTAGAGCGATATATCGAGATAGTGGCTAGTAAATATACGGTAAAAATTTCTCTAGTATTCGACCCCACTATTCATCGTCCGGAACCACTTGAGCTACTACATCAAGCATTTAGAAATAAAATCTTGGGCCAAGAAGTTTTGATCCCGCAACTAAAGGAAGCAATCAAAAGCATGATTGTGACAGAAGCGGCTATCAAATCCAGAGAAGACGGGATCGCGTGTAGTTTATAGAACAAGGTGCCAACGAGACCAATAACGAAATCCCGTTTTATGGAACAATTGAATATGGATAAAAATTTTAATTCTTCTGATTTGCCGCCCAAATTTATAACTAACCTTCCGGACAAGTATCCTGAAGTAATTTTTTATAACCCATACATGACAGAGATCCAGGATGATGTAATTATCGGCCGTGGGACTCGTATTGGTTCTATGACCATCTTGCACTCTGGCGCAGTAATAGGTACTGAATGCACAATTGGCTCACATTGCAATATTTGTGAATGCCAAATTGGTGACCGGGTGTCAATTCAAACTGGAGCACATATAACGCGGGGTGTTGTGCTTGAGGATGACGTCTTCATAGGACCTGGAGTAATTACACTCAACGATAAACTGCTAGGGGGATCGCTTGCGGCACCACGAGTTGAAGCGCGCGCGAAGGTAGGGGGCGGTGTTGTTTTGCTTCCCAGCGTCATAGTCGGTTCGGGCGCTATTGTCGGTGCGGGCAGCGTTGTTACTCAAAATGTAATGCCCGACTCAATTGTGCGCGGTCAACCCGCTCGGCTGCATAAACCTAACGAGTAAACGTAATGGCCACTAAAAATGAGTCATACCAAAATAATTATCAGCGAGAAGTGATAATAAATTTGGCACCAACCGGAATGGTGCCAACTCGGCAAATTAGTCCGCAAGCGCCACTAACGGTCAACGAAATCGTGGAACAGGCGTGCCGTTGTATTGAGATTGGGGCAAATATTGTGCATTTGCATGCTCGCGACGAAGCCGATAAGCCCACGTATAAAAGAGAAGTTTACGGAAATATAATTGCTGGAATACGTGAAAAGCACTCCGATGTCGTACTAGGTGTTTCACTGAGCGGACGAGAATTTACGACATTTGCAGAACGGTCAGACGTGCTTGAACTTTCGGGCGATTTGAAACCTGATTTAGCCAGTCTGACCCTGTCGTCAATGAACTTTATTAGCGGACCTAGCATCAACGCGCCCGACATGATCGTTCGGCTGGCACAAAAAATGCTCGAGACAGGAATAAAACCCGAACTAGAGGTCTTCGATTTGGGAATGATAAATATGGTCGAGTACCTCGCAGCCAAGGATCTGATTGACCCGCCGTACTACTTGAATCTAATCTTGGGGAATCTAGCCACCGCGCAAGTAAGCCCGAGCCATATCGCTGCGCTTGTCGCCAGTATCCCAAATGGATCGGTATGGACAGTTGGCGGCATCGGCCACGCTCAACGTTCGGCGAATGCTCTCGGTATCTTGCACGGAGACGGTGCTCGAGTCGGGTTGGAAGATAATTTGTGGATGGATGATGAGCGAACTTTACCGGCAACAAATGAACTGCTAACTAGTGGCGTGGTCAAATTTGCTGAGTGGATGGGCAAGCCGATCGCCACTCCTAAGCGCGTCCGACAGATGTTGAATCTCGATAGTTGATGATTTTGAACCACAACGCTGAATTGCAGAAACCCCAGCCTTCTGGTACACGAATTTTAATTACTAATAACACTCTTGCTCTACAAGCTGGATCTGAACGATTTGTCTGCGATCTTGCTCAGGCACTGCTGCGTAGAGGTTTTCAACCGACCGTATACAGCACGATCCTAGGAGAAACGGCGGCAGAACTCCATCGTCATACCATTCCCGTAACTGGAGATCTCAATACGCTGCGTGAGCCCCCACATCTAATTCACGGTCAGCATCATTTGGAAACCATGACCGCGATAACTCGCTTCCCTGATATTCCGGCGATTTATGTCTGCCACGGTTGGCTCCCCTGGGAGGAACATCCGCCGATTTCGCCCAACATTCGCCACTATGTCGCGGTTGATGATCTGTGTCGTGAGCGTCTCCTCGCTACAACTCCAGTGCCGTCTGACCAAATATCAGTTATTTATAACTCCGTCGACATGACGCGATTTATTCGTCGATCCGCACTCCCCAGTCAGCCCAAATCGGCTTTAATTTTTTCAAACCGAGCTCACATTGATAACTTCGGCGGAACCATTGTCAAAGCATGCCAAAAAGCCGGAATAGAAAAAATAGATTTCATGGGACAATTGAGCGGTGCTGTTAGCCACCAGCCCGAGAATACTCTTGGTGATTACGATTTAGTTTTTGCGAAGGGACGGTCGGCGCTTGAGGCCGTGGCAACAGGTTGTGCGGTTGTCGTTGCCGATACTTATGGGCTCGCAGGCATAGTGGGGATGAATGATTTACCGCGTCTTCGACGACTGAATTTTGGAATCCGGGCTCTTCAAGAAGAGCCCATAACCGTGGATTCAGTGTTGAGAGTATTAAAAACTTACGATGCAAATAATTCGATGGCAGCAACCGACTGGGTGCGAGTTAACGCGACCTTGGAATCATCGGTAACAGAATGGGAGGAAATCTATTCTCGCATATTAAGCACTGTTGATTACGAGGTTCCCCCGCGCGCGTCACTGCTCGCAGTATCTGAGTATCTAAAATTTATCAGTCCAATAGTTAAAGGAAGACTGGATGCCGAAATGCGCGGGGCGCAACTCGAAGGGGACCTTATTAATAGCAGGAAACAGTTAGATGTTGCGGATGAACAACTCCGAAAAACTGAAGAGAGGCTCCGTGAGAGTGAAGATGCTTGGCAATCAGTAGGAAGAACTCGCGGGTGGAAAGTTCTCAATATGATCTGGTCGCTCAAACGGCGACTGTCATCTAGGCGAAGTTGAGAAATTACTACACGAACCGATAGGCCGCATGCGCTCCGGTGGGCTCGCACTCGCGCTCACCGGATTGGTATTAATCGCGGCGGGATAGCTGATCAATAGATACAATCGTTTCCAGAGAGATTGCTTTTGGTGCGCTAATTATTTCAACTACCGGCTCTAATCGATGAGCAAAGCGACGAAGTGTTGCTAATAGAGCAAGACCGAGAGCAACGATAAGAATGGCGTTAAACAACGCGCCGGCAGCATCCCATGCCAGCGAGGTGGTGAAGTAATAGGACCAGTAGTGCTCAATCGTTGTGTTTACGCTCAGACCGGGTCGCCACAATGTCGGTCCATTGCCTTGAAATAATGGCCACGACCATAGGTTAAGAATCGCCCCGTATACAAAACCCCAAACCCACGCAAACACGGCTATCACCCCCACCTCAACGCGTGGAGTCAAATGACTGGTTGCGCGTCCGAGCAGTCCGGCGGTTGCTCCCATTGCTCCTAAACCCAACATCTGGAAAGGAAGCCACGGACCAATACCACCGGTAATAAATGCTGATGCACCCATAGCGGTGAGTCCCAACAACAGTCCAAAACGAGGACCAAAAGCCACCCCGCCAAGAATAACTAAGAAAAATATTCCGGCGTTGTTACCGGGCAACTCAATTAGTCGCAGCAGACCCGCACTCGCCGCGAGCACGCCCAACACCGCAACGGTGGCACCGTTCATAGTTCCGCGTCGAACTTCGAGAGCGAGGGCCATCACAACTAACGCGCTGATCATGGCCGTCCACAACGGGGCGTCGGCACTATGGGCAGTGCTCGGCAACGCGTTGGCGGGAAGCCAGAACGGATAAAGAAACGCAGCAATACCGACTAGACCAACCAGCAGGTAAACCAAACTGGGGCGCAATCGATTAGTCATACTCCCTCCAGTTCATGGTTGACTTGTTCAACGGTTAAAAACGGAGGCATAACCCGAAGCACTTGAGGGGCAAAGAGCGACCCGGCCAACACGATTCGAGCCTCACCCTCGGCGATCACGTCGCCATCACCGAGAACGACAACACGCGACGCGCAACGAGCAGCCAGTTCTACATCATGAGTCGCGAGCACTACGGCGCCTCCCTCGGCCGCGTGTTCCTGAACCGCCCGCTCCAACGCGGTGCGCGACAATGCGTCCATTCCGCGTGTTGGTTCGTCAAGCAGCAGCACATCGGCGCCGCCGACCGCTACGGCCGCGATTGCGACTCGTTGGCGTTCACCCCCTGACAAACTGCGGGGATGACGCTCGGCCAGATGGCTAATACCCAGTCGGTCTAGCCAAGCGTCGACCTCACCGGCATCGCGTCGACCGAGGAGTTTTAGGGTTTCGGCAATCTCGCGCCTAACCGTGGGAGAAAATAGAAGCGTGCTGGGATCTTGCGGGACATAAGCAACGGTGCCAGTCGGATTAACCCGACCGTGGCTGGCGCTATTTAAACCGGCAAAGGCGCGTAGCAAAGTTGTTTTTCCCGCACCGTTGCGGCCGAGCAGGGCCACCACTTCGCCGGCGCCAATCGACACATCGACTCGATGCAATACTTCGCGACCACTGAGTTCGACCGACAGCGACTCGGCCGCGACCAAAGTTTGACCGCCTCGACTGGATTCGCGCGAATTCGTCTCGATATTCGTCGCGAACGGTAAAGAGTTTTCTGCGGCACGGGCACGCGCGTCGCGAACGGTGAGGGGGAGTGGATCCCATCCCAGCAGCCGACCTAAACGCGTTACCGGCGGTGCTCCTGGGTAAGTCGCTAAAGCATCGGCCACTGCACACGGAGTCGGAATGCCGTCGCTACTCAAAACCACCGCACGATCGGCAAGAGGTGCTGCTCGCTCCAATCGGTGTTCAGCGAGCAATACTGTGGTGCCAAGATCAGAGTTCAGCCGAGCAATTGCCGCCAAAACATCTTCGGCCCCTTGGGGATCGAGTTGCGATGTGGGCTCATCGAGAACCAGCGCCGAAGGGGCCGCCGCCAATGCTCCCGCTATCGCAACCCGTTGACGCTCTCCGCCCGAAAGAGTCATCGGCGCCCGGTAGCGTAAGTGGGCAATGCCGAGTGCATCAAGAGTTTCCTCAACTCGGCGGCGCATCGCGGTTGCGGATAACCCGAGGTTTTCGAGAACAAACGCGATGTCGTGTTCGACCTCATCAACCACCAACTGAGCCTCAGGATCTTGGCTAACAAACCCCACTACATCGGCTAACTCGCGTGGGTGATGGCTGATGGTCGAACGGCCAAAAATTACTACATCGCCACCGAAACGCCCGCCAGTAGCGTGAGGTACCAAACCGTTTGCCGCGCGCAGTAAAGTGCTCTTGCCCGATCCAGAACTTCCCACCACTAGTAGCACTTCACCGGCAATTACCTCAAGATTGACTTCGTTTAGAGCGGTCGGACCATCAGGATACGAAAATGAAACCTGCCGATAAGAAATTGCGTTCACGGAAGCGCGACCTTGTCTGAATGACCAACTGCTAATACAGAATCTTCATCACTTAAATTGAATTCACTAATTGCTGATGCGTTCGTTATAGGTCGTCGGGTGAGTGGCGCGAGCAGCGCAATCAACGCCAAAGCGGGCAAGATGTCGAAGGCGGGCCAGCGCACTGGGCTGGGTGTCCAAGTCAAGGTATTGTCGCCCGCGATGCTGAGTACGATTATTAAAATTGGGGCAAGAAGACAAATGGCGATGCAACTGCGGTCGGCAATCGTCAAAGAGCGCGGGCGATAACGAATTCGACCCGTTTCTTTTGACGCAATAGCAATCGCAAATAAAATTCCGATAACCCCAATACCACCCAGCACGATCGCGACAGTATTCTCACGAGCAACCAGCGCGGTAAAACTACTCCCTAAGGCAATCAACGCAACTAAACCAATCCAACCGGCACCGCGAGCGCGGGCCGTTGCCCCCGAATGCGCAAATCCGCGTGAGTCGAGTGACTCGGCCAGAGTTATTGCTTTTTCTAAACCTCGCTCAAGAACAGGAATGACTTGGCGCACGAGCCGACCCCGGCGAACCGTTTGCCCACCTGTGCGCGCTCGATCGGCTTCGCGCACATCTCTGATGGCTTCAATCGTGGAAGGTACGAAACACAAGGCAACGATAACGATCAACCCCAATTCATAGAAAGCACGCGGTGTGGTTTGAATTAATTCATAATGAGAGACCACCGCGTTAAAGGCCGCGAATACCGCAATGATGCCCACGATTACCAAACCTTCTGCTCCGGCTTGTAACAGAACCGGAGCAGTAGTTGCACCACCAACGGTAAATCCACCCAACATTTCGGGCATCGTGAAGGAAGGAGTGGTGAACAGCACATCTTGATTGCCATGAGTGGTGAGGCCGATGAGCACTATGCGCAAGACCGCAAAAAAAACCGCCGCGCCAACAAGGATAGGAAACGCCTTTGCGTAGGGACCGTCCAGCCCGTGTTCGACAACTACTAACCAAGTGATGGCGATGACCAATACGACATACACCGGATTAGGAGCCAGCTGGATTGTGGCGGCGGCCGCTAGCGCCCAAGCGACCCAAGTAATAGCCGACCAGGGGCGATCGGACTGATAACGGCCGGACTGATAACGGCCGGCAGGGATGTTGGCTTTTGACACGATTTTAAACTACATTGAAAAATTGATAGCGGTCACTCACGGTCCGGATGCCGTGAGTGGTCTCGAACCCATCTCAGCTGAGTTGATTTCGAGACAGGGGAAGTCGGTGCAAGACCGACGCTGACCCGCAACTGTAAGCAATGGTCAATTCGAGAAATTGATTGACCACTGTGAGCCAGAATACCTATCGCCGTCCGCCGTTCCACCGGCGCTCCCAGTAGGGAGACCGCCCCAAATGGGTGGTCACATATGGCTCTCGTGGAAAGGGGCCGGCGGAGGAATCAATAACATGACTCGCATCGCTCGCGCGACGGTAATCGTCGCGTTACTCGCAATTATTAGTGTCTTGGTGCCGTATGACCAAGCAGATAGTTCATCAGCGCCAGTAACTAACGGCATCACTTGGTTACGCTCTCAACAGCAGCCCGACGGTGGATTTGAAACTGAGGGTTATCCGGGCTTTGAAACTTCTGACGCGATTCTGGCGTTGGCGCAATCAGCCCAAAGTGGTGGAGCCTGGAACTACGATGCCGCGCGCGCCGCAGTTTTAGGAACTTCAACTGCAACCGGCAACACTCCGCTAAACGAAATTGATAATTACGCGTCGGGAGCAATCGGTAGTGGTGCGGCCGGAAAAATAATTAGTTTGGTTACTAACCCGTTGGCCATTGATCCCACGACTTTTGATCCGTCAAATAACGGCGTAGTCAATTTGGTGACCAAACTTGGTTTCCCAGGTACAGGTGACTTTGGTATCCCGCTTGCTTCGTTTAATTCAATTTTATTTGCCGCCCGTGGTTACGCAACTTTAAATTCAGTTCCCGCTTCGACCATCACGCTTATTCGTGGTGCACAGAAGAGTGATGGAAGTTGGTCGTACAACGGCGACAACACTGGTATTGATGGTGGTGCCGATACTACTGGGCTTGCCGTACAGACTTTGATTGAAGCTGGAGTGGCGGCCGGCGATAGCGATGTAAGCGCGGCCCTTGATTACCTCGTCACCAACCAGCAACATAGCGGTGGTTGGACCGACGGCTGGGCTGAAAACCCTAACTCCACTGCCGTTGCGATGCTGGCGCTGGTCGCGGCCGAGCGCACCGCACCACTCGCGGCGGGCAATGCTTACTTGTTAAGTACTCAACAGCCGGCCGGTTTCTTCGCCGGACCGTACGATGACGCCACGCCCAACACTTTTGCAACTGCACAAGCAATTCAGGGATTAGTGCGGGCAGCTATTCCTGATGCTCCTAGTTACGTCACCCCGAAAACGATTACTGCGGCTACTGGAGGTGGCGCGATAACCCTTGAAGCGAGTAGTGGAACTCTGACTACCGTTTCTGCTGTTGCTCCATCAACTCAAACCGCACCTCCGACTGGAATTTCATTTCCGCGCGGACTCGTTTCGTTTACAGTCACTGGGCTTTCAGCGGGCGCAACAACAACCGTGAGAATAACTTTACCAGTGGGTACGACTGCCACGGGTTACTACAAACTCGTGAGATCGACCGTGGGATCGACCGTGGGATCGACTTGGATTAACGCAATATCTATTGTGACATTCTCTAATAATGTTGCCACTCTTACATTGACTGACGGAGGAGAAGGTGACGATGACGGCGTTCGTAACGGTGTAATCGTTGACCCTGGTGGACCAACGGTAGGTACCGCTAATTCTGCTCGCGAATCTTCAGTTGAACTGCGGTTTACCGGATGAAAATAAGCGCGCGGGGGGCGGCGTTGGGAGCGCTTATGTTGTCAATATCCGTAGGCGCGACAATCAATATCTCTGCGACTACCGTGGGCGCCGACGCGAGCCGTGCCGTTATCAATATCAGCGGTAACAACCACGTCATTACTTTTAGCGGATCAGTGAACGGAATTTCAGCACTACAGATGGTGGCCAACATCGAAACTATTTCTTATGGAGGTCAGGGTGTTGCCGTTTGCAGCATCAACGGGATCGGAAATCCCGCGATACCCGGTCAGTGTCTAGGAGAAAGTAGTGGTCGCTATTGGTCGTACTGGCGGGCCGCTCTGGGCGCAAACGGTTTCTACTATTCGGGTGGCGGTGCCGGCGGTACTACGGTCACCAACGCCACGGTAGAGGGCTGGAGTTTTGGTAGTAGCGGACCGCCGCCGTTCGCCTCATTTTGCGCGGTAGCCGGATGCGCGCCGACTCCGCCCCCCACTGCCGCACCAACCACGGTTCCTTCACCTCCTACCACCACATCCGTTGAAACCAACACCAACGCGGAGCCGAAATCAAAAGATAAAAATGCAAATGGCAAAAGTGCCAAAAATAGTGACGCCAAGACGGATGCTCAACCAAGCGCGTCGATCGGTGACCGTCGGTCCGAAAATGCCTCCGGGGGTCGCACCGTAAAGCCAGGATCTAGACCAGACACTCAATCTAAAACAACCCGAGCGGAAGATACCGGGTCACCGTTGGGCATAGGCGTCGCGGCGGGGGCATTAATCATTGCCGGAGTCGCGGGGCTATTTATAAAGCGGCGGCGAACGGCCAAGGGCGGCTAAAAGTATTGCGCCGGAATGTTCAGGATTTTCTTTCGCGCCATCGAGCGAGTTCGGTTCGCAACCAACCGCTCTCCCAGAAACTCTCATCACCACCGTGGTTAAGCAGGTACTCGTGTGCGCTCGCCATTACTAACCGCAGGCGATCGCTCTTGGGTTCAACTTGCGCAATGGCTTCGCCCAATTTGATGGCAAGGACCGCATCGCCACGGACGAGTGCCGCCTCGGCGCGCTCGAGTGCGGCATCAACTCCGGTAACTTCAAGCAGTTCCGCCAGCGCAGCCGGTGCGCTATCGGGATACAGCTCGGTTGTCGATGCCAGTTTGAACCAACCGATGTATTCCTCCCAGAATGTGCGCACGGCCCACGACACTTTTCCGTAGCCTTGGCCAATACGAAGTTCCGCCGGAAGCGTGATGGTGTCCATCAGTGTCCACATGTCAACGCCCGCATTAAATTCCTTGAGCGTCTCGGTGTGAACATAGGTCACCGCGTCATGCAGTCGCGTAAGGCACGCCTCAATGAGATCAGCACCGACGATCGGCTCATGCCGACCAGTGACGAGCATCTCGGGACGGAGCCCTCGAACAAAACGATTTGTTGCCAGTTGTGGTTCGACAAACCGGTACTTGTCACCACGAATGGTATTGACATTGGGGAAATGGGGAAATAAGGGGCCAAACAGGTTGCTCACAAGCGCGATCTTGTGTTCCGGTAGCCACACGACAACGCAATCGATGGTTTCGCCCACTGCGGCAAAGAGTTCAATTCGAAGACCATCGACAGTGAGCTCCCAACGATCCTCAAAAAGAATATCGGGCACGGGCTCTGATTGAGCCATTGACACGCCTGGGTTCTCTTGGTGAATTCGATGAGCGGCGGTACCGAGCATGTCGAACCAAATACCCGCGGTTCGCATACGTATCCCCTGAATGCGTTGGTCGTCAGCCTGACAGGCAGGATTATTAGCCTGCGCGACGTAAGTCGTTCCCGCATCTTTAAACAAATCAACGCCGCCGACATGATCAACATGGGATTGGGTGGTGATGATGTGATGAGTTGGCCCCGCACAAATCTCATCGAACACCCGCTTGTGGTGCGGCGCCTCATAACCCATACCCGTGTTCACAATGATCCGACCGTTGTCAGTCAGGATCATGTACGCCGCAGTGTTTCCCCCCGACCGATAGATCAGACCATCCACGATCGGATAGGCGGGGTCGTCATAGACCGCAGTGAGTAATTCTTTACCTGGCCGCGTATCGATGAGATGGTCGACTTGATCCTGAATGTTCATTTGACCTCTATTTGGACAGGGAACATATTCATATAGTCGGCGTAACGAGTGCGAACTTCTTCGGGCGCTACTGAGAAATCTTTCCGGAGGTCATAAACAACACGGCCTTCCTTGCCGCGGGGGTGAGCGGCTTGATACGCGCCAACTTCGGCTTGAGCCTCGGCAGTGAAATCGATACCGGCGGATTGGTAAATTCTCTGCAGGGTGCCCATCTCGTCGGCCATATAGTCATGAAAAAATACGTCGACCGTGCGTGTAGCTGGCAAAAGATGACGATCCCGCAGCGACGAATCGAGTAGCCGACCAATTCTGTCGATCCAGTAGTCGCGATACCACTCGGGCTTCGGAGTCTTATAGGTGGTGCGCGCGGCATAGGTCGCCATCGTGATCGTTGACTGCACGACGGCGACGGGATCTCGATGGGTGACCACGATGGATGCATCGGGAAACACCGCCCGCAAGGGTCCAATCTGCTCAAGATGCTGGGGGGATTTGAGAACCCAACGGGATCGGGGTCGATACCACTGCATGATCTGGAGCACCGTTTTCATGTATTCATAATGCGGTGTCTGATCGTGGGACAGGTAGTAATCACGCCATTCAGGAACTCGAGCAACCCACTCGAGGTTGTAGTTCGAGAAGTCGGGACTCATGAGTTCGATTTCCTCGTGCACATGATCCGGTTCCATCGGATGCATTGCCGCTACGAATGGTGCACCAACTTGCATTGCTTCCCACGCCCGTTGGCATCGATCCCAGCGGGGATCGACTCCGTCGGCTGACAAGGCCTCGCTCGGATTAGGCACGGGTTCATAAGATTCCCACAAGGGCATTGATCGAAACCGACTGTCGGCGGCGAGCAGATTTACAAGATTCGTTGTGCCCGAACGAGGCAGACCGATCACAATCACCGGCTTGGCAATGGGGAGGTCGAGAATTTCTGGATGCTGCTTCAATAGGTCACGAATGCGAAGACGATTCACCGCGTGCCGAAGACTGTCGCCAAACATAAGCACGCGACCGAGTCCAGTGCGTTCGGGGTCGGTATCAACCGCATTGAGTTGAACGCCGAGACGCTCAAGGAAATCATCGGGACCAAAATCATCAAGACCCGTTTGCGCAACGGCAGCCTCGCAAACAGCCTCGGTCGACAGCACCGTATCTACGCGGGCACCGTAATCAAGGCCCATCTTCTGAACGTCATTGAGAACCGGCTGGCGCAGATCGTCAATACGAATTTCTTTTGTCATTAGCTTTTATTCCCTCAAAGAGCCAAGTACCCGCCGTCAACAGCAAAAGCCGTGCCGGTGGTGAACGAGGACGCGTCTGAAGAGAGAAATAGAACTACGGCGGCAACCTCTTCGGCTGTTCCCATTCTTGGCATCATCTGCTTCGACAATTCGTGTTCGAGCATTTCGGGGTAGGGCTTCATCGGTGCCGTCATCGGTGTATCAATGACTCCAGGGGCCACGGCATTTACGCGAATGCCGTCATTGGCCCAGAGGAGAGCGAGGTTGCGAGTTAGTGCCAGCAAAGCCGCCTTCGAAGATGAATAGCCGGGAACAATCGTGGTGGCACGGTAGGTCAACATCGAGATGATATTGACAACACTGGCACCCCCGGCCATTGAACTGTTGGAGAGTGCATCATGACAGCGGACAGAAAGTTGCTGCGCCCCTTCAACATTCATTGCCAACGAAGCACGAAATCCTTCCGGGCTCCACTCGTCAAGACCATCAGGAAAGTTTGCTCCGGCGTTGTTAACCAACACATCAAGTGTTCCGATGCTGGCAGCAAGAGCATCGATAGCATCGGCATCACGCATTTCTAACTGCTTATAGGTGAATCGGGTCAGATCAACCTCGTAGTCCGCGGCCGATAAATGGGTTCCTGTCACCATCACTTTGGCACCGGCGCTCGCGAAAGCCGACGCCACGGCATAGCCAATTCCGCTCGATCCGCCAGTTACGAGAACAGCAGTACCCGCGAAATTGAATGACACACCGTTACTCATCGCTCACCATCCATTGTGATCATGACCTTGCCACAGTCCTTGGAACCCTCCAAGATCGACAAGCCCTCGCCGAACTCTTCAAGGGAAAGTTGATGAGTAATAACCGGAGACAGATCGCGCCGTTCGAGTAATTCAATTGCGTCTTCAAACCGCTCGGGATATTCCATTGATCCCCGGATTGTGAACTGCTTCATAAGTACATTCAAATAACTGGTAGGCACCGGACGGTAATGCAATGCCACAATGACGAGCCGTCCGCCCACCCGACCGTGCTGAAGTATGTCGCCGATCACGCTATCGGCCCCCGAAGCCTCGATGAATACTTCCGTAGCGGCGGTTGGGCCGAACATGAAAGGCGCTTCACCATGGATGCGTTTCAACTCCGCCCAAATGTCAACCGCAGACGGGTCAAGGACATGAGCCGCGCCCATCGTTCGAGCCAGATCGAGTCGCGCCTGACTGAAGTCAATAGCCACTACATCGGCAACGCCGCGGTCGGCCAAGGTCGCAATAGCAAAAAGACCGATCGGTCCGCAACCGAAGACTGCCACCTTCTCCCCCGGCTTGGCTTCGGATTGGTTGACCGACTGCATTCCCACCGCCAGTGGTTCGGCGAGGGCCGCGGTTGTCAACGCCATGTTCTCGGGCACCTTGAACAGTCGTTTCCCGCGGGCCGCGTCGGGAACATGGAGAAGCGGGGTGAGTCCACCCTGCGCGCCACCCGTACCCATTGGCCCCGAGTCCGAAGCCGAGTCCGAAGCCGAAGGACAAACCACAACCCGATCACCAACGGAAACTCCGTCGACCTCGGCCCCCACCCAATCGACAACACCGGCCATCTCGTGACCGAGTGGAATGGGGTGTCCGGGCGTCAACCCCATATGCACATAGGAAACATCGGTTCCGCAAATCCCGCACGCGGCGATTCGCACCAGAGCATCGCCGGCGCCTAACGAGGGTTCTTCAATATCGTCAAGCCGCCAATCGTTTACCCCGTGCAGTCTGATTTGTTTCATTTCGACCTTAGGGCCACGCCAGCGGGCAGCAATCATCGCTGAGCAAGTCTCCATCGGCCAGCGAACCGTGATGCGCTTTCGTTGGCGAACCAGGAGTGGTTTTGAAACGAGTTCCGTCACCGGTATAGCGCACGCTAATGGCTCGTCGACGTTTGGTTCGGCTTCGATTCCCACTTGCGGCGTGAATGGTTCGAGCATGGTGAACAGTCAGATCACCGGGCACCGTGTCGAAACTGACAATCCGTGCTTCGCCAATCATGGTGTCGTAATCAGGGACTTCTTGTCCTTCAGTGCCCGGAATCGACATTTCGGAGACAAACATGTTCGGACGGTACTTTGTCGCATCCAAGTGCGAACCAACTACAAAACGAACTGCCCCCACTTCTGCCGTCACAACATCAAGCGGGACCCATGTTGTACAAATCAAATCGCCGTCAAGATGGAAATAGGCCATGTCTTGGTGATAACTCGTCTTTTCTTGAGTGCCCGGTTCTTTCACCAAAACGCTGTCTTCATAGAGACGCACCTCGTCGCTGCGAAGAAGAGTTGCCACAATTTCGGGTAATGGTGATCGAAGGGCAAAGTCTCGGAATTCGGGTTGGATCAACCAGTGATCGGTGCCACCTTTAAAGTGACCGCGAGGGACTCCGGAGGCGACAACCGATTCATCAACGAGACGCGCTGCGCCCGAACCCGCTTCGAGGGCATCGGCCATTTCGGACAGATCGGCCATCGTCGAACCAACAAGTGCATCCTCGATGGGTTTCGCCATCGAGGAAACAAAGTCGACCGGAAGGATTGATCGAAGGCAAACAACTCCGTCCCGCCAAAATGTCTCTACTTCTTCTTGGCTCACCGAACGCGTTGGCCTAATCCGCTCCATGTATGCATCTTGCCCCAAATCGGCCGGACTTTGCTGGTGGCGGGGGTGGGATTTGAACCCACGACCTTCGGGTTATGAGCCCGACGAGCTACCAGACTGCTCCACCCCGCTCTTATGTTCTAGTCGTTTTGTGGTGGCCAATACCAGTTGGCAGTAAAACACAGAATTGAGGGGAATAAATGTACTAACGCGCGGCTGCTAACGCGAAAGACGGGGCGCGAACCGAATAACTCCGGCCCGCGCCCCGCCGCGTTCGTTTTAACGCTCGCTACTAAATTGCTGGAGACTACGCCATCGGGCGTGACTTTTGTCCGCCGTAAACAGTCAGACCATAGATAACCAACACATCGATCATGATGGCAACAAGGCTCCATGCCTGGTTGGTGTTGATCCATGCCAGTTGGGCTACCGCGTTAATAAACGCAGTAAAAATACCCACGACTGGTCCCCACGATGTTCCCCCAAAAATGGAGAACGCCGCGCACGCCTGGATGATTCCCCAAATCAGGAAGAACCAACCCCAAGTGGGCAGGGTGGAAAACAGAACAACATCGTCTAGATAAGACGCCCGATCGATTGCTACTAGGCCGTGGATAACATTAAACGCTCCGACCAGCAGTAACAATGTGCCGGCGAAGGTCAGCCACCCGTAACCAATTTTAATTTCGGTTCTGTTAGACATAATCACGCTCCTATTTGAAGTGATCAGTACTGATTGCGCACCCTTTGATGCGTTCCAAAAATTTACCGCTTGCGCTTGGCTGGGTCAAGGAGTACTGATTGCGCACCGTTTGATGCGCGCCTAAAATGCTAACGGTGGATGTCCGATAATTGGAAACTGCTTCAATAGTTACAGGGAATCAATCTTCCACGCAAGAGGGAGTTGAATCGCTTGGCGAATTGCGGGGGTGAAATTGATTTCTTCTCCTTCAGGAATTGTGTAATCGGGAATGCGCCGATGCCATTCTTCTAGAGCTACCCTTAATTCGAGTCGGGCAAAATGCGAGCCGAGACAACGGTGCGGTCCGGCACCGAAGGCGACATGGCGGTTAGCGGATCGGTCGAAATCGACTTCATCAGCTTTTTCAAACTCACCAGCATCAACATCGGCCGCGCCGATTATCACCGCGCATCCGTCTCCACCCTTTACTTCAACGCCACCAATTTGAGTGTCGTGGGTTAGTTCACGGGCAATCATGGCAACGGGGGACTCCCAGCGTAAAAGTTCTTCAATAACCGCCGGTATGCGACTCGGATCGGCGATAATCTGCGCTCGCTGTTCGGGGTTGCGGGCCAAGTAGGTAATCATGCAATCAAGGGTGGCAGTCACCGTATCGAGACCAGCCAGCAAGAGCAGATGGCACATACCCAATTTTTCGTCTTGAGTAAGTGGTCGACCTTCAATTTCGCCGTTGGCTAGCCGAGTAAGAAGATCGTCATCGGGGTTACGGGTTTTTTCCGCCAAAGATTTTTCGAAGTAATCGCTGATAGCTTGACCGGCCCGGCCGCGAATCGCCGCTGCTTCATCAGGGTCGGTGGCAGCAGGGCGAATAGTATCGTCGCGCCATCTAAGAAACATTTCCAAGTCTGACTGCGGTAGTCCCATCAACCGTAAAAAAAATGCCGAAGGCAGCGGAGTAGCGAACTCCTCATGAAACTCGCAGCCACCTTTATCGACAATCCGATCAAGAACTTCATTAGTAAGGGCCCGCACATCGGGCTCCAACTCAGTCATTCGACGCGGCGAAAATTCGGGATCGAGGAACCGGCGATATTTCGCGTGCTCGGGCGGATCGACCTGCAACGGTATTAAGGGCTGGCTCTGGCCGATATCTATTGCACCGGGAGCAGACGAAAAAACCTCAGGATGTTTTAAGGCCCACATCACATCGGCATAGCGAGTTAAATAAACTGTGGGCCGACCGTTCACGTTGACCTCGCGGGTCACGGGACACTCGGAATGAACGCGTTCGTAGGCCACTTGCGGATTGTTGGCCGCATCCGGGCTGAACAGAATTTCGGGCACGCTGGTCATCGCCTGATAATAAACCGAGCCGGTTGTCGGTGTCATACGTAGGCCGGCGATGGAATTCTTAGCCGATCTCTACTATGCCGCGTAGTCCAAGGGCGTCCATCCACTCCGAGAGACGGGCAGTCACCATAGGGAGTTGATCGGTTATCAAAATGACTCCAAATACTCCCAGTACTCCGGCCGAAATAAAAGTGAGAGCGCGAGAATGCTTACGCACCCACCGCAAGGGTGCGGCAAACCGACCAAACGCCAGACCTACCGCGAGAAACGATAACCCGAGACCAAGAGAATAAAAAAATAAGAGAAGCGCGGCACGTAATAAGTCTTGCCCTTGCGCCGCGAAACCTAAAACGGTTCCGAGGATTGGTCCGATGCACGGAGTCCACGCTAAACCAAAAGCCACTCCGGCAATTGGCGCGGCTGCTAATCCGAATCGCTCCAAATGGGGATGAAAACGAAACTCGCGGTAAAGACTAGGAGTAGATAAAAACTGTGAACCGGCAAGATAGAACGCCATAAGCAATACCAGCACCCCCGATATACGAGTTAGTAAAGTTTGGTTGTCAAACAACGCCTGGCTCGCGGCAGTAGTTGCCAACCCGAGAATTACAAAAACTGTGGTAAATCCGGCGACGAATAGCCCGGTGGTGAGCGCAATACGGCGCAAGGCTTTAGCGCGTGCAGTTTCTATTTCACCAAGAGTTAAGCCCGATACCAAACTTAAGTAACCGGGCACAATCGGCAACACGCACGGTGAAAGAAAAGAAATAACTCCCGCGCCGAAGGCGATTAAAAAATAGATGTTGCTAGTGGCGCTAGAAGCTAATAACGAAGTAGCCATAGGTATTAGTTGCTAGTTGTCGGCGCGGGTGCGTCGAGCTTGACCGCGCGTGCTTCAGCAATGCGAGACTCAGCGAGGGCAACATAATCGGCGTCGGTGTCGTAGCCCACATAATTGCGACCGGTCCGTACTGCTGCTACTGCGGTTGAACCCGAGCCGATAAATGGATCAAGCACCACATCGCCGAGGTAGGTATAAAGATTTATGAGCCGCTCAGGCAACTCAACCGGAAAAGGTGCGGGATGACCAATACGGCGAGCCGACTCGGGGCGAATTTCCCAGATATCGAGAGTGGATGCGAGGAACTCTTCTTTGGTGGTGGTGTTTTCGAACGGCAACCCCAACTTTTCTCGCTCTTTTCGAGAAATGGCTCGGTCGAAACGACCTTTACTAACCACAATCACTCGCTCGCTTATGTCCCGCAAGACTGGGTTCGAAGCCGACATATACGAACCCACCGCAATCGACCCGGAAGCCCCTTTCGCTTTTTGCCAAATGATTTCGGCTCGCATCAACAGGCCAAGGTCGTCTTGCAGAATTCTTATTACATCGGCCGAAAGTGACCGATAGGGCTTGCGACCCAAGTTGGCTACATTGATCGCCATGCGTCCGCCGGGTTCGAGCACGCGCCGGCATTCAGAAAATACGTCGCGTAACATTTCTAAATAATCGACAAACGAAGCGGGGACGCCTCCCTCACCCAGCACTTCCTCGTACTCTTTGCCCGCAAAATACGGTGGCGAAGTTACCACTAGGGCCACGCTGTTGTCGGCTACTGCGTTCATGGCGCGAGAATCGCCGCAATGAAGGGTGTTCATTACTTCACAGCGCGCCACCTCGGCCGCATCCGAAACTATCGGTGCCGAGAAACGGGCATAAAACGCTGACGCGTCGTGGTTTTCTCGATTTCCCGCCCCGAATGCTCGGGTATGCGTAGCCATATCCGAACGGTAGCGGGTTTATGATGCTGCAGCTGAACTCGGATGATCAAAAGTCCAGCGCAACCACAGACTCGCGTACCGGCCTTTGCCCGCCGCGAGTTCAGTGTGCGTACCCAACTCAACTATTTTGCCGCCGTCAACCACCGCCACCCGATCGGCCCGTTCGGCAGTTGACAAACGATGAGCCACCACTACCACCGTGCGGTTGGTGGTCAGCACTTCGAGCGCGCGTTCGACTTCGGCTTCGGTTCCGGGATCAAGATTGGATGTTGCTTCATCGAGAATTAGTACTGGAGGATCGGCGAGCGCGGCGCGAGCAAGTGAAACTAATTGCCGCTCACCAGCCGATAGTCGGCTCCCCCGTTCGCGCACCTCAAGATCAAGCCCGGCGGGACCGTGACCGACGCCGAGGGCACTCAAACGCTCGCGAATACCTAATGCGTCTAGTGCGGCTTCGACTTCGGCATTAGTAGCTCTGAGTTTACCAATACGGATATTTTCACGAATAGTGCCGGCAAATAAATAAGCCTCTTGTGGAACAACGACTATGCGCTCGCGGAGTGACGAAATACTGGCATTGCGTAGATCAATACCACCAAAACTAATTACTCCTTCACGCGGGTCATAAAAACGGGCGAGAAGTTTGGCCAGAGTCGACTTACCAGCGCCGGTTGGCCCTACTAGCGCGATTCTTTCGCCGGGAGCGATTTCGAGCGACACATCGTGCAGTACATTGGCGCCCGCGGCGTAACCAAATGACACTCCCTCAACAACTAACGAACCGCGTGGCGGCAAGTTGACGGCATCAGCAGGAGCGGCAATTGAGGCCGGAGTATCGAGCAGCGAGAATAATTTATACAGCGCGGCGGCGGCTGCTTGCAGAGTGTTGTAGAGCTGACCTAATTGCTGGACCGGTTCAAAAAGATTATTTAGGTAGAGCACAAACGCCGCTACGGTTCCGATTTCGATGATATCGGCATCGACAAATATTCCGCCGATGCCAATAACCATGGCTACGCCAACTACCCCACAGAACTCTACGAACGGAAAGTAGCGGGTTGAAATAGCAACCGTTTTTAAGTTGGCATCAAACTGAGCTTCATTAGTTTCACGAAAGCGGCGAGTGAACGAGCGTTCACGGCCAAACGCTTGCACCACTCTTACCCCAGCCAAGCCTTCCTGCAAAGTAGTGAGGTTGGCACCAATGCGTTCACGCACTTCAAGATAAGCCGCCTGCGATTCTCGGCGAAACCAACGAGTAGCCAGCACGACTGGGGGGACTAATACCAAAACGCAAAGTGCCATCTGCCAACTTAAAATAAAGATAATTATCAGTGCACCAATAAACAGCAAACCGTTCTGAACGAACATGACGAGACCTATTTGTACGAGCTCTTGTAGAGCGTCAATATCCGACGTGAGGCGCGAGACCAGTCGTCCCGTACGCTCGCGCTCAAAAAAATCAAGCCCCAGCGACATCAAATGGCGAAATACTTTAATCCGTAATTTGCACAAAAATTGTTCACCGATCAACGAAACCACGCGTATCGTGGCTCGCCCCAGAACCAAACCCGCGAGCGCAACGGCGAGGAATAAGACTGCCGCACGGTTTAGCGCGTCGGCGTCGTTAGCCCGCAGGCCCGCATCGATCCCATAACCGACTAAAGCTGGTCCCGCGAGCAAACAGGCGGTCTGGGCCAACAAAAGAAATATCGCGCTCGCGGTTTTCATCCGCCACGGGCGCAACATCTGGATCAGTCGTCGCAGCACCCCTTTGGCTTGGTAACCCGCGAGTGCCGGATCCGAAAGGTCGGTCCCCATTCCCCACATCATGGCGTTGAACTTTCTTGCGAGGTGCCTACGTTTGGAGTTTGGCTCTCGGCTCGCGCCAAGACCAAACGGTATTCGACCGAAGTTTTAAGTAGCTCGTCGTGGGTCCCTTCCGCAATCACGCGCCCGCTATCAAGCAATACCACCCGATCAGCCAAAGCAATGGTGGCCGCGCGATGCGCGATTATTAGCGTGGTGCGACCAGTCATAACTTCTTTAAGTGCCGCCCGAATTTCGTGTTCCTTAGACGGATCGACGGCTGAAGTGGCATCGTCAAGAATCAGTACGCGTGGATCGGCCAGAACCGCACGCGCGATGGCGATGCGTTGGCGTTGACCACCCGACAATGAAAACCCTTGTTCACCAATAACGGTGTCGTAGCCGTCGGGTAACGCCATAACAAAATCGTCGGCGCCAGCTAAACGCGCCGCGTTACGAACTTGTTCGATGGTGGCTTCTGGGTCGGCAAAGGCAATATTTTCAGCTACCGAATCGGTAAAAAGAAATGTATCTTCGAATACGATTCCGACAGCGCGTCGAACATCACGCACTCGCATCGACCGAACATCAACTTTGTCGATGGCAACAATTCCCGCGTCTACATCGTAAAAGCGCGAGACCAAGCGCGCGACGGTTGTCTTGCCCGATCCCGTTGCGCCTACCAGTGCTACCGCCTCGCCCCCTCTAATGACCAAGTTGAGATCGTTGAGCACCGTCGGCCCCGATCCGTAGGCGAAATTAACCCCACTGAAGCTGACTTCGCCCGGGCCAGCTTCGGGCAACGACTGCGGGCGGCTCGGGTCGATAACTTCGGGATCGGTGGCGAGAATCTCGTGAATGCGTCCCGCCGATGCCGACGCCCGAGCCGCTTGCGCTACCAACATCCCCGCCATTCGCAACGGCCAGACCAGCATGAGAATAAAAAAGTTGAAAGCCACAAGATCACCGATAGCTAATTGCCCATCAAGTACTAAATGGCCGCCGTACCAAAGGATGGCAACCAACGCGAGAGCGGGAAGAAAATCAACTAACGGCATGAAGTTGGCACGCATACGCGCCGCTATTAAGGCTTCGGTGAGAATCGAATTAGCCTCGGCATCGAGCCGCTGCGACTGTAAGCGTTCGGCGCCAAAACCCTTAACTACGCGAATACCCGCCACGCTTTCTTCGACTACTCCGGAAAAATCGCCCAACTCTTCTTGGAGTCGCAGGGATACTGGGGTCACTCGATGAGAAAAACGGATAGCGGCAATATTCAAAATCGGTAACGCTCCGAGCGCCAATACTGCCAGCACCACACTTTGCAAAAGCATGATGATGATAACTACCACCACGATAAGAAGGCTGGCAGTAAATAGCGGTAACAAGATTACTACTTGGTTTATTTGTTGAATATCGGTATTAGCCCGCGCCATCAATTGACCAGTCTGGGCTTCATCGTGAAAAGCAAAGTGCAAACGCTGGAGATGAGCGAAGAGACGCTCTCGCAGATCAGTCTCGACTCGGTACGAAATGCGAAATGCCGAGTAACGCCGGCCCGCGGTTCCTAATGCTTGCAATCCACCTACCAAGATGATGGCGATGGAAAACCAGATGATGGCGCTCTCGTCGTTAGGAAGAATCCCCTGGTCGATGGCCGCCGCCGCCAAAAGTGGCACCGCAACTTTGGCTCCGGTCCACAAGACGCCCGCAACAATTCCGCCGGTGACCCAAAGATGTTGGGGACGAAGAAAGGCGCCCATAAGGCGCCAACCCGCTCGTCGCAATTCGCGTTCGCTGTCCACTTATCCCCTTCGGCGTCCGTGGCCCGACGAACTCACGGCGTTACTGAGACTACCGGTCGCCTCAATTGTCGGGGAACAACTCCGCGGTCATGGCCGTCAAGGCTTCGTTCGATGAGGTCAGATCGCCCACAAAAGCTAGTGCTCGCCCGCCGGAATCACAGATAGTACGGACCAAATCGCCTACGACCGCGGCGTCGGGGCCAACCACCAATACTGCGATACCTGATTGAGACAATTTGAGCGCAGTCGCACTTTCGGCCCCATCGACCACGGCTACTCGATCATTAGAACTCGGCTTTGGCGTCATAACTTGAATCTAGAAATCAAATTACGAGTCGGGAGTGCTGAGTCGGTGATACCCGCCGTCATAGTAAAGCAATGGACCGATATCACGATTGACACCAAGGTCGACAACTTTTCCCACCACGATTAGGTGATCACCTCCATCGTATTCGGCCCAGAACTCGCAGTCGAGATAGCCGATGGTGTCGTGGAGTACCGGCGAATTACCTACGCCGCGGTGCCAATTGACGGCGGCAAAACGGTCAGCACCTTTAGTCGCGAACAGTGCTGATACTTCTTCTTGGTGTTCACCAAGAATATTCACTGCGAACTTGCGGGCCTGCTCAATACGCGGCCAAGTCGACGAGTTGCGCGCCACACAAAATAAAACTAGAGGTGGATCGAGCGATACCGAAGTAAATGAGTTGGCGGCAACACCTACTGGTTCGTCGTTATCAATTGCGGTGATGATAGTGATTCCGGTAGCGAAACGTCCTAGCACCGTACGAAATTCGCTGGCATCCGACCTAAATATGCTCTCAGTAGCGTCGGCGGGATGTTCACTCACGACAACTGATCTCCTTCTAAGCCAAGCTCAAACGATACCAATTTAGAACTGCGACAGTAAGCCTTAGTTAGACCTTGCGTTTTGATTACCGCGTGGCCCATAACCAAAGTATCTGCTTTCGGTTAAATATGCAGACTAGGGAGTTTCGTAAGGCCGTTGGCGAGTTGGTAACGCCTCTCGGGTATAAACCATGACTCGGCGCCGAAAATAACAAACCTCTTCACCTCGCTGGTTGAACCCGCGTGACTCCACGGTGACAATTCCACGATCGGGTTTACTGGAAGAAAGTTTTTTATCTAAAACTTTGGTTTCGGCATAAATAGTATCGCCGTGAAAAGTAGGTCGTGCGTGCTTGAGTTCTTCGACTTCAAGATTGGCAATCGCCGAGCCACTCACATCGGCCACGCTCATTCCTAAGACCAGAGAATAAACGAGGTTGCCAACAACAACATTTTTTCCGAATTGAGTTTGGGTTTCGGCAAACCACGCGTCGGTATGAAGAGGGTGATGGTTCATAGTGATCATGCAGAAAAGATGATCGTCGTATTCGGTAATCGTTTTTCCCGGCCAGTGGCGATAAACGTCATCGACTTCGAAATCTTCATAGCAGCGACCGAACGGGCGCTCATAAGTCGTCATGCTAAACAGCCTAGATCGAAGCGATTCGCAGGAGTGAATCCTCGATGCGCACGCTCATTGGATCGACTAACCGACCAACAAACAGTGCCCCGCAAGATAGTCGAGTCTTTAGTTCGGTAGATTGGGCTGACCATGACGATGCATACATTGATGACGAGTTTCCGGCACGACCCCGACGCAGTACGGGGCCGCAAGTTAGAACGCGCCATGCTCAAGCGAGTGTTGGGGTTGACTCGGCCGTACCGCAAACACCTCATTGGATTTCTAATCGGAGTGGTGGCCGCGGCTGGGGTTGCGGTATTACCGCCACTTTTATTTAGAGCGCTACTCGATGATGCGGTTCCTCAACGAAATACTCAGCTGGTTACTCTGCTCGCCTTCGGTGCCGTCGGTCTTGCGATAGCGGCGGCGGGATTGTCACTTTTACAACGTTGGTATTCGGCTCATATCGGCGAAAGCATGATCTACGACCTTCGGCTATCGATGTTCGATCATGTTCAGCGCCTGCCAATTTCGTTCTTTACTCGCACTCAAACTGGTGCGCTGATGTCGCGTATGAACAACGATGTAATTGGAGCGCAACAGGCAGTAACGGGAACTCTCGGAACCGTAGTTTCTAACGCCATCACCATCATCGTGACTCTGGCGGTGATGTTCAGCCTTGAATGGCGTTTAACTTTGCTTACTCTCATCGTTCTGCCCGCTTTTATTATTCCGGCCCGACGAATCGGTCGAAAACTTCAATCCGCGACACGCGAAGGAATGCAACTCAACGCATCAATGAATAACACCACGGCCGAACGCTTCAACGTTTCGGGCGCGCTAGTAGTTAAACTTTTTGGAAACCACGATCACGAGACCGAAATATTCTCAAATCGGGCTCGCCGCGTGCGCGATATTGGCATCAAGACCGCCATGTACACACGCGTGCTTTTTGTTGCTCTCGGTTTTGTTGCCGCGGTGGGAACCGCAGTCGTCTACTATCTTGGCGGTCGGCTCGTCATCGAAGACGTAATCTCTCTAGGAACCATTGCGGCTTTGGTTATTTATGTCGGGCAGATATATCAACCCCTAACGCAGCTCGCAAACGCTCGGGTCGATGTTATGACCGCGTTGGTTTCGTTTGAGCGGGTATTCGAAGTACTCGATTTCCCGGCCTTAATCGATGATTCACCCGACGCGACTGATCTCACGGCCGCCAAAGGATTTATTGAGTTTGACCACGTTTGGTTTCGCCATCCTTCAGCAGCCGTTTCTTCGATTCCGTCGCTGGAAGAAGGAAATCCACCGGGGGACGATGAGGTCAACCCTTGGATTCTCCACGATGTCTCGTTCACCGTTAGCCCGGGAGAAATAGTTGCGCTGGTCGGACCATCGGGCGCGGGTAAAACCAGCACCGCGATGTTGGTTCCCCGTATTGCCGATGCCAACGAAGGCACGGTAAGAATCGATGGCCACGATGTGCGCACACTCACCCTAAGTTCGTTGCGCGATTCAGTCGGGGTAGTAATGCAAGACCCTCATCTATTCCACGAGTCGATCGGCGAAAACCTGCGCTACGCCAAACCCGATGCCACCGATCGCGAACTTATGGACGCTTGCCGAGCGGCCAACATTTTCGATCTCATTAGCGGTCTACCCGACGGGTTTGCCACCATTGTTGGCGAGCGGGGCTACCGCATGTCGGGTGGCGAAAAACAACGGCTCGCGATCGCCCGCATGCTGCTCAAAGATCCCGCCATTGTGATTCTTGACGAAGCCACTGCGCATCTCGACTCCGAGTCTGAGCAAGAGATTCAGGTCGCATTAGCGAACGCGCTTTCGGATCGCACCGCTCTAGTCATTGCTCACCGACTTTCGACCATTGTAAACGCCGACCGCATCATCGTCCTAGACAACGGTCGGGTGGTTGATCAAGGAACTCATGCCGAATTAATTGGGCGTGGTGGTCTGTACGCCGATCTCTACCAAACTCAACTTGACCAAGATAAAAATCGTTCCGAAGACGACCAAGTGGTATTTGGAAGTGAAACAGCACAAAACCCCTCGGTGGTAGGAACGGTCTAATCGAATGAGTCGAAGTGCCCGTCACCAAGAATCAATGACTCGGAGCGAACGCCAAGCCGAACTTAAAAAGCAAGGTCAAGGAAAAAAATCTCAACGACAAAAGATTGCCTTAATCGCAACCGGGTTACTAGTAGCACTGGCAGTCGTTGCAGCAGCAACTACTGGATTATTGAATACGGGTCGTGACTCGAGTTCGACTCGCCGCCAATCACCAACGACCAATAACACCACCATCGGCACCGAAGTATCCGACAGCAAATGCCGTACCCCCCTTACTCCCGCCGATCCATTGCGACTATGGATTGGTGGTGACTCGTTAGCTGGTTCCCTTGGTCCGGCGTTAGGCCAACAAATGGCCGACACCGGAATTGTTCAACCAACTTATGACAGTCGGATATCGAGCGGGCTAGGGAACTCCGGGTTTTTTGATTGGCCTAAACAAGCGACGGCAGAAATGGAACGCCTTAATCCCGAAGTGGTGGTATTCATAATTGGCACTAACGACTACAGCTTGGCGCGTTCGACTCCGACTGATGCTGCCGGTGTACCGACTTGGAAAGCTAAATACGTCGAACAAGTTGAAGCCATGCTCAGAATTTTTGAAACTGCCGGAACTCCAACTGGGCAAAGAAAAATTTATTGGGTGAGCGGACCGACGATTAAAGAAACTCGTATCGATACCGGAGTGAAAGAAATAAATGCCGTGGCTAAAGAAGTGGCCGCTCGGCATCCTCAGGTAACTTTTATCGATGGTTACGCCTTATTTTCATCTCCCGCTGGGAGTTACAGCACTGCCATCGACATCGAAAACGGCAAATCAACTCGAGTGCGTACCGACGACGGAGTTCACTTCACTCCGAGTGGGGGCGATTTCCTCGGTCGGGCTGTAGCCACCCAGATCGACCAGAACTGTCGCATCGCCAGCCAGGCGGTGGTCGGACAACCTAAATCGGTTTTGCGTACTCCGGGCTCAACTCAGATTCCCGGTACCTATCGTGAACCTGAAGCCCCGGCTCCGACCACGACTGCGCCCACCACCACGACTGTTCCCACCACGACTGTTCCCACCACCACAACTGCTGAGCCAGTAACGCCTGCTCCCGCCGCGCCCGCTACTCCCAATCCGGCTACTCCCAATCCGGCTGAGTCGACCGCGTCGTCCGGAGTGCTGCGCAAGTCAATCATTAGAATCTCGACGTGACTGATTCTCTCGCTGCGGCCCGTTTGGCAGTCGACGATGCCGTCGCAGTCGTGGCGGCCGCCACCACTCATCTCGGTCGATTGGCTGAAGTTGACGGCAAGATTTCGGTAGCCAAACTTGATGAGCACCAAGTATTGGCTTACGACTTAGCCCACGCGACCAGTGCCATCGAAGGTTGCGGTGTGATGCTCCAATACGCCGAGCACGGCGAATACGAATCAATGCTCGCGCGGGCTTTTATCGCTGATGCCATCTGGGATTTAAGTACTCGCATTCTTGGACGCGAATCCGAATGGGGTGTGCAACTTCGTGATCTTGATGCCACACGATCGTTTGTCGAAACCCACCGGTCACCCCAGTTCCTTGAAGAAATTGCCGACCGGTTAGCAACCGAAGGTACCGGACCAACGCATCTTGGTGATGAGTTTGATCTCGTGCGCGATACTTTTCATCGTTTTGCCGAAGACAAGATTCGACCAGTCGCCGAACATATCCACCGCACTAACGCCGATATTCCTGAAGAAATAATTGGCGGGTTGGCGGAGATTGGCGGTTTTGGGCTGTCGGTGCCAGAAGAATACGAAGGGTTTGCGCAAGGTGGCGAACAGGACTACCTAGCTATGGTTATCGCTACTGAAGAACTCGCGTGGGGTTCGCTCGGAGTTGGGGGTTCGCTAATCACTCGGCCCGAAATTCTTACCCGCGCCATAGTTACCGGTGGTACCGAAGAACAGAAACGGCGGTGGTTACCCCGCATTGCTACCGGTGAACTGATGGCCGGCATCATGGCCACCGAACCCGATTACGGATCCGATGCTGCTGGCATCAATGTGGCTGCCACCCCTACTGACGGTGGCTACTTGATCAACGGAGTAAAAACTTGGGCCACTTTTGCCGGACGCGCCAACGCCATCATGTTGCTGGCGCGCACCAATCCTGACCGCAGTGCCGGTCACCGCGGCTTGTCGGTATTTGTGGTTGATAAGGAACCGCGCCCAGGTCACGACTTCAACTTTGACCAAGAGGCCACCGAAGATCGGCCGGCCGGAAAAATGGAAGGTCACGCTATCGACACCATTGGCTATCGCGGTATGCACTCTTACGAAGTTTCATTTCAGGACTGGTTCGTTCCCGAAGAAAATCTTATTGGCGGTGAAGCCGGCTTAGGTCGCGGTTTCTATCTACAGATGGAAGGTTTCGAAAATGGTCGCCTGCAAACCGCCGCGCGCGCGGTAGGGCTAATGCAAGCAGCATTTGAGTCGGCGCTGGCTTATTGCCAAGACCGTAAAGTCTTTGGCCAATTGGTATTTGACTACCAATTAAGCAAAGTCAAACTGGCGCGCATGGCAGTACTCATCCAAGCGGGAAGACAATTTTCTATTGCCGTGGCCCGCATGATGGGCGAAGGAACCGGCGCCCTAGAAGCCTCGATGGTAAAAGCGTATGTGTGTCGAGCGGCCGAGTGGGTAACTCGCGAAGCCATGCAGTTGCACGGCGGAATGGGCTACGCCGAGGAGTACGCGGTTTCGCGCTACTTCGTTGACGCGCGCGTGCTCTCAATTTTTGAAGGCGCCGACGAAACCCTCTGCCTGCGCGTAATCGCTCGGCGTCTCGCCGAACGAACGTTGGCCTAGCGGAATCACGCCGGCATTAGCCATAAAACTCCATAAAACTAAGGATCAGGATCGATGCTAGATAACCTCAGCGACCGCCAACGCATTTCTTTTCTCGTCGTACCCACGATCATTGTTGCTATCGCCGGCAGCATCGGCCGCGCGCTCTCGCCGGCCCTGCTGGTTGATGCTCCACTTCTGCTGATGGCACTGGTGCCTCGCAACGATGTCTTGGTATTGGTTGCTCCTCAACTCCATTTCTGGCCGTTCTTCATAGTGGGAACCATCAGGCTTTTGATTACCGACCCAATGTTTTTTCTTGTTGGTCGACACTACGGGCCGCGCGCGGTGGCGTGGATAGAACAGCGGTCGGAATCGCCGGGATCGATCGCCCGGATCGAACGATGGTTTCAACGCGCCGCTTATCCAGTAGTAGCCATTGCCCCCAATAATCTGATCTGCACGATTGCTGGTGCCAGCCGCATGCCGGTGCGAGGATTTTTGATTGCCAATATCACCGGAACTGTGGCCCGCATGCTTTTGATCTGGTGGCTGGGTTCAATTTTTTCCGAACCGCTTAAAGACATCGCTAACTTCATCGGAGAATACCGTTGGTACTTTACTGCTCTTACCGTTGCGCTAGTGGCCTACTCGATTTATCGCGGTCGCAAGCGCGGCACTTCGCCCATCGAAACTATTGATGAAGCGGTACACGAACTTGAAGGGGACGAACCGTCCTAGTTGGTGGAGCGACTCATGCCAGCTCGCTCGCCGCGTGATACGAACTTGGTGGCCATTTTGCGACTGGCCTCATCAATCATCTCATCGCCAAACATGACCGCGCCTTTGCGCTCACCCGCGGCGCCCTCGGTGGTGGCTTTCTCGTAAGCATCCAAAATATCGAAGGCGTGATCGTATTGCTCTTGAGTAGGAGTGAACACTTCATTGATAATCCCGACTTGATCAGGATGCAGCGCCCATTTGCCGTCGTAACCCAACAAACGAGTGCGCATGGAGTAATCGCGTAACGCCTCGCCGTCGCGAATCTTAAGAAACGGGCCGTCAATAACCTGCAAACCGCTGGCTCGCCCCGCCATAAGAATTTTAGAAAATACATAGTGAAAGTGATCGCCGGGGTATTCGGGAATCTGGACGCCACCGGTAAGGACCGGCATTTCGGTTGACGCAGCAAAATCGGCGGGACCAAAAATTATTGTTTCGAGTCGAGGTGATGCCGCACAAATTTCTTCTACATTGATCAGACCGCGCGCAGTTTCTATTTGCGCTTCAATCCCAACCGAGGTTTTGCGGCCGGTAACTTTTTCAATTTGGGTTAGCAACATGTCGAGGGCTTGTACATCGGCAGCCGACTGAGCTTTAGGCAACATCAACTCATCAAGTCGCTCACTGGCATTCTCGACCACTTCGACTACATCGCGATAAGTCCATTCGGTGTCCCACGCGTTTACTCGCACACATAAAACGGTTTCGCCCCAGTCAAGCGTATTGATGGCTTCGACTACCAGGGCGCGAGCCGCTTCTTTTTCGAGCGGGGCTACCGCATCTTCAAGATCGAGAAAAACCATGTCGGCGCCCAACGCAGCCGCTTTCCCCATCATCTTTGGGCTGGACCCGGGCACTGCGAGGCAAGCTCGACGGGGCAGGCTGCGAGAGCGTTCGGACATGTCTTCACGCTAGCGAATACCGTGGGGTCGTGGTCGATTCAAGAACCGTGGCGCTAGAACAACTGGCGGAGGGCGTCTACGCTTGGATACAGCCTGGGGGGGAAACTGGCGTTAGCAATGCCGGAGTGATCGCTGACTCCGATGGGCTCACCATCGTCGACACGCTTATGGTGCGGTCGCAATGGGAGCCGTTTGCTCGTGCCGTCGCCGAACTCGATCTTCCGGTGAAACGCATCGTGCTGACCCATGCACACGTCGACCATGTTGGTGGTACTCGCGCCTTTCCTCACGCGGCAATTTACGCCACGCCCGATACCAGTGAATTACTTGATCAAACAATGCCGATAGATGCGTATAAGTCGTTTATGCCCGGATTCGAAGTTGAGTTTGACGACTTGGCCGAGATTGGCACTCGGCCAGTAACCCATACCATCGAAAGCGCGGCACAACTAACGCCGCGTGTTGAAGTGTTGTCGGCTTCGGGTCATACCTCGGGTGACTTAATGGTGTTAGCAGCCGACGCCGATATTTTATTTTCGGGTGATCTTTGTTTCTTCGGTGTTACTCCGTTGGCATTTCAAGGCGACCCCGAATCATGGGCCGCCGTGCTTAACGCGGTAAGCGAACTCGCCGACATCATCGTTCCGGGTCACGGCCCCATCGGTGGTGAAAAAGAAGTGCGCGAACTGCAAGACTACCTAAATCATTGTGTAGCGGGAGTCATTCCGCCCGGACCTTGGGATAGCTGGATTGAGCGCGTACCGCGCGACGAAATCAATATCGAACGAGCGGCCCTTTTGCGCGCCGGTAAAGACGAAATGCCCTCCGCCATGCTGCGAGCCCTCGGCTGGACCTGACGGGGCGAGGATGGTAGCGAGAACGATAGAATCCACTTCAACTGGAGGCAGGAAGCACTGTGGCAAAAAATCCCGACCCACTACTAGAACTAACTACTAGCAAGGGAATAACGCGCTCGCTTGACGACTGGTCGACCATGCATCCGCTGTGCTTAATTTTTCTGCCCGGACGAGTGGAGGCGGCGGCGTGGATCCCTGTGGTCGAAAGAATTTTCGCCACCTTCGGAGACGCCGACTGCACTTGCGCGCTGGTGGTGGCTGGTCCCGCCGAAGTGGCGCGTCGTATTCTTGGTCCAGTTGAAGAGAAGTGGCTGACCTTTGTTGACCCCGTGGGCGCGCTAAGCGCCGAACTGGGACTTACTCATCTTCCCGCCTTCGTGCATCTACGCCAGAACTGCACCGTGGCTAGCGCCACTACGGGTTGGCAGCCGAGTGAATGGCAGAAAGTCGCCCGTGAAGTTGCTCGCACTACGGCGTGGTCGGTGCCACAAGTTAGCGGTGCGGGCGATCCGCCTAAAAGCGAGGGTTGGCCGGTAATCGCCGCTTAATTACTCCGCGCGGCCGCGGTCTAAAACAGTTACCAAAATAAGGTTTTTAGCGATCCGATTTGGACCCGCCGGCCGTCTATAATTGCCGTATTCCGGTGGCGTTGATTCACCCATGACGCACTCGTCTGGTTATGACCCCACTCGGAACTCTGCTTATGACAAAACCTTGGTCAAACTCGCCCCATAGCCAACACCGGTTCGCGCCGTTTCGACGCGGGTTTAGCCGACTGGTATTAATCGTCTTAGCCGCGGGAATAGTCTTGGCGGGATTTCAGCCGGTTGGCAGTGGCGCGGCGCCTATTGACGACAAAAAAGCGCAAGCCAAAGCGCTGCGGAGCCAAATAGAAGAACTTGATTTGAAAATCAGCGCGGCGGCCGAACAAATGAACGCAGCCGAAGAAGCGCGCGATACGGCTAATCAGGCGGCCGTACAAGCCCAAGCCCAAATCACTGCGGCTCGAGCCGAGGTAGCGCGAATTCGCCAGTTGGTGCGCGAACGTTTGGCTTCAATTTATCGTCAATCGACTAGTGGCCAAGGGGTGAGCGAATTCGATCTGAGCAACGCAAAGCAACTTTTGCGGAGCCGGCAATACGCGAAAACCCAGTCGAGTAAAGACGACGGCATGCTCAATCAGCTTGCTATAGCGCAACAGGACCTAACGGTGAAGAAAGCCGATTACAGCCGCGCCGCGGCCGCGGCCGAGGCCCAAGCGGCCACTATTGCGAATAGTAAAAAGGATTTTGAAGCGGCCCAAGCCCAACAAGCAGGGGTGCTGGCTCAAGTAACTACCGAACTTGATGCCTTAATAAGAGAAGAACAGCGTCGGTTGACGGCCGCGGCCGCGGCCCAACGCGGTGGCGGCGGTCGTAGTGGACCACCCGAATCTTTCCCCGCGCTCCCACCGCCCGGACCCGCGGCCGAGAATGCCATTGCTTGGGGTCGCACCCAACTGGGTAAAGCTTACGGACGGACTAATCGCTTTGGTCCTGACAACTACGACTGTTCGGGATTTGTCTACATGGCTTACGGAATGGCAGGGGTTTCTGTTCCGAGAGTTTCGGGACCGCAATATATGGGATTGCCTCATGTATCAATGGACGCGCTGCAAGTAGGCGACTTGATTTTCTGGGGCACTAACGGGAGTGACCACGTAGCGATTTATACCGGCGGGGGAAACATTATTGAGTCCCGTAGCGGGGGCGTGCAAGAAGGTCCGATTTGGGGTAGACCTTCGGTAGCGGCTCGCCCAGGGGTTTAGTAGATCGGGCTAGTAAATCGGGTGAGTTGAGTAGCGCCCTAACATCATTAGGTGCCCAACAACAAAAAATCCGTGCGCTTAACTGATTTTTCTCACGGTGCCGGTTGTGCGTGCAAATTATCGCCGGCCGACCTACGCACAGTCCTTGGATTGTTACAGACAACCGATCCCACCTCCGACCCTGATTTATTAGTTGGTTTTGATACTTCTGACGATGCTGCGGTCTATCGAGTACGCGACGACCTCGCGATTGTCGTAACCACCGACTTCTTCACTCCGATTGTCGACGACGCGTACGACTGGGGTCGGATCTCCGCCACCAACGCGCTCTCGGATATTTACGCCATGGGCGCCACTCCTCTGCTCGCGCTCAACTTGGTGGCCTGGCCGCGCGAAGAAATACCGTTCGAAGTTCTGGCGCGGGTGCTTGACGGTGGTGGCGAAGTGGTGCGGGCTGCCGGCGCGCTCATTGGTGGCGGCCACTCGATTGACGATCCCGAACCTAAATACGGATTGGCGGTAGTAGGCACGGCCCACCCCGACCACATCTGGCGCAATGCCGGCGCGCAAGTAGGCGACGCGCTGGTGCTCACTAAACCTATTGGGCTGGGAGCAATCTCCACCGCAATCAAACGCGGCGAAGCGCCAGAAAAAATAATTAATGAAGCAGTAACGATCATGACTACCCTCAACGCCAGCGCCCGCGACGCCGCACTAAAAGTTGGAGTACACGCCGCTACCGATGTCACTGGGTTTGGTTTGCTTGGCCATGCTCGCGAAATGCTCAAAGCGTCGGGGCTCGCGGCCAAAATCGAATTCGCGAGCGTGCCGGTTATTCCTGGCGCCGCGCAACTCATTACCGACGGCATGGTGGCCGGTGGTACCCAACGCAATCACGCGTACTTAAGCGACCCCGCATCGGGCCTACCGGCGATTGATTGGGGATCGCTCAGCGAAGACCAACAATTTTTACTGGCTGACGCGCAGACTTCGGGCGGTCTGCTGTTCGCGGTAACACCCGATCGAACCGACGCACTGGTCACCGCCCTCCAACAGCAATCCACTCTTGCCGCGGCAGTTATTGGTCGGTGTATAGAAGACGAGGCGGGAGCAATAGCGGTTACGGAATAACGAGCATTCCTAATTCGGCTTCGATTTGCGGGCGAGGCTTTACGCCTAAGACCGACCGCTCAAGTTGACCGTTACGAAAAAGCCCAATCATCGGAATACTCTCCACCGAAAAAGTTTGTGCGAGCGTAGGTTCATCGTCAATATTCACTTTCACAACTTTGTACGAGCTGGTGCGCATAGCGGCAATTTGTTCGATGATGGGAGAGACTTGTCGGCACGGTTGGCACCACGGAGCCCAAAAATCCACAATCACCGGAAGTTCGGAGCGCAATACTTCTTGCTCAAAGTTGGCGGTGGTAACCGTCTTAACGAGCGGAGCCGGAGGTGGATCGGGCAGTACCGCATTCGGACGAGCACCGGTTTCGATCTCTAATAGCCACTCGTGAGCCGCGCTCATGCTTTCCGTCGCCACTTGATGGCCCATTGGATATTGTTGAAATGTAACCGGCAGACCAGCGGCGATAAGGGTCTCGGCCGCCGCCCGACCCCGCGCTAGAGGAATTAGTGGGTCGTCAGTTCCGTGCTGAACTAAAACTGGAACATCTTTAGCCGCGACCAAATCGTAAGTGAGACCGGGGTCGTCGGGGAGATAAGTACTCATCGCAAGAATACCGGCCGGACGCGCTCGGTCGCTCACGCGTAATCCGAGGGCAAGGGCCAACGCGCCGCCTTGCGAAAAACCGGAGACAACTGCTTCGTGACGCGCTAAACCGCGGGCCGCGCAAACTTCGTCGAGTAGGTCATCGAGTTCATCAAGAGCCGTCATAAATCCAGAATCCGAATCCGCGCTCGTTTCTCCGACCGTCGCGGCAATGTCGTACCAAGCGAATCCCGGTGGCGCGGCAATGGGGCCGCGCGGCAAAATCGTTAGGAAGCGTCCTTCAGGGTCAAGGTACGGCATAATCCCACCCAAGTCGCGTTCATCGGCGCCGTAGCCGTGAATAAGCAACATGACTCGAGCCGCCGTTGGTGGGCCAACCAGATTATGGATTAAAGCCATTTACGAACTCCTGTCGGTGCGATTGGGGGTCTCCTGACGATGTTACGCGCCGCACGAGGACGGCGGCGGCGTCACCGGCGGCCTAAATGTGCGAACATGAATATACGAACATGCAGGATTACCTCAACCAAAGGAATTCATCATGCGGCTAGGGATCAATCTCGGCTACCAAGACTGGGGTAAGGGTTTGCCCGGCGCTTTGGCTATTGCCAAGGAAGCCGATCAACTGGGCTACCACTCGGGCTGGACCGCTGAAGCCTACGGAACCGATTGCGTAACTCCCCTCACTTGGCTAATGGCCCACACCGAGCGTATGAACTGGGGCACCGCCATTATGCAAATGCCCGCGCGTACTCCCGCTATGACCGCAATGACCGCGGCCACGCTCGATCTAATGAGCGACGGTCGTTTTCTTCTCGGGTTAGGACTGTCCGGACCTCAGGTTGTCGAAGGTTGGCACGGGCAGCGTTATGGAAAACCATTACTAAAAACGCGTGAGTACATAGAAATTGTTCGCGAAATCTTGCGACGCGAAAAACCACTTGAGCATCACGGTGAGCACTACGACATTCCGTTTACTGGCGAAGGAGCGACTGGGCTGGGAAAACCGCTAAAACTAATCGTGCATCCGAAACGAGCCGACATTCCTATTTATGTTGCCGCTATCGGACCCAAGAATGTTAAGTTGGCCGCCGAAGTCGCCGACGGCTGGCTTCCTATTTTCTTTTCGCCTTACCGACTGCGCGAAACCTACGGCGCCGCGCTTGATACTGGTTTTGCTAAAGCTGGGGGCGGTAAAAATCTAGATAATTTTGATATTGCCCCTACGGTCAGCGTGTTGATTGGCGACGACCTCGAAACTTTGCGGGGTTTTGTTAAGCCCATGGCCGCGCTCTATATCGGTGGCATGGGTGCGCGCGGTAAAAACTTCTACAACGACCTCGCGTGCCGATACGGTTTCGAAGCCGAGGCCAAAGAAATCCAAGACCTCTATCTCGACGGCAAAAAGGACGAAGCTACGGCCGCGGTTCCGGACGCGCTCGTCGACGAGATCGCGCTCATTGGGCCGCGCGAGCGAATTATTGATCGCCTCGATGCCTGGAAAGAATCGGGAATTACCACCATGATTCTGGGCTCAACCCAGCCCGAAGCATTGCGGCTTATGGCCGAAATCGTCCTCTAGCCGGCGAAACATTCGGGCCCTTTGGGCGATACCCCAGCGAAAAGTTATAACGGGATTGATCGTTTCCACAATATTGGTTGGCGGCGTTGCCGTTGCTGGCGCGACTACAGGAGTGGGGCCGCTGGGTAACTTATCAACCTCGGAAGTAGAGCAGCCGGTACTAAAAGATCAAGTTAGTACTACTTCTTCTCCCGCGGTAGCGGTAGATAGTTTAAGTTCATCAGAGACTCCCGTAGTTAGTCCATCGCCTAGTGATGCGCCTGGTCATGACACTGACGACGAACTCGGTGACGACGATTAAAGGATTAAACCCCGCTAATAATTAAGTGATCGGGACCTTTAGTTACGACATAATCAGCCAACACTTGTTCGTTCACGATGTGTTCACGCAGGTTGGGAAGATTGATTTCTCGCCACGTTAAATCGGCAATGGCGTTGCGTTGCGGTTCAGACAGTTGGGCCATGTCTTCGTAAAACCCTTCGCCCGCCGCGCACATTTCGATAAATCTGTTAACGAACCACTTCTGCTGAAGTTCTTCAGAGGCAGTTATGAATACTCCCAAATCAATCAACGACTCGCCCTGGTGCAAAACATGTAGCCCCTCCAAAATCACTACATCAGCAACACCAACTTCTTCAGTTACGCCAGTGATTATGTCGTAGTGATCGTGTGAATAGACTGGAACACTTATTTCTTCGCCGGCTCGTAGTGCGGTAAGTGCGGCCCGCAGCGCCGCAGTGTCGTAACTTTCGGGGAAACCTTTACGCATAGACAAGCCCCGCTGATTGAGAATCGAATTCGAGAATAAAAACGCATCGGCACTGAGCACTACCACCGATGTTGACTCGTCGGTGGTTAGCGCAATGGCGAGAGCCTGCGCGAGAACCGACTTGCCCACCGCCACACCGCCCGCGATTCCTACCACCATCGGACGCGATCGATGGACTCGAATCTGGTTCACAATCGAAGAAACCGCCGCGTTCATCGGGATATTTATAGTGGATGGATCCTACGGGGTTCTTACCCAGTAGCGTGCTTAGCCATGTCGTACCGAGCAGTGATTTTTGACCTAGGTGGAGTGATGATGCCATCGCCCCTCGACGCCTTTCGCGCCTACGAATCTGAAGCCGGACTCCCCCATCGATTCTTAAGCGAGATCGTCTTGGCCAGCGGTGAAAACGGCGCGTGGTCGCAACTTGAACGAGGTGAAATGAACCTCGAAGAATTTGCCGACACTTTCGAATCGGAATGCGCCATGGCGGGGGGCACGGTCGTGGTAGCCGACTTATTCGCCAGCATTACTCAAGCCAGTGCACCCCGGCCCGAGATGCTCACCGCGGTGCGTCGCATTCGCGCCGAGGGCTTAGCGGTTGGTGCACTCACGAATAACTGGCGCGATACCAAACCCGGTGAACCGGCACCCAGTGCTGGATTGGACCAAACCGTTACTTTTCTAGGCGAACTTTTCGATGTGGTGGTGGAATCGGCCGTTGAAGGAATCCGTAAACCTAATCCAAAGATTTACGAAATCGCGTGCGCGCGACTTAATGTTGAGCCCCCCGAAACCGTCTTTCTCGACGATCTCGGTACCAATCTAAAACCGGCTCGTGCTATCGGCATGACCACGATCAAAGTGGGCGATCCGTTCGTAGCATTAGCCGAGCTCGAAGCCGTTTTAGAGTTTTCCTTGCAGGAGTCGTAATGGAACTTTTTTTGGTTCGCCACGCCGAGCCAGTACGAGTTGTTAATTCTGACGGTCCGGCTGATCCCGAACTCACCTCGGCTGGTAACGAACAGGCCGAGCGGCTGGCCGCGTGGTTGGTCCACGACAGTATTGACCGCGTGATGAGTAGCCCGATGTTGCGGGCGCGTGAAACTGCCGCCCCACTAGCGGCTCGGTTGGGGTTAGAGGTAGTTATTGAACCTCGCATAAGCGAATACGATGCCCATTCGAATGAGTACATACCGGTAGAAGAACTTCTCGTCACCAACCCCGACTGGAAACACGAACTCGCCGCCGGTCAGTGGGCCGAAGCCGGTGGTCCTACTCCCGAAGAGTTTCAGGCCACAGTAGTTGCGGGATTCGAATCGATCATCGAACAATTTTCCGGCCAACGAGTAACGGTGGTCTGCCACGGCGGAGTAATCAACGTCTACCTAGCCCATGTACTTAACAATGCTAAGCAGATGTGGTTTTATCCGCATTACACCTCGATAAGCCGGGTGCACGCGTCGAGATCGGGGGTGCGCAGTATTGGCAGCGTCAACGAGACCGCGCATCTACACGCTACGCGTGAGTCATTCGACTAGCTAAGCCGAGAGCAATAAACATCGGCGGCCACACCGGTGTGGTCTGACGCCCACACCAAACCGCCGGGTCCACCTACGGCCGGTTGTGAACCAAATAGCTCAGTTCCCAATCCGTTGTTATTGGAATCATTAGCCGAATCAAACGCGACCGTACAATTTGTCGTTGATTTAACAAAAATAAAATCAATGCGGTCTGATTGTTTAGCGTTGGGGTTCTTAAGCGCTTCAACCGATTTATCGTCCCGACCCGCAGTGCAATTAATGCCCGTATCACTAGCGCACTCAGCATTTCCGGCCGACAAAAAAGAGTCAACCCAGCCTTTGGCAATAATGCTTTTGTACCGCCCGGATACGGACGAAACATTGAAATCTCCCATTAGTACTCGCAGCGCGATTTTTCCTTTCACTTGCTCGGCAAGATTTACGGCTACATCAGTCTGACACTGAAATAGCGATGTTCCTTCAGTGCATGGAGGCAGGCAACCTTTGCAACCACCACTAAGTGGTGCAGCTTCTGGATCCCCGTCTTGATGGGTAACTACCATCGCCACATTACCGAGAGCCGATTTCAGTACCACGCGCGATGCTGTCCGGAAACGCCCGGCCAGTTTCACTACCTTGGTGCTTTTAACCGGAAGCGTGGTCAAAACTTGCTCGGTATCCAAACTGCGGGGAGTGGTAAATACGATTCGATAATTACCCTGACAAAATTTAGGTAGAATTTTTTTAATTAAATTATTCAAGTTGGCGTTGATCTCCTGAAGACCAACTATCTCTGGGCACTTGGCTGCTTCCAATTGAGTGGCTAATAACTTCACTCGATCCGGCGACTGGCAATAATTCGTCTCGGCTGCACAAAACACTCCGTGCAAAAGGTTGAAATTGACGATGCGTAACGTGGGCGCCTTTGCGCGCGCGTTACTTGATCCACTAGTCAGTATCAATCCGCTCATGACAATCCCAAACACCAGCGCGAGCGCGAACACAAGGCGAGCAAAACCGGATTGACAGTTTTTTCTGTGATTCATTACCGCCTTCACCCCCCATGCGCAGTCTTTTTTGCCGCACTACCGCGAGTCGTTCGACTAGCGATTAGTTGCGAATAAGTGAGATTAGGCGCAGCACTTCTAGGTAAAGCCAAACCAAAGTTATAGTAAGACCGAAGGCACCGTACCACTCCATATAGGCCGGTGAACCGGCGAGCGATGCTTGGCGAATGAATTCGAAGTTGAGGAACAGCATTAGCGCGGCAACTCCCGCAATTACAAAACTAACGATTATTCCTAGTGGTGACGGATCGTTCCAGAACATGATGTTGACTCCGAACAAACTCATCAGAAATCCCGCAATATACATAAATAAAATCCCAAAGACTGCGCCAATAACCACCATGGTGAATTTTTTGGTGACCTTAACTACTCCAGTGACATAGAGGATCAACGTTGTAATAAAGACTCCCACTGTTACTAAGACCGCCTGTAAAACGATTCCGTCCCAACGAGCCTCAAACATGTGTGAGATTGCGCCAAGTACTACGCCTTCCAAAATTGCGTAGATCGGAGCTGCGATCGGCGCGCTTTTCGGCATAAATATACATACCATTGCCACCCCGAATGCCGCCAGCAACGCCACCATGAGCCAAGCCGGAGTGGTGATGGTGTTATTAGCCAAGACCGTTACCTGCGACCAGCCGAAAACGCCACCCACTACCAACAAAAGCACCAACACGAATGTGCGGGCGAAGGTGCCGTTAGCGGTCATCAATCGAGCATCGCGAGCATTAGTGACGCCATTGCCTTGAGCACTCGCGGCAGCAGCCCAACCGGCTTGATCTTCTTGGCGAATTTTGTCGAATCGCTTCGTGCTGAGTACGGGATTAGCCATGGTTTGACTCCTGTCTAGATTTACCTTGTCGGTTCTTAGCGTAAATCATAGGCAGAAGAAACTCAAAAATACCGTCAGTGCCCGGGGAGGGACTCGAACCCTCACGCCCCATTACAGGGCCGGCGGGTTTAAGCCGCCTGCGTCTGCCGTTCCGCCACCCGGGCTACTCCCGAGGGTAGATCAGCGGAGTGGGCTAAGGGCGCGCCACCGGCGGCTTCGAGCAGGGCGGTACGAAAACGCAAGGCCACTTCACCCTCCAAATTATTGACCGCGAGGATTCCCTCTACGAGATCGGCCGCTACCACTTCGGGAGAGCGATCGGTGAGAACTACTGAGATCACCGCGCCGCCGGGGAAGCGTTTGATGGAGCGAGGAACGCCGGGAATTCGGGGTGGACAGCGAAAAGCGGGAACGATAAGGCCGGCCGCACGGGTAGCCGCCGATAACCGGCGCGCGGCACCGGCGAACCAAGAAATTGATGCGGAAATTGGTGCGGAATCAGAAATGTTGTTGGGGGCTTCTCCGCTCATAGTTGCACTATCGCACGGTGGTGTGACACAAACTCCACTGGAGCGAACCGAGCGGCAACGTAGCCTGAAAAGCGTGAACCAACGCCGTCTGCTTCCTTCGCGCCGGAGTCCCCACGACTCTGAGATCCGTCGCCTCGCGTTGCCCGCCCTCGGCGCGCTCGCAGCTGAGCCCCTCTACGTTCTGGTTGATACCGCCATCGTGGGGCGCCTCGGCATCGAACCGCTGGCCGGACTCGCGGTAGCGGGCATCGTCCTCACCGCTATGTACGGCATTTGTAACTTCCTCGCCTACTCCACCACTGCATTGGTGGCCCGACGCGTCGGCGCGAACGACCCGCGCGGTGCGGCCGAGCTAGGAGTAGATGGCGCGGCCGTAGCCCTTAGCTTAGGAATCGCGCTGATGGTTATCGGCTTACTCGGCGCCCCGCTGATTGTCGACGCCATGGGCGCATCAAGTTCGGCCGCGCCTTACGCACTTGAATATTTACGCATAAGTTTATTCGGAGCCCCCGCGATGTTGTTCATGCTGGCTGGTTCGGGATATTTACGAGGGCGACAAGATACTCGCACCACGCTGGTAATTGCCGTGGCGGCCAACATAATCAATCTCGCACTAGAGCTAATTTTTGTTTACGGACTCGATGCGGGAATAGCGGGATCGGCATGGGGAACCGTGGTCGCCCAGTGGGCCGCGGCCATTGCGTTTGCCGTGATAATGGTTCGCTCGGTACGCGCCACTGGTGCTCGTCACCGACCGCGGCTATCGGGTATGCGTCATACCGCAGTAGTTGGTGGACCTCTAATCGTGCGCACGCTCGCGTTGATCTTCGTTTTTCTTGCCACCACCAATCTCACCGCGCGTATCTCTGATAGTGCAGTAGCGGCGTATCAGATCGCGTTTCAGATATTCATCCTGCTCGCGCTAACGGTCGACGCGCTTGCCATCGCGAGTCAAGCGCTGATCGGAAAATTCCTCGGTGCTAACGATCCTGGCTCCGCACGCGCGTCAGCGCGGCGCATGCTCGAGTGGGGGGTACTAGTCGGGCTGATACTTACAGTCGTACTCACGGTTTTCCGGTACGACCTCGTCGCCATATTTACTAACGATTCCGCCACTCGTGAATTAGCCGCGCAGATGATTTTGGTCGTGGCCGTGCTGCAACCACTCAACGCCGTAGTGTTCGTTCTCGACGGCGTACTGATCGGCGCCGGTGATCAACGCTTTCTTGCCGTCGCCATGGTGATAGCCACGATCGGAGTATGGATTCCCGCGGTATTGATAATCACCGAATTAGGTGGCGGGCCGGTGGCGTTATGGGGTGCGCTCGCGTTGTTCTTCATCGCACGCGCGGTGGGCTTGGGAATTAGGTTCCGGAGCCACGCGTGGGAAGTAAGTGGCGCGAACCGGCGCTAATCCCGATACATTCAGCGTATGAATCTCCAGTCTAAAAATCCACCTAACCGTCAGACCGACACTCACTTTGCCCACCGCAGCAGCGAGGCCGCGTGAGCGGACAACTGCATATTGAGCGCCACGGCCGGGTTGCCATTCTCACCCTCGACGATGTCGACCGCCGCAACGCGCTTAGCGGTGAACTCGTTGCTGCCATCGTGGCCGCAGTAGCCGACTGTGAGGCCGACGCGGAAGTGGGCGCACTAGTCGTTACCGGCGCGGCACCAGCATTTTGTTCGGGTGCCGATGTCGCCGCGCTGGATGCGCTCAGCGGAAGCGGCCAAGGAACGGGTGATGTACGCGACATTTACTCAGGTTTTTTAGCGGTGCGCGACTGCTCGTTGCCAACGGTGGCGGCAGTTAATGGCCCCGCGGTGGGGGCAGGGTTTAATCTCGCTTTAAGTTGTGACTTGCGTTTAGCCAGCCCCAACGCGCGCTTTGATTCTCGTTTTGCCCGTATTGGTTTACATCCCGGTGGTGGCCATGTATGGATGCTTGACCGCGCGGTCGGGCCACAAATAGCGGCGGCGATGGTGCTCACCGGTGAACGACTTAACGGTGAAGAAGCGGCCGCGTGCGGCTTGGTCTGGAAATGTGTACCCGAAGATGAATTGTTAAATACCGCTATCGCCTTGGCGGCCAAAGCGGCCGAAATACCGCGCGAGTTGGCGCGATCGATCAAACAAACGCTTAAGGACGCCCCTTGGTTACCCGATTTAACCAGCGCCGTCGCGGTCGAGTGGGAGCGCCAGCAGAAGTCATTGGCGGAACGGGATCCCCAATCATAACTTGCGCACAAATTTCGTCGCGGCGCTCTTGCCATTCTTCGGAAGTAATGGCGTAACGAACATGGTCTTCCCAAACTCCACGAATCTGAAGGAACCGTTGCGAGGTGCCTTCCTCGCGTAAATCGAGTTTCTCGGCTACTCGACGGCTGGCATGATTACGCGGAACAATGGCTACTTCCACGCGGTGCAAGTTGACAGTTTCGAACGCGTAGCGCAAGATCACCGCCACCGCTTCGGGCATGTAGCCCTGACCGGCGTGGGCTTCGTCAATCCAGTAACCCACATTGGCCGACTGAAACGGACCTCGTTGCAAGCTGCCCAAACTCACTTCACCCACGAACGGGCCCTTGTCGGATAAGAAAATCCCGAACCCGTAGGCCGCGTCAAAGTGGCGCTGGCGGTCCCACGCGCCACACCGAGCTCGAAACGCCTCGGCGTCATGAACTGGATCGGGTGTGCCCATCTCGGTAAAGGGCTCCCACGACTCCAGCCAAGACCGGTTGGCCCTTCGCACCGCTTGCCACTCCACCCAATCGCCGGCGGTCAAGGGTCGTAAGGTCACTCGGGACCCCAGCAAAGATGTCTTTCGTCGCATAGACGGCAGGCTACCGAAATCGGCCTACGCTCGCACCTATGGGAAAAACGGAAAGGCCCGAACGCTTGGTCTGGCTCGATCTGGAGATGACGGGACTAGAGGTGAGTGAGCATGTCATCGTCGAAATCGCCGCCCTCGTTACCGATAATGACCTCAACCCTATCGACGCAGGGATTGACATCGTGGTCCACCAACCCCCCGCGCTCATGGCCCGCATGCCAGAAATCGTGCACGCCATGCACACTAAATCAGGTCTCCTTACTGAGATCGAAGTGTCGACCACCAATCTTGAATCAGCGGGCGAACAGGTACTCGCTTATGTGCGCAGTCATATACCCGAGGCCGGCCACGCGCCCCTCTGTGGTAATTCCGTCGGTATTGACCGGCGGTTCTTGAGCGCGTATTTACGCGAATTGGACGACTATCTGCATTACCGCATAATTGATGTCTCGTCCTTTAAAGAACTCTGCCGGCGTTGGTATCCCGACATTTATCGGGGCCGACCGGATAAACACGGAACCCACCGCGCCCTCGACGATGTTCACGCGTCGATTGCCGAAATGGCGTACTACCGCAAAAATATGCTGGTGCCGCTTGAGTCGACTGCGCCCGACGCGTAAAACTCCCAAAATAAACCCAGAAACAAATCCCAGAAATAAAATCGGGAATAAAATCGGGAGTGAACCGGCTAGCTGAACTTAAGTTAGGAATAAACCGGTGACCACGGTTCGAGCAGTAACTGCACCACCGAACGAGTAGGCGATCCCCCGCTAAAACCTCGAGCCACTTCACTGGCCGCATTGGCCACGCGCGCCACTTCAGCATCATCAGGTGAACGACCGGCTCGTTGGGCGGCGGTAAACACCGCTCGACTCGCGCGCCGCGCCGCGCATCCGGCCGCCCGACTTTGGCGTTGATGGCGTAATGCTTGATCAATGGCGATAGTGGCTCGCCACCAATCAACTTCGTCGCACAAAGCATCTGAATCGAGCGCCAGCGCGACCTTTTCGATGTCAGCGCCACTCAAATTTTCCAGTGCCGCCACGAACTGTTTCATCTCACTAGAGGCCATCGGAGAAGTCTTGACTACCCAGCCACCAAATTGGTGGATTTCCGTCTCGTTTAGACGATAGAACGAGCCAAACCGTCGAGAATATCGGCCTCCGAGACCAATATTTCTTCAATTCCAAAGGTGCGGATGATGGCCACCAGAACGATTAAACCCCCCACGATTACCTCCGCCCGTTCCGGTTCGAGGCCCGGGTTAAATTTTCGTTCCGCTACCGATTCCAGGGCCAAAGTGCGAAATACATCTTCGGCGATCACGCGGGTGATCGGAAAGTGATGAATCAGGTCACGGTCATAATCCTTTAATCCTTGTTCAACGGCGGCAACGGTTGAGAGTGTGCCCGCGAGCCCGAGAACGGTTTTTGCTTCGCCCATGCGAGGAATTGCTTGCCGTACGCTCGCAAGTTCATCGCGTACGACCGAAACCGCGTTGGCCAACTCTTCGGGCGCAGGCGGATCCGACGGCAACCACCGTTCGGTAATGCGCACGCAGCCCATGTCTAGCGAACACAGTTCTTCGGGCGCGTTGGTTCCGAATACAAACTCAGTCGATCCACCGCCAATGTCGATAGTTAAGAACGGAGCCGGATGAGTCAAACCGACGGTTGCTCCCGCGAATGACAGCTCGGCTTCGGCTTCACCTGACAATAATTCGGGAGTTACTCCCAGCGCGGCGTGAGCGAGCGAAAAAAACTCGTCACTGTTCGTCGCGTCGCGCGCGGCACTAGTAGCAATAGCCCGTACTTGGTCGGCGCCAAGTTCGTCGATAACCGTGCGGTACTCGGCCAGAACTTTTACCGTGCGCTCAATAGCTTCGGGTGCCAATGTGCGAGTGGCATCAACGCCCTGTCCCAAACGAGTTATACGCATAAGTCGCGCCACGGTTATCAACTCAGCGGTAGGGCCAGCCAATTCAGCAATCAGCAAACGCACCGAGTTGGTGCCGATGTCGATGGCCGCAACCCGATTCACGAAGTTGCCAATCGCTCGTCGACCCAAGCCCCGACCGGATCATCACCACCCGCGAGATACCACGCGTAATGGGCGTGTAAACATTTCACTCCCGTTCGAGTTCCACCTACGCCGCCCGACGGACGCGGACCAATGTGGTCGGCCGCTATCGTCGCGTCACGAATGGCGGCGTACTTATCGTGGGCCGCGCGCAATTCGGAAGGGTCTACCTCGGCTTCGGCCGCGCGCACTCCCCCCGCGGCTTCAAGACGAGAAACCGCGAGTACTAATTCTGGGCCGATCAACCAGTAGCGAGTGGGCATGGGCGTGCCGTCGTGAGTAAACGCGGCATTACACAAAACCGTAGGTGCCCCCTCGGCGTCGCGTACCACGATCTCGAATTTGGCGGTTGGTTCGCGTCCTAGCCGGTCGGTAACCGCGGCCAGATCGCTTTCGCTCACGATCATGGTTAGAAATCTAGCGGGTTATTTATCAGATTTTTTTGGCACGGTAGTAGCGACGGGAATAGTTGTCGGCGGACTGAGAACGAGGGGGGCTTGGGGTACCAACACATACTGAGTTTCGCCCGGCCGCGTTAATCCGTACTGCTCACGCGCGATGCGCTCCAGCTCAGCATCGCCGCGCAAAGCTTTGGTGTCGGCCTTAAGTTTGCGAGTGGCTTGATTGATCGTTTCGAGGCGTTTATCAGCAGTGCTCGTTTGCTGCCACTGGGCAATCAAAGTTTTCGTGGGGAAAACGAATACCCCTAAGCCCACTAAACCGGTAAAAGTGAGAGTGACAATCAGAACACGCGAATACCGACGAGATGAAGCCGATTTTTTAGTAGCCCGTTGAGGGGATCGGCCAGGGGATCGGCCAGAGGATCGGCGAGGTGGTCGGGCCGAGCCGGTCGGGCTATGTGCGGGTCGGCGAGTCGAATGAGATCGCTCAGCCATGTTCACCACCGTGGCCCGCCAGCGCGGCGCCTCCTAGATAGGTCGCGTGGGCCGCGAGGTGCTCTTCAATGCGCAAGAGTTGGTTGTACTTAGCCACCCGATCACTACGCGCCGGAGCGCCAGTTTTAATCATTCCGCAATTAGTAGCGACCGCCAGATCGGCAATCGTTACATCTTCGGTTTCACCACTCCGGTGAGAAAGCACCGACGCGTAGCCATTACGCAATCCAAGGGCAACCGTGTCAAGAGTTTCGGTGAGAGTGCCGATTTGATTTACCTTTATCAAAATTGCGTTGGCAATGCCCTGATCAATTCCTTGCTGTAACCGTTCAGGGTTAGTAACAAAATTATCGTCACCGACGAGTTGAATTGAATCGCCTAAGCGCGAAGTAAGCGCGGCCCAGCCGAGCCAGTCGTCTTCGGCCATTCCGTCTTCAATAGAAACGATTGGATAACGATCAACTAAATCAGCAAGAACATCAATCCACTCGTCGGCGGCATAACTTTTCCCTTCACCGACTAAACGGTACTGGTTGTCTTCGTAGAGTTCGGTGGCGGCCACATCGAGAGCAATAGAAATATCAGTACCGGGGTTATAACCGGCGGCTTCGATAGCCGTCATGAGCAAACCGACTGCCGCTTCATTAGATTCGAGGTTGGGAGCAAAACCCCCTTCGTCACCTAGAGCGGTAGAAAGTGAACGATCCCGCAAGAGTTGTTTTAGCGCGTGGTAAGTCTCGGTTCCCCAGCGCAGTGCTTCGCTAAAACTGGTCGCGCCCACTGGTGCCAACATAAATTCTTGGATATCGACATTAGAATCCGCATGGGCGCCACCATTGAGAACATTCATTAGCGGCATCGGGAGTACATGAGCATTGGCTCCCCCGAGATAACGATAGAGCGAAAGTTCGCATTCGTCGGCCGCGGCATGAGCAATTGCTAGCGACACTCCTAAAATTGCGTTAGCCCCTAGCCGACCCTTGTCTGAAGTGCCATCAAGCAAACACAACCGATCGTCGATTAGCCGCTGGTCATCGGCGTCGAGTCCGAGAATGGCGTCGGCAATTTCGCCGTTGACATTTTCGACCGCGAGACGAACCCCTTTACCGCCGTAGCGGTCACCGCCGTCGCGCAGTTCGACTGCTTCGTGAGCGCCGGTGCTAGCCCCACTCGGAACCGCGGCGCGGCCGCGTGCCCCCGAAAGCAAAGTGACCTCTACTTCAACGGTGGGATTACCGCGCGAATCGAGGATCTCGCGCGCCATAACTTGGGCAACAGAACTCACGATTCACCTCCCGGAGCGATATAAAATCATTTCAGGTTTGTGGGGCTGATGTGACCAATGAGGCTAAAAGCACCTCTAGGGGATAATCAGGTTACTCCTAATAAGGGACGATAGAAAGGCCTCAAAATATTGGCTAGCAAGGGTAATACCATCAAGGCATGACCGCCGAACCCACTTCCGAGGTATTTCTGAACCCCTTTGAAGAGGGATTTTTCGATAATCCCTACGAGCAGTACCGACGGCTACGCGAAAAAGCTCCGATACACCAAAGCCCCGTCGGTCCCTGGACGCTACTGCGCTACGAGGACTGTTCGCGACTATTGCGCGACCCCAGCTTGTCGGTAGAAGACAAAAACTCCACCGTAAGTTTACGCAACGAAATTTTTAGCGCGGCCAACATTGAGCGTAACGATCGGGGCAGCAAGGCCATACTAAATATCGATCCACCCGACCACACTCGTATTCGCCGTTTGGTTTCGAAAGCATTTACGCCGCGTCGCATCGAAGAATTAGTTGGCACCACGCAAACTTTGGTTGACAACATGCTTGACGAAATTGAAGCTAAAGGCAGCCTCGACATTATCCCCGACTTAGCTTTTCCGCTGCCGTTTGCAGTTATTTCAAGAATGCTCGGAATGCCCGAAACCGATAGTGAAAAAGTTCGGGAGTGGTCGCACACGCTAGTTAAAACGCTAGAACCCATACTCGATCCCGAAGAACTGAAGGGTCTGATGGAAGCCGGCGACTTACTGCGGGGTCGAGTATTAGAAGTAATCGAAGATAAACGCAAAGCTCCCGCTGACGACTTACTCAGCGCTCTTATTGCTGCTGAAGAAGAAGGTGACCGACTGTCGGCGGAAGAATTAATTGATCAAGTGATGCTGCTTTACATTGCTGGCCACGAAACCACTGTCAATCTCATTGGCAACGGGATGCTCGCGCTGCTACGCAACCCCGACCAACTAAAACTTTTACAAGATAATCCCGAATTGATCAACAACGGAATTGACGAATTGCTGCGTTACGACTCACCGGTACAGTTCACTCGTCGAATCGCGCTTGACGATATGGATATTGATGGCAATACGGTGGCAGGAGGATCAATGATTTTTGCCATGCTGGGTGGTTCTAACCACGATCCCGAGCACTTTGGCCCGAGTGCCGACGCGCTCGACCTCACTCGTCGAGAAGCCCCTCACCATCTTTCTTTTGGCGGCGGTATCCACCATTGTCTGGGCGCGGTGTTGGCGCGCATGGAAGGCCGAGTTGGTATTAGCTCGCTAGTCCAGCGTTTTCCGCAGATGAACTTGACTGACGAACCGGCGGCGTGGAATAGGCGCTTAGTTTTACGGGGGCTTGATAAGTTACCCGTCAATCTCGAAACTTAATTACTTTTCACTTCTCGCCACAGATCGCCTACTTCGTTCGAACTTAGTTTGGCTAAGTCGAGATTACGCGTTAGCGCTAGTTGTTCCATAGCGGTAAAAGTACCTACGAAAGCCGCCGACCACTGTCGCAGTACCGACTCGGCGTCGGTGCCGCGAGCACGAGCCAAAACTACCGCCGCGGCCAAAAAATCGCCCAGGTGGTTGTCGAAGGTTTCCGATCTTTCGCCGTTATCAATGCGATGAGGAGCATCGTGGTCCGCGTGTAGAGCCCGTAAAGCGGCATCAGCGGCGGATAAAGCGGTGGCTTCATCGTCGGCGACCAAACCAATCGACGCACTTTTGCGCATCAACTTGTTGGCGTAAAGGAGAGCCGGTAGACCTGGCGTTATTCCGGCCACGATGGAATCAGAGTCTTTCTCGGCTTTTTTTATTTGCTCCCAGTTCGTCATGACCGCGGCCGTGATTTCGGCTTCAACGCCAGCAAATACATGGGGGTGCCGGCGAACCAATTTGTCGTGCACGCCGTGAGCGACATCGGCAAAATCAAACGCCCCCGCTTCTTGCGCGAGTATCGCGTGAAAAACGATTTGGTAGAGAAGATCGCCCAGTTCGTCGGCCAGTGCCGCGTAAGCTGAGCTCGCCGCGTCGTCACTAACCCCCGCGGGTGCATCGGCCGGGAGTCGGTCGAGCGCTTCGGTTACTTCGTACGCTTCTTCTAGTAAATAGCGGGTCAAGGAGTGGTGGCTCTGTTCGGCATCCCACGGACAGCCGTCGGGCCGACGCAACAACTCGGCCAAAGCCACTAATTCGATTATGGCGGGACCAATGGCGCCGGTGCGCGCGGGCACCAACAAACTAGTTAAGTGATCGGGAGTTACTTCGCGGCCCAATTCGTTGAGCGGAACCTTGGTTACACTTTCGTCGGGTAGACCTAAGCGCTGGAGAACCGTAACCAATACATCGGGCTCGTAGCGTTCGAGCAGAGTGACGGCCACATCGGCGACCACTAACCGATGATCGCACTGAGCAATCAGTAATGGGCCACCAGCTTCTAGATCGGAGCCGGACAAGTCGCGTCCATCAACCACTCTTGCGCCCGACGCGACAGGGTCAATGCCAACACGAGCCCACGCGGCCTCGGCAAACGAAATACCAGGTATCACTTGCAGTTCGATTAAGCCGGCGGCGGCGACCTCGTGCAATAAAACTACAGTGCGTTCAGCGACTGCGGGGCTACCGGGAACCGCGTACACCACCGTTCCGTAAACGGCAGCTTGTTCGCAAAGGGTGGTCACAATTTTAGAATAAGTTTCTTCTAAATTTTCGGCGGCATCATAATGATCATCGAACGCGTTTCCCGACCAGCCGGTAGCCATTAGTTCGGCAATGGCAGGGTGACGCGCAGTACGCACATAGCGTGCGGGCGTCTCTTCAAGCGCGCGCCGCGCGGCAGGAACTAAAAGATCGATACCGCCAGGACCCAGTCCGACCACGACGATGCGGCTAGTAGCCACTATTTCAACCGCCAGTAATTACAGGTGAATTCGATTTCGCCGGCGGTATTGAAGCGGTGGGCGCAGTTACCGAACCAGTACGGCGATCCCAAGTTCCGTAACGAGGGTCGAGCGAAACCCGTGCTCCGATTCCGCCGGTCAACACCGTCTGTAAAATTGCGGCATTGAGCGCGGTCGTTGAGTTGTCGGTTACTTTTATTAGATGAAATCCGTATTGAGTTTGTACTGGAGCCGAAACTGAGCCCGCCGGTTGCGCGGCGGCGACCGAGGCAAACGGTTCAACGAACTGCTGGCCGTCGATGCAACCCAGTTCGCCACCTTGAGCGGCCGAACCGTCAGTTGAATTCTGTTGCGCCAGCGTGACGAAATCGGCACCAGCATTTAATTGAGCAAGCAAAGCGTCGGCTTCGGCCTGAGTAGCCACCAAAATGTGCGATACATAACGACCCGACGGACATTGAGATGCCGCTTGTTCTACTAGAGCCGGCGATGGATTGGCACTAATTGCCCGCACCAGTAAAGCAACCGGAATCAAATTATTTATTAGGTCGGAGCGAAAATCGCTCGGGAAGGCCGCCACAATTTTAGGGTTGCCAAAAAGTTGGTAAGCAAGAGTTTTGGCTAATTCGCGGTCGGCCGCGGTGGTCTTAAACCCTTGTTGGGCAACTTCGCGCGCGGCCACGGTTTCGTTAATTCTTAAACCAATCCACGACGCCGCTAAAGCCGACGGAAGCGAGCCGGTGGTGGTAGCGGCCGCCCCACTCGACTTGGCCAATTCACTACGCAGAGGTTTATTTTCGGCCAGCGCTTTGAGCTCGTCATCAATATTCGATTGTGATACCGATCGACCACTGACTGTAAACGCGGGCGCGCCGTCGGAATCAAGTACCACAATTGCCGATGCCACCACGCCCGCGATCAGGACAAGCACAAGAAAAATTGCTAATAGACGTTTCATGATGTTGTTGAGACTATCGGTTCGGGCGCCGAAGATTCGGGCGGGAACAATTCGGCCATAACATTCATAATCTCTTGAGCCACTTCCTCCGGCGCATTAGATAAGGCCACTACAAACTCATTATCGCGGGTGTGCGAGCCGGGGAACAGTCGCGTTAAGCGGACTTGTTTAGAGGCGACCAAGTCGACCCCTCGCAATCGGGCTCGATTTCCCGACACATTCACGCTACGAATTCCAACCCGAATACATTCGCTGCGCAACCGCGCAACCGAAATCAATGCGGAGGCAGGACTAGGTAATGGGCCATAACGATCTTCCCATTCAGCTTGTACATCGTTTACCGCGGCTTGAGTTTGGGCCGCGGCAAGGCGGCGATAGGCCTCCATACGCACATCATCGCGACCGATGTAATCGGTAGGCAAGAACGCGTTGACCGGAAGATCAACGGTAATTTCGACTGGCACTTCAGGAACTACTCCGGTTAGCTCGCCTACCGCTTCAGTGACTAGTTGGCAATAAAGATCAAAACCTACTGCCGCGATTTGGCCCGATTGTTCACCGCCGAGCAAATTCCCGGCGCCGCGAATTTCAAGATCACGCATGGCGATTTTAAATCCTGAACCCAGCTCAGTGAACTCACTAATAGTTTTTAGTCGCTCGTAGGCTTCTTCAGTTAATACTTGGTCGGGAGGATGCAGCAGGTACGCGTAGGCCCGCTGACCGCGTCTACCTACTCGACCGCGTAGTTGGTAGAGCTGCGCTAAACCTAAACGGTCGGCCCGATCGACTACCAAAGTATTTACGGTAGGAATATCTAAACCACTTTCAACAATGGTGGTACACACTAAAACATCAATTTTACGCTCCCAGAAATCAAGAATTACTTGCTCGAGTTGTCCTTCGTCCATCTGACCGTGAGCTACGGAAATACGGGCTTCAGGGATTAACGCGCGTAGCCGATCCGCTACGAATTCAATATCACGAACGCGATTGTGTACAAAAAAGACTTGACCTTCGCGCAAGAGCTCTCGGCGGATTGCTTCGGAAATGACCTGATCATTTTCTTCACCGACATAAGTAAGAATGGGTTGGCGATCTTCGGGAGGAGTATTCACCAATGAAAGGTTGCGAATACCGGTTAGCGACAACTCGAGGGTTCGGGGAATCGGCGTGGCCGAAATAGCCAGAGCATCAACTCCTATTCGGAAACGCTTTATTTTCTCTTTATGTTGCACACCGAATCGTTGTTCTTCATCGATGATGAGCAAACCGAGATCGTGGAACTTGATGTCGTCGGACAACAATCGGTGAGTGGCGATGACCACATCGACTTCACCACTAGCCACTTTGGCTACTACTGCACTTTGTTCTTTGGCGCTCAAAAAGCGTGATAGCACCTCAACGCGAACCGGATAATTAGCGAAGCGCTCACGAAAGGTTTGCCCGTGTTGGGTGGCGAGCAAGGTCGTGGGCACCAGAATTGCTACCTGTTTACCGTCTTGCACCGCTTTAAAGGTGGCCCGCACCGCAATTTCGGTTTTCCCAAACCCAACATCGCCACAGACCAAGCGATCCATCGGCGTAGCGATTTCCATGTCGGCTTTCACTTCTTCGATAGCTCGAGCCTGGTCGGGAGTTTCCTCAAACGGAAAAGCTGCTTCGATCTCACGCTGCCACGGAGTATCGGGTGCGAACGCGTGCCCTGGGCTAGCTAAACGAATTCGATAGAGAGCAATTAACTCTTCGGCAATATCGCGTACCGCTGATCGCACCCGAGCCTTAGACCGTTCGAAATCGGCACCACCCATCCGGTGAAGAGTCGGAGTTTCACCACCGGTGTAACGACGGACGGTATGCACTTGGTCGGTTGGTACATAAAGTTTGTCGTTACCTTTATATTCAAGTAATAAATAATCACGAGTGGCACCACCGGTTGCGCGTTGCACCATGCCGGCAAATCTTGCCACTCCGTGAGTTTGGTGAACGATGTAATCGCCTGGGCTCAACTCATCGTAAAAACTGGGGCCGCGTGCGCGGCTTCGAGCCCGACGGTGAACTCGACGCCTACCGGTTAAGTCTGACTCGGATATCACCGCAATGCCCGCGCCAGAAATAATGAAACCGCGATCGAGAGGTGCCACCACCGCACCGATTGCACCCGGAGTAATCGCCCCCGCCATTACATCGAGTCCGTCGCGACCGAGTGTTTCGATCAGGCGGGTAATCGAGCCGGTTCCTTCCGCGGCCAATACCACACGATTTCCAGCGGCAGAGAGGTCGCGCAAATGCTTAGCAAGACCAATCGAATCGCCAGCGACGGGGTCGAAACCGGTCGCCGCCAAGTAGGGCGTGTCGGGTCCCTCGGGAGCCAAGAGAACTTGAGTTACTCCCGCGGCAGTATTTCCGAGCAAGCGATCGAACGGCAACGAAAGATGGGGAAAGGTTGTCCCTACCGCGCCCCATGTGCCCGCGAGAGTTTCGGCTAACGCGATTTCTTCATCAATAAAGTCTTGGGCCCGATCGCGCGCGCGACGAGGTTCGCACATCAATACCAAAGCTTCGGTGGGAAGAAAATCGGTCAATAAAGTTTCGGAGTCGGTTAACCACGGCAACCATGATTCCATGCCGTCAAAAACTTCGCCTTGGGCTAACCGATCCCAAGCTTGTATTCCCCAGGGATCACTGGTTTGGAGTTGCCGCGCGCGCGCCATTAAGTCGGGTGTGGGTAACACCTCGCGCGCGGGGAAAATAGTTACTTCATCAATTGAGTGAGTAGAGCGTTGATCGGCAATAGCAAACTCGCTTAAGTGTTCTATTTCATCGCCCCATAAATCGATCCGCACCGGATGGTCAGCGGTAGCGGGATAAACATCGAGTATCGATCCGCGCACCGCGACTTCACCCCGACCCTCGACCTGATACTCGCGGCGATAGCCCATTGTTACTAGGCGACCCAAAATTTCGTCGCGGTCTATGTTGGCGCCGCGCGTAAGTGTCACCGGATCGAAGTCGCCGGCGGCGGGACCCAGTCGCTGAATTAACGCTCGAATCGGCGCGATGATCACCGTCGGAAAATCGTCATTACGCAATCGCCACAACACCCGCTGCCGGCGACCCATAGTCTCCAGGGCCGGCGAAATCCGTTCGAAGGGCAGGGTTTCCCATGCGGGGAAAGCTTCTACTTCGTGAGAGGGAAGAAAAGCCAACAGGTCGTTAGTCAACCGATCGGCATCGGCTCCCGTGGGTACCGCAACAACTATCGGCCGGCGCACACTCGCCCGAGCCAACGCCGCTACGAACAAGCTGCGCGCCGCATCGGGGACCGCTACGACCGGAGCACGCGACACCACGGCTCGCACGGTGGAGTCGTCGGCTAGGAGTTGCGCGAGCGATGCTAAAGCAGGTTCACCGAGAGATAAATTCGAATCGGTCATCCCCCGTTCCCATGAAATTTGTTCATGGCCGCATCGATACCGTCAGACACAATCAGTTCAGCCGCCGCAACTGCTTCGGCCAGAGTTACATCGATCTCGGTGCGCTCTCGGGTACTAAATTTTTTTAGCACATAATCGGCACCGTGTTCTTTTGATGACGGCTTGCCGACACCGATTCTTATTCGCAGAAATTTGTCGCTGTGTAGATGCGACTTAATTGACCGCAACCCGTTGTGACCCGCAGTACCGCCGCCCACTTTTAGCCGGAGTTGAGCAATCGGCAAATCAAGTTCGTCATGAATAACAATTACTTGCTCGGGTTCAACACCGAAACGCTTCACTAAACGCCGCAAAGCATCACCCGAATCGTTCATAAAGGTGGTGGGAATTGCCAGTGCTATTCGCTGGTCTCCGATACGAACCTCGTCAACCAAAGCGCGTTCTTTTTGGTTGCGCAAACTCGCACCGTGTCGTTCGGCTAACTGAGCAACGACTTCAGCACCGACATTATGCCGAGTGCGTTCGTATTCTTTACCGGGATTACCCAGACCAACGATTAACCAGTTGGCTGAAGTGCCCGTGCGCGGCGCGGCGCGATGCCAGCGCACCGATCAGCCTTCGCTATCTCCGCTACCGCCATCATCGGTCGCGTCGGACGATTCACTCGTAGTCGGATCGTCAGAATCCGACTCACCTTCGCCTTCGGCGCCCTCCACCCCTTCTTCCTCGATGGGTTCAACCACCACTCGGGGTAGAACAACTTGCGCGACCAATGTTTCGAGATCGAGAGTAGTGGCCACGCCGGTGGGCAAGGCGAGTTCGCCCACTCGCAACTGACCGCCAATATCGAGTGCACCTACATCGTGCTCCACTGAACCAGGAATATTTTGGGGCATGGCTTCGATGGGAAGCGTAAAGATCAACTGCTCCAACAAACCACCGGAACGCACCCCTTCGGGTTCTCCGGTAAGCGTGAGCGCGACCTCGGCCGCTACGGCGACATCAATGCGTACGCGCACGAAGTCGACATGTATAAATTCGCCGCGAATGGCGTGGCGATGTACTTGCCGAGCTAAGGCCAGCTGCTCATCGCCGTCGACCTTTAAAGTGATCAAAGTGTTAGCGCCCCCCGCTAGTACCGTGCGCAGTTCGCGCGCCGAAACCGTTATCGCCAGAGTTTCGGTGCCGAGTCCGTAGACCACCGCGGGAACTTTGCCGGCGCGACGAATTCGCCCTGACGGGCGCGAACCTCGCTCAATCCGTTTTTCGGTGTTAAGAACCGCATCCGCCATGGCGTCGCGTGACCTTTCGTTGTGGAACCCGATTGGCTCCTGAGGAGTAACCATTGTGGCCGGTCGCGACCCTCCGAGCCAAGTCGTCGGCCCAAGGTGCCACCGCGCAAGGCCTAAACGTTGTCGCCGCGGAAGATCTCGCTAACCGAAGTGTCTTCGAATATGGCGTCAAGCGCCTCGGCGATTATCGATGCGATAGAGAGCACCGTGAGGTTTTCGAAGCGTTTTTCGGCAGGGATCGGAAGAGTGTTCGTGACCACCACTTCCCGCACGGGTGCATCGCGCAAGCGCTCAATTGCCGGTCCCGACAAAACACCGTGGGTAGCAGCAATGCGAACATCGGTGGCGCCCCGATCCATTAGTAAGTGAGCCGCGCTAGAAATAGTGCCGGCAGTATCGATCATGTCGTCGACCAAGATGCACGACCGACCCGCCACTTCACCAACTACTTCTTCGGCGACGGCTTCGTTGTGAGTTCCTTTAGGTCGGCGCTTGTCGATGAAAGCAAGATCGGATTCGATGCCGCGCTGTTCGAGCATGTTGGCAAAGCGGCGAGCCAATTTACCGCCACCCGCGTCGGGGGCCACCACCGTTACCTCGCCCTCGATCGATTGGGCGAGGTGATCAACCAACAACGGCACTGCAGTGAGGTGGTCAACGGGCATGTCAAAAAATCCCTGGATCTGACCGGTGTGCAAGTCGACAGTTATTACTCGGTCGGCACCCGCTTGAGTGAGCATATCGGCTAGCAGCCGAGCAGTTATCGGTTCGCGCCCTTCGGCTTTGCGATCTTGGCGAGCATACGCATAGAAGGGACAAACTGCGGTAATGCGCTTGGCCGACGCCCGCTTAGCGGCGTCAATAATTATCAACTGTTCGAAAATGCGATCGTTGATGGGTTGCGAGTGACTTTGCAGTACAAAAAGATCGGAACCCCGCACACTTTCACCGAACCGGCAATAAAGTTCACCGTTGGAAAATGTTGACAAGATGATGTCACCGAGTGGCACTTGAAGTTCTTCGGCAATCTCGACCGAAAGTTCTTCATTGCCGCGACCAGCAAAAAGCATAAACCGCTTGGTCGGCACCAACTCCATGTGCGTCATCGTGACTCCTTGATGTCGTCGTCGGACCTATTTTTTTTGACCCAGTCTTTATGGTTCTGGGCGGGTACTCCTTTGGCCAACGCGCCCGGAGGAACATCGTCCACTACTACTGCTCCGGCCGCGGTGTAGGCCCCGTCACCGACGGTTACTGGCGCCACGAGCACGGTGTTAGAACCAAGTTTGGCATCTCGGCCGATCTGGGTTCGATGTTTTTCGCGCCCGTCGTAATTAGCGGTAATAGTTCCCGCACCCACATTGGCTCCGGGGCCGATGTCGGTATCACCGATATAGGCGAGATGAGGAACTTTGGCCCCTTCGCCAATATCAGAATTTTTCGTTTCGACAAAAGTACCGATGTGGGCACCCGCTCCGATTTTGGTACCGGAGCGTAACGATGCCCACGGACCAATAGTGACATCGGCGCCGACCTCGGCGTCCCGCGCCACCGTCTGACAAATAACGGACCGCGCGCCAACAACCGTATTGATTAAACGACAGTCCGGCCCGATGATTGCGCTCACGTCAATCTGAGTAGATCCTTCCAGCGACACTCCCGGCAAAAGTGTTACATCGGGATCGAGCACGACGCTGGTATCTATATAGGTGCGCGCGGGGTCGACCATGGTCACGCCGCTGCGCATCCAGTAATTATTAATGCGGGCTCGCAACAGCGACTCGGCGGTAGCGAGTTGGGCGCGATCGTTTACTCCTACCACCTCTGAAGTATCCGGCACCGCTACGGTCAATACAGAGTGGCCGGTGGCGCGGAGTACCGAAATGGTGTCGGTTAAATAGCACTCTTCTTGAGCATTGTCAGGAATGACTCGACGCAGAGCGGGGGCGAGATAACTCTGACGGAAGCAATAAATCGAAGTGTTTATTTCGGTAAGTTCGAGTTGCACAGCATTGGCGTCGGCTTGCTCAACAATGGCAACAACTTCACCGCGTTTATCGCGCACTACGCGTCCGTAACCGGTTGGATCGGGTATCTCTACCGTTAACAAAGTTGCCGCGGCGTCGGCGAGTCGGTGTTCGGTAGCCAAGACCGCTAGGGTCTCCGGACATAACAAAGGAACATCGCCCGCTAAAACTAAAACATCACCATCGGTATCGGCCGCGTCGGAAAAAGTAGAAAGACCGACGCTTACTGCATCACCAGTTCCCCGTTGAACTTCTTGTTTAACAAACTCAATCGGAATCTTCGAAGAAAATTGTTTCTTAACCGTATCGATTACCGGAGCGGAATCGTGACCTACGACAATTACGATTCGTTCGAGCGGTAACTCAACAAGAGCATCGAGCACATGAAGCAGCATTGGGCGACCGCACAACTTGTGAAGTACTTTCGCAGTAGACGACTTCATACGAGTGCCCTCACCCGCGGCGAGCACAATCGCCGATATCGGTCGATACGCCATCTACGATCTTCACTCCAATCTAAATTGCCCAATCGCGCTTTACCGCTCGGGGGCGAGGTTTCGAACCTCGACTTGGGACTCCAAAGGACCCCGTGCTGCCGTTACACCACCCCCGATTCCCCTCACGACCCTAGCGGGAGAGCGCCGAGTCGGGGCCCCGATATGACGCGGCCGGCGAGGGCGGCTAAGTTAGGAGACACTCATGGGATCGCTTATCAAAAAACGGCGCAAGCGTATGCGCAAAAAGAAGCACAAAAAATTGCTTAAAAAGACCCGTTGGCAGCGACGCCAGCAGGGTAAATAAGTCCCGGTAACGATTACTAAATACGGGCAATCCTTACCCCGCGGTCGGCGGTTCGAGCGGTAGCCACTGGCACTCGCAACACTCGACGCAATTCTTCCGCCACCTCATCGAGGTGCCACGCGTCTTTAAGGCTCAGCGGAATGATGTAGGCCGAGCCGCTGCCGGCCAGTACCGCCGGTAGTCCGGAAACCCGCTCCACGATTTGACGAAACTCTCGCAACCGAGGTTCGACAACTTCAGCTGCTAATTCAAGATCGTTAAATAACTCCGGCATCAAATTGTTAATAGGATCCGGAGCCGGAATGCGCCGACTCGTCGAGGAACCGCCGAGAGAATCCCAGGCCGCGAAAACTTCAGGAGTCGCGAGTCGAAACGGTGGGATAACTACCAATAGCGGTAAGTCGGGTACCAAGGATACCGGCTCAATAATTTCGCCTCGACCCCGTATCCACGCGGCGCCGCCCGAGCAACAAAACGGAACATCTGAGCCAATTTTTAACGCAACCTTAAGAAAATCTTCGCCATCAACATCAATCTCAAGTAATTGCCGAACCGCGTGCAGAGCCGCGGCGGCATCGGCCGAACCGCCACCCAGACCCGCCCCCGCGGGTATTTTTTTACGCAACACCATATGTACACCGTGACCAGACCGTCCGGCCTGAACCATTAACGCTTCCGCCGCCAACACGGCAAGATTTTTGCGAGCTGGAGGTACATACTCAATGTCGCCTTCGAGTGTAAGACTCACTCCCGATGGCTGGGGAACCGCGGAGACCTCGATCACATCGGAAGGATCGGTAGCCGAAACCGTAAGGGCTTCGATTTCGTGGTAACCGTCCTTACGCAATCCTAAAACTTTTAGCGACAGAGTTATTTTTGAATACGCCGTAGCACGAACAAAGGTTGGACGAGGTCTGCGGTTAAACGATGTCACGGTCGTGCCGCCCGTGCTAGCGCGGCCCACTCCTCAAGCGAAAGAGTTTCGGCGCGTGAGTTTGAGTCGATTCCGGCCGCGGCGAGAACCGATGATGCTTGGTTGTCTAGTATCGAACGCAGCGAGCGCCGAAGAGTCTTACGCCGCTGACCAAACCCCGCGCGTACTAGCGCAAACATAAAATCAGGGTCAGGAACCGATACCGGAGGCTTTGCCCGGCGCGTCAAGCAAACAATTACTGAATCGACACGGGGCTGAGGTAAAAATACTGAACGCCCGATGCGCGCGGCGATACGAGCTTCGGTTTCGTAAGCGATACGAACCGAAATGCTCCCGCTCGCTCGAGTGCCTAGCGGAGCCGTCCACCGCTCTCCCACTTCGCGCTGCACCATCACCACGAAATGACTTATCTGGGGCGCGATTTCGAGGAGCCGAGTCACTACCGGAGTGGCCACGTTGTAGGGCAAATTTGATACGCAATGCCACGAACCGGCCCCATTTGGTCCCGTCCCTAATACAGAATCGGGATTAAAAGTTAGAGCATCGCCGTGAACAACACTTACCGATTCGTTCCCCGCCAGAACGGATTCCAGAGCCGGGATTAGGTGGCGATCAAACTCCAGTGCTCGCACTTGAGCACCCGTCTCCGCCAGAGCCAGAGTGAGTGAACCCAAACCGGGACCAATTTCGAATACACGGTCGCCCGGACCCACCTCGGCTAATCGGGCGATACGGCGAGCGGTGTTGGCGTCAGTAAGAAAGTTTTGTCCCAATGCCCGACTGGGCTTGAGGGAAAACTCTTTCAGTAAGTTGCGAACATCGGCAGGATTAAGCACAGTCACCAATGACTACCGATACCCCAACGTTCGGCCACAACCCCACGCGGTGAATCCGTAGCGTTTGCGAATTCGTTCGCCCACGATGATCTGCTCCTCGCGAGAGGCGTGGCCAGCATTGTTGGCAAAATCACGACCGCCGAAGCCTTGCCAGGTTTGGTGATAGATGCCTAACCCGCCTTGATAGGTCGGACCGAGCGCGCCCCAGTTACCGCCAGTTTCACATTCGGCAATTTTATCCCAACGCGGGTCGGCCAAAGTTCCGTAGTAGGTAATCGCAGGAACGGCTTCTTTTACTGGAACACTCGAGATAATCGATCGTGCCGCTTCTTTGCCATCGAGATTACGAACCGAATAAGTAGCTCGTCTCACTCCATCGACCGCGGGAGTGTTACGAGTTTCGCCAATCGGCAGTGCGGAGTCGGGCGCGCGTTGAGCATCGATTGAATACGGCTCTAAAACCGTGACGGTATTAGTAGCTACGCGCACCACGGTGATGCTTTCATTATTGGGGAGCACGCTATTGGCGGCTACTGGTTGGGTGTAGTCCTCGGGACCAAGCACTATTCCCGAACTATCGAGTAATTCCTGCACGGTTAACGCGGGCAGTTTGTAGTTGACTGCGGAACCATCGACTAATAGCGTTCCAGTTTTTTCAGTTCGTAGTTGTAACTCCGAGTTTTTATTAATACGAGTAGGAGCAGCGCGAAAATTCACTCCTTCGCCTAGACGGAGTTGGCGGCGAGCATCGGCCAAGAACTGAGCGGGCTCACTGTGAGTGGTAAAGACCGTATCGGGAACACCATCGAAATCAACCGCAACCGGAAAAGCTCGTACCACCTTTACTGTCATATCGTTTTCAATTGGGGTCGAGACCGCGGGAACTACCGCGTCGTAACGACCAACTTTTATCTTTTTCTCCCGCAACACTCCGCCAACCGTCTCGGCCCCCGTTTCGATCGCTACTGTGCGACCGTCAACCCGGATCGTCACATCATCACCCGCGTCCAAGAGTGTGCTCGCCAGAAAATACAAACCGAATAAGGTCGCGGCCGCGAGCACGATAAATCCACTACGAGCCAACAAATGACGCCGACTGGCGCGCACTCGCGGTGGGGCCGCGCTCGGCTCTTTCACGGCGGCCGCGGCGAGTTCTTCAATAGTTGGCAGGTCGTCGCCATCAGGAATAGGCAACCAGGCCATCTCGTCGTGCGGGTCGGCCCGGGCGGGTGACGGTGCCGCCAAGTCGCGTGAGGTTAGAGCGACGCTATCGGTAACGATTGAATCCGACCGTGAATTCTGGAGCAAGTCTTCTATGGTCGGTAAATCTTCGAGATCGGGCACCGGTAGCCACGCCATCTCGTCGTGGGGTTCGGCGCGCGCGGGTGATGGCGCGGAGAAATCGCGCGAAACCGATTCGGTAATTGTGTTGAGGTCGCTGATGGGGGGAAGCGTTTCGGGCGCAGGCAGCGGTAACCACGCCGTCGCGTCGTGGGGTTCGGCGCGCGCGGGTGACGATTCAACTGCTTCGGCTAAGTGCGCGCGGGACCGCCGGCGTAAACGTCGATAGTGACCACGGTCGCGTGAATTATCTTTATCGCTAATGAGAATGCCTCCGCCTAGGGGCTAAAAATTGAGATGCCGGCCAAAATCCTAAGCCGAGAACTATCAACGCTAGCCGGTTAGCTGCATGCGAAAAACATCAGCCGCAGCTTGACTGGTGGCGGTGGCGACCGCAGAAACTGGTCGGTTCATAGCCTCGGCTAAGGCTGCCCCCACCACCCCTACTAGAGCGGGTTCATTGGGCCGACCACGAAACGGTTCTGGGGAAAGAAACGGGGCGTCGGTTTCTACCAACACCCGATCGAGCGGGCACGCGGCGGCCGCGGCCCGCAGATCGTCGGCATTACGAAAAGACACAATGCCACTAAACGAGATGTAAGCACCGAGGTCGAGACAAGTGCGCACTTCATCGGGTCCACCACTAAAACAATGAAAAACTGTGCGGGTCGGCAACTTTTCTTCGCGCAACACTCGCCAAGTATCCGACCACGCATCGCGGGTATGAATTACTAACGCGAGATCGAGTTCGTGGGCCAAACGAATTTGTTGACGAAATACTATTTCTTGGATTTCGGGATCTGAATGTTTATAAAATAAATCAAACCCAGTTTCACCAATCGCGACCACTCCTGGTGTTTGGGCAAGGGCAAGCAACTCTTCCCACTGTTCATCAACATGTTGCGCATCGTGAGGGTGAAGACCGACCGTAGCCACAACATCAGAGTGTTTGGCGGCTAATTCAACCGCAACCCGCGATGCAGTTAGGTCGGTTCCCACCACTACCATCGTCGCAACACCCGCGTCGCGAGCGCGTTCTATGGCCGCGTCAGCACCACCCTCGCACTCGGCGACATGGCAGTGAGAGTCGACCCAGGTTTCGTTGCCGGTTTCGTTGCCGGTTTCGTTGCCGGTTTCGTTGCCGGTTTCGTTGCCGGTCACGAGAGTTCGAAGCGCGGGAATAACGGAGCGCCAGCAAAGATTGTGGTTCCCGACGGGCCTTGTCCCCAGACGCTCGCAGCAGGAAAACGCTGGTCGGCTATGGCTTCGGTAAGTCCGAGTCGGCGCCATAACTCGGTACTGGCGTTAGGTACGACAGGGAGCGCGAGCAAGGCCACGATGCGCAAAGTTTCGAGACAGTCGCCCAACACGGCTGCCACCTGCTCTTCGGCGCCCGCCTTGTGTAGCTTCCACGGTTCTTGGTCTTCGATGTAGGCGTTGGCCGAACCGATTAGCCGAGCGATGGCCGCACATACTTCGGGGTAGTCGAGGCGAGCAAAATTAGCGGTGACATCGACAAGAGCTAGTTCGGCCGCCGCTACCAGCGGGCCATTGGCGCGAACCATTGGAGTGACTCCCTCGCAGTAGCGGTCGGTCATGGCCAGAACTCGTTGGGCCAAGTTGCCGTAATTATTAGCAAGATCGGCGTTGTAACGCGCCGCCATCGACTCATAGCTGAAATCGCCATCGGGACCAAAGCGTTGGTCGGCAAGAAAATGGTAACGAAAACCGTCAACCCCAAAATCGGCCACCAAGTCGGCCGGGGCGATTTGATTGAGTGCGGTCTTGCTCATTTTTTCACCGCCTACCAGCAAGAAGCCGTGCGCGAACACGCACTTGGGTGGCGCTTCGCCCGCCGCCATAAGCATTGCCGGCCAAAATACCGCGTGAAATCGTAAAATATCTTTCCCAACTAAGTGGTAATCAACGGGCCAAAACTTTTTGAACTGAGCTTCATCGGTTCCGTAACCCACCGCCGTGCAGTAATTAAAGAGGGCGTCGAACCAAACGTAGGCAACATGGCTTTCGTCCCACGGCAACGGGATACCCCAAGAAATAGAAGTGCGACTCATGGAGAAGTCGCGTAGCCCGCCTTTAATAAATCCCAATACTTCGTTGCGGCGACTTTCGGGTTGCACCGCTTCGGGATGATCGGTGTAGTGCTGAAGCAAGCGGTCAGCAAATTCTGAAAGTTTGAAGAAGTAGTTGTCTTCCCGTACTCGCTCGATTGGCCGTTTATGTACTGGGCAATTTCCATCAACGATTTCGTCGTCGGCGTAGTAGGCCTCACAGGCCACGCAGTACAAACCTTCATAAGTGTTGAGTTCGATAAAGCCGTTGTCGTAAACCCGCTGAAGAAACTTCTGCACCGCTTCGTAGTGACGGGGTTCGGTAGTGCGAATAAAATCAGTGTTAGTTATGTCGAGCAGCGACCATGTTTCTCTAAATCTCTCGCTGGTTTGGTCGGACCATTCTTTAGGAGTTACTCCGTGCTCCTCAGCCACGCGCTGAATTTTTAGTCCGTGTTCATCGGTGCCGGTAAGAAAAACCACTTCGTCGCCCCATAGCCGGCGCCACCGAGCCAGCGCGTCGGCCGCCACGGTGGTGTAAGCGTGGCCAATATGCGGAGCATCATTTACGTAATAGATCGGGGTGGTGACATAAAACGGCGTACCCATTACTTTCAGGCTAGAGGTTGGGGCCGACATCGGTTCGCCGCTTTTCGGTCAATACCGCGGCATAAGCCGCGCGACGAGATACTCCCATTTCGTTAGCTACTCGATCGGCGATTGCTCGAGTGGTGGTGCCCGCGGGCGCTTGGGCTAATTCGGCCTGTACGCGAGTCTGGAGATCGTCGGCGCTGGGCTCCTTCGGCTTGGCGGCTCCACCCAGCACCACAACATATTCACCGCGCGGCCGAGCGGACGCGACCGCAGCAGCCACGGCGCGTAGCGTTCCCCGCACTACCTCTTCGTGAAGTTTGGTTATTTCTCGCACTACCGCCACCGGCCGATCGGCGGCACACTTCACTAATAAATCAGCGAGTAACGCGCTCACGCGAGTGGGTGCTTCGTACATAACTACGGTACGAGTTTCTGTTGCTACCGCTTCTAGCACGCGCGTGCGCGAACCGCCCCGGCGAGGAATAAAGCCTTCGAATACAAATCGATCGGTAGGGAGACCGGAGAGCACTAGCGCCGCCACTACTGCACTCGGGCCCGGCACAACCTCAACTAAACAATCGGCTTCTATGCACGCTTGTACTAAATACATACCCGGGTCGGCGATTCCGGGCGTTCCCGCATCGGTAACCAGCGCGACTACTTCACCACTAGCGATGCGTTTGACTAATCCAGGAACGCGGGCCCGTTCGTTGTGAGCCGGTAACGCCACCAAGCGCCGACCCGACGGAATATCAGAATGAGTAAGCAAAGCGCGCGTACGGCGAGTATCTTCGGCGGCAATTACATCGGCCGTTCGTAATGTTTCGAGCGCACGCGCCGAAAGATCGCCCAAGTTTCCAATCGGAGTAGCCACCACCACTAAACGCCCGTCAGTCATCGACTACCTCAATTTGATCACCCGCGTGTAACGACCACTGCTCGCACGACCCCGCGGCTGCTTCAATGACGAACGCCGCGCGCACTACGACCCGTGTCACTCGGTGGGGCTTCACCCGCGCGGTGCGCAAGATGCGGCCATCGGCTCGACACCAGATCACATCAATCACGCACCGCATACCCACCGTATGGACTTGCTTCGCGGGGGCTAAAAGTAGTGGTCGAGCAATACGGGTTTGTCCTAGCAATCCGCGGCGGCGGGTCGACCGACTGGTGGCCACAGTGATAGGCGAAATTGCGGTTCCGGCGCGTACTAACCACGCGTTGCCATCGCTAAACGTTGAAGCGAATCTCGAGGACCTCGCCGTCGAGAACCGCGTAATCCTTACCTTCGACACGAAGTTTACCGACATCTTTGGCCTTGGTCCATGACCCGATTTCGAGAAGTTCTTGCCAACCGATTATCTCGGCCCGAATAAATCCCCGCTGGAGATCGGAGTGAATGACTCCCGCGCATTCGGGGGCCGACGCACCGGTGCGATAAGTCCAGGCGCGGGATTCTTCTTCTCCGGTCGTAAGGAAAGTAGAACGACCGAGTAACTCGAGCGCGCGGCGAGCCAAGCGCGGCACCACGCTTTCGGGCACGCCGAGGTCGGCGAGCAGTTCAGCTCGTTCCGTGCCGCTAGTAGCCACTACATCGGGATCGGCTTCGAGTTCGACGCACACTGAGAGTGCGCCGGTTGCAACTGCGGCGGGTGACAGTGCGGCGGCGAGTGAATCGGCTTCGGATAACTGATCGAGTCCGATGTTGACCACAATAAGAGTCGGTTTGTTAGTGAGTAAAAATGCCGGAGTAAGAAGATCGCGCTCGGCCGCAGTTAGGTCACTGCGGTAAAGCGGATCAGCATTAGACAGGATTTCTTCGGCGCGCGCGAGCGCGGCGATTTCGGGCGCTAAAGATTTATCACCTTTCGATGCGCGTTTTTGTTTGGCTAAACGATTCTCGACCGTGCCGAGATCGGCAAGGATTAGTTCTTCTTCTATCGCGACGCGCTCTTGCTCGGGATCGTGTCCCGCGTCGGCCCGTACCACCATCATTAATGCGTCGCAGTCACGCACTCCCCCCAACAACCGACTACCCAATCCTTTGCCGGCTTCGGTAGATAGGCCAGGTATATAGGCGATCTGGAATGTGGCCGGCACTACATTGCGCGAACTCGACATCGCCGCCAACTGGTTGAGGCGCTCGTCGGGTATGGCCACTACACCGAGTACCTTTTCCGATGCGATACTTGCGTCGAGTCCAGTGAGGGCCGCGAAAAGCCCAGCGTGGCCAGAATCGGCGAGACCGAGAAGTCCGAGGTGATCCATAGGTAATGAGAATACGGTGTCGGGAGGCACCCCGGAGTGTTGAGGGAGTATTGAGGGAGTATTGAGGGAGTAATCGTCAACCGCAGTACGGGGAGGAACCATGAGCGAGTGGTCGTTATCAACCATTACCGATCGGCTTGAGATCGAAGACTTGATGCGTAAATACGCGTGGGCTATTGATCACGGCAATTTTGACGAACTTGACCAAGTTTTTACTCCCGACGCGGTGCTTGATTACACCACGGCGGGAGGAATTAAAGGCGCCTACCCCGAAGTAAAAGAGTGGCTCGCCGGAGTGTTGCCAGGATTTCCGGCCTACCAACACTTGGTAACCAATACGGAAGTAACCCTTAATGGTGATAGCGCCACCGCGCGTTCGGCGTTTTACAACCCCATGGGTCACGATCGGCCCGACGGAACTCGCGCGTACTTTTTTTGTGGAGGCGAATACCGCGACCAACTAACCCGCACCGCCAACGGTTGGCGTATTAATAACCGTTTCGAACAAACAGTGTGGTTCGACGGCGAGTTTCCGAGAGCTTAAGTTCAGCAGGCAGCCGCAACCAGCATTCCGGGTTGCACTACGCCAACCTCATTAGGAGCGGCGGCGAAACCAGACACCGGTGCCGACATGGTTGCCCGCAAACGAGTGCGCACGGCGGCGGGAGTGAGTACGACGGCGGGGTCGAGCGCCAGACATTTTTGTAACAACAACGCGACGCTGGCCGCGACCACTGGAGTCGCCATAGAAGTACCCGACTTTGGTCCGTAAGCAGGTTCGGAAACATGCGTTCTCAGGGTTGACAAAATCGTTGAACCGGGAGCAGCAATATCTACTGCCGCGTCGCGGTTGGAGTAACTGGCGATGGCGCCCGATCCTTCGATGGCGCCCACGCTGATCGCCTGGGCATACGCGCCGGGATACGACAAGACAGAACCGCCCGAGTTACCCGCCGCGGCCACTACGACCACGCCCGCTTCGACCGCTCTGTTGACTGCAACTTCGAGGACAGGAACATCACTGGTAGTTCCTAAACTCATGTTTATTACATCGGCCTCGTTGTCTACCGCCCAGTCCACGCCGCGGGCTACCGCCGATATGAAACCCGTTCCACACGAATCGAGAACGCGTACCGCCAAGAGAGTTGATGCGGGCGCCCCGCCTACTACGCCGTCGGTGTTATCGGCCGCGGCAATAATTCCGGCGACATGAGTGCCGTGGCCCTGCGGGTCGGTCGCGGTTCCGGGCGCGCCTGCTGTAGTATTAGAAATCACGAAATCTCGCCCAGGAAGCGGGAGCCGTCCCACTAAATCAGGATGGTCGGCCTGCACGCCGGTATCGATTACCGCCACTGTGATGCCGGTGCCATTTTGTGTTTCCCACGCGGTCGTGAACTGCGTTTTAGTGGGTTCATAGCCATCAGGAGTGGGAACGACGTTTCCCCACTGTTTAATGTAATCAGGGTCGTTGGTGGGATTCACCACCGCCAGCGCGCTTACGACTCGGTCGGGACCAACGGCAACAACATCACCAGCAACTTCTAGTTGCGCCACTTTGGCGTCGACCGCCGCGGGAGTACTGGCGGTGAAGGTCACTACTTCAGATTCACCGCTAGGAGTATCAACATAAGCGGCGTACGCGTTAGCGGGGGCGTCGGTCTGGCACGACACCGCAGCCCGAGTAGTGGTGGTCGTGGTGGGAATTGGCGCGGGATTGGTTACCGGCGCACAAGCGGCGATCAGTACCGCTAGCGCTCCTAGAACACTAAGGCGAATTGAAACCATAAGAACAACCAGTTTATCAGAAAACTCCCGATAAATACCTGCACGCGGCTTCGTCTATGCTGTTTGCTTACCCTTTAGGAAATAACCAAATCTCGCAACGAAAGGTCATCGTGTCTAAGAAAACCAAGAAGCGAAAAATCAAAGCCCGGCGCAACAAAGCCAATCACGGCAAGAAGCCCAACGCGGGCCGGCGCTCCTAATCAGCGCTCCTAATCAGCTCGCGCAAGGCGCCAGCTATTCGCTCGTGCGGGCCGGTGCGAGCAGTCGGTGATCGGAACTAAATAACCGCCGACGAATTCCTAAGGCCAAAATCGTGGCCGTGGTAGTAACTGAGCCCAGCACTAAATACATCACTGCGGTCTGCACTCGCACCGCGTCGAGCGGGGCGACTCCCGCCAGAATCAAACCCGTCATCGCCCCCGGCAGTGCGATCAAACCGACAATCTTGGTGGTTTCAATCTGCGGAATCAGGGCCGTGCGCAAAGATCCGCGCAAATACGGTTGGGCCGCTTCGGCCGACGATACACCTAGTGCTAGTCGGGCTTCAATCTCGTCACGTTTGTCGCTGAGTTCATCAACTAACCGACGACCAACAAGCACGCTCACCGCCATGGAATTTCCAATCATTAATCCCGATAACGAAATAAGACTGCGGAGATCGAGGGCAAAAACTCCCAGCCCGAATAACACTCCCAGCGTGAGCGCGGCGGTGCCGATTAATGCCGCCAGTGATAGCCCAAATATTCCCGGCACGGCGGGAGTCCGCCACCGAATTGTAAAGGCCGCGATAAAAATCATTATTGCTACCCACAACCAACCCCACCAGATTGAAACCTCGGGCTCAAGAATTACTTGGAGCAGCAAACCGATCGCGATTAGTTGCACCAACGCGCGCGTACCGGCCCACAGAATGCTGCGACCTAGACCAAGAGCACGCCACCACGAAAGCGCTACTGCGATAAAAACTAAAATGGTTGAAATTGCCAGCGCGTCCCAGCCAACTTTATTCATGGCCAACTTTATTCATGGCTAGTTACTCCTCGATAAAAATTTATGAGCCGCGGGTGGAGCGTCGGCCAAACGCGTTGCTACTGAAGCCGAATGCACGATCGTGCCGTTGATCATTACCAGAACTTGATCGGCCATTCGTTCCATCTGGGCCAGATCGTGAGTTACCCAAACTAAGGGAACGCCGGAATCCGCCAACGCGCGCGCCCATAGTTCGAGGTCGGCGCGGGCGGGCGGGTCGAGCGCCGATGTGGGCTCGTCCATCAACACCACTTCGGGCTGAGTGGCCAACGCACGCGCTAAGCAAACCCGCTGCGCTTCACCGGCCGACAACAGAATCGCGTCGCGATTAAGAAACTGCTCGTCTAACCCCACTCGAGTGAGTAAATCGGCCGCAGCCGTTTCGGTTAACTCAGGCGCGGCTACCCACAAATTCTCCAACACTGAGCCGACAAATGGAGTCGGGCGTTGAAACACCATGGCCACTCGCCGACGTAGTTTTCGCGGGTCGAGATCGGAGATGTTGGTGCCGCGAAAACTCACCGTACCGGAATCGGGAAGTTCGAGACGATTACCCAGCCGGAGCAGAGTCGACTTGCCGGAACCCGACGGCCCTACCACCGCAGTAATTCCGGTTTCTTGAATAGAACCGGTGACGTCGGTTAGTCGCGGGCCCCCAGCACCCGTGACCGAAACATGATCAAAGGTGAATAACACGATTAGAGGTTACTAACCAACAACGATTGGACCGAACGACCAAACGGACCGGTTTCGTCGTGTAACTCACAAGTAGCCATACCAATACCAGCCGGATTGAACTTAGAAATACCATCGAGCGCGATCCACTCACCTATTGGATGGCGAAAAAGATTAATGCTTAAGTCGGCATTGATGTACATAAACGAATTGCGCGGTAGTTCGGGGCTGACTCCGTTACCAAAATCAGCGATTGCGGCCGCGCGCTGTAACGGTGATGGGATTTCTCCCGTCACAATCGGGCTGCGCAGACGAAACCAAATTGTGCTCGGCCCCGGTTCAGTCCAAGAACCGCGCGCCACTCGCGTTTCTACCGTTTTCCAAAAACCCACCGAATCAGTCGGTGGCGTTCGGCTGGGTATGGCGATGTCGAACGATTTACTTTCTTGCCAATTGCGAATAGTCGGGGGCGGCGGGGCGGTAAGGGGAAGGTTGAGATCCGGTTCGGTGCGCAAGCGTAAACCGTGAGCGCGCACCACCTCTACGCCGTCGGCGATCATGGTGGCCTCAACCCACTGAACTTTGCGACCGGGGCGAGTAGTGCGGGTGCGAATGCTAAACGGCATTAGCGGTACTGGTCGCAATAAATCAATAGTGAGCCGCACGACAAAATGAGCGGGACCGGGATCGTGACCTTCGACCGCACGCGCCAGCAGGGCGGCCGGCGCACCACCGTGCATGGCGTCGGGCGACCACGGTCCGCGCGCGAGAGGGTTGGGGATCCATAACTCTTCGCCGCCGTTTACACCGGCGGGAGTAAAGACTGATTCATCCTCAGAGACGGTCACGATAATTAAGCGTAGGCTGCTCGCCCATGACGGTATTTCCCCGCGCCGAGGTTGAGGCTGAGTTCGAACGCTATGTCGCCCGCGGCAAAGCTGACGACTGGAACGCGTGGGCCGATCAATTTACGCCCGATGCTCGCTACCTAGAGCACGAGATGGGGATTTTCGAAGGGCGCGAAGCCATTAGAGCTTGGATAGTTCCGACCATGGAAGCAGTGTCGGGCATGAGCTTCCCCACGGAGTGGTACGCCATCGACGGAAATCGCGTGATTCTTTATTGCTGGAACGTATTCGACCCACTCGTTGGTATGACGGGCGAGTACAAGTTTGCCGTAATCGTAATTCTTGAATACGCGGGCGACGGGCTGTGGGCATTAGAAGAAGACATCTATAACGCTAAAGAGGCGGAAGTGGTTTTAACTCGCTTTCTTGAAGACGCGGTTTCTGCTGGACACGCACCGCCCGCACCACCTACATAAATACAAATATTTGCTAATCAATAAAAAGGCTGATGCGTAATGAGCGAAATTGTACTTACCGAAACTCACGGAGCGGTGCGCGTTATTACTCTAAATCGACCCGAGACTCGCAACGCTCTCAATACCGCTCTGCATCGCGAATCGGCCGCCGCGTTTAGCGAAGCCGAAGATGACGAAAACGTCGCGGTGATAGTGCTGACCGGAACTGATCCGGCGTTTTGTGCCGGTCTCGACCTAAAAGAATTGGGTGAAGGGGGCGCCAATTTGTCGGGCGGCCATCGCGGAGAACAAACCGACGCGCGCTGGACTAACCCCATTCGGGCGGTCTGGGAAACCAGCAAGCCGGTAATCGGCGCGATCAACGGCGCGTGTATTACCGGTGGGTTTGAGTTGGCCCTCGGCTGCGATTTTCTGATTGCTTCTGAACGGGCAGTTTTCGGCGATACCCACGGGCGGGTTGGATTAACTCCCGGCGGGGGCATGAGCGTATTTCTTCCGATGGCAGTGGGATTGCGGCGAGCCAAGGAGTTGAGCTACACCGGAAACTTTCTCGCCGCCGAACCCGCGCTCGCGGCCGGATTGGTTAATCATGTAGTACCTCACAATGAATTGCTTAGTTTCACTATTGGTTTAGCTAATGAAATCGCTAGTAATGACGGCCCGACTGTGCAGCACCTTAAAAAGCTTTACGACCATAACTCTCGACTTGAACCGGGAGCGGCGCTCGAACACGAGAACAAAGTCTTCCGTGATTACCGAATTGATTTTGCCGCGCTTGAACAACGGCGCCAAGGGGTAATTGAGCGCGGGCGCACTCAGCAGTAGCACCACCGGCGCGCCAGTGCCGCGATATTTGCTCCGTTGGCTGCGAAAATACTAAAGCGTGCTATTCCCTACCGTAACTTTCGCGATCTTTTTTATGATCGTTCTGCCCGTGAGTTGGCTACTGATGCCAACGCGCCAGCGCTGGAAACTTTTTATTCTGGCCGCGTCGTATTTTTTCTACGGCTACTGGGACTGGCGGTTTTGCTTGCTTATTGCCGGTGCGACCGTAGCCAATCAAGTTTTAGCCACTGCAGTATTTAGAGCAGAGAACGAGCGCACCAAGCGCGCGTGGTTAATAGCGGCCGTGGCGGGCAACCTCGGAATGTTGGCCTACTTCAAGTACTACGGATTTTTTGTTAGTAGCGCGACCAATACTCTTAACCAACTTGGTATTGATTTCTCTCCCACCATTATTAATGTGGCGTTGCCCGTTGGGATTTCGTTCTTTACTTTCCAAGCATTGAGCTATGTAATCGACACTTACCGAGGTACCTTCACACCTGGTCGTCTCATCGACTTCGCGGTTTTTCTTTCGTTCTTCCCGCATGTAATCGCTGGCCCTATTGTGCGCCCCGCGGAGTTCATGCCGCAGATCAATGCGGCTCACGACCCTCGTCGAGTTGACGCCAGTCGAGCGCTCTTCCTCATAACTATCGGGCTCTTTAAAAAAGTTGTCATTGCTAATATCTTGGCAACCCAAATAGTGGATCCGGTATTTTCGTCGCCCCAACAACACTCAGGGTTGGAAGTACTGGTGGGCATCTACGCCTACGCGATACAAATTTACGCCGACTTCAGTGGTTACACCGACATCGCCATTGGCACTGCCTTGTTGCTCGGCTTCCGGTTCCCCCAAAACTTCGACAACCCCTACACCGCCACTTCAATTCAAGACTTCTGGCGACGCTGGCATATGACTCTCTCGCGCTGGTTACGCGATTACCTCTATATACCGTTAGGCGGAAATCAGCGCGGCAAGTGGAGCACCTACCGCAACCTCATGCTCACAATGGTGCTAGGCGGTTTGTGGCACGGCGCGGCTTGGACATTTGTGATTTGGGGAGCCATCCACGGAAGCTTTCTGTGCGGTGAACATTTTCGCCGTACCCGACGCGAAACCAAAGGTTTACCCGATCCGGTTGATACCCGTAATCGTCGAATTGTCAGTCGTCTAATTACTTTCAATGTGGTGTGCGTGGCTTGGGTGTTCTTTCGAGCCGAATCGCTTGAAAATGCCGGAAATATTTTTAGTCAGTTGCTAACTCCCGCACACTGGTTTGACGCTTCTCCTCTGGTAGGGGGAATGGTACTGTTCGCAATCGCGGCGGGTTTGGCCGAGCAATATATTCCGCGTGACGCGTGGGCGCGAGCCATGGCCCGTTTTTCTCACTTGACACCATTAGTGCAAGGAACTGTGCTTGGTGTTTGTCTATTGATCATTAACACTCTCGGGCCGCGCGGGGTCGCGCCCTTTATCTACTTCCAATTCTGATGCCCGCGACTAAGAAACTCCCACCCACACCGCAACACGCCCACGAAATCGATGACCCCGCGCGCCACACTATGGCCGTCGGTCGAGTCTTGATCGTTATGGTTACCGCGTTATTGGTGGGCGCGCTGCTTAACGCACCGGGCTTGCGCAAAACGGCCTTCGGTCAACCGCTAGGTTGGCAACGCGATGTGGCGGTATTTATCGCCGACCGGCTCAACGATGTAAGCACCACGCTGTTGCTCAGCGAGCCGCGGGCAGGAATACAAGTGCTCGCCGGTCGCAGTGGTGACGACAATGTCGATTTAAGTTTGCCCAGCCCGACGCGTCCGGCCGACCCTGACATCGTTTGGCCACCGACAAAAATTGCGTTTAGTCCAACCAAACCCATGCGACTGGCAGTGGCGGGCGACTCGCTTTCGATCACACCCGGAGAATCGTTGATCAATCTGGTACCGGGTACGGGCGTGATACTGCCGACCGGTGAAGTTGATGGCCGAATCAGCACCGGCTTGGCTCGCCCGGAAATATTTAACTGGCCGGCCCATCTAAACGAAAAACTCGCGGGTGGTGAGATCGACGCGCTCGTACTCACGCTGGGCTCTAATGACGACCAAGCTCTCACCGGCGAAGGCGGCGTCGGGCCCCTACTGAGCCCCGAATGGGAAACTGAATATAGGCGGCGCGTTGGTGGGTTGATGGATTCGGTTACTAATAAAGGCACCAAGTTATTTTGGGTCGGGGTTCCGTTTATGAGTAACAACGAACGCTACGACACTCGTTATCAATTTATGAACGCCATTGTGCGCAGTGAAGCCGAAAAGCGCCCGGGCAAAGTTGTTTATGTAGATACCAATCCGGTGCTTTCGATCTTTGGCGGCGGCTACTCGCAGTACTTGCCGGGTCCCGACAACACATTCGTGCAGGTTCGAACTGGTGACGGGATTCACTTCACTCGCGCCGGCGGCGATCTCGTGGCCAACGCGGTGCTCAAAGCGATGGGGGAAACTTTCGACTTGGAGTCGTGGAAAAATCCGCCCACTACTAAAGCGGGCTCGCCCGTAACCACTACGACGACTAATACCACCAGTCCGAAGCCGACCAAAAAATCACCGGGAAAATCACCGGGAAAGTCGGGGAAGAATAAGTGAGACGGCTACGGGTAGCGTGGTGGTGATGGACCTCACCCCACTAGTGCAGAGCGCCGATAGCAAAATTCTGTTGGTGGTCATGGACGGATTAGGTGGCTACGCCGACGAGAATAACGGCACCGAGCTTGAAGAAGCAGCAACCCCTCATCTCGACGAACTGGCGCGGGCGGGCGCGTCGGGAATGTTCGACCCCGTTGGACCCGGAATTACCCCCGGCTCAGGACCGGGTCACCTCGGACTATTTGGTTACGACCCCACTGAATTCGAATTAGGGCGCGGCGCGTTGTCGGCGGCGGGTTTAGAAGTTGCCGTCGGCGTCGGTGATGTTGCCGCGCGGGGAAATCTTTGCACTCTTGATGCCAACGGAATAATTACCGACCGACGCGCCGGTCGCATTGCCGATGCCGACGCGCAAGCGATCGTAAAAAAACTTCAAGATGGTATCCGCGTCGATGGGATTGAAGTTTTGATACGCCACGAGCGCGAGCATCGTTGTCTGCTCGTGCTACGGGGTGCCGGACTCGATGCGGGGTTAAGCGATACCGATCCACAAAAAACCGGTGTTGCTCCGCTTAAGACCGTTGCGCAAAATGCGGCGGCGGCTCGCACCGCCGAAATCATTAATGACATAAACCAACAAGTCGTGGCTTTACTAAAAGACGAGTCGCCCGCTAACGGAATTCTCCTGCGCGGTTTTGATACTCACCGCGAGTTACCGTCGATGCACGACCGTTACGGAGTGCGGGCCGCGGCGATAGCGGCGTACCCGATGTACCGCGGTATCGCGCACTTGCTCGGTATGGATGTAATTGGATCACCTACCAGCCTCGACGATCAGATCGCTATTCTCACTTCCGCTTGGAACGATTACGACTACTTTTTTCTCCATCACAAAGGCACCGACTCGGCGGGTGAAGATGGTGATCGGGCTCGCAAAATTGCCGCCATTGAAGCGCTCGACACCGCGGTGCCCGCGTTGCGCAAATTGGGCCCCGATGTAATTGCGGTGTCGGGCGACCACGCCACTCCCAGCCAGATGGCCGCTCACTCGTGGCACTCCGTACCCACTCTGTTGTGGAGTGAGCGCGTCGGACGCGACGACGTCAGCCAGTACGGCGAGCGCTGGGCCCTTCAGGGCGCCTTGGGTATGCGCCCACTCAAAGATCTCATGGCCCTCATGCTCGCCAACGCGGGTCGACTACAAAAATACGGCGCCTAACTTTTAACCTCGGCATTTTCGCGCTTGCGGCGGTAGTCTCGACTGATGAGTTTGGCCGCGATTGATCCGCAAAAAATTATTCTGCCTCCCGACTTGCGCCCTATTGACGGTCGCTTTGGCTCGGGCCCGGCCAAAGTAAGAACCGAAGCGGTAGATCGCTTGGCCGCTACCGGCAGCACTTTTCTCGGAACCAGCCATCGACGCGACACCGTACGCACAGTTGTAGGTCAAATTCGTAGCGGACTTACCGATTTATTTTCACTGCCCGATGGTTACGAAGTGATACTCGGCAACGGAGGCGCGACGGCGTTTTGGGATGCCGCCGCGTTTGGTTTAATCGAACAACGCAGCGAGCACGCAGTGTTGGGTGAATTCTCATCAAAATTTGCTGCGCTAGTTACCGCGGTACCCCACCTCGCGGAACCGTTGATCGTGACCGCCGAACCGGGTGCGCGCCCCGAAATGATCGCCGACTCCAGTATCGACGCTTACGCGCTGCCACACAACGAAACCTCAACCGGCGTGGCGCTCGACATCAAACGCATCGGCGACGGGCTAATGCTCATTGACGCCACTTCGGCGGCCGGCGGTCTGCGGGTCGATCCGCAGCAGTTCGACGCCTACTACTTCTCGCCCCAGAAAGCTTTTGGTTCGGAAGGCGGATTGTGGTTGGCGTGCGTGGCTCCGGCCGCGATTGAACGCATTGAGCGGCTCGCGGCATCGGATCGGTGGATACCACCGTCACTCGACCTAGGGATCGCGCTGGATAACAGTCGTCTCGATCAGACCTACAACACGCCTTCACTCGCGACGCTATTTCTTTTAGCCGACACGGTGGAGTGGATGAACGCTAACGGCGGACTCGAGTGGGCCGCAACCCGGTGCGATAATTCGGCCGCCACGATATACGACTGGGCCGAAGCGCACGAAATGGCAACTCCGTTTGTTGCCGACGCGGCCGCTCGCAGCCGCGTAACTGCCACTATCGACTTCGATGGCGTTGATGCCGAAATGATTGCTGCTGCGCTACGCGCTAACGGGATCCTCGACACCGAGCCGTACCGCAAACTCGGGCGCAACCAACTACGCGTCGCGCTATTTCCGATTATTGAACCCGATGATGTAGCCACACTTACGCGCGCCATTGATTTCATCATTGCGGTTCTCCCCGAATAGGTCATGAGTAGGTCATGAGTATGCCGTCTGCTAGCACCGACGATACGACCACCACTCTGCCCGATGGTCTCATTGCCATCGTTAAACGCGACTGCCCTACTTGCGTATTGGTTGCGCCCGTACTCGCCGAATTGAGCGCCCGAAATCACGAACCGCTCACGGTTATCAGTCAAGACGATCCCACTTTCCCTGAAGGCTTGGCTGCTATCGATGACACCAGCCTTGACATTTCGCTCGAACTCGAACTCGATACCGTGCCCACGCTGTTGCGGCGCGCGAGTGGTCACGAAGTAGATCGAATCGTGGGATGGGATCGCACCAAGTGGGAAACCTTTACCGGCGAAACTGATCTCGGACTTGGTCTACCGCCGCACCGACCCGGCTGCGGCTCGCGCACTCACGACCCAGATTTTATCAATGCCCGTAATGATTTAGCGGGAGCGGCGCAGCTCAAGTCGCGCCGCATCGAACTCGGTGCTTACGAGGATGTTGCCGAAGCGGCCTACGCGCGCGGCTGGACTGACGGTCTACCAGTGGTCGCGCCCACACCCCAACGAGTGGCGCGCATGCTTACCGGAACCAACCGCGACGCTAGCGAAGTCGTGGCCATTATGCCCCCCGATCTCGTGGAGTGCACGGTAGAAAAAGTTGCCATCAACGCGGTACTCGCGGGTTGTAAACCCGAGTACTTGCCGGTCGTACTGGCCGCAGTCGAAGCCGCGTGCACCGACACATTCAACATCCACGGCGTGTTAGCAACCACTATGCCGGTTAGTCCCGTCATCGTGGTGAACGGTCCCCTCGCTATCGCCATCGGAATGAACTCGGGCGGCAACGCGTTAGGACAAGGCAATCGCGCCAACGCCACTATCGGACGAGCGTTGCAACTTATTATTCGCAATGTTGGCGGCGGACGGCCGGGTGGAGTCGATCGTGCCACTCAAGGCCAGCCGGGCAAGTACACATTTTGTTTTGCGGAGAACGAAGCCGACTCGCCGTGGGAACCATTGCATGTAGCGCGTGGGTTTGCCGCCGAACAATCGACGGTGACGCTGTTTACCGGTGAGGGCGCGCGGGTAATTCTCGATCAGTTGTCGCGCACTCCCGAGTCGCTAACTCGGAGTTTTGCCGCCTGCTTGCGCACAGTGGCGCACCCCAAACTGGTTATTGGCATCGACGCCATGCTGGTGGTTTCGCCCGAACACGCTCGGGTGTTCTCCGAGGCCAAGTGGGATCGAGCGCGGCTCATAAGTGAATTGTCCGCCGCACTCTTAATATCGAGCGACGAGATTCTCCGCGGAGTTGGCGGCATTGCCGAGGGCATGCCCGAAGCCTTTGCCGGTATGGATTTACCGAAGTTTCGCGACGGCGGTTTGCTGGTTGTCCACGCGGGCGGCCACGCGGGGTTGTTTTCTACCATCATTGGAGGATGGTTAGGTGGAGCCGCGGGCAGCGAACCAATAACGGTAGCGATCGACGAGAACGGCGGGAGCTCATGAAACGAACACCTATGACTCAGACGACTCCATCATGAACTCCCCGTCCGGAGCTAAATCGGTTTTGGTCGATCCCACCAACGAACTTTCTAATACTCAACGAGCGCGAGCGGCTCGGCCCGCACAACTTGATGGATTAACCGTCGGCTTACTCGACATCAGCAAAGCACGCGGCGATGTATTTCTAAATCAACTCAGCGAGCGGTTAGTGGAACGCGGACTAAAAGTAGAACGGTTTTCCAAACCTACTTTCACTAAAGTTGCCCCCATCGATTTACGCCGTGAAATTGCGCAAAAATGCAACTTCGTCATCGAAGCCCTCGCGGATTGAGGCTCGTGCACGTCGTGCAGTGTGCACGACATCGTAAATCTTGAAGAAATGGGAATACCGGCGGTGTTCGTCGCGTCGTCAGAATTTATTGTGGCGGCCGACGCGCAATCAACCGCCCTCGGAGCCGATCCGGCCCGAGTTTTTGTACCTCACCCGATTCAAGACCGTACCGACGAAGAGATACGGACTCTCGCCGACGACGCGGTGGAAGAAATATTGAGTTGTTTAGTAGCTGATGACGTTCAGGGTGACGACCGCTAGACGACCGCGCACCCACGGAGTAACTAAATCCGTTAGCCGAAAAACTACGTGGCGGCGGTTTTCCCTAATTCGGGGTGTTCGCCGCTAAAGATTCCCCACGAACTTTCCCAACCGGGGACGACCCACGCGTGCATCATCCACGCGTTTTCTCCGCCACCCTTCTCGCCGCCCTTGGCCGCGCACTCTTCGGCGGTCCATTTCTCGGGTCCGATGACGATGCCGGATTTAACGCAAAGCCCAATGTGCTGGTGCCACGTATCGTTCGGTCCGGCAAAACCTTCGGGAGGAGCCGCGCCGCTCATCATGTAATAACTCAGGCCCACCACTTTGGCGTCGGGGCCATCGCCGGAGTAGAGCATCATCTCGACCGCAGTAGGGTCGAAATTTCCATCGACAATGCTAAATTTCATGTAGTGCGCCCCGATGCAAGGAAGGTAAGTCGTGACTTTGCGGTAACCGGCGGCGACGGCGTCGGCCGCAGTGGGCAAACTCTCGGCGGCTTGGCGCGCCTGCACGAGTTGAGTTCCCAAAGTAACGCGGGTGGCCGCGTCGGTAATTGGGTAAGTGATGCTAGGACCGCGCTTACCATGACCACCGGCGGCTTGACCTGGAGAAGACGGGGGGCCGGTCTTTTCGCACGGCGAGTCACCGTTGGCGGCTTCGATGCCACCCGTAGTGGTATCGGCCGTAGTGGTACCGGCTTTAGTGGTACCGGCCGCGGTAGTTGCACCGTGGTGACCGTCGGCACTAACTCCAGTGGTGCCGGCCGCGCTCATGGTGGTGTGGCTGTTCTCCGCACCGGCGACGGCGGGCACGAACGCGATCGTCGAAAGTAAAATTACTGACGCGCCTATTGCGCCTACTACCGGTAGCGCCACCGCCGAATTGATGCGATGACGAGCCGCAAATCCGGTAACGACCGCCAGACAACCGACGATAAGAACTACTTCGAAAATTGTGGCCAACACATCGGGGAACGCGGCCGGCTCCGGAGTCCACGAACTGGGCCCAACCGGTAAACCCCAAACTCGCGAAATGACCCAAGTGGTGGCAATGAATAAGTTGAGCACCACGCCGAACCACATCCACCAACGATTGGGCCGCAGAATTACCGCGACCGCAAAGGCCAGTTGCAACCACGCGGCGGCCGCGAAAAAGATGCCGTGGGCGGCGCTCATCGAAAAGTGGTCGCCGACCGCGGCGAAATGTAAAAACGCCGCCCCCGCCGATACGGTGGCTAAACCCCACCGCACGACCGGATCGAGTTTGGTGGCCGGATCGAATTGCGAGTCTTTGGCTATTTTGGTTTCGGTCATTCCTTGAGCGTAATGACTACTCCTAGCCGACACAAGAACACTCGGCTGATTGTGGCTTTTGCCGGAGCCGACGAGAACGAAGCGGAGCGCGGTAACGTCACCGCTGTGACTACGCCCGCCGAAATCACTCTGCGCCCCGTGGGCGCTACCGGTATGAGCGTGGCTCCGCTTTGTTTAGGCGCCATGAACTTCGGCGACCCCACTAGCCCGGAAGATTCGGCTCGCATCGTCGATGTCGCGCTCGATCGAGGAATCAACATGATCGATGTAGCCGATGTTTACGCGGGAGGCGAGAGCGAACGCATCTTGGGCGCCGCGCTCGCCGCTAACGGTCGGCGCGACGAGATTGTGTTGGCAACCAAGTTTGGTATTCCCACCGGGCCGGGCGAACCACAGCAATGGCATCGACGCGAGCACATCGTTAAGTCGTGCGAACAGTCGTTAGCAAGTTTACAAACCGATCACATTGATCTTTATCAAGTGCACCGCTATTCACCGTTCGTAGAACCCGAAGAAACACTTACTGCACTCGACGAACTTGTGCAATCGGGCAAGGTTCGGTTTATCGGTTGTTCGACTTTTCCGGTGTGGGCATTGATGGAAGCAGTAAGTATTTCTAATCGCGAGGGTAAGGCCGCGTACATCAGTGAACAGCCTCCGTATAACCTGCTCGACCGGCGCATTGAAAACGAATTATTGCCGATGGCTAAACGACACAACATCGCCATCTTCCCGTGGTCACCGTTGGCAGCCGGAGTTCTCGCTAACCGTTACGCCGATGGTGTGCCCGCGGGTTCGCGCGGCGACAGGCGTCCGCATATTCTCGACCGGCTTACACCGCGCGCGTTGAGCGTGGGTCAAGCTATGGCTTACCTCGGATCTGAGCGCGGGCTCACAGCTACTCAGATGGCGTTGCTCTGGTGCAAAGACCAGCCGGGAGTAACTGCGCCGATCATCGGACCTCGCACCGTCGAACAGCTCGAAGACGCGCTGGTTATTCTCAACCAGTCACTCGATGCCGAGACCCAAGCCGCGTGCGACGAACTAGTGGGGCCCGGCCAAGCCGCGGTTGATTTTTTGAGTACTTCGGGCTGGAGTAAGCCGCTACTGGCGGTATAGCCCGTCCGCCCAGTGCCCGCGGTCGATCTCGCGGTATTGGCGCATTGGTCGGCGAGCGGGCAAACTGTCTCCTAGTTAAGTGAGTGCTGACCTCAACCAATAGGAGTAATCATGGGGAAAATAAAAATCGTCAGTCGGATTGCCGCCCTCGGAGCCGCTATCGGAGCCGTAGTTTTCTTCTGGCGCCGCAACAAGAACAAAACCGACGACACGGGGTACTCCTCGCCGTCGGATACTAGTTCTTCTGACGCTTAAAAATTTCTAAATATTTTTAGAATTTGATGAATTACCCCGAAGGCATCGGGGTGGTCGATCTTATGATCGGCTTTCCTCTGCATGATCGTAAAGCGACTTACGACTACCTTCAGCGCGGCATAAAAGATACCGAGACCAAAGAGTCGTTCACCTTCCTCGCTGAGTACATGTTTAAAGATGTACCCGATGGCGCCAAAGACGACATTGACCCAATCGAAGAAGCATTCGCCGCGATGGACACGTGCGGAGTGGCGCGAGGGCTATTCGGTTTAAGTCCCGAAGCCATCGAAGCCCGTCGCCGTTACCCTGAGCGAGTCGACTTGTCGCTCGAAGTCAATCCGAATGATGTGATGGGAACCGTTGAGAGTATTCGTGCAGCAGTAGCGGAACACACGATAAAAGCCGTTTCGGTTTTTCCGGCCGGATGCTTGCCGCAGGTTCCGGTAAACGACGCCAAGATGTACGCGGTTTACGCCACTTGCACCGAACTGGGTCTTCCGGTGATTGTTAATGCAGGAATTGCTGGACCGCGTTTCCCTAGTGAATGCCAACACGTAATGCTTTTTGATCAAGTTTGCTACGACTTCCCCGATTTAAAGATCGTGATGCGTCACGGCGCCGAACCATGGGAAGACCTCGCAGTAAAACTCATGCTCAAATGGCCGGGCCTTTATTACATGACTTCGGCTTTTGCGCCGAAGTACTACCCGAAAGCGATTATTGATTACGCCAACACTCGCGGGGCCGACAAGATCATGTACGCCGGCTACTACCCAATGGGGCTATCGCTAGAACGCATTTTTACTGAGTTGCGCGCGGTGCCGCTGCGGGACCATGTATGGCCCAAATTCTTGCGCGACAACGCTTTGCGAGTGTTTAACCTCGCTTAGCACGCGCACCGTAGCGACGACCCCAGTAGCGGTCGGGTTTAAGCGACCGGCTAATTACGAGCCGGATAATTACGAACCGGCTAATTACGAACCGTCGAAACTGAGCACCACAGTGCCGGTCGTAATTCCCGCAATCGTGCCCCCGTCGGTAATGAAGTTTTCACCCGAGATATAAGAAGCGGCGCGGCTATTAAGAAAAATCAACGGATAAGCCTGCTCTTGAGGAGTTGACCGCCGACCCATGCCCGCAGTGAACAGATCGATCATGGCCTTGCCCGCGAAATCTTCAAACGCGGGCATCATCGGCGTATCGGTCGGGCCCGGACTAAT
>Ga0209702_10000362_pt1 | contig 93814 bp, 81 predicted proteins | sample FRY01_FD_187210 | JGI IMG/M metagenome (GOLD analysis project Ga0209702, IMG submission 187210) | Freshwater microbial communities from Lake Fryxell liftoff mats and glacier meltwater in Antarctica - FRY-01 (SPAdes) (version 2) | ecosystem: Environmental > Aquatic > Freshwater > Ice > Glacier... | reverse complement strand
ATAAAAATAAATCAGCAATAGATGGTGGTAAGGTGATTAAGACCGCAGGAAACACCAGTAAAGTTATAAAAATGGTCGGTATTGCTGGTAAATTGTGGTTAGCCACAAAGATACTGGCGTTTGCAATCCCTTTAGGTATTGCGGGTTATATAATGTGGAACTGGGACGAATGGACTGGTGATGGTAACCCTGATGATTTTATTGATCATGATTTCGAACCTGAAGCAAATTTCCTTAAGTGTATACTAATACCTCTTGCTGATGATGAAGGGGCGAAAGTTATCCAAGAAGGTAATACCTTAATTCTTCATTACACAAAAGGAACATCATACGACGATCAAGGTGGTTTAATCTTTAGGGTTGATGGTTCAGTTAAAACGGGTGATGGATCTAAATCGGGTACATGGTCATGTAACACCTCAGGTCTTGCATTACAAGAACAGTCAACAGGAGATGTAATAACATCTAAACAATTAAGTATTGTTATTGACGACTTAAATGACAACCTAATGGGTGATTTCTTTGAGGGTGATAGTACTGATATGTCAGATGCACTTAAGATCGTTAAGGGTATCGAAGGTAAAACTTATAAAGGGGCTACAGCAATAAAAACATTAATACATAATTACCCTAAAATTCATGGTAATTCTCTAAAGGATGACATTGAAAATCTTGTAAATTTAGATTTTGAGGGTCTTGAACGAAAAGAAGAATTACTTAGTATTCTTGGTATTACATCAGGATCGGGTGGTGGTAACAAACAAGGTGATTCTGACATAAAAGGTGATGGTAATACCAGTACTGGTATTGGTCACATAACCATTAAGTGGGGAAGTGGTGGTGGATCTAATGGTGGTGTTAAGTTTGTACAATGTACGGACTTTCCATTTAAATATGGTTGTATCAGTGATAAAATCATATCCATTCAGAAGTGTTTACCGGCAGAATTAAAACCTGACGGATATTACGGACCTAAAACATCCAATGCATTATGGAACCTTTACCAAGGAAAAGAAAAGGGAGATATTACAAAAGAAGTTTTTGACAAAGTAATGGTTGATTGTAAAAAGAAGAACGGTGAGGACACACCCGGAACTGAAAGAAAGAAAGTTGAACCAGTCGTACAATTTAAACCTAAAGGTATAGTACCAATCGCTTATGACACTGAAAAGGTAATTGAGAAGATTGACCCTAAAAAAATGGCGTCGGACCTCCAGAAAACTATCGATGGTAGACGAGTAACTGATATTATTGATAACCAATTAAGTTATAGTGGTGGTAGATATGTTCTTAAAGTGGATGACGAATTAACAGAAAATCAACTTAACATGATTAATCTTTACTTGGCAACCAAAGGATTTAAAGTACTTCGTAAGAAACGTGAAACCTTAGATGGTAGTAAATATATTTGGAAGGCGGATAGTAAAGAAACTAAAAAATTAGCAAGATTAGAAAAATCCACTAAATCAAAAGAAGATAAGGCGGACGTTCTTAGAAATAACATGAATAAAGAATTAATACAGGAAATGGTTAGAAAAACTCTCAACGAGAGATATTCTATAAATGAAAGATTTTCGTTAATTTTAGAAAACGAAGATAAACCTGACTCTGAAAAATTAGATGACGCAATTCAAGCCTTGGCTGATTTAGAAAAACAAGGTATGTCTGATGAAGAAATTGAAGGTTCTCTTGATGAGAATTTCATGGATAAAATAGGTAAATATCTATACCCTGGTGGTGACGACGATTCGGTTGAGAAGGGTAACGATATAACAAATATGTCCGACAACGCTGGAAAAGTAAAAAGTGGTTTTATGTCTCAGGTTAGAGAATATGTCATTAGAAAGATGTTTGGTCTTGTTGGATTTAACGGTGGTTTGGCCGATGCATTATCTGCTGGGTTTGCCGACTTAGGAATAAGTGAAATTATTGGTATGTTTAAGGGTGGTGGTAATTGTGAAAAACATGGTCCTAAAATAGCCGACGCAGTATTAGAAGGTGTTATGGTCTATCTATCGGGAAGTACTGATAAAAATTCAATGGCATTTAACTTTATGAGAAATACACTATCTGAGTACGTAAAAGGATCTCAGATTGGTGAGGTTCTTGCCGGTGCAATATGTAATGTAGACATAAAAGGTTCATTATCCAAATTAAAAACCTCAGTAGCAGGGGAATAAAAAAAGTAAAAAATTTATAGAAAACCTCACTTCGGTGGGGTTTTTTTTTGATCTAACTGATATTTATAGTAAAGAGGTTGGGACTTTGGTCGGTCTGTAACTGATAAACGTTTTTTAACGGAAAGGAGAATGAAACTTATCTCGGCAGAGAGGTCTATTGACCTCTTTGTTTGTTTACAATAGTTTGTAATTCTCTCATTGTTTTTTCCGATGTCGTTTCTTCCTTAATTGATTTAGTAATCTTATACTTCTTCATATATCGTTTCTCAAAAACAACACCCACACCAATTTCAATTATTTCCGCATCATTAGGTATTAAAGGTTTTCTTTTACTAATGGTGATAATATCATCAACACATACATCTCTGAACACTTTTAAGTGAAATTTCTCTTTCTTACGGTACGTAGTTTTATAAACTACCACTACAGGTATCTTCATTACTTTTAAATACATAAAAAAAGGGAACCATTACGATTCCCTTTTTGTGGAGGTGGCGGGTGTCGAACCCGCGTCTTGCTCGTCTCACCCGTAAAGGACTACACGTTTAGTACAGTATTTTCTAATACTTCGAAATAGAGAATTATTTAGAGGGAACCCACACCCTCGGTCCAATCCTTATTTATAGAGACGACCTTAAACCTCTAACACTTTTAAAGTGGTGTCACACTATAAGGACTTCTGTTCCAGGGTATATGTCCACCGACCCGTTGTTAACACTAACTTAGTTATGCATTAACTGCGACATTATCAGATACAAGACCTAATATTGCCATTTCACTATAAACGTTTCCGTTTGAAAATTTCCATCATAGATTAAAGTCATAGATGAAGTTTGACTACGTGCCCCGTACGATTAACGACGCCAATCAATACCATCTCACCCCCATATTATTTTGAGTTGTACGGCTGTCTTCCACTACCTGTAACACCTAAGTCACCACCATTGTTAGGTTTTGGTTTTCTTTTGGGTCTTGGTTTTCTCTCATTACGTTGAGTGTCCCATTTATTTGATTTAGGTTTAGAGGTTATTAACACCTCTTCCTTAGAACCAAATAGTTTTTTAAAAAATGCAATAATTTTCTTCATAATATTTGTTTTATAGTGTAAATATACACATAAAGTAATGAAAAGTCAAACTTTAAGAGGTAAATACCTCTCATAGAGTGCCTCAAAGAATAATTTACTCTTTTTCCACTTCTTATCCACTTCACCAATCGAAAGATGGTAGAGTTTAATTTTAGTTGTCACCCCAATTTTTATACCTTCCATATAATTCATTAAACATATTGGTAAATCATAGAAATGAAATCCATCAAACTCTGTATTGAATAAATGTTTAACCCTTCTCTTATGTACCATCATAAATAGTCCGTCAATGACCACAACCTCCTTTAAGTCGTCCCCAAATGAAGGTGAGTACTTTGACATATATCTTTTACCACCATTAATGTGTCCAACTTGTCCTTGCATTGACTCTCTATCATTCCACCATTGACCACTTATTAAATTGTCACTACCCGCCAAACCGATTATTCCATATTCGGGGTTACGATTAAACAATTTAATTATTTTGGGGGTTAAGTTTTTAGTTTCAAACTCAAGATCATCGTGAATGAAAACAACGATATCATTCTCAGACTCCTGAATTCCTTGATTGTAAACTTCGGTTAAGGATTTATCTCCATTATTCTCTATGAAGATGTATTGGTTTTTTGGGTGGGAAAAGAACTTCCTAACATGATCAACATATTTTTGTTTTATTGATCTTGTTGAACAAACTATTGTAATTGTATCCATAGTGATAATATACGGAAAATAAAAAGATTAAAAAAGGTTATTTTACTGACCTCTCTTTCATAATTTGACGAAAACAACTCTCATATCTCTCTAACATAGGATTTGTGGAGTATCTGGGTAATTCGGGTTGTTTAGACACACGATCACGTAACTCAGTGAGTATACCCAACCCATGTGCTTTGTATAATAAATCTTCTAACTGATCACTATTAGTGTTTCCCATTTGTAATGGTGTCAAGTTGTTGTTGTAATTTTTGAATTTGTAATTTAAAATTCCGAGTTGTATCAGTTTTTAATTTACGAATTTCATCTAATAACTGTTTTTTTCGTAGTTCCATTATTACTGTTTTAATTAGTAGTCCCATAAAAATAAATACATTACAATAAGTTTAGAGCCCAAGATCAGATTCGAACTGATGACATCCGCTTTACAAGAGCGGCGCTCTGGCCAACTGAGCTACTCGGGCAATTTGGGTAGAATCAGACGCGTTCTGTCTACCGAGACCTTGTCGTTGAATTTCTTCAGAGCGTACCAAGACACTTTTTAATAAATATTGTTCATCATAATAAAGTTTCAATTAAGAATGGTGCTAATTTATATCCTACAAATGCCCCAATTGATGTTGGTATTGGGAATACTATAAACTTACCCAATGATGTTACATATTTAGGTCGATTTACCACCTTACCTAAAAAGAAGTAATATAGTAGGTATGCAAATAACACGGCCATATCAATACCCGATGTTATTGTTACAATTACCATACTCCCCAATAACCCATATATAAAATTTGATAGTACACCATCAATCCACACCTCTTTCTTAGTTGATTCTTTGTATTCTGTTCTAATTTTATTTGCCATAATTTCTATTTGTTTTAATTTATTGTGACCCCACCAAGATTCGAACTTGGAATATCGGTTTAGAAAACCGAGGTTATATCCCTTTAACTATGGGGCCATTATAAGGCTCCCACTTTCCTTACGTGTTAGTCTAAAGTTTTTCTCTTTACAGAGGACGGTGACTAAATTATCCTTTAACCGGAGCGGTTTTAAATATTAAAAAAGGGAAGCTTCGGGTCTTCCAAGGTTACTGCGTGAATGAGAGGTTAACCTTTACCATATTCCCAATTTTATCAGCTTCACTAACTTCCCCTTTATTTTTTGTACTCGGGGCGGGACTTGAACCCGCAATCCAAAGGGAAACAGAGTTTAAGTCTGTCGCGTATACCAATTCCGCCACTCATTAAGTCAAAGAACACTCTTAATATACGTTCAAAATTCCATAAAATCAATACAATGACAATAAAACCACTGACTTTTCTTGTGTAGGTCTTTTATTAAGATTTGAGAGATTTAACTATCACATGATATTTATTAATAAGTAAAAATAAAAAACTAAAATTTAAAGTTATGGCATTCAAAGACATTTTCAAAGATGAGAACAATATCAATGAGAAATCAGTGGTTGGTTTTGCATCATTCGCAATTATGGTAATATTCGCAGTTGCGGATTTACTAACGGGTTACTTTGGTAAGGACCTTGTAATTAATGAGTTTATTTATAATTCATTCGTTGTTATCACCCTTGGATCTTTCGGTATTGCTGAGGTGGGTAAAATATTTGGAAAAAAAGGAGAACAAGGAGAATAATAATAAATAATTAATTATAAAAAAATATGTTATTAAAATTTGGAACAAGAGGAAAAGAGGTTAAAGATCTCCAAGAATACTTGGGTTTACACTCAGACGGTATCTTTGGTAAAGGAACTGAAGGTTCTGTTAAAAAATGGCAATCCGATAACGGTTTGGATTCTGACGGTATTGTTGGTCCTTCCACTTGGGATGCTATGGGTTTGGCTACTACTGATAATTCGGAGAAGGTATTTACAACGGAAAATTGTTTAATAATCAATAAACACCATTTACCTGTTGGTCAATATAAAACAGGTCCAACATCTAAGGAGTATGTATTCATACATCACACCGCCGGATGGAATAACCCATATAACTGTATAGATTCTTGGGGTATAGATGATAGAGGTGCCGTCGCTACCGAATTTGTGTTAGGTGGTCAATCCGTTAAAGGGAATGACGATAAATACGATGGTGTTGTGGTTCAAGCATTCCCCGAGGGGTCATATGGTTGGCACTTAGGGAAAAATGGTTCACAATTTATGCATGAACATTCAGTTGCAATTGAGACGTGTAATTTTGGTTATATAGAGAATGGTAAAACATACGCGGGGACAAGAGTTTCTGATGATCAAATTGTTACATTATCACAACCATTTAGAGGTCACAAAGATTGGCATAGATATTCTGACAAACAAATTGAGTCACTACATATGTGGATTCTTTGGGTATCAGAAAGAGATGGTATAGATGTGCGTAAGGGATTACCTGATCTTATTCGTAAGATGGGTGTATCCGCATTTGAATTCCAAGACGATGCTTATTATGGGAGAGTAAAAGGATTGTGGACACACACCAATACTCGTAAAGATAAATCTGATATGTTTCCACAACAGGAACTAATCGATATGTTATTAAGTTTATAAAAAATAAAACCCCAGCAGGTTGCTGGGGTTTTTGGTCTATAGTGGTTTCAACACCACCAATGTAACGTGAAAAACGAAAAGGTGTATCGGCAAAGATAACCTTAGATGTATAAATATATATAAAAACTTAAAAAGTCAAGTTTTTAACTAAATAAGAGGGGTTTTTTTTAGAATTTCTAAATTTCCCTCGTTTATTTTTAATATAATATCCACATCTTTCGTGATATCACCCATTAAAACCTTATCACTGATAAAATCTTCACACAAGTTCTGAATGATTCTTTTCACTGGTCTTGCACCATACTCCTCCTCAGAATTAAGTTTCATTATTTCATCAACGACTGATTTATGAAAAGTAATACCATAATCACTCTCAGAAAGTCTAACATTTAAATTATTTAATTCAATCTGAACAATTTTCTTTAATGATTTATCATCTAATTTATTAAAAACTATAATGTCATCAATTCTATTTAAGAATTCAGGTGAAAATTGATTCTTCAACGACTTTCGTATAATTGAATCTTTTATTTTATCATTATTGGTACCATCACTAAATCCAATACCACCCCCGAACTCAGAAACTTTTTTAGCCCCTATATTAGAGGTCATAATTATTAGTGTGTTGGTGAAGTTAATCTTTCTACCAAATGAGTCGGTTAAAAACCCCTCATCTAATATCTGAAGTAATATGTTATACACGTCCTTATGTGCCTTTTCTATTTCATCAAACAGAATAACAGAAAATGGATTGTTTTTAATTTTCTCAGTAAGTTGTCCACCTTCATCAAAACCAACATAACCCGGAGGGGATCCAATAAGTTTAGAAACATTGTGTTTCTCCATAAACTCACTCATATCAACACGAACAATCTTATCAGGATTACCAAATAATGTTTTTGCTAATGTCTTGGCCAAATGTGTTTTACCAACACCTGTGGACCCTAAAAACATAAATGAACCAATTGGTTTGTTAGGACCTCTTACACCGACTCTATTTCGTCTAATTGATTTGGAGATGATCTCAACTGCATTGTCCTGACCTATAACATTCTTAGATATGGTCTTCTCTAATGATAAAAGATTCTTTGTTTCTTTATCGTCAAGTTTAGTTATTGGTACACCCGTCATTTCGGTTATGATGTTATACACATCATCTACCTCCACAGGTTTTTTATTTAACTTTTGTTCCGCACTCCACTTCTTCTTTTCCGATTCTAATTTCTTAATAACCTTTTTCTCGTTGTCTCTTAGTTCCGCGGCCTTCTCATAATCTTGATTCCTGACCATTTCTTGTTTCTCCAACTTAATGGAGTCTGATTGGTTTCTTAGTTTTTCAATAATTGCGGGTACCTTTATGTTAATTTTCTTCTCAGAACCTAATTCATCAAGTATATCGATCGCCTTATCGGGAAACTGTTTATCGGTAATGTATCTTTTTGATAAATTAACAATTGTTTCAATAACATTATCTTGATATTCAACCATGTGATAATCTTCGTACGACTCTTTTAGGTTTTTCAAAATGTTAATTGTCTCGTCTGTGTTTGGTTCAGTTAGGATAATCTTTTGGAATCTCCTCACCAACGCACTGTCTTTCTCAATGTTCTTTTTATATTCGTCGAATGTTGTAGCTCCAATACATTGTATTTCTCCTCTTGCCAATGCGGGTTTAAGTATATTTGCCGCGTCCATGGAACCCGACGCATTTCCCGCTCCAACCATTGTATGAATTTCATCTATGAAAAGAATCACATTAGGTGCTTCTTGTAATTCATTTAAGACCGCCTTAATTCTTTCTTCAAACTGACCTCGATACTTGGTTCCCGCAACTAAAGATGTTAAATCAAGAGACATTATTCGTTTATCTAATAAATTAATGGGACATGATCCGTCATTGATCATAAGTGCCAGTTTTTCAACTAATGCTGATTTACCAACCCCCGCATCTCCAACGATTATTGTGTTGTTCTTTTTCTTTCTTGATAAAATTTGTGCAATACGTTTAACCTCTTTATCACGACCAATAACAGGATCAATTGATCCAAGTTCGGCGAGTTTGGTTAGATCTCTTGAAAAGTTATCTAAAATTGGGGTCGTACTTCCCTTCTTTCCTTTTCGTTGTTGTTGAGGTGTACCCTCTTCAAAAAATTCTACAGACATATATTTTAAGGTTTTGTATAAACATAACGAAAATCATGCTAAAAGTCAAATGTATTTTTTAAAAGACAGAAGAGACCTCTAAATATGTTAATTCATTTAGTCGGATATTTGATTTACCCGAAAATATAGACGATAAGAAAATATCTGCTAAGGTTGAGGACGGAGTTTTAAGGGTGTTACTACCAAAAACAAAAAAGAAAAACTCCCAAAGAACGATTTCAGTTAATTAAGATACCCCCCACAAGGGGGTTTATCATTTCTTAGATATTTATATCATACATCAGACTGACTTGACTATATCGTGATAAATTGTTATATTTTATTAAAATATATTTATTATGGCAATATTATCAGAAAAAATCAACGGAAAAGAGATTTTAGTTGAAATCGATTCCTCAAATTTAAAGTCTGCATCTTACAATACGGAAGATGGAACGTTAGTCATTACATTTAAAGGTGGTGGTAGTTATGAGTATTATAAAGTTCCGTGGGCTGCGTTTACCAAGTTAAGGCTCGCAGAATCACAGGGTAGGTTTTTCAATTTAAGTATTGCAAAGACTTATGAGTTTAAGAAATTATAATGAAAAACACTCAATTAGTAGACGAGTTAATCGAAGAGATTGGGAACAATCAAGAAATCGTTAAATCATTTGAGATAAAGGACACACTATCTACCGACATATTTGGAAAGGAAGATGGTGACTTTTTTATGCACGATGAAATAAAAGAAAGATTAATGGTCGTTACAGAAGAATTCATGAACTTTATTGATATCGAGTTCTTCGTACATGACATCATATTAACAGGTTCATTAGCTAACTACAATTGGTCCAAGTTCTCAGATGTTGATTTACACATTCTTATTGATTATAACGAAACAGAATACAATCTCGATTTATTAAAGAACTTCTTTAACAGTAAGAGGAGGTTATGGAATAAACAACATGAAATCCTAATAAAGGGTTTTGATTGTGAAATATATGTACAAGATGTGAATGAAAAACATTTAGCGTCGGGTATCTATTCCGTTTTAAATAATGAGTGGGTGGTTACTCCTGAACGCACAATCCAATCAATTGATAAAAATATAATCATTAAAAAATCAGAAGTATTTGAGGGTTTAATTGATAATATTTCAGATTCTTTTGACAAAGGTGAGGACGTTTCCGAAGACATATCTAAAGTAAAAAAGAAATTAAAATCATTTAGACAATGTGGTTTGGATAAAGGTGGTGAATACTCATATGAGAATTTAGCCTTCAAACTTTTGAGGAGAAATGGTTATATCGGTAAGTTGCTGGGTATCCAAACTAAACTCACAGATAATAAATTATCCATAGAACAATAGAAAACTAAATGTTTTTCTTGTTATTGTTGTATTTATAATAAAAGAATAAGTTAAAATCAAATATATTAATATGTCAGAACTTAGACCATTAGGTAGTGAAAAATTACCTGTAGACGAGAAAATAAAAAGGATTATGGAGATTGCCAATTATGGTAGAACCCCAAAATCCACAATTAATGATAATAAGTCATTCAAAAACGTAGAGTTCATTATGGAATCTACCAACGGAGTGTACGGTATTGTTAGAGAAGGATCTTCATACTATGTACAAAAGGGTATCAACGAATCATCGCTTGATTACATTGGTGGTATGTTTATGAAAGACAAAAATAAGTTTTCGTCTTACTCTGGATCATTAAAACGATTAGAACTTATAAGTGGTCAAGAAACACTTAATGAAGCAAAAAAATACATATTAAAGTCTAAAGGTGGGGAATCGTCTGCACCTGTTGAGGACATTCCTGCCGAACCAATAGCTGACGAACCAGTAATGGATGCACCACCTATTGACGACGCACCTGTTGAAGGCCCTGAATTGGGACCTGTTGATGGTGAAGAACCAATTGAGGATTTACCATCTGATGATTTAGAAGGTGAAGAAGGTAAGAAATCTGACTACATGGAAGAAGTACAGAAATTCTCAGGGAAATTAGGTCAATCATTAAGAGATGTTAAATCAAAAATGGAAAGTGATGACATCAAGTATGTTATTAATATGATTCTTTCTGCTGTTGATTTAGACGCTTTAGATGATGACGATAGAGAAGATATTGCTGAGAAGTTTGAAACGAAAGAAGATGAAGATTTCCAAGACGAATTTGACGATGAAGGTAATCCAATCGAGGATGAGTCTGATGATGAATTCGAAGATGAAGAGATTCCTTCAGATGCCGACGCTGAACTTGATGAAATCATGGATAAACTCGAAAGTTTTGTTAACACCGACACAATTACGGGTGAAGATGAGGTTAAAGAGTCTGATGAAGTTGACGTTACTAAGTTCAACGATCTTGGAATGGCAGAAAACGTTTCTGAAGAAGATGAGGACATTGAACTTGACTTAGAAGAACTTAAAGGTGAAATCAACAAACACGTTGAGGAGACTTTAAGTAAATACTTTAAGTAAATATGAGATTAATCTATATCAATGAGATTGGTGCCGACTATAAAGGTCAGAAACAATATGAATTCATTTTCAGTAGTCAAACAGAATTTGATATAGAAGAATGGTACCACGTACCGGCATCAACATGTCCTGAATCACTTTCACCCGATTTAGAATATGTGGATTCTGTTGGTGTGTTAAAAAACACCGACATTAGTCTTGACCTTATACAGAAATCTGATTACTTTGGTGTTATCGATTCGGTTGACGGTATTGTTGCCTTAGGTTGGGAGAAGTTTGATTATGAAAGTGAGTTCGAACGTCTCACTTTTTCTTTTGGTGAAAAAATAGAAAAGGTAACCGAGAAATTAGGTGGTCGTGGATACGAACTTATAAACGAAGATTTAAAATTTAAAATGGGGATATGAAAAGACCAGAATTAGTAAAAAAACTCATGAATGAAGGTTTAAGTGAAAAACTACTTTCAAATCTAACAGATAAACAACTAAAAGACTTATCTGAGAGAGTTTTATCGGAAGAAACACTAAACATACCCAAAGACGATAAACCGTCAATAGAACAAGCCAAAAAAGGTGGTCAAGCATTTGTCACTTATGAGGAAGATTCTATTGGTGACTTATGTGAAGTATGTGAAAAAGAACCATGTACTTGTGAATCTAACGAGGTGAACGAGTGGGTTGAAGGATTAGTTAAAACTAATTACCATCCCGAAGTAACAACCAAAAAAGAAATATACGAAATGATTGGTGCATTGTCTGATAGTCCTGATGCGTTAGGTGCTGCAAACGCAATGTTTGATGTTGGGGAGCAATCACCTCAACCATCCGAACCAGATAGAGAGACACCTGTTAGAGAGAAACCAACAACAAAACCGGATAAACCGAAAAGAGAGAATCCGTTCGAACCAAAACATAAACCAAAACCTAAGGCTAAGTTACCAAAACAATTAAGTTTTGCTTCATTAGGTATTGAATTAAAACAAGCGGCGGAATGATCAGTAAAAAATCACTTTTAGAAACAATTAAAAATCTTAAGGAAATGCCAGTAGATTATGGTGACAACCCTGAGAGAATAGAACCGGGTCTTGAGGATAAACTTGCAACACAAGATACTCCATTTAAAGATAATCCCGCATTTCCACAAGATACCCCTGATGGGTTACCATCTAATTGGGAAGAATTATTAGCGTCTAAGAGATTTAAATCTGTTGTGGAGAAAGTAAAACGGTATACGGGGATCGAAGGTAACGTTACCGACCAAGGTACATTTATGACCCTTGTGGGTACTATGCAACAAATGTTAAATAGTGTTTTAGAGTTTGAATCAAACAACAAAGAATATTTAGAAAATTTAGCGGTAGAGTTAGTTAAGAAAGAAATGGCATTACCTGAAGGATCATTACAATTTGATGCTAAGTTAGTTGGTATGGGTGAAATTTCAGCCGAAGGTTTCCAACAACAAGGTGAAGAACCAAGTGAAGAGGAAATTCAACAACAATTCGGGGTTGATGCTGAAGAAGCGGAAGACGATATTGAGGATTTTATTGATGCCTTTGAACAGTTTGACCAAGAGACGGCTAAGAGAAGATTTATAAATGCACTAATTCAAGGGGCATCTAAAAAAGGACATTATATGTTCGAATTGGTTGCGACGGAATTGGCAGAAAAAGATCCTAACATCCTAACACAATATGGTACATTAATGTCGGTGAACGATCTTATGTATTGGATATTACCTGATGGTGTAGTCCAACAAGGTATGGAAGGTGGAAGTTTTGCGGGTAAAGAAGAGATTGATACCGAAACAGACCCTCCAACAATTAAAGCAAGAGGGGTATTCTTTCCGGCATTGATTCATGAATTAATTAAAGGTGTTATGGAGGTTATGGGAACTAAAGGTTTACCTGACGATCCACGAGCAGCCGAAATGGTTATGAATTCAACAGACACATTACCGTCAGAAATATGGGATTTAAGATTAGGTCCTGTTATTTGGGAAAAATTTAGAGAGTCATATCCACAAGCAATTATGGGTGAGGAATTAAAACATATTCAAAATTACCTATTCTCAAGATTTTCTTCTTTAGATAATGATGAATTTTTTAAAGTTTCAAGAGAAATATTAAAAGGTAGTAATTTAGGAAAAGAGATCTTAAGTAAGATGGTCGATCAAATTGTTACTGACCTACAAAATGAAGATTATGAAGAGGACGAATACGAAAGAGAACACGGAATGGATAACGATGACGACGAGGACGATGGGTTTAACAACTTCTTAGGTTCACTCGGAATATCACTTTCCTCTGATGATGATGATGATGATGACGGACCAACCGTATAAAATATGAAAGTGGTCAATTGACCACTTTTTTTTGTATATATAGACATGGAAAAGAATAAACTAATACAACTTAAGGAATACGCTAAGATCATGAAGGACACTCCTTATGCTCTTAGAACATATTTGCAAACTTTTGATAATACACAAAAGAAGTTTGTCCCATTAGAATTATTTCCCGATCAAATACAACTTATACATGATTACGATAACTACAATGAAAACATTACCCGTAAGTATAGACAGGCGGGTGTGACCACAGTAACTGCCGCTTGGTTATCAAAACGTGTACAAACAGCAAGTCCATCTAATCCCGAAAGAATATTAATTATTGCTAACAAACGTGATACTGCGATTGAAATGGCAAACAAAGTTAGAGCTTTCTTAGTTCAATGGCCCGAATGGATGAATGTTGGGTTTTCTCCCGATAAAAACTCAGAGAGTCGTTTTAGAATGAATAACGGTTGTGAAATTAAAGCGGTTGCAACCTCAGCGGATGCACTTCGTGGATATACACCAACGGTGTTAGTGTTTGATGAGGCGGCATATATTGATGCTGGTGATGACTTTTGGGGTGCATGTATGGCATCATTATCTACAGGTGGTAAGGTAATACTTATTTCAACACCTAACGGTTATGACCCAATTTACTACGGAGTGTATGATCAAGCATTAAGAAAAATGAATGATTTTAAAATTACCGATTTAAGGTGGTTTAAAGATCCTCGTTATGCTGCTGACCTTAAATGGTTAAAGGTTGACGACATTATTCATTACATGTTGAATAGAGAACAATACGTTGATGAGGACATTACACTTAACGAAGGTTGGGAACGTTACGAAGAATTACATGAATTAGGTTACAAACCTTATTCTCATTGGTTTGAGAATATGGCTAAGAAATTTAAATACGATAAGAGAAAGATTGCACAGGAATTGGAATGTGATTTCTTAGGGTCGGGTGATGGTGTTATATCTAATACCATACAAGAGAAGATCAGAAAAGAAATGATAACAGAACCAGTTGAGAAGTATATGCAAGGTACTCTGTGGGTATGGAAAGAACCAGTAGAGGGTCATCGTTATATTATGGGTGTTGACGTTTCTCGTGGAGATAGTGCCGATGCATCATCAATATGTATTATTGATTTTGACGAGGGAGAACAAGTGTTAGAATACGTTGGTATGATACCACCGGATAATTTAGCATCTATTGTTTATAAATGGGGAACACTTTATAATGCATTCGTAGCAACCGATATAACAGGTGGTATGGGTATTGCAACATCTCGTAAATTACAGGAGTTGGGTTATAAGGACCAATATATTGAAGGTGTTAATTCCCAAAACAAGTGGGAATACAATAAAAAAGCACAGGAGAAAATACCAGGTATTAGTTTTAATAATAAGAGAACTCAGATAGTTTCAAGTTTTGAAGAGAACCTAAGACACGGTTTTAAAGTAAAGTCCTCTCGACTATTAAATGAATTGAATACATTTGTTTACGTTAATGGAAGACCTGACCACATGAAAGGTGCTCATGATGACGCAATTATGGCAATGTCAATTGCAATGTATGTGGGTGATATGTGTTTTACACAGTTAAAACGTAATGAGAACACAAACAAAGCGATGTTAGATTCGTGGGTGTTTAGTGAAAGAACTTACGACACTAAAAAGTCGTTTTACTCCTATGGTACTGCGTTTGACGCGATTGGGTCAATGAGTACGGATCCGGGACCATACCCAATAGGTCAGAAAGATGCGAGTAAGGAACAGTACATGGAACATAATTGGTTATTCGGTAAAAATACATATAGATCAAGATAACTTTATTTATTCATTTATTTTCCTTATATTATAAAGTATAATATTTATTAATATGGCAAACAAAAACTTAACAATTTATCAAAGGTTAACAAAGGTGTTCGGATTTCAGAATGATGTCCCTAATCCACCGCAATATCGTTTCGACAAAGATACTCTGTTAAAAACAGACAGTAAAGAGGACTACGAAAGAGAGTTACTCCAAGCAAAACAATCGACATACGTTGCCGACAAGTGGGCCAAGATGGACCAATCACTATATAATCAATCGGTTTATTATGAACCAAATAGATTGGCGGCATATTATGATTACGAATCAATGGAGTTCACACCTGAGATATCAGCATCTTTAGATATCTATTCTGAAGAGTCAACAACCCTTTCAGAAAAAGGAGAAATCCTAACGATATATTCAGAATCAAAAAGAGTAAGTAACATTTTAGAAGACTTATTCAAAAACGTACTTGATATTAACACAAACTTACAAATGTGGTGTAGAGGGGTTGCCAAATATGGTGACAACTTTGTATATTTAAAAATTGACCCATCAAAAGGAATTGTTGGGTGTCAACAGTTACCTAACATTGAAATTGAAAGACATGAAGGTGCTGCGTCTCACGTACACAAGGCTGAGACTCCTTTAAACATGAAAACTCGTGAATTACGATTTGCATGGAAAAATAAGGATATGGAATTCCAAGCATGGGAAGTTGCACACTTTAGATTATTGGGTGATGATAGAAAGTTACCTTATGGAACATCAATGTTAGATAAGGTAAGACGTATTTGGAAACAATTACTTCTTGCGGAAGATGCGATGTTAATATATAGAACTTCAAGAGCTCCCGAAAGAAGAGTTTTTAAAGTGTTCGTGGGTAACATGGACGATAAGGATATTGAAGCGTATGTACAACGTGTTGCAAACAAATTCAAAAGAGATCAAGTGGTTGACCCCGCGAATGGACAAGTTGATATGAGATACAACCAAATGGCGGTAGATCAAGATTACTTCATACCCGTACGTGATCCATCACAAACCAACCCAATTGAAACATTACCTGGGGCACAGAACTTAGGTGAAATTGCGGATATTGAATACATTCAAAAGAAGTTATTGGCGGCACTTAGAATACCGAAGGCGTTCTTAGGGTTTGAGGAGATTGTTGGTGATGGTAAAACATTAGCATTAATGGATATTCGTTTCGCGAGGACCATTAATAGAATACAGAAGTCACTTATTCAAGAATTAAATAAAATTGCATTAGTTCATTTATATCTTTTAGGTTTAGAAGATGAACTCACTAATTTTACACTATCATTAACCAATCCATCCGCACAATCAGATCTATTAAAGATCGAACAGTGGAAAGAAAAGGTTACATTATATAAAGACGCTACGTCTGACCAATCTCAAGTTGGTATCCAACCAGTGTCACATACATGGGCTAAGAAGAATATTCTTGGTATGAGTGATAATGACATTGTACTTGATTTACAACAACAGAGACTTGAAAGGGCTCTTGGTGCTGAATTAGGTATTACACAAAACATTATCAAGAGAACTGGTGTGTTTGATGAGGTAGATAAGAAATATGGTATTCCTGAAAAGGATAGACAGGCTATGGACGATTCAATGTCTCCCGACGAAGGTGGTGATATGGGTGGTGATATGGGTGATGATCCTATGGGTGCAGATGCACCTCCAATGGATGATGAACCACTAAGTGAGGAAGAGAAATCTAAGAAAATCACTTTATCGGAAAGTAAAAAATCCAAAATATTAGGTATGTTAGGTGATGAAACAAAAGATTTTGATGATCTTTTTGACATTGATAAGGCCCAACGCAATATTTATGAGATAGAGAATAAAATTAATGACATTATAAAAGACTAATTATGGCAACATTTGGACATATAAAAAACAAAGTTCTAAACAAACTATCTAACTCTTATGGTAAGGGTGAATTTAAAAATAACATGAAGGTACACTTCAAACCAATAATGGGGAATGACATTTTAAAAGAAATGTATGCTCTTTATGAAGAATTGGAAATGAAGACATTTGACGATAGGGAAACGGCACAATTATATGTGGAAGAATTAACAAAAGTTTTAAAAGAGAGACATAATGAGGTGAGAGAAGTTCTTAATCAAATGAATGAATCGTTGATTGATACTAATGTCGAATCGAATAAATTGTATGAATCTTTAGATAGACTCTCAACGGAGGATAAATTAGGTAATATTTCTGAAAAGGTAATTGCCAAAAAATTCTTAGTTGATCATTTAACTACAAGTAAATCAACGGACATTTTAAAAGTGGAATCGGGGGTGAATGAAAGTTTACTAAACTCAGTATTAACGAATAACTTTAATATGAGTTTTGATAAAATATTAAGTGAAGAAGATAAAATCAAATTAAAAGGTATACTCTCAATAACTAATGATGAGTTAGATACTAAATTTGGTGAGTTAAAAGAATCAATAACTAATACCTTAGATTCTTTAGTGGAGGTCGATAATGGATTCTTAACTAAGTCTGATGAGGTAAAGAGTGAAATTAATGAAATGACCCAAACAAAATATAACCTATACCGTTTAGAAGAGTTATTAGAGAATTTAAAATAATATTTCCTTGACGGTTGCTACCTTAGAGGTGTAAACCTTCACTTTTGAAACATCATAATCAATCGTGAAGGTTTTTTATTGCTCTTTATCTTTGATTTGTTGGATATACACGGCCTTTTGTTTCTGCAGTCTTTTACTGACTGAGGGTTTTGTATGATGTTTCTTATCCCTAAGTAAGTTTAACTGTTTTACATTCTTCACTTTACGTCGTAATTTTTTGATCGCCTGATCAATGTTCCCACTCTTTACTTTTATTATTAGCATATTTCGATATATACATAAATATAATAAAAAAATTTGTTATTGTAAATTTTAATGTGTATATTTTAGTAACACCATAAATAAGAATAACCATGATAAATGAAATTAGGAAGATTTATTCCTTTAGGTACTTACAAAGATGTTAAAATTGGATACGGAACTATAAATCATAAAGATTTAAAGAGTATATATTTGAAATTAAATTCTTGGATTGAACCTGATGAGGAATGTACAGATTATGATGCCATTGTTAGGTCATCAAGAAACGATATAAAAAGACTAATACACGGATTGAACAATGATTCTTTCCGACCACAATCTATTGTTGATTTAGACATTAGAACTAAAGGTATAAAAAAAGAAAAGAGATCGTTTATGAATTTAGAGTGTACCCTGTACGTTTTAAAAGACTTATCAATTAAAAGCGACGATCTAAAATCGTATATGAAATCACTTATGGTTGGAATAATCGACGAGTGTTTAAATAACGATTTATTATATAATTTTCATAAAAAGAAAAAATAACTACGATACCGATGTATTTATAGTAATAAAACTATTCATACATGAAAGTATTAGGTCCTAAAGAAACGGGTACAGGAATTCTCATCGAATATGATGCGGGTTTCGTGTCTCCTGATGAAAATAAAGCAGTAATAACAGAAATGAAGGGTGTGGACTTCTCAGAAGACATAATCCTTTTTGCTGTTCTACAAAAATACGACACTCCAAATAAAAATGGTAGAATATATCCAGAGAAACTTCTTAAAAGGGAAATGGATAAATATCAAGTCATTATAGATAAAGGAAGTGCATTAAACGAACTTAACCACCCATCATCATCTCTTATCGATTTAGATAGAGTTTCCCACACAATTACAGAAACGTGGTGGGATGGTAAAATACTTATGGGTAAAATTAAACTTCTTACATCACCAGGATGGAAGAAGATGGGTATAGTATCTACAAAGGGTGATCAAGCGGCAATGTTACTTATGAATGGAGTGACATTAGGTATTTCTTCAAGAGGTGTTGGATCATTAAAATCAGAAAGAGGACAAAATATAGTACAGGAAGATTTCGAGTTAGTGTGTTTTGATTTAGTATCATCACCATCAACTCCTGGTGCTTATGTATTTAACGATCCCTCAGATAGGGAGAAGTACGCAGAGTCTACGGAGGAGAAACCCGTAATAGATAATAGAATGTCGAGATTAATGGGTAAGATGGACACTTTTTTAAATAAATAATTCATCTTTTTATTGATTAGAACACCATAAAAGTAATTTTTTCTTAAATCACAAGTATTTATTATTAAATAAAAAACAACAAATGAGTAAAAAATCCATTTTAGAACAAGCATTGCTTCAAGTACAAGATCTTGAAGAGGCAGTTAAAGCGAACGCAAAAGGTATACTTGCTTCAACCATGAAGGAAGAACTAAACGAATTGCTAAAAGAATCTATGGAAGAAGAAGAGTCAGATGAAAATCTGGATCTTGATAAAGAAGACGAACAAGGTATACCTGAAGTTGCTGAACAATTGGACAGTGAAGACGAAGGAAACGATGACGAAACTTCGATAAACGACGAGCCAGCAGACGACGAAGATCCTGATTTAGAGGATGAAGTTGAAGATGAGGCATTAGATACTGAGGACGAATTCGATCCTGAAGTTGACAGTGTGTTTGACGCAATTGATTCTGAAGAAGACGATGAAGACGTTCTCGACATGACCGACGCATCTGACGATGAAGTTCTTAAGGTATTCAAATCAATGAAACCTGAGGATGGAATAATAGTTAGAAGAGATGGTGATAATGTTGAGCTTGAAGATGGTGATGACGAATACATCATCAAATTAGACGACACAGTATCTGACGAAGATCTTGCTGAAGAAGACGAATGCACTGAGTGTGATTCTGATATCTCAGAAGGTGATTCTGAAGAAGACGAAGTTGTATATGAAATCGACTTAGACGAAGAGGATGGTGATTTGGAGGTTCCGGAGGAAGACACTCATGAAGAGGAAGTTGACGAAGCGGCAAGAACAAAATCTAACGTACACGGTGGTGTGAGAGCGGGTATTAAGTCTAAGACAAAATACGCAGCTGGAGCTAAAAAAATCAACGAAGAAGTTAAGATTTTGAGAAAACAAAACGGTGAATACAAGAAAGCATTAATTCTATTCAAAGAGAAACTTAATGAAGTTGCCGTATTCAATGCTAATTTAGCATACGCCACGAGATTGTTTACTGAACATTCAACCACTCGTAATGAGAAATTAAACATTTTGAAGAGATTCGATACTGTTGGAACTTTAACAGAATCTAAATCAACCTATAAAACAATTAAGGTTGAATTGGACTCATCTAAGAACGTAACAGAATCAGTTGTGAACAAAATCACTTCAAATAACCCGACAACGTCTTCATCTCAAGATGTACTTTCAGAGTCAAAAGCGTATGAAAGTCCTCAATTCACGAGAATGAAAGAATTAATGTCAAAAATAAAATAATAAATTAAATACAAATTTTTAAAATGGGAGCATTATTAGAATCAGGTATGGTTGGTAACATTGGGTTAAAACACCTAAGAGTTATCAAGGAAGATACCATCAAAAAATGGGACGACTTAGGATTTTTAGAAAATCTTGAAGGTCACCAAAAAGATAACATCGCACAGTTATATGAAAACCAAGCGTCTTATCTAATTAACGAAGCTGCTGTGTCTGACGCATCAGGTTCATTCGAAACAGTTGTTTTTCCAATTATACGTAGAGTTTTCTCTAAGTTATTGGCTAACGATATCGTTTCTGTACAAGCTATGAACTTACCAATTGGTAAATTGTTCTACTTTGTACCTAACATTTCTGACAGAACAGCTGGTGGAGAACACAGAGCACCTTACAAGAGTCCAGGACAGGACGTAAACGGAGACTTCTCAGGAAGAAACCTATACGACCGTTTCTACGAGGAAGGTGATGGAGCTGAGACTGGTCTTTTTGACTATTCTAAGGGTAAAGTTACCCAAATGACCGCTGACGTAATCGGTGGTGTAGCATTTGCTGACGGAGTTGCCACTACTAGCGTTAATGTTATCGCAAGTGGTGCTACTGCATCAAACGCGGTTATCGCAATTTCAGGATTTACAAATGCTGGAGCTGGTAAATTAGCAGGACCTAATGGAAACATTATGGACACTGAAGAGTTTTTAGCTTCTTTAGAAGTTACTTTTGAGGCTAAATCAAGAGCAATCAACATTGTAACTCAGAAATACGGTAAAGGTATTGTTGAGTACGGTAAGAAAAGTGCTGGTGCAACTGGTAACTTTAACGACATCTGTGATGAAAATGGAACAATGTTTATTAACGTTGATTTAGAAACTTATGGAGCGACAGGATATGTAGCTTATACTGCAGCTGATGACATTTTAAACACTGACTTCGTTATATCATTCAGAACTTACGATTCTTTAGAATTTGAAGATGAAATCGGAGAAGTATCTTTCGATTTAGAGTCTGTTACTGTTTCGGTAACTGAAAGAAAATTAAGAGCTAGCTGGTCTCCAGAATTAGCACAAGATGTTTCTGCTTTCCATAATATTGACGCTGAGGCTGAGTTAACTGCATTGTTATCTGAGCAAATTGCAGCTGAGGTTGATAGAGAGATCTTAAGAGACTTAAGAAAAGGAGCAGCTTGGAACCTTAAATGGGATTATAATGAGTGGAAATATGGTGGAGCTGCAGGAGCAACTTTACAAGGTTACACTCAAAAGGATTGGAACCAAACGTTAATTACTAAAATTAACCAATTATCGGCTCAAATCCATAAAACAACACTTAGAGGTGGTGCTAACTGGATCGTAGTTTCTTCAGAAGTTTCTGCAGTATTCGATGATTTAGAGTACTTCCACGTATCTAACGCTGGTGCTGAACAAGATCAATACAATATGGGTATTGAAAAAGTTGGTACTTTAGCTGGAAGATATCAAGTGTTTAGAGATCCTTATTTCCCTGCTGGGAAGATCTTAGTTGGTCATAAAGGAAAATCGTTATTAGATGCTGGATATATCTACGCACCTTACGTACCTTTACAATTAACACCGACAATGTATAACCCGTTTAACTTTACTCCGATAAAGGGTATTATGACGAGATACGCTAAGAAAATGGTTAATAACCGTTACTTTGGTGTTATCAACGTTGCAGGTTTACAGACGTTCAGCTTGGATACTTTAAGATAATCTTAAAAGATTCATTATATATTAAGAAAGGGAGACATTGTCTCCCTTTTTTTTATGCTTTATTTTCCGTATATTCTAATTATGGATTGGACAAAGTATTTTATTAATATTGCAGAACAAGTAAAGGAGAAGTCTAAGGACAATAATACCAAAATTGGTACAGTTATAGTCGGAAAAGACAAAGAGATCCTCAGTACGGGTTACAATTCGTTTCCTCGTGGGTTAAATGATGAATTAGATGAGAGACAAGAAAGACCTGAGAAGTATTTTTGGTTTGAACACTCTGAAAGAAATGCAATCTACAATGCGGCACGTATCGGTGTGTCTTTAAAAGAATCCACAGCATATTTGACATCAGGGTTACCTTGTATGGATTGTGCAAGGGGATTAGTACAATCGGGGGTTATAAAAATAGTATGTAAAGAAGTGTGTACTACTAAAAATCAGGAAAAGTGGGAAGAACAACAGAAACGTTCTTTACTTATGCTTTCTGAGTGTGGGGTAGTAGTCGAGTTTTATTAAGTTTCCTAACTTTGACTTTTAAATCGTCAGAACCCTTAACAAGTCGGTAATATTCACCTTCAGGTATAAATACCTTCATCCCTTTCTGAATATCAATAGGAAGTTGATCGACCATTTGGAATTTCCAATCACTTTCATGTAAAAACGTTATTTCCCTATCTTCGTTATCAAAATTCCATTTTAACTCACTCTTTTTAATGGTGTGTGGAAATACTCTAACACTATGGTCTGATTTCACGATTTCACGAAATGGGAATTTGTCTTTCATTAAGATGATGTTTTATTTGTAAAAATTTTTATCACTGATCTATAAAAATCGACATCGTCTCTTTGTAATTGACCATAAACTTCGGGAGTTAACTTAAGTATCATTTCACCTGAAGTATACTCATCATATGTATTTGCAATTTTACCGTCCATATAAGAGATGGTTGAATACATTGTGTAACTTTCAGGTTCAATTCGGGAATTGTCAGTTGATTCTTTATAAGAATAATGACCATCTTCATCTCGATCACTTATTTCCTCAAAATCATCAATGTAAAAATCGGTGTCAACATCGTCTTGGTGTAAAACAAATTTTTCTTTAGTTTCTTTATGTTCTACAATTGCACATCCGAAACCTTGTTCTTTGTTTTTATCTTTACCCACTGAATGAACATTGTATGGATCGTAACCCACAAGTCTAAAAAGGTCTGTAACATCATCTAATTCTGAATTCACAAAACCTTCGTGAGTGTCAGGATATTCCGGTGGGTCGTCATAACCCTCCACTAAGTCATATAATTTCATATTACCACGGATTTAATTGTTCTAAGTCCACACCGGTGACTTCTAAGACACCTTCGTTATATTACTGACGTAATTTACCATATAGGTTAAAAAATCCATTAGGATGGACCCTATATACGTTTTTAAAAATGGGTAAATTATTAAATAATAATCTATCTTAACCCTATATTAATAAGTACTATTTTTCTGAGATTATTTCAAATTTTATTACATTTGGGTATGTAATTTCTTCATTATGTTTCACACCTCTTATCTCCAAATAATATTCTCTTGGTATTAAGACGGACGTATCCAACATAAAACTATTTTCATTTGTAACGTCAGCGTAGGTCCAGTCAAAAACTTTAACATTTGTACGACCTTCTTTTATATATATTTTATAAAATACCTCATCGAAAAGTATATTAGTTGATTGTGATATTGTTCTAAATATAATACTAACCTTTCTTACGTCACCAGACTGTATTTTTTCGTTTTGTTTGATACCCGAATATTGTACAACGTACTTATTCACTTCTTTTTGATTATCACCCAAACTAAATTTAGATGAATATGGTTTAGGTACGAATTTTTGTGTAATATCGGGGAATACATTATTCTCAACACTAATCCCTTTCCACACATCGTAGAAGAATCTTTTACCGTCACAAACTAATCCATTAATACCGAACGTTACTTTATAAACACCCTTTCTAACTTTATATGGTATTAAACCTGTTAATCCCGAGATTGGGGTTTTCGTGGAGTCTAAAATATCAACAGTTGGTATAATATCTAAGTCAAAGAAATTTGTTTCTTTGTTTACGTATAGATAAAGACTTTGTGTTGTTTTTTCAATGAAATTATCCCTATCATCAAGAATCCTATCATCAAAATGGGTTTCAATATAAGGTTCGAAAAATGTTTGTGTGTATTTACTGAAAAATGCAACAGATTGGTCAACCTCTTGAGTTAAATCTTCATACTCAGTTGCAAACGCAATACCGACACCATAATCTGTGTTACCACTAACAACAATACCGTTAACATATTCTGTTATATCGGCAACAAGATTTTCATCACCATTGTCAAATGAAATAGTGTCAAGGATTGTTGGGTTATTAGAATATATACCTTCTTGTGCCCACGTATCGTTCGTTGTACGATTGTACCAGTTAGATGGTCTTTTATCATAAGTGTCATTACCCGTAGTATAATCATACTCAGAGTCTTCATAATCAAATCCAACACCCTCGTCCCACGATTCTGTTAGTTTAAACACAATTAATGTGAACGATGTTGTTCTTTCTCTACCAGTACCTCTTTTAGCACCTAAAAAAGTTTCGTCACCAAAAATAGTATTTGTAAGATGTAGTTTATGTGTTGTGTTATTATCTATAACGTAATCACCACCACCAACTCTCTTTGTGAGGGAAGTGAAATCAACCTTAAAAATGAACTTAGAAAAACCTGAACCATAAAAAATCTCAGTTGTTGGATTCTTTGCGGTGTTAGTCTGACTGTTCTTAATTACTGTGTTGTTTTTCTCAAAATATGAACGATAATATGACATCTATATAAGTATTTATTATATAAATATCTCTTAGTTGATTCTTATTGACTTATTTAATATGTCATTTTCTAAAGTTTCATATAATACCTTCAATTTTTGCCAATCACCATACCCTTCTTTCGCCATTGGTTTTGTTGGGTTATGTGCATGACCCGCCATAACTTTAGTTAATTGTGAGAGAAATTCTAATAAAGTTTCACCACGTACCGTTGAATAGGTGTTTGGTTCTATACGAGTTAAAAGATCTTCTTGAGTATACTCATATGTGTCCAACTTATCGAACGGAACCGATTTAGATCCAATTTCATTTGCATCCGTAGATAAAAGATATATCTTATCTGAAACGAGACTACTAAAAGATTGTTCTCCTGTTGCATTAACGGTTTTTAAAACCATTACTTTCCTTTCTTCACTTTTTGGTTTTGGTGATGGTTCTGCAACACTCCAAAATAATCCTGAACCTTCAGACACTGATGTATTACACGATGGTTTAATCTTATGTAAAAAATCACTAACCGATGGTGTTATTGATATTGTATTCACTAACGATTGACGTGGTCGGAAATAAAATGGATGAATATATTTTGACCTATCTGTGGTTAACTTAATGTCACTAATTTTTAATCCGTTATCATGAAGATCACAAAGTGTTTTACGTATTTTGATATATGCACTTTTCTTATCAATAACCGTCTGTGTAAATGTTGGTGTCGTAGTTGTATTATCCTCATTTAATAAAGTCACCGTATTGATGGTTGTTAAATCGGGTAGGTGTGACGATGTGAAAACATTGGTTGCAAATGCATCGCCAAAAACTTCCCTCACATAATATATGTACCAATTAACTTTGGTTGGGTTAGTAATGTCATCAACATCATATTCAATGACGTAGTTAAGTTTATTTGTTGGGATAGTAACAACGATTTCCTTTTCTTCTTTAAATTCTTGTTTAGAAGAGAATTTCTTAAGACTTAAGGTTGCTTGTTTCTTACCTCGTAATGGATGGGTTGATAGTTGTATTCTTTCCGTTTTATTTGCAGATTCCTTACTTAATAATTTACCACCTCTTAAATTAATGCCGTTCTCAGTGAATAGAACGTCTGAACCGTACTTACCGTAAATGGCGAAATCCGTATGTTTAGCTAAAGAACCTTTTGCGGTACTTCGTACATATGTTCCGTTTTTATTGAAAATGTCACCCGTCTGTTTCAAACCAACACCATACGACGTATTTTCAAGTTGCCCCGCATTTACCTGTGAACTCCAATCGTGTATAGTTGTGAATGGACCTGGTATGTATTCTTGGTTCATTAAGTCATTGGTGAGATCGTATTGTACGATTTTAATTGTTTGACCTATTGTTGGTATGAAGTTTAAGTTATTAGGTAGGAATGGTGATGCACAAAAAGGATCAAGTGGTTCCCATTCTTCAAACGATCCGGCACCTTGTGAAGGTGCGGTGGTTACCCCCAACACATTATACCTAACACGACCAATACCTTTTGGATCAATATTGTCTGTAACAATACCTAAATTAACTAATTTCATACACCTTTAAATCTATCACTTAACTCATTATTAATTTTGTCATACGCTTCTTCCACAGCATCTAAATGTTTTGTAAGTGATAATATTAGTGTTTTGGTTTTTTCAAACTCATCACCTAAAATACCCAAACATTCATTTAAATCTTTATTGGATTTAACGTCAGGACTTGATACTATTTCTACTAATTTTTCTTTATCCATTATCTTTGTCTTCCTACTACACTTATATATCCCGGTGGCAATGGTACTGGTCCCCACGCTGTCGGTATTGTTACGAATTTACTTGATGCCTGAATGAATGAATTATTATCAATCTCCTCTGAATTACCCTCAATGACTGATTTAACCAGTGACATCATTTCATTTGCCTCACCATATATCGGACCTGTGTTTAAACCAAGTGCCGACATTCTTTCACTCGCGTTCATGTATGCTCGGTCAGTACTATATCCGGGTAATTTATCAGAAAACGATAAGAGAATACCGGGTATGTTAATTGTCTTGTCCTTTTCGTTCAACGCCCCCAATATCGTTTGTATTATAGTACTAAACAACTCAAGACAATTATCAAAATTCTTAGATAAAATCTTTCTAAGTATTGAAATGATCGAGAGTATTATTGCAATTATTCTCTTATGTTTTTTACCTAATATTTTTGCGGCAATCTCAGCAACAAATATTAATAGGTCTCGTTTAATTAACTTCCAAAATTCCTGAATAAACTTCCAAAAAATCTCCTTTATTATTTTATAAAATAGTTTAGATAACTTTTTCATTAAATCTTTAACATCATCCAATGTTATGTTCTGAACCGCCTTATATGCAAGGACAATTGGGAATATATATTTCGGCGATATAACACTACCGACAATTGCTTTAGGTAGGTTTAAGATAAATGCACTAATCAACTCAAGTTGGAATTGTATCGGTGGTACATCACTACCCGAATTTAATGCCGCGTTAGCGGCAGCATTTGCAAGTATCGAATCGGACAACGCACTTAAATTGTTTGTTTCCGTTGAAAGGTATACAAAATCTTCAAAGTTCTCACTTGACGTGGGTACTTCAAAACTACCACAATCAACGAATTTTAACACTTTTCTGAACCTCTCATCTCTATCGTCAACACTAATCCCCTCAACATCATTAAAGTCAAAATAAGACTCAATGTCTTGGTCATTTTCATTAAACATATTAGAGGTTGTTTGTATAAGATTTGATTCTTCAGGAGAACCACATATACCAAATAACTTTTCACATAACTCCGTTAAAAAACTAAGTGCCTCATCTACGATTGGTGGGTTATCTCCACCACCCTTTAAGGTTAAAAGCATTGTATTTCTTATAATATCCTCAATATTCGGACTCTCTATACTTGAATAATAATCTTTAGTGAATTCACCCACTTTAATTGTTAATGCTCCTTGGGTAAGTCCCGAGACATCATACTTTTGGGTTGAATTGTTCCAATTCAAATCAAATAAATCCTTACCACTTGTAGATGAAAAGGTATATGGCGAACTAAACGCCCCATAGAGGTCTCTATTCATTTTAACCTTTCCAACTGAGGGTGACGGTTGTTCATACATAATCTGACCTAAATCACTTGATGGGTCGACCTGTAAGACTTCTAAAAAGTCAAACTCTTTTGGTGATATCGTTAATGTGTCGGTTGGGAACGGTGTTTCAACACCACAAATACTTGTTTCGCTATTAATAAATAAAACTTCATTTACTGCGTCATTTACAATCCTTTTAGTATCTTTTATAGTGATGTCTGCAGATTGTAAAGCATACTTTTTTAATTTATTCTTAGATGCCAATTTATCACTGGATTCTACTTTAGAATTTGTATCATTTAGGAATGTGGATGCAATCTCAATAACGGAACTAAAAATATCACCTTGATTGTCTTTTTTCTTTTTTGAGAACTTTGCAAGTAACTTATCTTTTTTAGAAGAGAATTTCTTACTTAACTCCCCAATTTTACCATCAAGATATAGGTCATAAACTTCGCCTGAAGTTTTCTTAGGATCATCATTGATCTTTTTGATAACTTCAATTTTAGACTGTATTTGTTTCCGTAATTTTTTGACCTTACTACTCATTACATCTTATATTTTTGTGAATCTCCCGTAGGTTCATCATCTTCTTTCATTAATTTTTCGAGTAGTTTTCTATCCTCTTCAGTTAATTCCAACTTACCACCTCCACCAACCGGTGATCCGGTATTTCCAGTCTGTTTTAATAATGTGGTTTGTAATTTTACTAAAGAAATCTTCTTTTCAGTACAATCATTTAATATCTTTTGTTGTTCTTTAATAACGGACCCAAGAACACTCATATCCTCAGCTTCCTTCATAAAGCTCAACATCTTTTTAGTTATTAAACTTGCTGTTTGTTTTTGTTCTACAATATCATTGTAGATTTCTTGCATTAGTGCAAGTGCGGAATCGGTGTCTAAAGACAATAAATTTTTACTTCTTCTCATACCAATAAATAGATTGTTTCTAATTATTTATGAAACCGATCTTAAGCACTTCGTAGAGTTTTTTATACTTTTTCATAGCAACTCTTATCTCTTTAGTGCTTAATGATGTCATTTCTCTTAATGATAAAAGAATTAAGTTCTTATTAAACTTATTACCTTCACCAACTTGGAAGATTTGATCAAAATTGGAGAACACCTCAATAAGTGCATAACCCAACTTTCTTTCGTTGTCATTAAGGACTTCCCTTTCTACAAATTCTTCGAGATCGGTTGTTAGTTTAATAACAACTTTTTTATAATCAATAACGTCCTCATCAATTATATAAGATAAATCTGCATGGTCTTCTAATCTTGAAGAAATATCTTCATAAGAAACCGAACGATTTTGTTCTTTATGGTCCTTTTGTATTGCACCCATCAAGTAGTTCTTACAGATGGTTCCAAAATAGGAATATGCCTTATAGTCTTTTGTTGTGTCAAATTTATTAATTTTAGTAATTAAAAATGACATAGTGTCGGTATGGATTTCTTCAAATTCCGTATCCTTTCTATAAAGTTTGTAACGGCGAATTATACTTTCCACCATTATTTTGAGAGGTTCTCTTAAATATTCGTTGAATATCTTATTCTTTTCATCATCGTCTTCCGATTCTAAATATCGTACTACCGCTTTTTCTTGATCCTCCCCAAAGTACATTTTTTGGGTTCTTTTTCTTGGCATTAGTTGTTTTCAACATAAGCTACATCTCGTTTATTTTTAAAGAAAAATTCCTTTTTGGCTGTCTCTAACCAAAAAGTTGCTTCATTGGTAGCTAACTTACTATCTTCATCATTTTTATATAACCAAAATAGTGAATCCTCTCTGAAGTTGACGTGTCTGTACCCTATCTGTGGGATTGACATAATCTTAACTCCGTTATGTGTTAGTCTTAAAAGAAACTCGTAACTGAAGGTTAGTTTAATATTATCCTTAAACTGTCCATTTTCTTTTATAACTTCTGTCTTATACAAACCACCACTCGTTTGGTAGTTTTGATAATCTAAAAGAACCTCATTCTCTAACACACCTTGTGTTTCTGTAAATCCATAAGCCCATACGGACTCATTTGTTAAATTTAATAACTTACCTTCTGTGTCAACATCTTTTACAATCGGTAAGAACACATCCACATCTGAGTGTACCTCCTTATATTGTAAAAATGGTTTTAACCAATTACTCGTTAATTCATCATCAATTTCTAAAATTGAAAACCATTCAGTTTCACAACTCTCGATCCCAAGGTTTAGTTGTGAGCAAAATCCTGTGTCACCATCATTTGTTACTATGTTTATTTCTAATTTGTCTGACAAACCTTTTGGGGTGATGTTTTCGACCACATCCTTAGGTGCAACAATTAATAATTTAACATCATCAAAAAACTGTTCTACTGATTCAATTGCTTTAGATAACATACCGTGGTATGAATCGTCTAATTTGTGTATGGGTAATATTACTGTAATATTTTTCATTATGCTTCTATTTTTTCTTTTAAGTTAGTTAACCCTTTTCCAATAACTTTAATTCTTGAGTTCTTCAATGAATTAAATATTGAAATTACATTACTATCAATTATATCCTCAGCGTATGGAATTAAAGTTTCTGACATCTTAGTCTTAACCTCGTCGTTGATTGTTACCCCTTCTAACCATGCCAAAACATAAGTTCCAAGTAGTTCAACAATTTTATTCAAATCGTATGTCCATAAACCATTTTCACCTAACCACTCGGGTTCTGTTGTTGGAATCTTACCAATTACAGGTACCTCACACTTCATTGATTCAAGTGGAAAAGTTCCAAACGTTGAGTCATCATCTAACCAAACAGAACAAATACACTCTTGTAATTGCATTGCAAATTCCTCATGAGACATTTGAACCATATCTTTAAAAGTAACCCATCGTAATTGTGGGTATCTTAGATAAAATTCAGAAATAATTCTTCGATGTTGACCTCTATCCCTCGCACTAATAGCAACGAACGGTTTAGTCAATCCTTCGGTTGGTTTAAATATATCACTGATTTTGGGTGGGTTAATATAAATGAAAGCTTCAGGAAAAACCGTCTGTATGTAATCCTTTGAAGTCTTAGTCGTTGTAATTACTTTATCAAAACCGTAATCACTCCATCTACTACCAACCGCCAAAGTTTCGAAAATATACTCTGTCTGTTGAACTAACATTACTTTTGTACATTTCACCTCTTTTAACTGTTCCAATACGTTAGAATAGTATTCAGGTACTACGATTACATCATCAATACCCATCTCTATCTTATCTTCCTTAATTGTTACAATTGGCAGTTCATCGTATTTATCACCTAACCATGTCTTAACTCCAACATAGGTTTTATCTTCAACTAAGATTTGGGCATCAATACCTTCCTTTCTCAAGGTTAGTGCGGTGTCGTAAATATACTTGATCGCCGCTCTTGCATTATTCTTTGTGTCGTAGGTAAGAAAGTATACTTTATATTGGTTATTCTCCAATCTATTGAATGCACTTTCTAATTTTTCAATATTTTCTTGTATTTGATTACTCATCTTGTGATTTTACTAAAATTCCGTAGTTTATTAAGGTGTTAAACGCAAATTTAAACGGTATTGATATATCTGAGGCTTGTAACCCCATCATATCATCACCACCACCTTGCTCTGTTAATAAAGTATCTATACATTGTTTTACGATGTCATATTTAAAAACATTTATTGTTTGGTCTGTTCTTGGTATAGGATCGTCATCACCCTCTATAGGGTTGACTGTCTCAACCATCAACTCACTCGTTTCAGTAACTTTGTCCAAGTCGATATAATAATATTCTCCGAAGATTTCAACCATTTGCTTTCTATTTCTGTTAAGTTATGAATTTCTAAGGGATTTGTAAAGTGTTGATTGTACTCAGTATTAAACTTAACAACCTTTTTTGACTTAGGACAACCATCAACCACGGAATGATTATCAGTAATCCATAAATCACACTTTTTCCATAAATTCGATATCTCAGATGACATAGTGAATTTTACGTTATTTCCCATAAACCCGTTTCTCGATAGAAAGAATAAAGTAGATGATTTTGATTTACCCAATTCATCCAATCCAACGATTGTTATGTTATGTTCTTTATTTGTATAAATAAAATTATTTAAATCAAAGAACGTTTTCGCGTAAGAGGGAGTTGCATGACCAAAGATTTCAACCGCATAATCTATGAACGTGAAGTTTTCAAATTCATCATTGGATTGAAACTTATAACTCTCCAATAAGTGATTATTTTTTACAGGTTCAATTACATCATACTTATATCCTTTTTCACCCTCAGGTAGATCTTCAGGATCAGAATCTAAATAATGATCTTTATAGTGATAATCAAACTTTGCTATTGTATTACGTAAGACTCCGTCTATACTGATGTAAATTTCCATATACTAAATATAATAATATTGATGTTATAAGTAAAGAGTATTATTTGTACCTTTTTAGGATTTTACTAATAATAGGGTTCCTTACTATGTCTTTTATTGTGAACTCAAACACCCCGACATTAGTCAGGTCTGATAATCTACTTTTTGCGTCATAGAGTCCACTCTTAGTTTTATCTCTAAATTTATCTGATTGTTCTAAATCCCCCGAAAGGAAGAATTTCGAATTATATCCAATACGGGTTAGAAGTAATTTAATTTGTGACGGTGTTGCGTTTTGTGCTTCCTCAAAAACAAGTATGGTGTTATCTACGTTCCAACCTCTCATATATGCGAGAGCCGCAACTTCAATATATCCTTCATCTTTTAACTTCTCACGTTGTTCCTTACCTATAATTTTATTTAAAAGGTAATATGATGGAAAGATATATGGGTCAAGTTTTTCTTCAAGACCTCCAGGTAATGAACCTAATTTCTCTTCCGCTTCAACCGCTGGCCTAACGATAAGAATTTTTTCATACTTATTATCTTCTTCCCATAATAAGTCAACTGCTCTCTTCATTGCAATGTAGGACTTACCCACACCCGCAGGTCCGAAACAAAGTGTTATCTCATTATCACCAAGAGTATTCCAATATTCTTTTTGTGAATCATTTAAAAATTTTTCTCGGGGTTTCTTAAAAATTTCCCTAATCCTATCTTTGTTAGATTTCTTAACTGCGGTTGTATTTCTTTTCGTCATTTATTGGTCTTATTTTTTTTAATTTTATTTTCCTGTTGATCCAAACCCACCATCACCTCTTTCGGATTCAGATAAGTCTTCACTTTCTATGAAATCGATTTTCGGGTAGGGTAGAATCATTAATTGACATATTCTATCTCCAACATCGTACAATCCATCGACACCTTCTCTTAAGGGTGTTGGTGAAGTGTAGTTGAAGGTCGCCATAATCTCACCTCGATATCCACTGTCAATAACCCCAACAGAGTTTGATAGGGTTAGTCTTGTTTTTCGTATTGACGATCGTGGATAAACTAATCCAACAAACCCAAGTGGTATCTCTAATGAAACACCAGTACCATACGTTACTTGATTTTTATCAACATCATAAATGATAGTTGTCGAATGTAAATCAACACCCGCATCGCCAAACTTACTATAACTTGGTAACACCGCCTTTTCGTGAAGTAATTTAATTTTACATTTTACTCCACCAGGTTGGAAACTACCCATATCGGGGGTCTCTTTATTTGGTACCGTAAAATCACCACTTTTGAAGTGTTCCTTTATTGAATCATCATGTGACATCGAATCCATAGAAAGATCACTTAATACTTTAGCAATCTCATTAATGTAGGCATCGTCTACACTATCCTCATCTTCACTTAGTGTTTTTTCAAAACCCTCTAACCTTTTAAGGTATCGTTCTAAATCTTTCTTATCCATTTTTTTGTTCAAATATTGCTAACTCAAATCCTTGTTTAACAATTTGAGATAATGGTGTCGAATGGTATTTAGATTGTAAATCATCATCACCTTTGTCCGAGTTCATAATGGTTTGGTATTCTTCTTCACTTAATGACACACCATACTTTGAACAGTAAAACGCCGATCTTTCACCAACTCTCATTGATACTAAATCATCAACAAATTCGTACATTTTACCAAGTTTATTTCTGTGCCATTCACTCTCATTAGGTTTGAATAAAAAGACCTTACCTATTTGTGAAAGGATTGTACATTTAAGTATACTTGAAATGTCCTGTTGTAGTGATTCAGGTAAAATACCATTGATTTTAACTGCGTATTTGGATGCCACAAAAATGTGTTCCATTAACCCACCGGGATATGCTCCGTACATATCTAATGTCGTGGATGCGGGGGCTACGAATAAATCATCACCTAAGAATTCTAAAAGTTGAGATGTTAAAACACCATACTTTTCAGAAGTTTCAATAAGTCGTGATTTGTTTTTTTCAATCTGTTCTTTAGAAATCATAATTTATCCTTTATAGTATTGCGGTGTAAGATCTTTCACGATAATACATTCGATTGCCATCTTAACGATTGATACACTCTGACTTGATCTTGTATCCTCGGAACGATACTTGGTTAAAACGATAGTTGCCTCTTCGATTGATTCCGCCTCTACGACGTACTTAACCTTTGTGACTCTTGGGTTACCCTCACGGTCTAATTGTTCCATTTCGTAACCTACTGTTGCTAAATAATACATAATTTATTTGTTTTTAATTAATAATTGATTTAAAAAATTCCACTCTACTTTTAGAAACAGTGGAGAGGGAATATTTATCCTTCACCGTTTCGTATAATTTTTCACCTAAATCTGTGATCATATTAGGATTGTTCACCAACCTTTTCATGTGTTGGTGCCATTGTTTGTGATTCTTATTTGATGAGACTAATAAAGAATTCCCTTTTGGGTTAATTCCACCACCTCTCTCAACAGAAGAAATTAAATCTATAAGATAAGGATTTTCGGCGGTTGCAATGATGGCTTTCTTGTGAAATCCCGCTTCGATAATTTTTAATTGTGATTTACAACTGTTAAAGTCAGACCTCACAAGAGGTGCAAGAGAAACATCAAAGTAGTTGTAATTACTTGCGTACTTGTTTATGTCCATTGTCCATCTTCTAACATATGGTTGATTTAACTCACCCTCAAAAGAACCCTTAGTGTAGGTTTTTAGATATGAGTTATATTCGGGTGATAACGATTTGTTATTATCAGTAAATAAACTTTCATACCTTGACCATGCCGTTTCCTCAGGTCTTATCGGTCGTTCATGTACCTCACCCGTATTACGGTTCATTTCCCTCATCGTCCCTCTTAAATCAAACCCACATAAAACAAATTGTGTTTTACCTTTAAAGTCTCTATGTGTTCTTGATATTCCATCACCCATTAAGTTTAGGTCGTGTTCGTGTGATGAACCACCTAACCACCCAAATCTAACTAAATCAGATTCTATTGGTTTCGGTTGGAATTGTTTATCTTCCTCATTAACCGCATTAGGGAATACCTCAACATTATCCACACCCAATAACCTTTTTATGGTATCTCGGTAAATGGGAGTTGTTGTGGTTATATAATCCGCAAGTCTTAATAGTTCAGATCTTTTACGGGCTAATTCGGTTTTCTTAAAAGTTTCGTGATTTGGATGTCTGTGATCTGTTTTCCAAAAATCATCAGTGTCTACTACGACTTTGATCCCGTTTTCCTTCAACCATTTAATCCTTTTTACGTTAATGTCGTGATCCTTTGATTTATGTACGGATGAGTGAAGTACGACGATGTCGTAATTTGAAAAGTATTCATCTTCATTAGGTACGTTGAATACAATGTCCACGTGCACTTCTGATGAAAACTTATCCCCAATGTACGTAAATGGATCCAACATTCTAAATTTACCAACCCCGTGTGAATCTGAGGGTATGGCTAATATCCTAATCTTTGACATATATTATAGTTATATATCAAAAGATAAAGAAAAAAAGTTAGGAAATCAATACTTTACTTGGTTTTATTTACACTTGTGATTTTACCTCTAAAGATGGAATCGCCCACTTTAAGTACGAGGTTCTCGTTAATAGATGCGGTTTTAGATGCGTTTAAAATTAAATCTAATTTCCTATCAACAATTTCTTCTAATGTATCTTTGATGGTCTCTCTAATGATTGACGCGACATCAACACCATTAAAACTTGCGTTATCTGGTGGGGTAGATCTATTAAATTTTTGTGGTTCTTGTGTGAGTTTGGTTGGTTTAGATAAACCTTCTTTTTCCATTAATTTCTTTGCACCATCAAGGAATGACATATTTAACGTTGAGTCTAAGCTAATTCCATCGGCTTGTGGTATTGGATTGTTAATCATTGCTTCTTGAATTGCCTTTGGTAAATTAGAATTTCTAATCTTATCAACATTTACTGTTGGTCTATTTGGTTGTGGTGATTTTGATTGTGTTTCATCTTTCATGAGATCTTCAGGTGACGATAAATAATTCTTTGGGTCAATATTACCCGTTGTAAAACTATTACCATCCACTTTATTCATCACTTTCTTAGCTCCGACTAATCTTCGCATTAGATCGTTTTCATTAATTCTTCCAGGTTCTACTTGTTGTGTTGCCATGTGTTCTATTTTATGTAGAATATAAGTATTTTATTTTGAATAATAAAGTAATTCCTTAATTCTATTAATACTTTCGTTCAAATTATCGTAATTGTTATCGTCTTCTTCCTCCTCGTCATTATCATCAATAACCGGTGGTTCTATACTTGGTGTGTTTTCAGGTTCGGGTTCTGGTAGGTCAGTTGTAGGTTCTACTTCAGGTTCTATTTGTTGTGTAGGTTCTACCTCAGGTTCCCTTTGTTGTGTTGGTTCTGTTTCAGGTTCCACTTCAGGTTCCCTTTGTTGTGTTGGTTCTGTTTCAGGTTCCACTTCAGGTTCTCTCTGTTGTGTTGGTTCTGGCTCCTGAGTTTGTGGTTCAGGTGTAGATGTCCAATCTGAAGTAACATAAGTTACAGACATTGATCTATCATTACCCTCTTTATAACCTTCTCTTTTTTGGTCAAAAGTTTCCTCATCAAATATTTCCACTTGGTTCATTCGTGCAACCATAAAGGTTCTCCAATTATTTTTATGAAAACCCGTTTTTGATCTTGATGGTTCGTCAACCCACGCTCTTACGACCATGTTTCCTTTTTTTGATAAACCAAGAGCAACCAACTCGGCCTTTACTCTTCTACCTGGTTGAACAGTACCCCTTGGTCCATTATAGAAAAAGGACACTGGGTTTCTTTTTTTAACTGCGTTTGCAATAGAACCCGGCCTTGATGAGTTGTTAGATAGATATGGTGGAACTTTTTGTTCACCAATCAAGAATTTATATATGTCTTTAAATAACTTCATTAAAAATCGGGGTATGTTTTAGTTTCAGAAAAGAAATTTCTGTTAATACCGTCAACACGAGTGTTAATGTCGGTTAGTCCCCCTATTTTACCATTATTCTCACCCTTACCTAATTCATCACCATCTGATAGTGCGTTGGTGTGGGTAGAGTTGTAACCATCACTCTCATTATATGTGTTTCTACTTGTATTGTCAGTTCGTGTGTTAATGTCTGTTAATCCTCCGACGGACGAGACGTTTTCACCTTTACCTAATTCGTCTCCGTCAGATAATGCATTAGGGTGTACTAAACTGTAACCATTTGAACTATCATAAGTATTTCTATTAACCAAGTCGGTTCTTGTGTTAATGTCGGTTAATCCACCCACATTTCCACTGTTCTCACCTTTACCTAACTCATCACCATCCGATAACGCGTTTTCGTGAGCTGTACCGTACCCATTTGATTCGTTGTAAGTATTTCTACCTGTATTATCTGTTCTTGTGTTAATATCAGTTAATCCACCGATTTTACCACTATTTTCACCTTTACCCAATTCATCTCCGTCAGATATTGCATTGGGATGTCCAATACTATATCCGTTATCAATTGTGTATGGGTTTCTTTTAATATTTTCTTGTCTTTGGGTTATATCTGTTTTCGTACCTATATTACCGTTGTTTTCACCACGACCTAAATCATCACCATCTGATAACGCATTTGGGTTTGACAAACCGTATGGTGAGTTACTACCATATGTGTTTCTACCTAAAACATCTATTCTACTTTGGATGTCAATACTACTACCGACCTTTCCATTATTATCTCCCTTCCCCGATTCGTCACCATCAGATAGTGCGTTGGGGTGAGTTGTGTTGTAGGATTTAAGACTTTTATATTCATTCCTTGCCAATGCGTCTTCCCTAAATTTATCAGATATTAATTCTATTTGACTTGCCATTATAATAAACCTTTTATTCTTTTTATCTCCTCAAAAACACCAAGAGATGTTAGTGGAGAGACAGATGTTTTATCAGAATTAGATTTCAACATATTAGTAGGAACACGATTGGTACTTCTTTTTGTGTGTTTCTTTAAAAAACTGTTTTGTCTAATGTCATCTATTTGACCAATCTTGTTTGCTTTCTGTTGAGACTTCTTATTATTCTTAATTAAATCTCTTTCACCATTTAAATGTGTTTCTCCCCATTGTAACATTAGATCACCACCCATAAGTTTAAATTGGATACTGTCTTTTAGTTCGGGTTTCTTTAAATCGTATATAATTGATTTTAATTGACTGTAACTAACGTTTTTGGTTTTAATTAAACCCTTCGATCTTTGAACACCCACAACAGATTTATCTTTCAACGACGTTATCACACCATGGATGTAATTGAATACGTTGTCAGGTAATTTAAAAATTCTATTTTGTAGTTTACTGTTACTCATTCTAACTTAGATATTCTTTTATGTCATCAATTGTAAGTTTATGGTTCTTTAATGAGTTTTTCAAAGAAGTCAACTGTCTCTTAATGATTGGGTTAATGTCTTTTTTTTCATTACTTACAATTTCATCATCACCATTTTTTTTACTTAGGATGGTTTCCATATAATCTTTCATGAATTTCTTAGGATCTTCAACTAATCTAACTTTATCCTTAGGTAGTTTTTCATCATACCCCATTTTTTCAAGTCTTTCCATCGCATCTTCATGACTAAGGTTTAATTCACCCGTAAAATGTTTATATGCTTCTTTGAAGTTGTCATCATCACCTAACGTATCGTCATATCCGAGAGATTTACTCATATCCGATTCTGCCCAATATCTTAATGATGTGTGGGTTCCGTGAACACCATGTGTTCCCATTTGACCCGCATATCCTTTTGCTGTTTGGTTGGTTGTTTTTCTGGATGTTACACCCTTCGTATTAGCGTCGGTCGCTTTACCACCTCGTTGGATGTTTCCTTTGGCATCAACAATTTCGTCCACATCACTCTCTTCTTCAACATCTTCAGGAATTTTTTTAAAGTTTGTAACAGACGACATTTCATCGGCCATTTTTTTCCATTTATCCCTTTCTTTCTTACTCAGACTCTTATCTGTGGACTTTGCGTAGAAAAAACGTTGTTGTTTTTTGGACGAAAATTTCTCCACAATTATCTGTTTTATAAAATTATTCATAGAATATACTTTTATTATAAATATCAAATGTTATGAAAGATATTTATTAAGATATGAATAGTCAGGATATTTTAAGAAATTTAGGGGTTAGTTTGGATGTTGTGTTGGATAATTCGGAGACATACGACTACGAATTGGCATCATTTAATGATGATTATGACAATAAGGTCATTGACTTTACAAACGCGTTAATCTTCGATACGGTACCCATAAACGGTAGTTTAGAGAACTTTAGTACCAATAAAAATACAATCACCTTGTGTGAAATTGACAACACGATCAACGACGAAAATTATATATACTCGGGAATAACGTGGATTGTTAATTTTAATGATTTTACCGAATATTTTGACACAGAAACCGTTATATATGAAAATATTCAACTAAATAATGATGTTTACACCTACACAGGTTATGTAAATGAAACACATTATTTTAAAATTTGTGAATTTAATCAATCATTACCGTAATTAACAATGTTTTTACTATTTATATAGAAAAGTAATAATGGCGTTAGAAATCACAGGATTTACGAAAAACATCATCGAGTGTCAATCAACATTATCGGGTGAGTGTTGCCCCATTGACACTAAATTATCAGTCAAACCATGGGCGTATAAAATTAACACACATGGTGGAAAAGATAATTGTGAATTTATAGTAAAAAGAAGACCCGAAAAGGGTTGGTCATTAGACTTCGTATTTAATCGTGAAACTTTACCGTGGTCCTCAGGTGGACCTTTTTATTTTTTAGGTGTTAGAGAAGAAAACAACGCACCACTTTATGCGGACAATAACCTCTCATTTAGATTTACCTCAGACGGGAAAATCGAATGGAGATCCTATAGATACTCGGGGGAGTGTACAAACGAATCTTATGTTGAGACGTTTTACGTTTCTTCAGGTCAAACACCCACATTATGTACTGATGGGACTTTAAAAGATTTTAACATAACCATTGTATTTGATCGACATTTAAGGCACACAGATTGTGAGATTGAAAATGCCGGTGGTTGGAACGACCTAATAACTGGGGAGACAATAACAAACGCACGTGCGGTGACACTTTCAGGTGCTACCAAGAATAGACAATATATTGAAGAACTAAATAAAGATTGGAATGACGAGCGTTACGCACGGTTAGGTGTTTTAAAAATATACCTAAATGGTCGTCCTATTTATAAAATTGATAATTGGGAGGAAATTATTCCTTCTAACCGAGGTACTCAACCATTTATACAATTATGGGGTGGAGGTGCGTCAGGTTCAGGTGGTATTCATACAGGTATTAATAGTTTTAACCTAAAAAGAATAAAATATATTGAAGAACCATTAAATGCATTACAAGTTAAACATCATTATTTGGTGTCTACAAAACCTAACTATACAATAGATGAGTGTGTTACACCATGTGTGGAAACAATAACGCAATATGTGGATCCAACATATTCGGTTGAAACTTTATTCACCGTACCAACAAACAATAATTGGACATATGGGGGACCAGTAAACATTCCAATTACCAACACTCTATTATCACCAGGTGACCAAATGACACACACAATTACGGTGGATCAACCCGGAGGTTTTAATAGTGTGAGTGAGATTGTTTTCAGTGTTGGTGGTGGTACCCCACTATATGGTGTGAATAGTGGAGAAACCATTTACTTTGGAGACCACACATTAAATGTTATATTAATTTCAGGAATAATAACAATTGCATATACACACGTAATGGAAACAAATAATCTGGTCCAATTAATAACAATATCATCTTTTTAATTCAGACGCATAAAAATAAAAAATAATATGGCACCTAAGAACGTAACCCCAAAGTTGGATGACAATTCCGGAATGACCATTAATATAAAATGGTTAATTCAGATAATAATTGTTATTGCATTAGCAACTTGGGGGTATGCCACCATTAACGAACGAATAACCAATAATGAAGGGGATAATAAATCGTTAAGGGGAAATCAAAATAATTACATATTTCCAGATATAAGAGAATTACAAGAAAAAGTAATAAACTTAGAAAAAGAGGTTTTGGTTTTAGAAACAGAATTAAAACATTACAAAGAAATAAAAACTATAAAATAATGGATATTTATTAATATGGAGTTTTTTATAAGAAAAGGGTCAACAGATCCGTTATTAAAATTAAGGTTAGTTGATGATGGTCGAAATGATAAATCGTCATTTAATGATCTTTTGGAAAATAGTGACATTACATTCGATATGTTTGAAGTGGAGACTGAGGTCCCCGTTATTTTAGGTGGGGTGTGTAATCTTACGACTCGAACTAAAAAGTATGACCAAACTACCGACGAATATTATATTACGTATCGGTTCACTTCGGATCAAACATTAGAGGTGGGTAAGTTTGAAGGGGTTGTGAGAATACAATTTCTTGACACAAACCTACAACCAACAGAGGAACTGATTGTTCCAATCAAAGAAAAACTATTCATTAATATTATTTAATTAATCCTTCGGGAATTGATTATTTAGTATTTTTTTGTTATATTTGTAGCAAGACTAACTACATCGTCCAATGATGGTGTAAGATAATGTGTCAACTAATTAAAAACACAAATAACAATGAATAAAGAGATAATCTCACAAGAGGTAATCGAGGAATTTCTAAATGGTTCCGATCCCGAAATGTATATCGTAGGAATAGAGTACGAATACAAAAGCAACACAATTTACAAAATTATACAAGACCCCGAAAAAGGTAAGATTATTCGAAAGGATACCTTGACCCCATTTCTTTGGGTAAGTGATATTAGTGATTTAAATTTTTATGGAAAAGACAAAGGTCGACAACGTAGAAAGATGCTTGAATACGGTATTAAGATTGAAAAATTGGAAGATAAGGGTCATCAACGACTTATTGACGGTTACAACTATATTGTAAAAAGTACAAAAGGTTATGGTCCATTATTGGATTTCTTCAGACAGGGTGGTATTAATCCGTGGGATGATGAGGTAAGAAATCGGTTTATCTTATTAAACCCAAAAGAACAGTTCCTTATCCAAAAACAAAAAAGACTCTTTAAGGGGTTAGAAGAATATTCCGACGTACATCGTTTAGTATTTGATATTGAAACAACGGGTCTTGATCCTGAGGTGGATAGAATTATTCTTATTGGGATGAAGGATAATCGAGATTTCGTTCAGATAATTGATGCGTTCGGTGATGATGGTGAGGCGAGGTGTATTATTGAGTTCTTTAAACACTTAAGAGATTTGAAACCCACAACGATTGCTGGTTATAACTCATCATTCTTTGATTTTCCTTTTATATTAACAAGATGTAGAAAATTGGGTATTGACCCTAAGGAACACACACAGATATTTCACGCACAAGGAATTAAGGAGCGTGACGGAATGTTAAAATTGGCTAATGAGGTTGAGTACTACACACAACACATTATTTGGGGGATGAATATCCTCGATATTGCACATTCGGTTCGTAGATCTCAAGCAATCAACTCCGACATTAAATCGTGGGGGTTAAAGTATATAACAAAATACCTTGGTGCTGAAAAGAAGAATCGTGTATATGTTGAGGGATCACAAATTTCAAATATATACATTGATAATGAAAGTTATTATATGAACCCCGAGACAGGTAAGTATAAAAAAGTTGGTTCACCTGGTACTGAAAATCTTTTAGAGAGATTCCCAAATGTGTATGAAATTTGGTCAGGTAGTAAGATTGTTAAACAGTATCTTGAAGATGATTTATATGAAACTATGGTTGTCGATGATTCATTTAGTCAATCAACGTTTTTATTATCTAAGGTGGTACCCGCAACTTATGAAAGAGTGTCAACCATGGGTACTGCAACCCTATGGAAACTAATAATGTTAGCTTGGTCATATAAACATGATTTAGCAATACCTAAAAAGGATGAACGTAGAGTGTTCACTGGTGGATTATCAAGGTTACTAAATGTTGGGTATGAAACTAACGTAGTTAAGTTTGATTATTCTTCATTATATCCTTCAATTCAATTAGTATATGACGTATTTCCGGATTGTGATGTAATGGGTGTTCAGAAGTCGATGTTGAAGTACTTCCGTGATGTTCGTATAAATTATAAACTATTGGCCGCGGAACATTATAAAACAGATCCTGTACTCTCAGAGAAATATAATAGAAAACAACTACCTATAAAGATTTTTATTAATGCTTATTTTGGTTCTTTATCGGCACCTCACGTATTCCCATGGGGTGATATGGATATTGGTGAAACCATTACGTGTGTTGGTAGACAAAGTCTTAGAATGATGATTATGTATTTTCAGGGTATTGGTTATAAACCACTTGTAATGGATACGGATGGTGTTAACTTCTCAGCACCTAAAGATATGGAAAGTCGTAAATACGTGGGTAAGGGATTAAATGGACTTGTTATTAAGGATAAAGAATATGAGGGTCTTGAAGCCGACACGGCAGAATTTAATGATATCTTTATGAGAGGTGAAATGGGCCTTGATATTGATTATGTTTGTCCTGCAACTATTAATCTTGCAAGGAAAAACTATGTTCTAAAGAAACCTGACGGAGGTATAAAATTAACGGGTAACACAATTAAGTCAAAAAATCTTTCAGGATATATTGTTGATTTTCTTGATAAAGGTTTAAAGTTATTACTTGACGGTAAGGGTCATGAATTTATTGAATATTATTACAGTTATCTTGAAACAATATATACTCGGGAAATACCATTAGCAAAGATCGCCAATAAATCGAGGGTTAAACAGTCAATTGATGATTATAAAAAACACACACAGAAAAGAACAAAAAGTGGATCTTTAATGTCTCGAAAAGCACACATGGAGTTAATCATGGTTAATGGATATAATGCCGGACTTGGAGAAACGATTTTTTATGTGAATAATGGCACTGCGAAATCCCATGGAGACGTTTCAAAGAAACCGAAGACAGACGAAGTAAGGATTAATTGTTTTATGATTACAGAAAAAGAAATGTCTGACAATCCCGATATGAAAGGTGAATACAACATTGCTCGATATGTAAACACATTTAACAAAAGAATAGAACCACTTATGGTCGTCTTTAGTCCTGAAATACGTAATGATATAATGGTGGACAATCCTGAGAAAAGACAATACTTTACACCTACACAATGTAAGTTAGATTCGGGTAATCCTATGAAAGAGGGTGGACAAGATAACTTCGATGAAGTAATGACTCTTTCTGAGACTGAAATTATTTTTTGGAATAAGATTAAGAGGGACCCATTCTTCCTATACTTAGACGACAGTCTTCAACACATTGATCAACATTGGGTTAAACACAATAGAAGTCTATTGGATTTTGAAATTGAGGAATAATTAAAGGGGGTTGAAATAATACCCCTTTATTTTTTATATTCCGAGGAATGGTGATTGGAATGGTCTGTATTTAAGTGATTTATTTAAGTTTTCGGCTTCATTACCTTTCCTTTCTAACATTTTGTCAGGTCGTAGTCGTTCCAATCGTTGGGTTAATTCTTCAACAAGTTTAGTTTTTTCATCTTTACCTTCGGTTAAGAGTGAATTATAATCCAATTTAACCTCACTATCTGGAACTCTTAGGTCTCCAGAGAATTTAGAATAAACCCTACCCAATCCTTCTTTGGAATATGCAATTAAATACTTACGTACCCAATTCTGTGCGGGTCTATTAAGTGTTTCCCATGTAAGTTCTTCAGTTTCAACATCGGATGGTAATTTTATAATGTCTTTGTTTTTAGCTAAACAGTCGGCACGATCATGTGTGTCATAATACCAATACCATACGTAATAATTGTGTTTATGTATTGAACCAAAATCAAATCTACCCCCAGGTGTATTATAAAGATGGACGTGTTTTTTTCCTTCAGGACCTGCAGTAACACGATAGGTAAGTTCACCACCAATTAAACGGTTTTTTAAACCTCTATCTTGCATTCTTGCTAATAAATCATAAGCTGGCATCATAAAGTAAGAACCTGATGTTCCCATTTGTGCAAATCCACCAACACCACCAGAACCAACACCACCAAGACCACCAAATCCACCTAAAAATGGATCCACGATTGAATCAGTTAATTCCGCTCTTGTAAACCAAAGAAGTTCGTTAAGTTCCCTTCCCGCTTCAATTTCGTACATTTGTTGGTTAGCCACCAATGTTATTTTACCTAATTTTAATTCTGAATCACCACCAGTTTGAAGACCAACAATTTTAGAATATGCGTGTGAATATTGTGTTTCATAGTCAACCGATCTCGTAGTGAACGCTCTTGTTAAGGATTGTGTATCAACATTTAACCCAGCTAATGATGACCACTGTGATTCGATTAACCAATCACTTACATATTGTTCATATTCGTCAAGAGATAACTCAAGGAACGTATCCATCTGTTCTTCAGTCAACTCAATAGAACGAATTGGCATACCTAAAAGATGGAAAACCTGTGAATATAACTTTTCTTTGTTTGTTGGCGTTATAATTGTGCTTGGCATATATTGCTTGATTTATTCATATAAATAGTTTATATTTGAAATAAACACAGTTTTAATTATGGTAACAGAAGAACAATTAGAGAATATTAGAAAAAAACACAAAAAAGAAGTACAAAAGAACCCTCCAACGTTAAACATATGGAGATATATTAATAGTGTGCCCCACTTAAGAAAAAAACTGAGTTGGGGAATAATGTCAATAATTAGGGGTATTTGGGAGGAACGTGGTTTACCGAGGTATGGCCGGATTGTTAATAATGATGGTTCGACATCTGACGTGGGAGTTTATGATTATAATCCTAATAGTAATAAATATGACCATAGAACTGGAACAAACTACACAAACACAAATTACAGCCAACACGAATTTTTAGAAAAGATCTTAAAATTATTGTATGGTTATGTATTACCATATGAGATAGATTCCAACGGAGGATTTATCGAAGATACTGTGGTGGATACAATAGATGAGTTTCTTAAACATTTATATAACCATAGATTCGAAATATTTGATGATGGGAAAATAAAAGATTCCTTAGATGATATTAAAACCAGATGTGTTGGTGTAGGAAACAAGTCACAAAAATTGATTGAACATAACCACAAACTAATATGGGCCGATTCAATTAGTTATGTGGATGATGATATTCTAACGGGTGGTAGTTCTCAAGATTTCAAAGGGATTGATGGGGTAATTAAATTTGTTGATCGTGAAGAAACTAATCAAGTTAAGGCGTGTGGTGGTTGGTCAATTACTTCAGAAGGTAATTACAAAGTAAAAGTAACAACATCAATGTCACAATATAGTGAGATTGATTATATCTCATTTACCCATAAAGGTGAAATAATCGTTTTTAAAATAAACATGGATTTGATCGAAAGAACACACAGTGATAATGTTTATTTCACTTTTGATTCTTCGTTATTGTTTTTTACCAATAGACCTGATTAAATCCGAAGCAAAATTTTCAGAGTATTCACCATCACCCATTACTTGGTCAATTACACTTTTCTTCTTTTGTAGAATATTGTAGATTGTCATTTCAATAGTATTTTCAAAAACAGGATAATAAACTAACACACTATTTTTTTGACCAAAACGATATGCCCTATCTTCTGCTTGTGAATGATCTGCCGGTACAAAAGATAAATCATTCATAATAACAACGTCAGCGGCAGTAAGTGTAATTCCCACACCCGCAGCTTTGATGTTCCCAATGAATATCTTTACTTTATCATCATTTTGAAACCTATCCACCGAGTCTTGTCTTTTATCTTTGGACATTCTACCATCAAGAACTACGCATTTTTTTTTGTATTTCTCCCTTAACATATCTAAAGAAACGGTGAAATTTGTGAAAACAATTACTTTATGACCCTGTTCCAAAACATTATCAATTAACTCACACGTATGTTCTACTTTATCGATAGCTATTAACTGACGTAACCTCATTAAACGACTAAGTGTTACTGTCATACTTTCCTTCTTTTTCTGTTCCTCTGTGATCCTTAAAAACTCTGTCAATTCATCATCATAAAATGAACTCTTCATTTCCAACCATATTGGAGATATAATTTTCTCAGGTAAATCAAGAACATCGGTCTTCAATCTTCGTAAGATAACCGCCTTTGTTTGGTCTCTAAGTTCATTAAGATTACTTGCGCCACTTGTGTTCCATATTTTTCTACCACCCACACTAAATTGGTATCCCTTACAATATCGAATTACATAACCCTTCCAATTTAAAGTTAGGGGTGATTTAACAATCTTAAGAAGGTTAAAGAAATTTATTGGTCTCGACGTTATTGGTGTCCCCGTAAGTAACCATACTTTAGGAATCTTATTTAGAATGTCATTTAATAGTTTAGTTCTTTGAGCTGTTGAGTTTGAAATGTAGTGAGCTTCATCTACAATTGCCAAATCAAAACTTTCATTTATAATTGTTTGGTAACCTTCACTTTCTACGTTATTTTCGGTGGTGTGAAAGTTCTTTAAGATATCATAATTTATAATATAATATTTAAAGGTTGATCCCCATTTTTTACCCTCAACAATTAAAACATCATCCTTAGTATAGAATTCAATTTCTCTTTTCCAATTAATTTTTAATGATGCAGGACACACAATTAATACTTTCTTTACATCACTTTCCATCGTTGCAATAACCGCACTTGTTGTTTTACCAAGACCCATATCATCAGCCAAAATAAAATGACTATTTGCAAGTAATTTTTCAATTGCCATTTTTTGGTGTTCCATTGGTGGTCGGTGATCATATGGTGAATAATCTATTTCCCTATCCAACGTCTTCTCTTCTTGTATAACTGATGACTTTGGTAACCACATAGACATAAGTGGTAGGTCTTTGTTAATATTACCCCATATATTAAACGCCTTTTCACTTTCACATAGGAGTTTTTCTACCCAAACATATTTCACTGGTTCCGTTAACAATCTGTCTTCCATTATTTTCTTCCCAAAGTGTTCAGAAATTTCCACGTATTTGCGTGCTATTTTAGGGACCGTTTCCCAGTGTTTTAGTACGTAATCTGATTGTGGGCGGGTAAGAGTGTGATTTTTTGATGTTTCAAACTTTCTTTTCCATGATATTATTTGGTTGTTATAACCCGTGTATCCCGTTACAATTTCCCTTGCCTCAATTTCTGGTATCTGTCTTTCCATATAATATATTAAATATAACGAAATCAAATCACATTTTAAACTATTTATGGGTATGAGTAAAAAGGTTCCAATTACAAGACTAAGTAAATTCTTTTCAACTGAGGATTTTGACCTGAATATACAAATGGGTGAGGAATACCTTCATGGTGACCTCAATATGAAGTTGGTTCTTTATCGTGTTGATCACGATAGTACCGACACCGATGCTGTATATGCAGAAGTTGGTCAGGACCAAATAAAGTTTTACCCACCTGTGGAATTTAATGCGTTGGTTAAAGTCGATCAACCAAAAAACAGCACATATAAAAGTGGTATGGTTAGGTACAATGAACCCGGTAACTTAACGTTATCCGTTTATTTAAAACATTTGAGTGATATGGGGATTGACCTAAAGTACGGAGATTTCGTCGGTTATCCTGAAACAGAAGAAAAGGTTAGATATTATACGGTGGTTAATGATGGAAAAGTAACATCGGACAGTAAACACAATATGTTTGGTTTTAAACCATTCTATAGAACCATAACATGTGTTCCGGCACAAGAAGTAGAATTTAGAGGAGTATAATGGCAACCCCAAAAAAGAAAAACAATATTAGTGTTTACCAAGGAAATGAAATGGTTGACAGGAGACAGGAACTTTTAGATAAGATTACTCAAGGTGATTCTTATTTACCTGATTCGGTTTTGCACGATGATTTGGATTTAGGTATGTTGGACTTTGTAAAGGAAAACTTTAAAGTTGTTTCTGACGGTGATGAGATACCCGTAATACCAAAAATATTAACAATGCAAAGATGGGGTGAGTTCACAAATACGTGGGACATTTCAGATTTAGATGGTAACATAAAATTACCATTTATTAGTGTAATTAGAAAACCTGACGTACAACCAGGTACTAACCCAAGCCTACAAAGAACAATCCCCGATAGACAACAATTTCATTATGCGTCTGTCCCTACGTGGAACGGTACTCAAATGGGTGCCGACATTTATAGAATACCACAACCAGTTGCGGTTGACATATCCTATGAAGTTATAATACTATGCACTCGATTCAGAGATTTAAATAAATTCAATCAAATAGTTTTACAGAAGTTTTCATCTCGTCAAGCATATACAATGGTTAAGGGACATTATGTTCCGATTGTTTTAGATAGTGTGGAAGATAACTCACCGTTTGATCTTGAATCACGTAAGTTTTATTTACAAACTTATAAATTCACTTTACTTGGATTCTTAATTGATGAGGAAGAGTTTGATGTTAAACCGGCGGTTAGTCGACTTTTTCTTATGAACGAATTTATAAAGTCAAATAACTACGAAAAGAAATTCATGACTAAGAACCTTGAGATCACAATCGCTAAGTACACTGCGAATGGGACCAATACCGTGTTTAGTGTGGGTGAATCTATTGGAATACTTTTTACCGTTGAGATTAATGGTATTGTCCAAACAAGGGATGACGATTATTATCACGTGGGGTATACTTCAAAAATATCTTTTAGTTCACCACCAAGTGATGGTTCTATAATTACAATAAAATATTACAAGGGTAAATCAAACGTTTTTATTGATAGTTCGGGTAACCCAAGACAAGTTTCTACAGAAAATTTTGAATATACTGGTGACTCATTAACATTTACAATGACAAACATAATTGACAGTGTGGTTAGTTTCGATCTAAATGGTTTAACACAATTAGAAGGTGAAGCATTTGAAATTTCAGGTATAACTACCATATTATTATTAGGTGCACCTCGTGTTGGTACAATTGTAGGTATTACTTATCTACATTAATTACTCCCCGTAAAGACCGTCTTTTTTGATATTACAATGTCGATCTATCCATTTTTCAACAACACTATACATCTTTAAACCATTACTATCACAATATCTTTTTAGTTTATTATGATGTTCCTCACCTATTTTAAGGTTTTTACTGTTTTTGTTTCCCATAAAGATAAATATAGATAAAAAAGGATCCTTAAATATACCCAAATAAAAAACAATCGATCTCTTTACTAAAAAACAGGATATTTATAAGAAACAATAAATATATTTAACTAAAGTAATCAATGGCAAATTCAAACAGAGTATTCGTTTCTCCGGGTGTTTATACATCAGAGAAAGATTTAACGTTCGTAGCTCAAAGTGTGGGTGTAACTACATTGGGATTAGCGGGTGAGACTATACAAGGTCCAGCGTTCGAACCAATACTAATAAGAAATTTTGACGAATTCAAAACATACTTCGGACCAACTTCTCCGACTAAATATTCGGATGGGAATCCTAAATATGAATTAGGGTATGTTGCGAAGTCGTATTTACAAGAATCAAATCAACTTTTTGTAACAAGAGTTTTAGGTCTAACAGGGTATAAACCTGCAAATACCGTAACAATAAAAACATTAGGTGGTGTTACAGTAGACACTAATAGTCTAACAACATCATCAATCGAAACACTTACAACCATTAATATTATATCAACATCTTCTTTTATAGGTGATTTAAATGGTAAGTTATCAACTGACGGAACAACCGTACAGGATTTTATTGAGAGTATTCCAGTTGTTGTTGGTAAGTGGTTTACTATTGGACATGTGGAATCATCTGATACTGCGGGTTTATTAGATGCGGATCAAGTTACTGGACCAATTGGAAGTAATTCAACAACTAATTGGTACAATGTATTTTTTAAGGAAAATGGTTCAAATGTAATTGACGGTGTTCACTCTTATCTTTTTATATATGATGTAACGGGTGGATGGAAAATTACACAATATGAGTATTCTGCGGAAGAAAATGAATATGGTGGTCAAGTAGCGGTAACTTTCAGATCAAGAGGTTCATATGTTGGACAAACACTTAATTTAGAAGTACCAGTGGCTAATAACACAAACGTAACGTGTACTGGCCCAATATCAAGTAACCCATTGGGTGAATTCACATTTGAAGTGACGGGATCTACAAGTGGTGCAAAAAATTATACTTTAAGTTTAGATCAAACATCAAACAAATATGTAACTAAAGTTTTAGGTACAACAGTATTTGGAAAAAACAGAAAAGACATTCCTCTTTATGTAAAAGAAGTTTTTCCTAAAACATTAAAAACACTTCACGAAAAAGGTTTGGTAAGAGGTTTAGATACCACACTTACTTACACTAATGAAGGTAGTAATTTTGTGGGTCAGTGGGAAACACCGGCATCACCAGTAATTGTATCTGAAGTACGAGGTGGAACTGTTAATGATTTATTTAACTTCATTAGTATTTCTGACGGTGACGCAGCAAACACACAAGTTAAAATCACGTTCCAAAATATTGATCTTGAAACGGGAGATTTTGATATTATAATTAGAGACTTCAATGATAAAGACGATAATCTAAATGTACTTGAGAAATTTACAAGATGTACTATGAATCCTGATTTACCGGGTTATGTAGCAAAAAAACTTGGAACTTCAGATGGTGAGTATGAGTTGAGGTCTAAATATGTAATGTTAAACTTATCAGTAAACGCACCTGTTGATGCGGTACCTGCGGGATTCAAGGGATACAATTCCCATTCTTTTGGTAATGCAACTCAAGGTAGTATACTTTATAAAACAGATTATAATCTTGCTGGAGGTGTAACAGGTTACACTGATAATGGTGAGGCTAAAACGGTAAATGCCGACAAAATAAGAAAAGTTTCTCTTGGAATATCATCTCAAATTGGTTTTGATAGTGATATCTTAGAATATAAAGGTGTTGGTGGTTCAGGTAAAACCCATGGTTTCCACTTATCAACAAACGCATCAACTATCGTAGGTGATACAGTATATAAAACTACGTCTTACGATTTAGAAGGTACTGATAAAGGTTTATTAGAAACTAAACAATACAGACAATTCACATTAGCTGTGGCTGGAGGTTTTGATGGTTGGGATATCTATAGAGGTACAAGAACAAACGGAGATGGTTACGTTTACGGTAAAAACACCTATGTAAGTGGTAACACAAACAACAATGGTGTGTTCAGTACGTCAGTTGGTAATTCTGATTATTATGCTTACTTACAAGCTATTGAAACATTCTCTAATCCTGAATCTGTAGATATTAACATATTTGCAACACCAGGTATTGATTTTGTAAACCATAGTTCATTGGTAAACAACACAATTGAAATGATTGAAGGTGATAGAGCAGATTCACTTTATATAATTAATCCACCTAACACCGATACTGTTGATGAAATAATCGACCAATTGGATAATGTTGAGATGGACACTAACTATTCGGCAACTTATTGGCCTTGGATTCAAGTACGTGACACGGATAATGCAACACAAATATACTTACCACCAACAGGGGAAGTTCTTAAAAATATTGCATTGACCGATAATGTATCTTACCCATGGTTCGCAGTGGCAGGTTACTCAAGAGGTTTAGTAAACGCGATTAAAGCGAAGAAAAAACTTACTTTAGAAAATAGAGATGATTTATATAAAGCAAGAATTAATCCAATTGCAACATTCTCAGACACAGGTACTATTATTTGGGGTAACAAAACTCTACAGGTTAGAGAATCGGCACTTGATAGAATCAATGTAAGAAGATTATTGTTAAGAGCAAGAAAACTAATTTCGGCAGTTGCTGTACGTTTGTTATTTGAACAAAACGACGAACAAGTTAGAAATGAATTCTTAAGATTGGTTAATCCTATTTTGGAGTCAATTAAAAAGGAAAGAGGACTTTATGAATTCCGTGTGGTTGTATCAAACGATCCAGAGGATATTGATGCTAACACACTTAGAGGTAAGATTTATATCAAACCAACAAGAGCGCTTGAATTTATAGATGTTGAATTCATAATAACTCCAACAGGAGCATCATTTGAGAATATATAATAAAAAAAATGAAGGGGAAGTACAATTAAGTATTTCCCCCTCTAAGTAAAAATTGAGATGACCCCCAGTATAATGCCAGAACTAAGCAAGTAATAATTGATTATTAATTAAATATTATATATATTATATAATTAACTTATAAATCTTTAAAGATTGCTACCGGTATTACTGGGTAACTAAAAAATAAGGAATAAAAATGACAAAGTCAACTCAATTGACAATAAATTTAAAAATATTTCACTAAGAGATATATTTATAATAAAGAATAACAAAGAAAACAAATATAAAGACATGGCAGATTTACTAATGAAAATGCCGGTTCCTTACGAACCGAAAAGAGTTAACCGATTTATCGTCAGATTTCCATCATCATTGGGAATCAATGAATGGTATGTAACATCGGCAGCGAGACCAAGTGCGAAAATTAGCGCAGTTGAGATCCCATTTTTAAATACCTCAACTTATGTTGCGGGTAGATTCACATGGGACACCCTAAGAGTTAAATTTAAAGATCCTATCGGACCATCTGCGTCACAAGCGTTAATGGAATGGTTTAGATTACATGCGGAATCTGTAACAGGTAGAATGGGTTATGCCGCAGGATATAAAAAAGATATTGAATTAGAAATGTTAGACCCAACTGGTGTTGTGGTTGAAAAATGGATTCTTCAAGGAACATTCATGCAAGATTTGAACTTTGGTGAATTAGATTACAACAATGATGCACTTGCTACCATTGATTGTACATTGAGAATGGATAGGTGTATCCAAGTTTACTAATAAATTAAACAACATGGAAGATAAACGAGAATATGGTATAGACCCCAACATCAGTTATGATGTTGTTGAGTTGCCGAGTCGGGGTATTATGTACCCTAATCGAACAAAATCCGTCAAGGTTGCTTATCTAACTGCGGCAGATGAAAACATACTTTCTTCACCAAACTTAATTGCGAATGGAGATGTAATAATTGAACTACTCAAGAGAAAGATTCTTACTAAAGAAATTGATGTTGAGGATATGGTTGAAGAAGATAAACAAGCAATTCTTATCTTTTTGCGTAATACCGCATTTGGACCTGAGTTTGGAATAAGATTAAGAGATCCGAAAACAGAGGAAGAATTCGAAACTACGGTTGATTTATCTGAACTAACTTATAAAGAGTTCAATTTAAAGGAAGACGAAAACGGAGAATACTCATATTTTTTAGATAAATGTAAGGTTGATATAACATTTAAATTCTTAACACCTAAGGATGAGAAGGAAATGAGTGAAATCACCAGTAGTTGGAACGGTAATGGTACCGCACCAATCGTTACTAAAAGATTAGAGAAATTAATACAATCGGTAAAAGGAAATAAAGACCCTATGAATATTAGGAATTTTATTGAAACAATGCCAATTGTAGATTCACAAGTTTTTAGACGATATGTAAGAGACAATAAACCTGGGGTGGATTTGTCCCGAACAATTTACGCCCCGTCTGGAGAAGAAGTTACGTTTCACGTAAACTTCGGGGTGGAGTTTTTTCGTCCTTTCTACGGATTATAGGAGTAATCGGCTTACGGAGATCGTATTCTTGATACAAAACGGGTTTACACACTCAGATATACTTGAAATACCCGTGTTCCAACGAAAGTACTACATTGAAAAAATTATAGAACTTAAAAACCCTGATGCTTAATATTTATTAATATGGCAGATAACACAAGGATACTAAAACAGGTAGATGATTGGAAAAAGGCGCATAAAGGTTATTCAGAGGATGAACTAACCAAAGCCACATTAGCATTCTCAGCGGGTGCCGCATCTGCAAAAGAAAGTACAGGTACCGGTGATTCATCTAACTATATTGCTAAAATTCTAAAAGCATCTGCAGATACTGACCAATATGCGTCCGTTAATAGTAATCAGACAATACAAGACTTTGCAAAAAACTATAGTGAAGCAAAAAAAGAGGGTGACAGTCCTATATCACAATTTTTCTCAGGATTAAAAGGTGTTGCCGGAGACCAGGGGGAAACATACGCTAAAGAACAGGTTTATATGTTACGTCAGATAAACGCAGAAATGGGTTTAACTGGTCAATTTTCAAAAGATTTTAGAGATTCGTTAAATGAAACAATACCTGGGTTACAGAAATTAGGTCTTGGTGTGACTGATGTTGTTGAATCAACTAAAGAAATGGTTGATAATTCGGGTAGGTTTGCATTCATATCTGCTGATAGTCAAGTTAAGGCCGCTCAAATTGCCACTGCATTCGGAATGTCAATGAAAGAACTTGCGGGTTCTTACAAATCGTTTGAGGATGTTGGTATTGGTGCCGTAGGTGCCGCTGAAGCGATCGGGGAAGCGGGTAAAAACTCGTTAGAACTTGGTCTACAATCACAAAAAACGATTAAAGGTTTACAAGAAAACGTAGAAAAACTAAACATGTTTGGTTTCCAAAAGGGAATTCGTGGTTTAGAGGAGATGGTAAGAAAATCAACAGAATTTAGAATGAGTGTTGATAGTGTCTTCCAAGTGGCAGACAAAGTATTCTCACCTGAGGGTGCACTTGAAATGGCGGCTAATCTACAAGTGGTTGGTGGTGCTATGGGAGCATTAAATAACCCTCTTGAAATGATGTACATGGCCACTAACAATGTTGAGGGTCTACAAGATGCAATATTTAAATCAACCGAAAGTCTTGCAACATTTAATAATGAAACTGGAAGGTTTGAAGTTGTTGGTGTTAACCTTAGAAAGGCTAAGGATATGGCAGATGCGACGGGTATATCTCTTTCTGAACTTACTAAAGGGGCAATTGCGGGTAACGAAAGAATGCAAGCAATGAACGACATGTCGGGAATCGACGTGCCGGAGGAAACAAAAAGATTTTTAACAAACATATCACAGATGAAAGATGGTGAAATGACCATCCAAATCCAAGACGCGGCAATGAGAAAGAAATTGGGTATGGGAGATCAGGTTGAAATGAAACTTTCTGACATGTCAAATGAAATGGCGACCGAACTTAAAAAGTATCAAGACGAATTTAAAACAATGAATCCTGAAGACATTGTTAGACAACAAGCAAATGCGGTTCAAAACATAATGAAAGATGTTAATTACATGTTAGGTGTAATGAGAATCCAAGGTGCAAAAGCTGGGGACGCAGGTGCTGAGGCACTATTTGGTTTGGATTCCAAAGATTTGGGTACGTTCATAAGTGAACAAGGGGATAAAGGTTCTGACTGGGTCAGTGAATTTCTAACTAATGGGATGTCTGGTATTACCGCATCAATAAAGTCCTCCAACGAGAGTGCAAAGAAAATTGCGGAAGCTCAGAAATCCAGTAATGATGAAAAATCAAAACCAACAAACAAAACAACTACAGTAATTGAGCTCAAACATACGTCGGACTCCACAATGGGTGCATACCAAAGACAACTACAATCAAATCCTCAATATTGGAATGATTTGATGAAGAGCGATCCAAGGAGTTACACGCCATAAAACTAAACAAATTTTACTTTTGAATCTATTTATCTAATAAAATAAGATATGCCAAGTTACTTAGATTTTAATTCAACGAAAGTGTTTAGGGATTCTATACTTGCAAGGACTCTACAACAACCTAACGGACCACAAACATTTAATAGTGGTGTTTATAGTGTTGAAAATTTAAGAGATCAAGCAAATGTAGATCCGGGGGACGTTGAAACAAATTTACAAACCTATTTATCGGTTCCTGAGAACCTCAATACTTTTGGTGCTGATGAGTTCAGTACCGTCACGAATTTAAGAAACTTAGTTGGTCTTAATGATTTAGGTTTATACCCTTATTACACTGCGGGTTCATACAATAATTTAATTAGTATTATGACTACCGACAATTATGAATCGGAGTCTAAACTAATGCAATTTGCGGCATTTAATATTAAAACAAATAAACAAGGTCCCGTACTTGCAAGAATTACACAAAATTTAGTCGCGGCGACATATGGTAGGGTGAGATTATTAGATGCATTAAATGGTAATACCGCAACGGCAATTAATTTAATTACAGGACGAGAAAACTTAATAGAAAAGAATTATAAAATTACAGTTGCTAAAACATTGGCGGGTAAGGCGATAGATTTTTTACAAACAGTTGCGGGTGTTGAATTCCCATGGAGTGAAATCCCTGGTGACTATTTAACAAACCCAAGAAACCCAATAGTTAACAGACCCGAAGCACAAACAGGTGCGGGAAAAATATTACAAGACATAACAGGGGCTTTAGGTTCATTGTTAGGTATACAAAGAAGACCAAAACCGAGTAGAAAACCATCCGATCTAATGATCGAGTATATGGGTAGTGGACAAAAGGCAGTACTTTTTGACAACTTAAGGTTCTCAACATATGCACCAAACTATACTAAAACCGCAAGATCACAACAATCATCAAAATTATTCAACTTCCCTAATCAAATAGGGGATGCAATTAATGATGTCTTCGGAGCGGGAGCACCTGCGGGACAAGCGTATATTGGTGATGATAGGGGTGAGGATGTGAATTTTGCAATGAACGACTTTAATGAAAATGTCATCAGAAGTAGTTACTACCTTAGTTTATTATTTGATCCTGTTCAAACAGAATTATTTGAAATAAAAAGAAATATAGGTGAGGGTGGACAAATAAGTGGTAAACTTACGTGGTATAGTAAAAACTCTAAAAATAAGTTAGGTGCTAACAATGAAGAGTTTAATAGTGAAAGGTCACAATTTGAACAAAGTTTATCCAATTCATATTCATTTAGAAGTGATTCAATATTAGATAAGACCCAACAACTTCTTAATTCAATGCCATCAGATGGTGGTGCCGCGAGAGGACATGTTGCAAATGCCATTGACCAAACAAGTAGAATCTTTAGAGAGGGTAATGTTTTAATGTCAAGAGGATCGGCAATTAAATACGTAGATAAATTTACCGGAGATGAAGGGGGTGTTGAATATTGTAGAGTTTGGACTAAGGACAGATCTTACATGAATATGTCAGACACAATGAAAAGAACAGGAAATATTAGAAAGTTCGATTCAAGTGTAATGAGTACACCGTGGAATTTAAATATTGCACCAATGTCCAATGGACAGAACGGTGATCCAGATACTGCATTTGGGTCGTCAACTAATATTGTAAAAGCGGGAGATGGTTACATAGCAAAAAAATATATGTTCTCACTTGAGAATTTAGCTTGGAAAACCTCTAACATGCCAGGTTTTATGGTAAGTGACTTACCTTACTGTGAAAGAGGACCTAATGGTGGTAGAGTTATGTGGTTTCCACCATATGATTTAAAAGTTACCGAACAGAACAACGCAAGATGGGAAGAAAATAGTTTCTTAGGGAGACCCGAACCAATATATACATACCAAAACACTTCAAGGTCAGGACAAATATCGTTTAAGATTGTTGTCGATCACCCAAGTATTTTAAATCTATTGGTACAGAAACACTTTAAAGGTATGTCGGATGAGGAATCGGACAATTATATCAACGCATTCTTTGCTGGGTGTGAAGAACTTGATTTCTATGAATTAATAAGAACATACACAACAATTACTAAAGACGATGCAGAAGCAATCAAAAATTATTTAGAAGGTGGTGGAACACCTGAGGAGATCTTAAAATATAAAGTGACTACTGAAGATGCGGAAATTATAGAATTTGATTCTACGCCCGAAGAAAGTCCTATGAAAAAATTCGAAGTGTCATTATATTTTCCAAATGACTACCCACAAAAATCAGGATCTAAAGATGTAAATACGACTGTCCTATATAGTGATATTAAAAATTCATATTCCCAAACAGAATATGAGGGTTATTTAGATAGTGGTTTAACCACATTGTTTAGTGGAAGTCCTACTGCGGCTAAGAAAAACGATAAAAAAGTAATCTATGGTGACGATACCGTCACAGGAACTCTCCAACAAATAAATCTTACCAAAGGTAAATTGACGGAAGCGTTCGGTAAATTAGATAGTAACTTTAATGACTATACGGGTTATTTAACTGAGATAAAAACAAGACTTGAGAATAATGAACTTAAAATGCTTAATTTTGGTTTACAATCAAGTACTTCGTCAGTCGCTGATGATGATTACAATGTGTATCTCTCAATGAGAAGGGCACACTCAGTTGTTCAGGATATCATTAAACAACTTGAAAAACCAGGTAATAACACAAACGTTAAATGGCCAACATCGGTTTCGGAGGGAACAGGACCTAAAGATTTTGAGGTACTATATAATTTTTCGGACTTAGGTTATGAGGGTGTTGAGGGTCAACTTGTATTTAAAGGATCGAGTTATGGTGAAAATGTGGATGATGCAACGTTAGGTGGATTACAAGGTGCTGGTGGATCGTCAAATATTGACTGTCACAATAAGAACATTCAAAGTTCTTCGGCGTTAAAGAAATCCGCGCCAATAACTTTTTACTGTAGATACACAGGTGTTGTTATGGGGATTACACCCAACGACAAACAACCTAAAGGACCAAATGATCCCGATCAAATACCAAAATATAAATTAGAACCTGATGGAACAGTAAAACAACCGGCAGTTAAGAAACCACCGATTGATATGATGAAAAAGATCATCATGAAAACCCTATCAGAGTGTTACTATTTTAAAGTGCTTGAGGAAGACTCACCAGTTACGTTTAAAAGTTTAACTGAAAAACTAAAATATTTCCACCCCGCATTTCATTCAACAACCCCCGAAGGTTTAAATAGTAGGTTAAATTTCTTACTACAATGTGTAAGACCCGGTGATACTATACCAATTAAAGGGTTGGCAAGTGACCTTGATAAAGGAGCAAGAAACACGAGTTTCGGACCTCCACCAATCTGTGTTGTAAGAATAGGTGATTTTTATCATTCTAAAATTGCGATCAGAGACATAAACATATCTTACGAGGATTCACCATGGGATTTAAACCCTGAGGGTATTGGTGTCCAACCGATGATTGCAAGTGTAACTCTACAAGTTAATTTTATTGGAGGACAAGGTCTTGAAAAACCCGTTGAACGATTACAAAACGCATTATCATCTAACTTCTTTGCAAATACTGAGATGTATGATCCAAGGTCAGTTTCAACTAATTCAACAATAGGTGGGGTAGATGCAAAAGAATTTACAAAAGATTTCTTAGAATCACTACAAAGAGCAAACACGATTAATGAAACACCAGTGGGAGATAATAGTGATTCGGTACCAGTACTTAATGAAGGTGTTTATATTGGTGATTCAGATTTGGATAAATCAACAGGTCAAGAAGCTGAGGGAGACCCAACAGTACCGGCAATACCACCAACAGGACACACAATAAGTTATAAGAAACTCATAACTGAATTAGAGACACAATATAAATCTTATTTTGAAACGTTTAAAACGTCATATGACGACCTATTAGTTGAGTTTGGACCTCAAGTACATAGTTTACTTTTATCACCAACATATAGAACGATAAACGACTATACGGTAAACACATCAAACGTTGCAACAAGAACAATTAAGATGTTGGGTGAATACACCTCAACTACGGAGTTAAACCATAGAATTAATAGACTTAAATCAAGTATGGTATCATCAATACTTACAGAAGATGTGTCGGAAATGTTTAAACTTGATAATTTCCTTTCACCTGAAAAAATTGAAAGATCAAATACATTACTAAGACCTAAACTTGAAGCATTAATTGTGGAAAAATTAGATGGTGTTATTACATCGAACCTATTAAAAGGTATTACAAATAAAAGGAATGAAGTAATTGAATCTTTAGATAAATTAAATTATTTAACCAAGTATGTGGGTGACGGTCAAATCAAAGATCAGACTTACACACAAGCGACACTTTCGGGGTTTACCTTTTCAACACTTTACGATGAGTACGATATATTCGTTGATTATTTTGATAAAAACAGTGATAAGTTTGTAAAAGATTTGGACACATCTATAAACTTCGATTCATTATCTATAAATGTTACTATACTTAGTGAATTATTATCCGTATTATTAGTAGGTAAGGAAACCGAAATAACTGACATTTACAAAGATGATATCCTTTTTAGTGATAATATTAAGAAAAGGATTGAAAGAAAGGTTAAAAAATTCATAAATGAAACCAAACCCGAAAAAATTAACCTAAGTAGGTTTAAAAAAATGAAGGGTGATGGGGATCTTAAGTTTGTTGTCTCAAGCACGGCAGACATAACGGATTCAACACAGAAAGAAACCTTAGAAAGGGTCCATTTAGATCAGGTAACAACTTTAGGGAGTACATTGAATAATTATAAACCAACTAAAGTCAAGAAATAATGAGTAGACAATATTTTAACAGATACGAGTTTTTTGAAAACGATGGTGATTTTAAAATTGTACCCGGTATTGAAATCAGAATTACGTCCTCAGATAAGTATGTGCAATTTAAAAGAGGTAAAGACAGGTTAGATAGAATCTCTCAGGAGTATTATGGTTCACCTGTTTTTGGTTGGTTAATTTTACAAGCTAATCCCACATCGGGAAGTATTGAATTTGAGATACCGAATAACTTTCTTTTAAGAATACCATTTCCACTTGTTAATACCTTACAAGAGTATAAAAGAAGTGTAGAATTGTACAACTTATATTATGGCGAATAACGATCTTATAAATAATGAAAACATATTAGTAAAGGTTGATCAGAATAATTTAATCCTAATCGACCCTAACAGTACTGTTTCTAATGGTATCGTAGAACCAAGGGGCACTAACGCGGAAAACTTTGTATATTATGTAAATCTTGAAGCCGACCTTATACCAAGAAGTGTTTTGGTAAGTGGTAACAATTCTAATACACTTTCTTCAGTTGCTGAGGGAACACTAAATTTTTTACAGAACAAAAACAGTGACTACTTAGATACCAAATGGACCGACACATATAACCCAAGAACGGACGCGGAATTTAAAAGGTCTGATATTATTGATGATTCAGGACAATCTTTCGGAATCCAAAGTATTGACATTCAGGTTAGAGGTACAAACTTTGTTCCTAAAGTAACTATAAAATTTGTTGATGTAAGGGGTAAAACATTATTTGAATCACCAAAAAATTCACCTTATAAGGCATTCTTTCACCAACCATGGCCAATATTCTATTTAACTGTTAAGGGTTTTTATGGTAAGGCGATGAGATATAGACTTCACATGACAGATTTCAACTCCTCATACAACGAGGGTAATGGAAACTTTGAAAGTGTTGGTGTTTTTATTGGATCAACATATGCATATTTAAGTGATATTCCGTTAAAGGGAATATTAAACTCACCATATATGTATGGTATTGAACAAACCAAAGACATTAAAACAAATGAAAAGACGGGTGAGGTTACAAAGATAATATCTAAAACATCTAAAGGATACCTCACACTTAAATCAATTTTTGACGAATACAAAAGAAAGGGGTTAATTGATGAAAACATGCCAGTCAAAACCTTAAAAGAGGTAATTGACATTGCTAAAAGATTAGACCCTATATTAGAAAAGAAGATTTTCGGTGAGGTTGTGGATATGAAAATATTCGTTGCGTCAAAAGAGATGTCAGACCAACTTAGAAAATTCTTTGGGGCTGTCGAGGCCTGGAAATCTAAATATTTAAGACCTGATTTTATTATTTTACCATCGGGTAGTGAAAATCCATTAGATCGTCATTTCTATTTAGTAAAAGATCAGGACAATGGAAACTCAACAGAAAAGATTCTTGGTGAGGATAAATCAGGAACCTTAGAATCAATAATACATGTACACCTAAAGAACTTAAAGAACAGTGAAATTTTTGGAAAAGAGACCCAAAAGACAACGGCGGACTTTAAAAAATTATCAATAAATCTTAACCAATCCATTAAGGATATTGGTTCTTATTATTCAACAACTAACGGTAACGGTAAAATTACGGTTGCAATTGAAAAGTTGTTTGATGATATGTACAAGATTTCTAATTCATTTCAGGAAGAATTAACAAAACTACAAGATGGTGTTGAGTTCAAAATGAATGAAATTATTTCAGGTGAGGATGGTATTGGTTTTGAACCAACAATACGAAATATCATTGCAATTATATTGGCGTCGGCAGATACGTACATCAGATTATTGAAGGGTGTCCATATTAAAGCGTTCAATGTTGCAGAGGAAAGAAAAAATGTAATTAAAGGTTTTACTAATGAAACTGTGGGAGATGCGATTTACCCATGGCCCGAAATTAAAAAACAAAGTACAGGAACAACTAAAGTTCTTGCATATCCTGCGGACGCTGATTTGGTACATAAATTAAGATCAAATAATATGGTGTTATGGCCAGAAGTACAATTCGTAGAAGAATATGCTGCGGTGTCCTCCCAAAGAATCGACAATCAAGGTGGTAATGAATCAACGACGAGTTCAATTAGATATGAATTTGGGGATAGTAATTCTGAGGAAAAAAGGACTAACAAAATATCGACCTTTGATCTACTACCTGGTTCCGCTTATAGTGATAAAAATTTAGATTCGTTTTTATATGAAATTTATGAGAGGTCACAGTTAGTTACCTTATATGATACTTTCAATGGTCCGACATTAAATGAACTTGGTAAACGAGAATTTGAAACAATACAAAACCTAACAGAGGAAGATTACTATCTTGTTGATATTTTAAAGGACAGTAAAATATTAAGTAAAAGTAGACATATAGAATTAATGCAGTCGTTTTCACCATTTGAGCGTTATCCATATTATGAGGACAATTTAATTACTGTTCCTTATTTATTGGACAACTCTACTACATCTTTTAAATTAAAGGATTATACGGGTGATGACACAGTAACCGCAAAAAATGGGGAGTATGAAAAATTACAAACAAATTTAACCCAATACATAAGTGAAGATTATAGATCAAAAATATACCCATTCAATTCTGACACGTATTTAGGGTATTTAGGTAAAACATCATTTGCAAAAACCGAACTTAATGTTGGTGGGGCACTTGATGTGGACACTGGTAAAGGATTCATAAGTGGTCCTATAGATCCAAATAGTTGGATGAAAGGAAACCAAGTTTCTACAAATATGTTTAATGAAACATTCTCTGTAGAAAACACGTCAGATAAATTAAATATTTTAAATACACCATATTTCCATAAATCAATTAATGATGGGTTCTTCGGTACATCATCTCTTGGTAAATATAAAACATCGGCATACCTTTTACTAAACTCATTACCGTTTAAAGATTTAAAAGACACCATAGTGTTCCCAAAATCCCCAACTGTTAATGTTTTGATGTCGTCATTGTTTAGGGAAATTGGATCAACACACTATGTACCATACCATTTAATATTAAAGTGGGGGTCAATATATCACAGATATAAAGAACATATAATTAATAATGTGGACATTCTTTCGGGAATAAACACACCAATTGACGGAAGCGTGTTTTTCGACAACACATTAAATTTAATTTTTAATGGTGATATAACCAGATCATCACAGACGGACGTGGGTATACACCCACACTATTCCAATATTTACCATCAAGTTGTAAATGGATATTTATATTATAATGTGGGTGACACAACATCAACATCGTTTGATAGTACGGTAACTGATAATGTATTATACATAAATCGTTTCAACACAACTAAAGGAAAATATTATAACTCGTTTGTTGATAACTCTCGTTTTACTTCAACAGATCTTAGATTAACAATTCTTCCTTCAACAGGAACCAACGAAAAAAGAAGTCTTTATTTGGATTTCAATGACTCGGAACAATTTAATTTCAGGGTGAATTGGGTGGATAACCAAAGTGGTGAATTTGTGGTAACGGGTAAAACATTACCATCACCAAAGGAATATTTTATGGGTATGTCAACTAACAATGAAAAGGTTATTGATTTACTTGGAACATTTAGTCCTGATATCTTAGGGTCATTCGAAGATGCGTTTTTAGATTTTTCAAGTGAGGTGATTGATAGTTACTCTGAACACAAAAAATATGATACAGTTTATTACTCTAAGTTTCAAAACCTCTTAAAAGAACTTGTAAGTGTTGAGAAAAAAGACGGTGACGATCTTGATTCTGACTCAATTATAAATTCAATTAGTTTAAGACAAGCGGAGAACCAAAAGGAAGTTACAAAAAACATCCTCACCACAAAGAATATGTTAGAACTAACAATAACAAACCCAAAAGAGTTAAATCTTCATGTGTTAAATGGGTATGTTAATGGTAATGGTCGGGTATTGTCTGTTGGGGAGTACAACGTATCTCAAGTATCTGCAAATTCAAAATATATCGACTTGTATGTTGGAGAAGACATTGATGGTTATTATTTGGAATTTTTTAATATTAGTAATATTGAACTTAGTGAGGAAAATGTTTTTGCATTTAGACCCATGGTTCAGATATATGCGGGATATAAAAAATCAGGAGGTGTAACGACTAAAGATGCTTTCGGTAGTTATATCACAGATTCAATTATAGGTCCACAAATCAGTAGACAAAGTATATTTTTAACTCAGATATATCGAAAATTACCAACATTAGAAAGGATTAAGGATCAGAATAATAATTTAGGTATTATTAAAGGGTATAATGAGGACACAACAATTAAGTTGGAGTTATATAGTGACATCAAAAGTTTAAATGATAAGTGGATTTCAGGTAACTCTATAGGTCAAAGACTTCTAATGGAGGAATTCATGTTTTTAGATAAAGCAAATAAAGATATTGGTGATGAGTTATTTATTGACTTAAAGAAACTAATACAACTTGGTGATGCGAAAAATGCGAATATTGATCTGTATTCCACAATTGGTATTATAATTGCAAGAACGGGTATTGATATGAGGGTATTACCCGCATATGTTAATTTTTACGCAAACGAAAATAGAAGAACGAGGGTTAAACCATCTGACACCATTGCGTCGGTAATGTTTGGTAAGTTTTTAGAAGTGGATGTTGAGTACTCAACACCGAAGGCAATCTTACAATATGTGTCGGGTGGATCAAAACACTTAAACTTGTCAGATATCAACGATAAGTATATGTATAAAGACGATTCGGTTGACTTAGAAAGTGCAACTGACAACCCCATTCTTATTACGACTCCTGATTATTTCTTAAATACAAATTTAGCTAAGTCAAATAAAGTGGTTGCATTTGAAGTTAGTTTTGGAGATCAAAACCAACAAATGTTTAAGGGTATTTCGTTAGATCAGAAACAATTTAAAAACACTTATGAATCTAACGTGGCAATGGAAAGACTTGCAAGGTCACAATCGGGATCGGGTATTGCACAAGTAGACACAAGTCTATTTGATATATATAGATCAAGGTCCTACACTTGTACAGTAACTGCAATGGGTAATGCAATGATACAACCAACAATGTATTTCCAATTAAAGAATGTACCTCTGTTTGAGGGAGCATATTGGATTGTGGAAGTGTCACACGCCATTGCGAACAATTCTATGTCGACCACCTTTAAAGGTGTGAGAATGCCGAAGGATTCGTTACCGAACCCAAAAGATTCATTTATTGCAACATATAGGGTTCTATTTGATAAGATTCTTAAGAGTGCAATTGCGAAACAAAAGAGTAATAATACAATCGGAGAAAACGAAACAATAACAACTAAAGAGGGTACCTTCGAAACCAATAGGGGTGGTGTTGGACCTAAAGGTGAGGAATTACTTAAAGAAGTTGGTTATTACCAATCAATACCTTTTAATGGTAAGGATGGTGTTCAGTCAATACAGAAAATAAAATATAGTGGTGAACACACGGCGAATCATGGAATTTGGTACAGGACCCGTGTGGATCATATTGCGGATCACATGTCCGACGATAAGGATTTGGGTCTTCCTAATTATGCGAAGTCATTAGAGGTTAACCCAACTAAGATGAAATGGTCGGAAATTAAAGGAACAACAAGTGAAGTGTATTTCTACACAGCACCTTTCAATATGAATGAACTAAAAGACAGTAGTAGCATTTTAAAGGATGGGAATAACCGAGGAAGTACATTCTTTAACCCAATGAATGGACTTAGAAAAGAATTTGTTCACCGATCTCGTCTAAACACCGACGATGGTTCAAGATTTATTGAAGCTCCGTGTGATTTTGGTACGAGAGGTGAGTATGGAATAACAATGTCCAAAATACTAATGAAGGATTTAAAATTAAGTAAAGGTGACGTAGTTTACTTTTTAATTAAGTAATATTGGAGAATTAGTGATAACAGGATATTTATAATAAAACGACAAAATTATGGACAACATAAAAGTAGACTCTGCAATTGAAAACTTTTTATCAAAAAAGAAAGTTACAGATCTCAACGAAGATGGTACAGAACAAGAAGTATGTGATATGGAAACGGGAGTATGCCATACCGTGCGTTCTAAGGATGGTCTTGTTGAAAGAATTAATAAACGATATCTTACCGAAGACGGTAGACAACTATTAAGTGATTAAACATGAGTTTAGAAAACAAATTACGCGAAGAGTTAAATAGGCACCATAGTATTAATAATTATGGTAAAAAACCTATTAACGAACAAGATGAGGTGGATCCAACGGAGTTACCTACGGGTGATGAACCATTAGGTGATGCGCCAGTGGGTGACGTACCTATTGATGATGTACCAATGGACGCACCTGTTGATGAAATTCCGGATGAAGAACCAGATGGTGACTTTGACACGGAAGAAATTGACATAACCGATTTGGTTAACATGACTCAAAACATCAAAAACGATTTAGATTCAAGTAAATCTAATAGTAGTGAGGTTATGGGAAAAATGGGAGATCTTTTTAGTAAGTTAGATGATTTAGAGGCTAAACTTTCACAAATGGATGTGGTAATGGATAAAATTGATGGTCTTGAGAGTAAGGTTACACAAATGAAACAACCAACTCCACAAGAAAGACTTGAGATGAGATCTTTAGATTCTTATCCGTTTAGTCAAAGTCCAAGTGACTTTTTCTCACAGAAACAGGTTGATATGAAGAAAAGTGGTAAAAATGAATATATTATCACCAAATCAGATTTATCCGATATAAATTCAGGTGAGATGAGATCTTCGTTTGGACAAACAGAAGAAGACGATTACTAAAAATGAGTTTAAGTTCGGACGTTAGGTTTTTATTGGAGTTACAATCACAACTTAGAATACTCCATTGGCAAACTAAGAGTCATGGAAAACATCTTGCTTTGGGGGACGCTTATGAAACATTAGGTGAACTTATTGACACATATGTCGAAACATGTATGGGAATTCATGGTAGGTTTACATTAGGTGATGAAGAAAGAAGTTTAAGTATACAGAATTTATCAGATATCGATTTGTTAGGTATGATTAAAACTGTGAGAACAAGTATTCAAGATATGGACATCAACCCAAAAGATGTTGATCTACTAAGTTTACGAGATGAAATGTTAGTTATTATAAATAAACTTTCTTATCTCCTTACTTTAAGGTAGTTGTAGTTTAAGTTAAAATATTTTAAAATATTAAAGTCCATGGGGTTGACCTTTGGACTTTTTTTGTGTACCTTTTAATATAAACAATAAAATATTTTAAATTATGAACACAATCGACGCGATACTTAATCAGTATCAAAAGAACAACAATCCATCCGCAGGCGGAAACAGTATTTCAAGTGAAGAAAGACTTAAAAGCTACTTTACAACCATCCTTCCAAAAGGAACAAGAAATGGGGAAAAAAGACTTCGTATTCTACCTGCCACGGACGGAGGGTCACCATTTGTAGAAGTAAAATTCCACGAAATCCAAGTTAATGATAACTGGATGAAAATATATGACCCATCACAAGTTGGTGAAACATCACCACTAAACGAAGTAAGAGATAGTTTACTTGCAACAGGACTTGAGGAAGACAAAAAAACCGCAAGATCTTACAACGCAAGAAAATTCTACATCGTTAAAGTTATCGATAGAGATAATGAAGAAGACGGACCTAAGTTTTGGAGATTCAAACACAACTACAAGCAAGAAGGACCTTTAGATAAGATCTTTCCAATTTTCAAGAACAAAGGAGATATTACCCACACTACTGAAGGTAGAGATTTAATCTTATCGCTTTCATTAAGCAAATCACCTAATGGTCGTGAGTACACAACTATTAGTTCTGTAATGTATGAAGATGTGGGTCCATTATCTACAGATCCTGAACAATCTACCGAATGGGCTAATGATCCAAAAACATGGGAAGATGTTTACGCTAAGAAACCTATTGAGTATTTAGAATTGGTTGCATTGGGTGAATCACCAAGATGGGACAACGATCAGAAGAAATTCGTAGGAACGAATGAACCAACTACGGTTGAGTTTTCAAATGAGTCTGCAAAACCAGCTGACCCACAAAGGGCAGAGGAGAAATCAGACGATTTACCGTTTTAATTAACCAACCCATAGGGTCCCCACCTCAAAACAAGTTTGATGGAAACATCTGGTGGAGCACGAAACCGACCATTTGTCGGCCCCGAGAATGGGGACCCTTTTATAATACAGATATGGCAATAAAGAAAAAAGATTTTAAAAGTATTAAATCAAAGTTCTCTAAACAGGCTAAGTTTAAGTCTGATAGATTTTTTGATTTAGGTGATGCATTTTTAGATGCAACAGGATTACCAGGACCGGCAATGGGACATATTAATATGTTACTTGGACATACGGACACTGGAAAAACAACTGCATTAGTTAAGACTGCGGTGGATGCTCAAAAAAAGGGTATTTTACCTGTGTTTATTATCACGGAACAGAAATGGGATTTCCCACACGCTAAGATGATGGGGATGGAAGTTGACGAGATTGTTGATGAAGAAACCGGTGAAATTGAATTTGATGGGTTTTTCCTATTTAACAATGAGTTCCAATATATTGAACAGATTACTGATTATATGAACGAATTGTTGGATGCACAGAATAGTGGTGAAATAGAATATGACTTACTATTCTTATGGGATTCAGTTGGTTCAGTACCGTGTAAAATGACTTTTGATGGTAAAGGTGGAAAACAACATAATGCATCCACACTATCTGATAAAATCGGTATGGGACTAAACCAAAGAATATCAGGTTCACGACGAGTAGATTCAAAATTTACAAATACACTTGTTATTGTAAACCAACCATGGGTTGAGTTACCAGACAATCCATTTAGTCAACCTAAGATTAAAGCTAAGGGTGGTGAATCAATTTGGTTAAACTCGACATTGGTTTTTAGATTTGGTAATCAGAAAAACGCGGGAACTAACCCAATCTCTGCAGTGAAAGATAAGAGAAAGGTGAAATTCGCAACGAGATCTAAGATTTCAATCATGAAAAACCATGTAAATGGTCTTGGATATGAAGATGGTAGAATTATACTAACATCTCATGGATTCCTATCAGGAAAGGATGCCGCTGAAGAGAAAAAGTCGTTAGAGACTTACAAATCCAAATACGCGGAAATTTGGAAAGAGAAACTTGGTATCGACGGTGACTTTGATATTAAAGAAGAAAACGGATAGAATGTTGAACCCTATAACAGGTAATAAATGTCAGTATTATTAGTAGACGGAGATAACTTACTTACAATCGGATTTTATGGAGTAAAAAATTACTTTTATAAAGGTGATCACATTGGTGGGTTATACCATTTCATTAACACTTTAAGAAAATCTTTTGAACTTTATAGGCTCGATAAGATTGTTGTCTTTTGGGACGGTGAAGATGGTTCGGCAACTCGTAAGAAGATATATTCTCGTTATAAGGAAAACCGAAGAGAGAGAAACCGTTCCGACAAGGAAAAAGAATCCTATACAAAACAAAGAAGAAGAATCCAACAGTACCTTGAAGAACTCTATGTTCGACAAGGTGAGTTTGAATTTTGTGAAGCAGATGATTGTATTGCTGAGTACACACAGAAGAGTACTGAGAACACAATTGTTTATTCCTCCGATGGGGACTTAGCACAGTTAGTATCTGACACTACAAGGATATATAACCCATCGCACAGGAAACTTTATAGTCAAGATGATATAATACAATACGAACACCAAGAACTACACATACAGAACGTTAAAATCGTTAAGATGATATGTGGTGATCGATCGGACAATATCACGGGAATATACAATTTAGGAATTAAGAAAATATTAAAACTTTTCCCTGAACTAAAAACAAGACCCGTTACTTTAAATGAAATTATTAAACGTTCAAATGAATTATTTGAGGAAGATAAAAACAATAAGACAGTTAAAAACCTTTTAACTGGTGTTACAAAATATGGTGTGTACGGAGAGGAATTTTTTACCCTTAACGAAAGCATTGTTAGCTTGGACCAACCGTTTCTTACGGATGATGCTCGAGAAACCATATCCGACCTTATCCATGAAAATTTGGATCCTGAAGGAAGATCCTATAAAAACACGATGAAAATGATGATGGAAGATGGAATGTTTACCGTTCTCCCGAAATCAGACGACGCGTGGGTAAAGTTCCTCAACCCCTTTTTACGATTAACTCGTAAGGAAAAAAATAAAAGAATAATTAAATTTAAAAAATCATGACGAATAACGACACAACTAAAGTAGAATTTTTGTTATCACTTAGCGGTAACATAATCTGTCAAAGATTCTTCAATGTGAAGGATTTTAACCATAACGCGAGAAGATCTTTAGATATTAAGTATGATGTTGCAAATATTTGTGAAGAAATTTCAAACGATTTAAAAGAAAAAACATTGGATTTTCTTAATAGCAATCAAAACTATTTCCCCGTTTTAGAGTCTGTGGAGACCAGTGAAGCTGAAGAGGAAGAGTACTTTTTACTTGAACTTAAGTTGAATGACGCAGTATTTATTCAAAGGATATTCGCTGCTCATGTCTTCCCACCCAAGGTGAGATATTCTGTAGACATCAGACCAAAACTTAGAAGAATTTTAAACAATTTAACTGAGACCTTATCAGATGACGAAGTAAATACAACTTACATGTCGTACGAATTAACAAAGTAGAATAATAATAATAATTGAGATAGACATGCAAGAAAAGAATTTCGGTGAGTTGGGGAGTCAGTTCCAACAAACATTAATAAAATCTATAATTGAAGACACCAAATACGGGGAGCAGATTCTCGAAGTTTTGGATAGTAAGTATTTTGACAATATTACATTTAAGTATATTATTCAGAATGTAAAAGAGTTATTCATAACTTACAATTCGAGAGTACCGGACTATGAGACGGTAAGACAGAAGATTATAGAAAGTTCACTTGCAAACCCCAATACGAGTAAAATACACATCGACACGTTAGATGCGATTGAGAATCTTGAAAATCCTGTACACACACCTTCATTTGTAAAGGACACCGCCCTTAATTTCTGTAAACAACAGAGTCTAAAGAGGACCTTGAAAGAGGTTGACAAATTAATACATGGTGGTGATTTTCAAGCATACGATAAAATCGAAGAAATGATTGCAGAAGCACTTCAAGTGGGTATTTCTGATGATGTTGTTGTAGATATTTTAGATAATATTTCTGAAGCGTTGGAGAACGACATGAGAACACCAATACCAACAGGAATTACTGGATTAGATAATTTACTTGATGGTGGATTATCACACGGAGAATTAGGTATGGTTTTAGCACCAACAGGAACAGGTAAAACAACAATATTAACTAAGTTTGCAAACACCGCAGCTAATCAAGGGTATAATGTAATTCAATTCTTCTTTGAGGATAGTAATGCACAAATACAAAGAAAACACTTCACGGTGTGGTCAGGTGTTGAGGCTAAACATCAGAGTGAGCAAAAAGAGTTTGTTCAAGGGAAGATTGAAGCGGCTACAAGTCGAAAGGGTTTCGGTAGTCTTAAGTTGGTTAGATTACCTAATGGTACATCAACCACTGGTGATATAAAAAGAATTATTAGAAAAATAACGGCACAATCACCAAAACCCGTTGACTTAGTTCTTATTGATTACATCGATTGTTTGACATCGGATAAATCAATCAATGGTGAAGAGTGGAAAGGTGAAGGGGCAATTGTTAGATCAATCGAATCTATGTGTCACGAAATGAATATAGGTGTTTGGACTGCGGCTCAGGGTAATAGACAGTCAAGTACTGTTGATGTACCGGGTGTTGACCATTTCGGAGGTTCAATTAAAAAGGCTCAATCATCACACATCATTTTATCAATTTCAAGATCAAATGAACAAAAAGAAAACAAAACAGCCAACGTAACTTTAGTCAAATCAAGAATCGGTCAAGACGGCATTACCTTCAACGACTGTAAATTTGATAATGCAATGATGGATATAGTTCTTGAAGAACAAATGACAATGTTAGGGTTTGAACAGAACAAAGTTCAAAGAACACAACAAAGAGCGGCTAATTTGTACAAACAATCACAAGGAATTAAACAATAATTTAAATATATTAAGATGACAGAAAAAATATTACAAGAAAACCCAGGAAGATTTGTTCTTTTTCCAATTAAACACGATGATATTTGGAAGTTTTATAAACAACAAGAGGCAAGTTTTTGGACTGCTGAGGAAATTGACTTACAACAAGATGTGAGTGATTGGGTTAATAAATTAAACGACGATGAGAGACATTTTGTTAAACATGTATTGGCATTCTTTGCCGCGTCCGATGGTATTGTTAATGAGAATCTTGCGGAAAACTTCATTAATGAGGTACAATATACTGAAGCAAAATTCTTTTATGGTTTCCAAATTGCAATGGAAAATATCCATTCAGAAACCTATTCATTATTAATTGACTCTCTAATTAAAGATACTGAAGAACAAAATAGATTATTTAACGCTATTGACACAATTCCGGCAATTCAAAAAAAGGCTAAGTGGGCACTTAAATGGATCGATTCTGATTCTTTTGGTGAACGTCTTATTGCGTTCGCGGCGGTAGAGGGTATTTTCTTTTCGGGTTCGTTCTGTTCAATTTTTTGGTTAAAGAAACGTGGTTTAATGCCGGGTCTATCTTTCTCAAATGAACTTATTTCAAGAGACGAAGGTCTTCATTGTGATTTCGCGTGTCATTTATACAACGACCACGTTGAGAACAAACTACCAAAGGGAAGAATAGAGGAAATAATTCTTTCGGCATTAGAAATTGAGAAGGAATTTATTCTTGAAGCATTACCTGTGAGATTAATTGGTATGAATGCGGATCTAATGGAACAATATTTAGAATTTGTTACTGATAGATTGTTGGATTCTTTAGGTGTTGCAAAGAAATTTAACACTGAAAACCCATTTGATTTCATGCAAAACATTGCATTACAAGGAAAAACCAACTTCTTTGAAAAGAGAGTTGCAGAATACCAAAAAGCGGGTGTTATTAGTGACGGAGAAGAGGATTTAGATTCTGCATTCGGCGAAATGGATTTTTAAAAAAGAGGGATTATGAAAGTAAAAAAGAGAGATGGTTCCTTAGAGGAAATGAGATATGATAAGATTACAAGACGAATTTCGTCACTGTGTTCTGACTTAAATTTGGATTATGTTGATCCAACTTATATTACACTAAAGGTTACTCAAGGTATATATGATGGAATAACATCGACTGAGTTAGATACATTAGCGGCTGAGACCGCCGCGTCTATGACAACCACACACCCCGATTACGCAAAATTGGCGGGACGTTTAGCGGTTACTAACCTACATAAAACAACACCAAAGAAGTTTTCACAATCAATTAAGGAATTATTTTCTTTCATTGAACCACGTACGGGTCAGGAGTCTTCTTTAATATCTGAGGAATTATTTGATTTTGTAAAAAAGAATAGGGCGGTAATTGATGGTGCAATTGTACAAGAAAGAGATTTTAGTTTTGACTTCTTCGGGTTTAAAACCTTGGAAAGGTCATATCTTCTTAGAATTGGTCAACGTATAGTTGAGAGACCCCAATACATGTATATGAGAGTTGCAATGGGTATCTGTAACGGTGACATTGAAATGGGTCTTAGGATCTATGATGATTTATCACAACACTTTTATACTCACGCAACACCAACATTATTTAATGCGGGTACTCGTAGACCACAGATGTCGTCTTGTTTCCTAATTGGTAACAAAGGGGATGACATTAATAGTTTATTTGACACGATTCAAGATGTTGCAAATATCTCTAAATGGGCCGGTGGTATTGGATTACACGTTCATGATGTTAGAGCAAGGGGTTCTTACATTAAAGGGACTGGTGGCGAATCAGATGGTTTATTACCTATGATGAAAACATATAATGAAGTTGCACGATGGATTAATCAAGGTGGTAAAAGAAAAGGTTCTTTCGCTGTGTATCTTGAACCATGGCATGCTGACATCTTTGAATTCATTGATTTAAGAAAGAATCATGGTAAGGAAGAAATGAGAGCAAGAGATTTATTCCTTGCTATGTGGACACCTGATTTATTTATGCAAAGAGTACAGGAAGATGGTGATTGGACATTGTTCTCACCTGACGAAGCACCTGGTCTTTCTGATGTATACGACTCACCTAAGAATAAAAACTTTACTAAATTGTATGAAAAATACGAAAGTGAAGGTAAAGGTCGTAGAGTGTTGAAGGCAAGAAAATTAATGGATGCCATCTTAACCGCACAAATTGAAACAGGAACACCATATATGTTATATAAAGATCCTGCTAACTATAAATCGAATCAACAAAACTTAGGGACTATTAAATCTTCCAACCTTTGTACTGAGATTATAGAATATTCGACACCTGACGAACAGGCGGTATGTAATTTAGCGTCTTTAGCATTACCAAAATACATTATTGATGGTGAGTTTAATCACGAGTTATTATATGAATACGTTTACCAAGTAGTAAAAAACTTGAATAATGTGATTGATTTAAACTTCTATCCAACTAAAGAAACAAAAAAGTCTAATATGCGTCACAGACCTGTTGGTCTTGGTATTCAAGGTTTAGCGGATGTGTTCTGTATGTTAAGAATACCTTTTGAATCTGAAGAAGCGGATACATTACAGACTGATATTTTTGAAACAATATACTTCGCAGCAATGGCATCATCTAAAGATCTTGCTAAAGTTGATGGGCCATATGAGTCAATAGAAGGTTCACCAATTGAGAAGGGTATTTTCCAATATCAAATGTGGGGATTAAAAGATAATGATCTATCAGGTAGATGGGACTGGAAATCACTTAGAAAAGAAGTGGTAAAGTTTGGTGTGAAAAATTCACTATTAGTCGCACCAATGCCAACCGCGTCTACCGCTCAGATCCTTAACAATAATGAGGCTTTCGAACCGTTTACTACGAATTTATATTCAAGAAGAACATTAGGTGGTGAGTTTATTGTTATAAACAAACATTTGGTTAATGAACTAATGTCTGTTGGTTTATGGGGTGATGAGATTAAAGATAAATTAATTATGGAAAATGGGTCAGTACAAAACATACCTGAAATTCCAACAGAAATTAAGGAGATTTATAAAACCGTATGGGAAATGTCACAAAAAAGACTTCTTAATATGGCGGCTAATAGATCGGTCTTTATTGACCAATCACAATCGTTTAATCTTTTTATTAGTAATGCAACTAAAGCAAAACTATTAGCGGCACACCTACATGGGTGGAAGTTAGGTTTGAAAACGGGTATGTATTACTTAAGAACAAGATCGGCGGTTGACCCACTAAAGGGATTAGGAGTAAACACTTCTAAGGCAACTCCTGATGTGAATGTAGAAAAACAAAAAGAAGTGATAGAGAATCCAATACCGACATCTAATTCACTTTTAAGTGAAAATAAAGAGTTGAAAATGGTAAGTAATCAGGATATTAGACCTGACGATTCACCATTTGATTGTGAAGGGTGTGGTTCTTAGAATCGTATTTTAACTATTTTTTTTAAACCCCCCTTCATTGGGGGTTTTTTATTTAACACCATTTTATTAATGATTATATTTATTAGTATGGCATTAACCTATGGAATTGACTTTCCTTTCAGAGAAAGTACATCAGGAGATTATTTAAAGTTAACAACTACACCCGAAAAGGAGGTAAGAGCTAACCTTATACACCTTATTTTAACAAAGAAGGGTAGTAGATATTACTTACCCGAATTCGGAACAAGGATATATGAATATATATTTAATCAGAATGATATAGTAACCTTTAATTTAATTGAAGAAGAAATTCGTGAGGGATGTAAGAAATATCTACCAAACTTAGATATCAATTCAATAAAAGTTGAGTCAGCTGAAGATAGTACTGATCCTGTAACCACCGTAGATGAAGAAACGGATGAACGGTTATTTAGGTTAGGGGACTCTTCAACTAACCCATACACCGCAAAGGTTAAAATCGACTATACAGTTAATAATGGTGCGTTTAGCTCATCAGATTTTGTTATAATTAATATATAAAATGGCGAAGAAAATATCATATTCAACAAGAGATTTTGCGGGGTTAAGAGAAGAACTTGTTAATTTAAGTAAAGAGTACTACCCTGAGTTAGTTCAGAATACAAACGACGCATCGATATTTTCGGTGTTATTAGATTTGAACGCGGCTATTGGGGATAACCTTCATTATCACATTGATAGAGTATGGCAAGAGACGATGTTGGATTTCGCACAACAAAGAAAATCTTTATTTCATATTGCAAAAACATATGGTATGAGAATACCAGGTAATAGACCATCAGTGTCATTATGTGATTTATCAATCAATGTACCCGTAAGAGGTGACAAAGAGGATGAGAGGTACTTAGGAATTGTAAGATCAGGAGCTCAAGTTTCGGGTGGAGGTCAAACATTTGAAACAATTGAAGATGTGGACTTTTCAAACCCATTTAATAATAAAGGAGAACCAAACAGATTAAAAATACCTAATTTTGACAGTAATAATAAATTAATATCATATACCATAACCAAACGTGAAGCGGTGGTAAATGGTGTGTCAAGGGTATACAGAAGAGTAATTACTTCACAAGATCAAAAACCATTTTTAAAACTATACTTACCTGAACAAAATATTTTAGGTGTGGTATCAGTTATACATAAAGAAGGTACAAACTTTACTTCTAACCCATCATCTTCAGAATTCTCAAACTCATCAAATAAGTGGTATGAGGTGAAATCTTTGATGGAGGATAAAGTCTTCATACCAAACCCAACATCAGCATCGGACAAGAAAAATTTCATTGCTGGTGATAACAAAAGGGTTACAAATAAATTCATTAGTGAATATACACCAGAAGGATACATGTCAGTAACTTTTGGTTCAGGAACAGTAGATCCATTAGATAACTTAGATTCGTTTAATAACGGCTCTTTAAAGGTTAGTCTTGGGTCTTACTTAAATAACTTATCGTTAGGTGCAACACCAAGAGCAAACAGTACAATTTTCATAAAATACAGAGTTGGGGGTGGTAAAGACACGAATTTAGGTGTTAATATCATCACAAGTGTGGACAATATGGAATTTAATGTAAGCGGTCCGTTGACCAATGTAAATAATCAAGTAGTACAATCATTGAGGGTTACTAATGTAACTCCCGCTGTTGGTGGAGCTGATCAACCAACAATCGAAGAAATTAGAAATATGGTTGGATATAACTTTTCAGCACAAAATAGAGCGGTTACACTTAACGATTATAAGTCATTAATAGAAACAATGCCATCAACATACGGAGCACCCGCAAAGGTCAACGTGATGGAAGAAGATAACAAAATTAGAATTAAATTACTTTCATATAATAGTGATGGTAGTTTAACCGATACGGTTTCAACAACATTAAAAAATAATATCTTAAATTATTTGTCCAATTATAGAATGATAAATGATTATTTGGATATTGTTAGTGGTGAGGTAATTGATTTAGGTTTAGAAATTGATTTAGTTATTGATAAAAACACAACACAAACTGATGTTCTTAAAGATGTTATAGAATCAGCAACAAATTACTTCACAATTGAAGGTAGAAAGATGGGTGATCCATTATTTGTTGGTGAGTTAAAGAAAACAGTTGGGGATGTTGTGGGTGTTGTTAATGTTGTGGACCTTAGAGTCTTTGGTAAAACCGAAGGTGAATATTCAATGGCTGAGGTATCTCAGGGATATGTTAGTGAAGCAACTAAGGAGATACAACAATCAGATTCTACAGTCTACATGAAAAATAATCAAATTTTTCAAATTAGGTTTCCTAAGAAAGATATTAAAGTTAGAATAAAAACTCTCTCTTCCACTACATTTTAATTAAGTTTTTCTGTATTATTATTATAATGGGAAAATAGGTTATAATCTATTTATATTATATGATACAAAAACACAGAATACGAACTGAGATTGGTCAGGATCAAAAATTGACTGTTGAGTTAAAACAGGACTACGATCTTTTAGAAATTCTTTCTCTGAAATTCACACAACAAGATATATATACTTCGCTTTGTGCGGACTATGGGGTTGTTGCGGGTCGTATATCTGTCAATGACGGGTTTGGTGTTGCAAATGCAAGGGTTTCTATTTTCATTCCACTAAGTGATGAAGACAGTAATGATCCAATTATAAGTGCGTTATATCCATATACTACAACATCTGAAACAGATGAGGACGGTTATCGTTACAATCTATTACCTTCAAGAAAACAACACACTGGACATACTCCAACAGGTACATTTCCTGACCAAGAAGATATTTTGGGAAGAGAAGAGGTTTTAGAGGTTTATGAAAAATATTACAAATACACGGTAAAAACAAACGACTCTGGTGACTTCATGATATGGGGAGTACCTGTCGGTCAACAAACAATACACGTTGATGTTGATATGTCGGACATGGGGTGTCAATCACTTGTCCCTTACGATTTTATATATGAGGGGGTATCAGATCAACAATTCGAAAATGGATATACTTTCATGTCGTCTAATAATATTTCAGGGTTACCACAGATCACAACATTCGAAAAAACTATTGAAATTTACCCTTTTTGGGGTAATGAAGATTTATGTGAGATTGGTATTACAAGAACTGACTTTGATTTAAAAGACCAGGGAATACGTATCGAACCGTACTCAATTATGATGGGAGGGTCATTTACTGATGGGGGTAAAGATTCTGTTAGAGTTCGTTGTAATGTTGATAACCAAATGGGTGAAAAATGTTCACTTATCACTGGTGAGGGTGACATTGAAGCAATACGATTTACGGGTGAGTATGATAAAAATGTAGATGGAACTCTAAATTATAGAAGACCAATGCTTGAGGCCATTCAGTTAGATTCTCAAATCGATGAGAATGGTAATTTCTTTTTCAGAGTTCCGATGAACATGAGATATGTTATTACTAATGAATTTGGTGAAACTGTGACAACAAAAGATAGAAATAAAGGTATTGCTACGAGATCAACATATAGGTTCCGACTTTCATTACAAAATGACAATGGTCAGAAGAAACAATATCGAGGAAAATATTTAGTACCACAAATTAAAGAATATCAATTAGGTTCTTCACCAACCTACCCTAACCCAAAATCATATGCATTCTCAACTAATATTGATGATTATCCTGATGAGGCAATTGATGATATAAGTGGTCAAAATAATGATAATAGATTCTCGAATGATTATTTCTATTCATTTAGGTATAATAGAGTTTATACTGTTTCTTCCTTTATTAATCAATACCATAATAAATCTTGGGGTGAAACGGTATTCCCCTTTTTTGTAAAAGATAGGAACGAATCATTTATTGGAATAAAAGAAATACAACCTTCTATTGAAGAAGACTGTGCGAATAACAATGAGTACTTCCCTATTACGGATGCCGTTAGGAATCACAAGTTTAAGTTTTTAATAATAATTATTCTAAATTTCTTAGAAAGGATATATTTGGTTATTACTCAGTTTGCAATTGATTTCATAGTTGAATTTCTATTTGACATAAGTGAAGCATTGTGGCAGTTCTACTTAGGTTGGCCATTCAAATGGAGACCTTTCTCAGGAATATCGAACCGAATTGCTCAATTTGCAAGGTCTATACAAATAACAACTTTAAGAAGGTTGAGTCTTATTAATTATCCTGATTGTTATGAATGTACTTTAGATCCCACGTCTGGTGACGAAAGTGGAAATGGTGGGTCATATACATATGATTACGAAACGGTTTCCAATGACCCTAATGATCTTGAGAACATAATAGGTGTTTCGGGACTTACAAGTGTTAATTCAAACATTACAGTACCCCACGATTTCGACCCTAACAGTTCGGACCCTATTATACTAACCGACTTAACCATACCAATAACGGGTGGTAGTTCAATAAAAAACTACATAATTAAATATGTTATAACGGCTACGGTGTTTGGGTTTGATTCTAATGGCGGCCAAATAACTATTACACCCGAAGATTATGGATATGTTTGGATTGGATATGGGTCATCCTATGGTACGGCATCAACGGGGTCTACACTTACATTTGGGGGTCTTGCAAGTAAAATACATAATGACGTTTATTCTGCACAAGGAGCTGACACTCAACAGACATTACCAACATCGTATAGTAACACAGCGCTTTCATCGGCGGGTAATATTACAATAAAAGACATTTACTTTCTTTCTGAATTAACATCGACAGAAAATCCACCCAATTTATCTGAAAGTGGTTGTGAAAAGTATGACACAATTTACGATGCGGATGGTGATATGGAATTAACCGCTCTTATAAATAACCCTGCGGGTACACATGATTATGCATGGCACGAACAAAATCCAACCATACCGGCGGGTGTTGAATATCCTGATATTTTTATTGACACCGAGGATCCGTGTAATTACACACCACCAGTAAATGACATTGTGGCGTCTGTAAGTGCGTGGTCGGACGAAACCATTGGATGGCAAGGTCAGAGAGATAGAAGATTGGCGTTACTTGCTGGTTGGACCGCAAATAATGGTGATCAAGACGGTACGGCATCTGGACATTCAGAATTTAGAGATGGTGTTTATAGTTTAGTTGCCGCCGCCGGTAAAAACAGAGCCCTTATTCTAAATTACTCAAGAAGAAAGTTACTTGGTAAATTAATGTGTGCGGGTGTTACCTCATATACCTTCAGTAATAGTTGGTTAAATGGTTCATTATATTTTTTCCAATTTAGAAGAAGAAAGGGAGGTAGTAATGCAAAATTCTGTAAAGATGTAATATACCGTAAGGAAGATGAAAATGGGGCACATTACTACTACAGATCATCACCATACATGAATGGTAGTTTTATCGGTCAAATAGGTGATAGATCATACGGTGAGATACTATTTCCAACAACCATTATGGATTTAGGGCCAAGAAATATGTTTATTAAAGAAATATGTGTTGACCCGGAATTAGATGTAAATTGTTCGGTATCTAAAAGTATTGGAAACACATCGTACCAAGATATAAATGACCTAATGGAATGGGTTATCTCATCAAAAGAGGTTAAGGAACAAGGTAAACTTAATGTTCAGGATCTTTTTGATAAAAGAGGTGGTGGATCAATGGATGGTGATATTGTGCAACTATTAAATTTCAATTCCCAACTTGGGATATATGGTTATGATGATGAAGACCAAGACAGTCCGTATTTTCCCGTAAATGGTGCCGAATATTTTGACGGTGCGGGACCACTAAGTATGAATTTTGTTTTTTCCGAGGACGATGAAGATACGGCCATTGTGGAGAAAGATGGAACCTTACTTAGGTTATGTATTAATTCTGCGGGAAATCTAACTGAAACTGCTCAGGACGTTCCATTTTATAAATGGGATAAAAAGGGTGATGGTTTTGGTGGTGTAGGAATGACCAATACAGAGTCTCAGAATTGGGATAGGAATAGTATACACATGACAAAGTACCAAGGTGGGTGGGACTATGTTGGATTAATGGAGAACGACCCATATGGAGGGGGTCCATACCCAACAGGAACAACCATTAATCACCACTACTACGACGGTTCTATATTACCACCAATACGAGAATGTAGTGACGACAATTATATGGATACAAAAATACCAATCGGAGGGCCATTCTTCTTCTATTTTGGTTTAAGGACAGGAAAAACCGCGTGGAATAAATTTATACAAAATTTCGGTCCATTATGATAAAAAAGAAAATAGTACACCCAACTAAGAGATATAGTGGTTCTGAAGCAGAAAACTTAAATATAAAGTTAGGTCTTGAAAGGGACGAACAATTATTACGTGAGGGTGACAGAACTATAATTCTTGACATTGCGGAATTATATAAGAAAGAAAGAAACGAAAGCACTAAGTATAAAATATATGGTAAGTCTAAAATGATCTTCCGTAATCTTTATAGTGGTCTTACTACGTACAACCCACTTAAAAACACCCTATATGATTTGGGAGATGGTTTAGATGGTGATTGGATGGGTTATTTACCTTACGATGAGTTTGCGTTTATAAGGAGAGATACTGTTAGAGAAGTTGCAACGGCAACAGGAACAACCATTGGAGAATTTAACCAAACAATAACGTTGTCAGGGACAACGGACCATTCAACAATAACTGTGTTGGATTCGTCTACATGGAATTGGAATTATCATCTGAGTTATGTTTATAGTCATGATGGTGACCACCCAATGAAATACACGTTATCTGGAGGAACCACCTACGACTTTACAGCGTCTGCGGGTGTACCATTTCGGGTAATAGTTTATGATGCATCATACCAACTAATAAGTCCTATAAAACATAATATGTCTTTGGGTGAGTTTATTATCCTTTCAGGATCAACAATGACCTCCCTAACCATGTCGGAAAGGGTTTTTAATATTAGTTCGGTTGGGGATAAAAACTACGAATCTGAATTGTACGTTGTAAACATATCAAAGTCGGAATTCACCCCAAATCAAATAACCATTATGGATTCTATCGGTGTTGTCTTCGGTCAACGATGTTTAGATAGAACTAATGTAACAGGAACCACGTCAACATATTATGTGCACAAACACAAAACATTAACTACTGTTGACGAATGCATTATTGATAATGCGGGTTTTGAGACACCTATTTTTGAAATTGAAAGGAAATTACAATTTGAAACTGCAGATCAAAGAAATGATGTTTACATTGAAAGGAATAGACCCGAATCGGTATTATACCATTTTAAAAATGCATTAGACATAAAAGGGTTGAGAAATAATTTTAATTATACACCAACAGAAGTATACCTGACAACCACATTCAGAAATAAGAATGGATATTTTGACTACCCCCCAAGAAACGGTTGGAAGTTTAACTTTCATAATACTTGGGTGGATAATCACTTTGACACCACATTTTCGGGGTCTGACACAAATTTACCTTTTACCTCAGTTAATAGTAGTGGTTTTACGTTTAAACAAGGTGATGAGTTACCTGTGGGAACAGAATTAGATGGTGCATTTGTTGAATATAACGAACAAGATTTCAAGGAAACAATATTAAGTGAGGGTTTCCATAAGATATCGTCGGATGTCCTTAACTTCAATCACGGTCAAACAAGTACCTCAAATTTCGGTGGGGTATCACAAACAAATCCAAGTGGTTTAATATACCAACCACACTACAGAATTAAACTAAGGGAGTTATCTCCTTATGTGGAGACTGCAAACACCAATAATATTCACAATTTACCTGAAAATGTAATGTATGATGAATTAAATAGTGTGTGGAAATGGAGAGATCTATATGATCATGGGTATGTTGATCCTGATAATTTCGGGACCAACCATCCATTTACCAACGGACAACACTACGTCAAAAGTGACATAAACTTTTTGTTTAGAAATGAAGAACGATTCCTTAATAAGGGAGTTGGGATTAAAAACTTTACAAGTGATACTGATTGTTAAATGAAATTAAGATACGAAAACGGAGATAAGAAATTGGTTATAGGTACTAATCAAAATTTCAGAACTGATGCGGGTTGGGATGAATCATTTCAAACGTACGAGAGGGAACTTTTGGAGGACCTAATAAATCCTGTTGAGAATTACGAGACGTGTAGGTATATCCACAAACCATACACATCTAACAATATTCTACAGAGTGACATATGGTTTTATTTTTATTTTAAACAGAATAACTCATATACCCTTGGGTTAGATTATTTTAGAGTGGGTATTGGGCAAAGTGATCGAAATGTGGTGGATCTAAAAAATAGTTTCTTCAAATTAGAATTCTATAAGACACCTAACAACGACCCACCTAATAGACAGAATAGAAGATTGGTTTTTTCTAAAAACCTTAATCCAATGATTGGTGAAGAGGTTACTCTAACATCGGGACAAGAGTTAAAGGTACCTGTGTTCATGGGTTCACCATTTAAAAACAAAGAGAATATGTATCTCTTTTGGTTTGAAGATGATAGTGTGCTTGAGGAGACACTTTTAACCGGTGGTACATTTTTTATGACCGCTAAGTTTCATAACGCATACAACGGAGAAAAAACACAGTTTACAAATAACCCATTGAGTGATATTTCAATACCTGTTGAGGAAGAGGATCTCTATTATATTGTTGAGATGGATAGGAGTAATGCCCCAACATATAATTACATGATATCCGAATATGACCACATAAATCAAAAGACGGGTAATCGAATCGGTACGTCCACATCACCAATTAATTTTTATGAAATGATTGTAACAACCTAATTATGGAAAATAATCAATACACTTTAAGATTAAAACAAATTCACACGGGGTCGTTAACATCATTAACTGACCAAACGTGGTATGATCCTAATGACAATGTTATCCCATGGTCAGGATCTAATGGGGTTTATATTGGACCTGAACTAAACGAAGTTGTTTACAATTCGGGAAGTCTTGCTGAGGGATATTATAAATGGGGAGGAACTTCATGGAGTGCAACCACTAAAGATCAGGCGTACGACACATACGATCTTCCGGTTTATTTAGAATCAACCGCTGATGAAATGGGTGGAATGGTTGGATTTGACGGTGATATTGTACAGACAGAGGTGTTGTGTAATTTCAATTATCAGGTAATAACAGGGAACACCATTAGGTTATATAATACGGTTGATCGAGATAATTTAAAAATAATAGTAAACGAAACCTTTATTGTTGATTGGGGTGATGGTAACACCGACACAATTAATGTGGGGACAGGTAATAATCTTGCATTTTTACAACACACATTTAGTGTTGATGGGACATATATTGTTTCAATTTCATTAAATAATTCGTGGACAAATAAAAAAACAACAAAAAATATTACAGTACCCAAAAACATTTCGGTGAGTAATCCGAATGGAACTTTTGGCCCTTTTACAATTCCTTACAAAACAATCACGACCAATCAAAATTACATTAATGATCTTGACATAACTGATAATGATTCAGATGCAACATTATATTTTGCGGGGATTGGTAGAAGTAGAATATCAGAATTAAAAAAATATGGTCAAAACACCTATAACGGTGTGACAACGGGAACTAACAGTAATGGTTTACCATATTCAGGTTATACAATTGACAACCTTACGTATAAAGATTACGACGATGGTCACACAACAATAACAGGTACGACCACCTCATTTGAACAAGAAGAAGTGTTCAATAAAATGTTAACCAGAAACGAACATTTCTTAGGATTTATTGACGAACCGTCTATTTATTCGGATGTGTTTGTTGAGCGAGGAAAGCAAGGTGTGTTGGAAATGAATCTAAGGTTAGGTGAATTAGACAACGTCGGAGAAATATCTATTTACGGAAATGGGTTTTTTAATGTAAAAAAACAATAAAATTATATTTATTAATTAAAAGATTATGGCAGTAGGTAGTTATGGCACAATTAGACCGGCAGATGTATCACCATCCGATGTGGAAATTTTCTTCCATTATGTATCGGGAAGGACATCTACATCTCCAGTGCAATTCAAAAAATTAAATTCGGAGGATGTCCTAACACCTGTATATCATAATTCAGATACAACGGATAGTCCTAATGCACCCGACACGGAGATATTAGGTGGGTTATACAATCTTAAGTTGAGTTCGTCTGATTTTGATGAGTTAGGTATCTATACATTACACATTAGACCTAAACAAATCAGAACAAGCATTACTGATTGTGGGATCTTAGCATCTTTACCATCAGTAAGAGGAATTATTGTTGATTTAAGTAACGTTCCTTCGGGGGACAGAAACAAATTCACACCTCAAGGGTTAACTGGTTATAGAATAGAATATCTAAATGACGATGGAACAAAAATCCCTAATTTTTATAGGGTTGTTACGTCTTCATTCTATTGTGTTCCTGTAGTCTCAAATTTAACGAGTACATCACAGAAGGCAATTAGATATCAATATACTGACTCGATTACAAATCTTTTGTATCTAACAGTAACACCATCGTCAGCACCGACAAACAGACCGAATACGGTTCCGTTTATTGGTGAACCATCACAGAATATTATTTTCACAAATACGTTCTTCAACCCAACAACAATTGAAGTTGATATGGTTGAACATGATGACACTACGTTGGCTTACGCACTTTACGGTAATCAGTCTAAATCAGTTTCTGATGGAATATATTCTATCTATGATAAATCCGATAACATTTACAAACAGTTTAACTTATTCGAAATTAAGGATGAGTTTAACGAAACGTTATATGAAATCAGAGAAGAGAGGGACGAAATTGATGACACTAAAAATTTTGACGATATTCAACAATAATGGCGAAAAGAAAAGTTCCGAGTCAAGCGGCGAGTGGAAGGGAAACCTTTAATGATAACTTGGTCGGTAATCAAATTACCGATGGTACAAGTCAGCTAACCTCTACAAACTTTTCATTGGATAAAAGTATCCCACAAAGGGATAGAAAATCATTTCAATCAAAACCATTTTCAGAATATTTGACATTTGAGGATATAAAAGAAGAAGAACCAATTGAAAGTGGTGTTTCAACAATTACAACTCAAAGAAGAAAGGATAAGGTAAAGTTTAGGAATTCTAACGAAGAAGGATCTAAATCTTTATTCGGTTCATTAAAGCAAAGGTTACAAGTATCGGTGTCGAGAATCATTAGTAAGTTCCCTGCGGGGTTTTACATTGATAAAGAAACACCAACAGCGTCAACATTATTTACTGCATTAAATTCTACCTACAATAAGAAAACAAACGTTACTTCATTTCAGGTTGAAAATAGTAAAATATTTAACCCGTTAGATGTTGTTCTTGTAAAACCAAAAAGTAACACATTACCTGAGACAACAAACATTATTAAGAATTTTTATGATTCTTATAAGAGATACGAATTAGATATTAATTCGGTTTCATATCAGGTTATAAGTTATACGGAAGTCAATTTAAGTGGTTTAGTTAGTTTAACGGTAAAGGGATCTCCATTTGGGACCTCACCAACATATAGTGATAGTTTTTTAATTAGACCTAACAATAGTGTTGTTGAAGAATTCTTTGAGGGGTTAGATGATTTAGAGGCGGTATTATTGAATCGTGAATCTAAAATAAAATACACCGCAAAATTCAGAGCACCTCAAGATAGTTTAGATGGTTCAAAAACAGAATTAAAAACTAATGAGGTTTCATGGCCATTATATAGAGATAAATGGAATTTAAAAATATCAGGGAGTGCCTACGTAAGTTACGTTGAAGAGTTAAGTTCACTCGGTGATCGAATCGATGATTATAAATCAAATGTGGTTTCAAGATTTTTAACCACTGCGTCGTTATCTGAATTTGATACTGAGGATAGACGAATGGATTCTGCAACTCAGTTACTTGGACATAGTTTTGACCAAGTTAAGAAGTTTATTGATAATATTGCTTACATGAGAAATGTAAGTTATGATCGTATTAATAATCTTCCTGATGTACTATTAAAAAACTTATCCAACACACTTGGTTTAGATACTTTAAATTTATTTGACGAAAAGAATCTACAAGATTCACTATACACAAGAGTTGATAGTCAGTACGACGGAGTTAGTCTTGGAATGAATATGGTGGAAGCCGAAACGGAGTTCTATAGAAGACTCGTTATCAATCTTTCACACATTTACAAATCAAAAGGAACAAGAAAGGCAATTGAATTCTTTTTAAGATTTATTGGTGCACCTGAACCGTTAATTAATATTAACGAATATGTTTATCGTTATGACCAAGTAAAGAAGACCACGGCAGACATTGATAGTGACGTTTATGACCTAATTCAGGGGGATAAAACCTTCAAAGTTGCGTTATTAACGGTTAGTACTGTTGAGGGATTAAAAACCGATGTTACCGCACAAACCTCAGGATTTAGTTACAATAGTGTAACCACAACAGGTTCCACACTTTTTAGTGAAGGTGAATACCCCGTAAGTCTTGTGTCGAATAAAGGACAATATGGGGATGCGAAGGGGATTGAAAGTGAAAAACAGGACGTATTCTTCCAAAAAGGAGCTGGTTGGTACGATATTACGTTAAACCATAGATCATCAACAGAGTTAGACGATGAGAACTCAAATCTATTTTCAAACCCTAAGGTTATAAAGACCAAAAATAAAGATTTTACATATGGTGAAGATTATTTTGACCTATATAAACAGTTTTCGGGGTTAGATTATGGTTATGAACTACATAATGCGGTTGATAATAATAAAACAGAACTTTTAGAGGATGAAGATTCAAAAATCTTTAACAGGAAGAACATTCAAATCTACCTTTCATCATCTCAAGGTGTTGATAATGACATATACAGACAAAGTAGAGAATTAAAGGTATCCTTCGGTCGTGCGACGTTAGAACCACAGACGGGATTCACGTTTGCTGAGTACACAGAACACGTTTTAAACGAACAAATACGTAATACACATATAATTCGATACAAAAACAATTATATACAGTTAGAGGACATATATGAGGGTTATCTTTTAAAGGTACCGAACCCATATAGTCTACCAACTGTGAGTGAATTTATAAACCGTATGAGTCCTTATTGGACACAAGTGGTTGAACAATTTATTCCTGCAACGACACTATGGACCGGTGGTAATATCATTGAAAATAGTAGAATAGGAAGATCTAAATTTGAATATGAAAAACCATGTTTACCAAATGAATTTACTCAAAATTTATTTCCTGAATTTGAAAATGTCATTGAGGAGGATTTAGAAACAATTTTAGGTGACCCGGATTTATTCAGAGGACTTACGGTTGTTAGTGGTGTAACTTACACACTTCATATTGACTTCAATGGTTTAACATTTACTGGTGATACTGACGTTACTATTAGTGGTGAAACACTTACGGTTACGGGTACCACATGTGATGAAATCGTGGTTAATCATGATCATGCGGGGTTATATGATCCCTATGAAATAACATCAACGTGTACCGATATTGAAAATGTCTTTTTTGATAATGAAGGATGTGCACAAACGGTTGAATTTATAGAATTTTCAGGGATAACAACACTAAGTCAAGAATCCATAACAAGTGGAGGTACCCAATTTGATAAAACGGTACACTTACCATTGTTATGTGATTTTAAATGTTATTTAAAACCACAATTAGAAATATTAGAATGTCTTTGGATTGATGAAATAAAGGACATTATTGATAACCAAGTCAATAAAACATACTATAAGAAAACAAAATACACTGGTCATGGTGGGTTGATTAATAACCACGCCGGTTGGGAAGAATTTAAAGTAAGTGGTAACACTGAGATTGGTACTACATTCACAAACGAATTAATTAGTACCGTTGATGATGTTAATGGACTTACAAAACTAACGGAAACATATGATTATGAATATGCACCGTTATTGGACTATAGAATTTTTACAGATACCGATGGTATACAAAAAATCGCTATTGTACCTTATGTTTATAATATACAATTATATAGTGCATCGGGTTCACCTTTAACATACACACCTGTTGATTTTGATTGTTTAGATCCAAGTACGTTTGATTTTTATTTCGATTCAGTTTACCTAACAGGGACAACAAAATGTGATCCTAAAGTTAAGGTTTATGGTGATGGTACAATGTATACATTACCTGAAGATCCTGACAATTGTGAATTAATGTCGAATGTTTACTTTGAAGTTTCAGGTATTACATTTGGAAATGAGGATACTGTTGACGACGGTGATATATGTTCTGATTGTCCACCATACAATACCGATTGGCCGGTTAATATATTCATTAATTGTGTTGGTGATTATAATGAAGGTATCTCAGGGTTAACACATACCCATCATAGTGCAACACCAAACTACACGGTTGAATATGTGTCGGGTTGTACGTTTATGGTAAGAAATGTAAGGGAGTATGACGTTATTGACATCTCAATCACGGACGCTGCGAACTGTGATCAAAAAGTAAGAATCGAAGGGTTACAACAAAAATTAGAATGGGACCCAATTAATAATGACATTACAGAACCAAAAAGTCATTTTGTTGAATATTCTGTGGAATCTTTTTTACCGGGGGAATACCCTGATAATGGTTCTGTGGCAATAGAAACTCAAAGTGGTATAACATATTGTGACAATTATCTTGGGTATACTATACAACCTAAAGTACAGTATCGACCAACATTTGATTACGGGGTAAAACAAGATAGTAAAGTTTTAGAAATTACCGATGGTACGGTAGTTATATCTGCAACAACAACGTGGGAGAACATACAAACATGGATTAATAATGGTAGTATAGTACACACCAACGCACAGGACATAAGTGATGGTGATAGGTTATTATCGGGTGAATTTTTAACATGTCCATTCGGTTCTGAAGATTTTAGAGACTCAGTAATAAACGGGTTCTCCTTTGGTCAGAATTATGTAGAAGTTACGGTGGACAATGTGGATTGTTTAGGTACCATTAAGATGGATGTTATTAACGACCGTTTTAGAATCCTACCAAATACGAAAGTAAGGGTATTAACTAAAACAAGTGGTCAGTGGGAATTCACTGAAAAATATCCTGAAGAGTTATTTGTAAGACCATTAGATCAAGTTGTTGATCCATGTTGTACATATGATAAAGATTACTTTATAAAAGGTGATTACCTTATAAATGAATTAGGTTTCCCAATTGAAGTAACGAGTTTAAACTTAGAATATTGTGAACGTGAATTATTTTATCATTTAACACTTAACCAAGTAGGTGAAGTGGCATACCCCCAAGTTATTTTATATAATGGGGATGTTAATGATTGTATCTTAGTTCAGTACCCACAACAAACTTTTGAAGATTTATCATTAAGTTCACAACAATACTTCCAAGATCAATTAGATTGTGCTGTCATACCCACAATTGAGGATATAAACCGACCAATTTACGATGAGGGTTGTGATGAATTTGTGGGGGTCTTATTAAGACATCAAACCACAAATATAGAGGTAATTGCTACTTATAATGCATCATATGAAATCGGTGACATTGTGAGTATAGTGTCCATGGGTGGAAGTGAACCTGATGGTTGTTATGTAATCATAGCATATGTATTCCAAGGAACGGTAGAATATAACATAAATGATTTATGTGTTTCACCTACGTCAACACCTCAACCATCACCTAACCCAACAAGTACACCACAAACATCATCAATACCAACACCTACCCCATCACCTTCGGGTAGTCCTACACCAGAACCGAGTCCATCACCATCACCAAGTGTGACTGCAAGTCCTACCCCATCACCTTC